>Ga0193743_1000417_pt1 | contig 33649 bp, 24 predicted proteins | sample L2c2metaG_FD_143038 | JGI IMG/M metagenome (GOLD analysis project Ga0193743, IMG submission 143038) | Soil microbial communities from a riparian zone of the East river system, Colorado, United States - L2c2 | ecosystem: Environmental > Terrestrial > Soil > Riparian zone | place: USA: East River... | reverse complement strand
GTATAAGTACGAGAGACGATTGTTTGTAGCTATCCAGTGAATCTTACAAACTTAAACTGTCTGGTTCCTCTTGTGTCGAAACTCGTCTCTAGTCACTCAACGTCACTAGCATCACGCTTTCGTCACATCTTTTTGACAAGAAACAAACTCGTAAATCACAAATCGCCGACTGACGCAGTGGATAACCTCCGGTCTGATCAACCAGAAATTCCCGCTTCTCTCGACAACTTCTCACAACTACAACCCAATTTTCTAGCTAAGTATTTCTCTTAAAAAATCAAGTTAAACAACCATGTCTACTAAGTTGTTACGAAACCGAACCGTAACAAGCATACCCGTTCCCAGACGCCGCCAGACGGCTCCGAGTGACAGGCTCGAGACAACCGAAGCCCCCGTTCGCATGTACAGCGACGTGGTGGCGTCGAGACCTCCTTCCCCGCGAGTGCGGGAAGAGAACAGCAGGCAAAGCTCTGCCGAAGGTCCAGACCTTCGACTAGCTAAAGTCGCGCGACCGTCAACTGATGTCAGTGACGACGAAAGCTCCAGTGAACAGGAGGATGGTACTCCGTGGATCACCGTTCAGCGCAAAAGGGCGCGGAGTTTGGATTCGGCTAAGAAAAGCCGACGTAATAAGAATTTAGCACAATTTGATATTAATGCTAAAAATAAATTGTCTACTGAACAAGAGACAGTAATTAAGGCAGCCACTGAGGCTCTGACTAAAGAACAACGAGAACATGTCGTTCGTCGTCAAGATATCATTGCCCAATCTGAAGGGGATGAAGTCGGAATGTCTCGCGATAAAGGCAAGACAATTGATCCCAGAGAATGGGGCAACTCGGGTATAGTTCATGAAGAATTGGACCCTGACGTTCAAGGGGCCATTTTTGATACATACGAAAATGAAATACGTGTCAAGGAAGATTCCAAAAAGAAGAAATCAAATAATTCTAAAAATAGGAAATCATCAAAGAAATATTCTGACAGCGAATCAGAATCTGATAAATTTTTCAAGGTACCACAGGTATCTAGACACAGAAGCATCGCGTCTGCCGGTCATGCCCGGATGACAGAAACCAGACGCGCAGGGTCTCGGCCAGTGACCCAAATAGCTCCGAAAAGCAGTCTGGGAGTTGCTTTGAATAACATAGCATTAAAGCATGGAAACAGAGTTCATCTACGTAAATCCAAAGGAGAGGACTCAACCAGCCCCTCAGAATCATCTTCAGACTCAGAGTCGAGTGATAACTCTGATAATTCTAAGTCTACTAGATCTCATGGTAGTTACAGATCTAAAAGACGCCATAATTCAAAACGGCATCATAAAAGAAATTCTCGGGAAAGACCGAAAAAACACAGGACCTCCATCAAACCAATCCCGCCGAAGGATTATGATGGTTCGGCAAATCCCCGATCATACCATCGTTTTGTAATGGAAGGCGAGGCCTACCTACGAGATGGGAAAGTCCACAAAGAAAGACAAATCAGAATCCTGGCCCATCATCTGGATGGAAAGGCTTATGATTTTTATATGCAAAAAGTTGCATCAGATGATCCCCATAATTGGAGCTTACACAAATTCTTTACGGAATTATTTAACTATTGTTTTCCAATAGATTACAGGCAGCAAATGAGAATGAAATTGGAGGACCTTTGTCAAGGATCTAACCAAACAGTCTCAGAATATGTGCATGAATTGCAAGAATTGTTCAGCATGATAGGAGCAATGTCTCCAGAACTTAAGGTACTCAAACTATGGTATACATTGAGACCTAGAATCCAAAAAATCATGTGGAAGGATGGGTTACATCCAGATATTTCCACATGGGATGAAATAGTGGCTAAGGCTGAGGTTATTGAAATTGCAGATCAGGTTGTTGATCCGCGTGAAAGAAAAATGGTTCAAATGACTGCAACTACGAGCAATACTCGAAATTCAAACCACAATAATAATAACTTCAATAATAAAAATAAAAATAGCCATACAACAACTAGCACAGTGTCACGATCAATGTCGTACGTGCCCAAAGATCGTGACAACAGCCGATCAAATAACGGTGTTCCATTCAGAAGTGGTTCTACCCGGCCAAATAATCAGGAACGACGCGGATCAGCCCGACCGCATATACCTAGAGGGCGCTTCAATCCTCACAATAGGAATTATGTCCCTCGAAATAGTATTGGTAGCTCAAAACCTAACTCAACTAATAGTAAAATATATAAACCACCAAAGCTATCTAAGGAAGAGGAAGCTGAACTTCGAGCAGCTGGAAAATGCTTCAATTGTAAGGAAGTTGGTCATATTTCCCGAAATTGCCCACATTTGAATTCAGTAAAAGGGAATGGAGGAACCAAGCCTCCCGGAATCCCTAGTTATAACATGGAAATGACCTTAATTGAAGACAATAGTGATCCAGGTGAAGTACTGGAATCAATGCCTGTAGGGGTCATCGAAGTTAAAAATAGCTCAGCCTATGTACGAAGGCCTACTATCAACTGGCGGAAACATTATCCAATATGGCAACAGCCAACCACCTTGGCAAGGAATCAAATCGGTGATTGCTACGAAATAGCCGCCGAGTATCAATTGACTATATCACAACCGTATCCAGGAGATGAGACCTGGACTGGGTTAGAAGGGTGTTGTCCACCCGATTACAGATTTGAAGTCAGACGTCTACGGAAAAATCCCGATGATTTTCGAATCAAGGACAGACTAACCAACTTCGAAATTTTGGTAAATAAATCCCAGTTGACGAATTTGAGATTCAATCTGGGGAATTGGTATGCAAAACATAGGGCTCAAGTTAGGGGCTTACAGTACCCAATAAAAGGGGAGTATCACGCTCAAATGGAAAATCCACTGGTAGTAGTGTCAACATATCTATTACGGAGTGGTGTTCACACTTATTTCCCAAATGTCAATCCGGACACAGAAACGGATGACCGTTTCTTTGTCTACTTGAAAGATTGGGGAAGTTCAACTTACATCATCGTGGATGCAGATTTAAATCTCAAACTTGAGATAGAACAAAGTATACTAGAGGACCCGAAATTTGATTTAATAAGTTGGTATCTTAAATATGTAACCGATGACGGAAACTTCTATGAACAATACATGTTGCAACATAAGTATCGTTACCAGCCTATCCCAGAAGGGGAAGAAGACCCTTATTTCGATATGCCCAGACTTGTCGACTTCTTGGAAGACGAGGAAGATCTTGCATTAGCTGAAGAAATGAGTCAGTCAGTGATAGAACAAATGTCAGAAATTCTGGAACGGTGTCAACCATACCCAGGAGACAGTATCCCCGTAGATCCCGGATATACGAGGGAACAACGTCGCTTCATTCTAGAAAAAGACAATCGATATTTAGTGTGCATTTATGACAGGGTGCAAGGCTTTGAAACTTACCTGTCATGGGACCTTGCGACATGGCATGAACTTTCGCTAGGAAAATGGTTTGCTGAACGATGCGCAGTGATTCAAGAAATGGACACACCTTGGGAAGTATCCAATGAATGGATCCAAACTAGAGATTGGTGGAAGACTACGCTATCCACAAGGAATCATTATGCTCCACGAGAACTACATAGTGGATCGAGCGACGACGATGATGACGACGACGATGATGATGAGAACGATGGCGGTGACGATTACAGCGGCGGCTGTAATGACCGAAAGAATGACGGAAGTGATGGTGCCGCTGGAGCATCGTTGCTGCTGGGTGGTGTCCAAGTTGACCGAAATAAGTATACTGGGATACAAAGAAATGCCACCCGCGTTAAGAACGTTGGCGAACGAATATTACCGAAACCCGTCGTCATTCGTGTTGAAATAAATGGAAGCCCCACCCGAGCTCTAGTAGACTCGGGTTCGTTGGGTGACTTTATGTCATCTACATTAGTGGATCAGTTGCATTTAAAACGAAATATCCTGGAAAAGGCGATCGGCCTCTTGTTAGCAGTACAGGGATCCAGGTCCAAAATAAACACCACCGTAACTGCACATTTTGTGTACCAAGGGATAGATACAGAACGGTCGTTCGACGTAGCCAACTTGAGCGATTACGATATGATCTTGGGCACACCTTGGATATACCAACACAAGGTATTGGTTGGTTTGAACCCAGCACGTATCGTCATAGGGAGTGACGAGCCACTTCCTCTGGTCGCTGGTGGTGACACGAAATATTTGCTGGGAGCCACGGCGCTCGCGGTCGACGATCCGGTGACAAGCGCATGTACGGAGTTGCTGGCCTATGCAGAGCCGTTGTGCCGAAAGGTGGACGAAACAGAGCTACCACCATTTCGAGCTATAAATCATTCAATCCCCCTTATAGATGAAGGTAAAACGTACCAGTGGAGACCGTCTCGGTGCCCAGAGATTTTCAGAAAGCAATGGGCTGAAAAAAGAGATGCATACTTGAAATCTGGACGTTGGAAAGTGTCGACAGCTCGGAACACCGTTCCTATGCTATTGATACCCAAACCTCATAAGCCTAAAGATGCTCAAGAGCTACGTACAGTGATAGACTTACGTGAACGAAATAAAAACACGGTGAAATTATCTTCACCTTTGCCGGATATTGAGGGGGTGCTACGTCGAGTGGCAGCAAAACCCTTCAAGTCGGTGCTCGATCTGACTGCCGCATATGAGCAGATCAGGATAATACCTGAACATGTTGAGCGTTCAGCTGTGACGACGCCAGACGGGAACATGGTTAGCCTGGTGTTGCAAATGGGCGACTGTAACGCGCCGGCGACGTACCAGAGCTTGATGAACCATATATTTTCCCCGTATTTGGGCCGGTTTCTTGATGTCTATCTCGACGACATTATAATTTACTCGGATGATCTGGAAGATCATGTAAAACATTGTAGGTTGGCAATGGATGTCCTAAAAAAGGAGAAACTATACCTTAGCAAGGGCAAAATACGGTTCCTACAGGATGATTTGAAGCTGTTGGGACGTGTAATCGATGTGAACGGCATCCGTATGGACCCAGAAAAGGTCGACAGTGTATTGGCTTGGAAAACGCCGACGAACCGCGACCTTCTACGAGGTTTCATTGGTTCAGTTGGGTATCTGGCGGATGACATCCCAAATATACGCTTACCTTTAGGTGTCCTAAGTGCTGTGACTGGTGATACGGTTCCCTTTCGATGGGGCTACACCGAGCAGCGAGCGTTCGACGAAGCCAAGCGTCTGACAGAGGCGGCGCGGATGCATAGTCGACGGCCGATTTCGTACAAAAAAGGGGCTCCCCAGGTCTGGATGGTCACGGACGGTTGCGCGACGGGCGTTGCGGGCGTCGTGAGCCAAGGTATTGATTGGAAAACGGCCAAAGTAGCTGCTTTCTACTCTGCCAAACTGAACAATGCACAAAGAAACTATCCTGTGCATGAAATTGAAATGTTAGCGGGTATAGAGACTATGTTGAGACATAAAGACGTACTTCAAGGAGTCCATTTCAAATGGGTGACAGACCACAAAGGCCTCATCTACCTGTTGAACCAGAAAGCGGTCTCTGGGAGGCAGGCCCGTTGGTTGGAAAAAATAAGCTCGTTCGTTTTCGAAGTCGTTTATGCCGCCGGTAGTGAAAACGTGTTGGCAGATGCTTTATCGAGAATGTATTCCAACGATTCCGTTGGTACTGACCGCACGCGTTCGGAATTTACGATGTACGACGTGTCGGACGACGAGGCTGATGTCCTGCAGACAGACATGATCCTGTTAGCGGGTATGGATGCAGTGGTGGCGACTCACCGTGCATCTCGGTCAAAAAACAAGCCAGGTGCTGAGACTGGTCGTCCTGAAACTTCGAAAGAGTTTGCGCAGAGAATGAAGGATAAGTTCGTTCTGCGAGGACCACAGAAACGAACGGAGGGCGAAAGTAGCCCAACTACACACAATAAGGAACGTTCTGATGCCGATCATGATCTGACGGAATCAAATGTCGATCACGATCAGACAAATCCATCAGAAACGTCACTTGTCAATGTAATATTGGAAAGCGACGCCGGAATGGATTTACTCAAAGAACTACGAGGTCATTATCAGAATGACTCAGTGTTTAAATCAATACTTGAAAGACCCAAAGACTTTAGAAACTTTGAAATCATAGATGACTTAGTTTACTTGAAAGAACCAGGGAAATCCCTACTGTGTATTCCAAAAATGACCCTCAAAGGAAGAAATATACATGAGATAATAATCTCAGAGGCTCATTCTATGTTAGCTCATTTAGGAGCGAACAAAACACTCAATTACCTACGAGATCATGTATGGTGGAAGGAAATGGTATCCGATACCAAGGCCTACTGTGAGACCTGTATGACCTGCAAACGAAGCAAACCGAGTAATCAGAAACCTTACGGATTATTAAATCCATTATCAATACCTTCGGAACCCTGGGAGTCCATTGGAATGGACTTCATAGGGCCGTTACCTACATCAAACAACCGAGACGGAAATTTTGACTCAATTACGGTTGTAATATGCCTACTTACTGCTATGGTGGAGTTAATACCCAGCCGGATAAATTACAAAGCGCCTGAACTCGCAGAACTAATGTTCGAAAATGTTTATAAACACCATGGATTACCTAAGAACATTATTAGCGATCGAGATGTGTTATTCACCAGTACTTTCTGGGGACATTTACATAAGTTAATAGGCACTAAATTAAAGATGTCGAGCGCATACCATCCGCAAACTGATGGTTCGACAGAACGCGCGAATAGAACTGTCACGCAAATGTTAAGACAATGCATTAGTCCCAATCAGCAGGATTGGGTGAGTAAACTACCAGCGATACAATTCGCCATTAATTCCGCTAGGTCAGAGAGTACAGGGTACGCCCCCTTCTTTCTAAATAATGGCAGAATGCCTAGAACCATGGTTTGGAATTCCGCTAGCCCATCCGAATATTCTAACGTACGAGTATTTGCCCAGAAGAAAAAACTGGCGCTGATGTCAGCACATGACAGCATCATCGCAGCTCGTGTAAAACAAACCCGAGATGCTAACCGAAAACGGCAATTAGTACTATTCAAGGAAGGAGATTTTATATATCTCTCCACGAAAAATATTACTTTTGCTAAGGGATTGGCTAGAAAACTTATACCCAAGTATATGGGGCCTTATAAGATCATTCAGGACTTCAATAATCAGTCCTTTAAAATTGAATTACCACTTCACCTCAAGAAAAGAGGAGTACATGATGTGTTTCACTCTTCATTACTCAGATTACATGTACCTAACGACGACCGGTTGTTCCCCGGAAGAATGGACACTCAGATAGGAGATAGTCCAGATATCGAGGATGAATGGGCAGTGGAATCTGTCCGATCTCACACTGGATCTGCCGAAAATTCTACTTTTGAGATCCAGTGGAAATCAGGTGACGTAACGTGGTTACCGTATTACCAAATAAAGCATCTGCAAGCGCTAGATGACTATTTGGATTTGTTGGGCGTCAATAACGCAGCAGAATTACCCATTGGAAGGGGTAATCCACCACGGGAAGATCCTCAAATCTTCCTAGGAGCCATGTCCTTGTGCTCTCCATTTTCCCCTCCATTTTCTGCTGCTAACCAACTCTTTTCATCATTTTTACAGACCCCACCAGATCAACAAACCATGCGGTTCAAAGTTCCAATTTTATTTTTATACATAATCATTGGTTTTCAGTTGAAATTTTCGGTATCCTTCTTTTCTTCTGATTATTTAGTCTCGTTTCACCGTGACACTTTGACATTTGTCGTCGTCCTTCCACTCGATTCTTCCGATCCCCATCTCAACATGCCTTCTTTACCTGGCATAAAGCACCCTCGCTTCTTGCGGATTAGCAAGACCGAATACGTGATCGACAACCCCGATTCACGCCACAGGTGGTATGTTCATGTCGGTCAGATCATGAACTACTTAGCCTTCGACCGAATTCTTCGTGAAGGCCAGAACTTATCCGATTTTCCTGGCGTCCCTCTCGGATTTGGTGATTTCTCCACTGCCTTTAATACTGGCACTTACAGTCACGACAAACGTCGCTTGTCAACCTATATTCCTGGTACGACTACCGACCACATTATTAAATCCGAATCCCCCGTTTTCTTGGAGGACTTCCTCATCACACCAGAGCAATGCGGCCTATCAGCTCCACGACGCGAGGATGTCGACGAAGGACAGGCGCTCGTCTTCGAAGCTTATGCGACCAACCAAGCGTTCAAAAACAAACGAAAACGCGAACATTTTCAGGCTCGTGAAGACAAGCGACACTCGTTATTCGGTCGTTTCGGCTCCAGCAAAGCAAAAAGTCACCGTTACGACCCATTAGCTGTCGCCGCCGTCCAGGAACTCGACGAATCGAACTCATTTGTCGATTTCGACTCGGTTACTCGTGCTACGCAGCCTCAACGCGCCAGCGACGTGCCCGTTTCTGCCAATTCTATTATTCAAAACAACATATCTACATCCCCTATCAGTAACACTACTGCTACTGCTACTACTGCAGAATCCGCCACTAGTTCCGCCGGGTCTAGCTCCACAATGACCACCAGGGGAAGTCACGCTGGCCGTCAGACCAAGCCGGGTTTCGCAAACGACCCCATGCAAGAATAAATCACATACGGGATGTGCTTTGGAGGGCGGGTGTAACGACCCGACTACAGTCACACGTCATGTGTCTTCTTTTTCTTTATCATCAATTCTTCGCTTACCATGCTCTCCGTTTTCTATGATCTATGCATTCTATGTTCATTACTATCTATGATCCCCTTTGTCTACCTTATGGTTCTTCGTCATATGCCCCGTTATCTAGTTGTCATAGCTACCTACTTTTCGTATAAGTACGAGAGACGATTGTTTGTAGCTATCCAGTGAATCTTACAAACTTAAACTGTCTGGTTCCTCTTGTGTCGAAACTCGTCTCTAGTCACTCAACGTCACTAGCATCACGCTTTCGTCACACGCTCATCACCCTCCACAATGGCCCTTATCCAACCTCCTGGAACAATATTCCATTGACAATGAGACATCTACTTTTGAATTTTATACACTTTCCAACCCTTAACGATCTCAATCTGAAGTTGCTGGCAGCTTTCCCCATCTCCCATCTCATTCCTGGCCCCAATCTCAAACATCTTTCCTCCACAAATCTCTTTCTCGCTGATGAAAGTGAGGCAACAGCTCTAGTGTCGTTCGAATCCATTAAGTTGTGGGCGCTTGATATAGCGCTATGGGGCCCGGTAAAATACCCGTGGCTATCGGCGCAGAATTTGCTAGCAAGGAATTTCTCAGACGGATGGCCGATCCTGGACCTTACGGGCCTGGAGAAAATATTCATCCAACTCCATAGCGTACAATTCGCCGTTCTGGTTCGTCAAGTTTTCCAAACCGCTCGGCAGCTTACAGACATTTTACCTTGTTGGTAATGAAAGATTAATCATGTTATTTTATTTGTTGTCAATACTAAATGGATTCTCCTTTTTAGTTGATGAAGACTGTTTCCGAGCCTTAGAGTTTGCTAAAATGGTCCCACCGTGTAAACATTGAGCCGAGTGTATTTGGTTATCAACAGCTATAGACAGAGTATGGTGGGTCCGCTGTCAGGTCTTTGCGATGAGCTTGAAGACATCGCGAGGAAGAATAAACTGGATTCTTTGAAAAATCAAAATTCGTGTAGACAGGGATGAGGATGGCATAACAGGTGATGAACAGTGGGGCAGACTCGAGAAGGTACTCCTCAAATCCGGATGGCTAATGCTGAAGCACGTTTCTCTTGATTTTGTTATATACAACTTCGGTCGGAAAAACGATAGGCTGGAAATGGCAATCTGTGGCAAACACTGTTCACTGATTTGAAGTGAAAAAAGACAATGGATTTTTGATTTTCAGTCAAGAGTAATGATTAATTTTATCATGTATGTTTCTGTGCTGATATATTAGATATTATTAGAAATCTAACAAGTATCTGTTCCAGCATAGACAAAGTGTACAAAACCCACTTGTTTTCTGCACCGTTCACATATCTTTCTTTTATGTAACAAAATCACTTTGTTTGCCTCTTGATTTGAACCATGTATTATATTTCTCATGAGCAGAAAACACAACAGTAAAATCATTATCATAGATGTACTACTGGTATTACCCAAAATCGAGACACGAAACTTTAGAAGGCATAACAAAATCGGAGGTATTACGCACAGCCGGCAGTGATGGTCTTGCTGCAGACTGCCAGTGTGACTTTATAGGAAGGCATAACTATGGTAGGTTTGACCGTAGATATGCTTGAACTGTAGTCTGCCCGCCCAGAAGAAACGTTACAAAACCACTGTCATTCCTACACGCTGGAGCACTGAAAACCAACTACCTTTTTCGACTACCGCACCGAAGAATAAACGCTGGGCGGAGGCAGCGGCCGAACCTGATATAGAGATGAGCTCACTGGCAAAACAAAATCGGGTCTACTGACCTTTGACAGGACCCAAAGGACCAAAGCCAAAAAACATGAGTATAGGCCGAAGGATAAGATTATCTGGGATTATCAAGGTAAGAGCTGAAACGACAAGGGTCGTGAATAGAACAGGGTGCTTGTCCGCGAGGTTGACTGTCAATCGTCTCTGTCAGGTCACGCTATAATAAGCTGCCTCCATTATTTACCGACAATGAGTAGAGCATGGTTTATATGGGGTTTGATATCGCCATAATGCGCTCGAACATCAGCTTCAGGTATATTGAAAAATCCGCAAACATTGACAAGTGCATCTTCGGTCCCGTTGACAGCCTGAGAGATGGTGGTCGCCAGCTGTCGGTATCGCTCTGTCTGTTCCTCAGGCAGGGGTTCGGAAAACTCCTTTTTTAACTCTTCAAAGATACGGGACAGCTCGATTTCGAATATATTTTGAAACTCTTCAAGATCCACATCCTGGAGAATTGTTCCCATTGCTTCTGCGCTGTTCACAACTTGACTCATAGTCTCTTTAAAATCCTTAATCTTGTCCTGAACTGTAGCATCTTTCAGGATCTCCGCTGTATAGGCATTAGCCTTATCACCCAGATCTTTGGCAGAGCGCCAAAAATCGAAGTCGCGCGGGACGAGGCTGGAGACACTCTCGCAGGGTGCTACGAACCTTTATATGACAAGAGAAACTCATAAAAAATTAGCATAAACCTTACAGTGGAACAAGCCCCCAACCAAGGTCGCGGCTGAGAAGCAACAAGGAGGTGTTGAGTCGTTGTACATGTCAGGGTGACAAGTTTTGAAGGTAGTACTCACCATCCGCTGGAAAGGCTAACGCTTGGATTGATAAGGAGATGAAGAGAAAGAAAAAGTACGCTGATAATTTTTTCATGGTGTTGGTTAATGCTAGTGATGGTGCAGGGAAGGCGCAAGAACTACGGGCGCTAACTTCAGGCGAGATGAAGCGTGGGAACCAGTTGATGTGACTTACAAGGTCACAACCCGTGATATATGTGACATTTGATACTAAAACACGTGGCGTGACGAGTGTAGTTCCACCTTGGGTACACGTCGTCTGTCTCTGATAATTCACTTTTAACCATGTTTCTTCTCAACTGGTTCTGGGACGTTCTCTCACAGCTCGGTATTTTTCTTGTTTATACTGGATTACCGACTTGTGAGATCTAATCTGTTCATGACCGCAATACAGGTCTGCTGCACAAGAATGCCAAAATTTTGTTCCTCGGTTTGGACAATGCTGGCAAAACAGTCCGTCCCTTCGTTTCTTCGCAATGAATATTCTTATCTAATAAACGCACAGACGTTGCTGCACATGCTAAAGAATGACAGACTTGCCACACTGCAACCCACCACCCACCCAAGTCCGCAACCCTCCCTCCCTCCATATCTCTTTACCTGAGGAACTCATTTTATGATCGCAGCTTCGGAAGAATTAGCAATTGGGAACGTCAAATTCAATACTTATGACTTAGGTGGACATTCACAGGGTATGTCTTTTGCTCTATATACTTTCGCAGTTAATGACTGTCTCCTAGCTCGTCGTCTCTGGCGTGATTATTTCCCCGAGGTCAATGGTATCATCTTCCTTGTCGATAGTGCCGACTTCGAGCGTTTCTCCGAGTCCAAAGCCGAACTTGATGCTCTCTTGTCGATTGAGGAGCTCTCAAGAGTCCCTTTCCTCATTCTCGGTAACAAGATCGACGCGCCCGGCGCTGTCAGCGAGGAGGAATTGAGGCACCATCTCGGCTTGTACCAAACAACTGGCAAGGTTTGTGATGATTATTCTATGATCTAACCCAAAAAAGTCGCTCATTGTGGATGACAATCATCAGGGCAAGGTCCCCCTCAGCGATATCCGACCTATTGAAATATTCATGTGCTCTGTTGTTCAACGTCAAGGGTATGGAGAAGGTAGGCGGAAACAGTTTCTCCTTCAAGAAACATCGCTTACACACATTTTTCCTCCCTACAATGATAGGTTTCCGATGGCTTTCACAATATGTAAGTTTTCCGTCTCTGTCATTATCAATACTGTCTTATGTTTCTGTCGTAATAGATCTAAGTACCGAATTGTTGGTCCTCTGTTCTGGTAGTAGACTTCCACCATTTATGTCTCGTGTTGCCTAGGTTTTCTTTTTTTCTTTTTCAGTAGCAGCTGCACACGTTCTATCTGGGGCAGTAATACTTCTTCCTCCAATACATGATAATATATCTTGATGTTTCCATTATTATTCTAAGGACTTGCTTAAGTTGCTGTAGACTATTTTGTTGTGGCCACGTGAAATCTGTTATGACATCTCTCTCTTCACTCTCATTCCCCTCATTGCGGAATGTTCTACTCTCTGCTATACTCCTAAGAATAAGCCTCATTCTTTATAGCGAATGGCATGACGCTCGCTCTCTTGTGAAGTACACAGACGTGGATTATCGCGTCTTCAGCGATGCGGCTGCTTCCCTTCTTCAGTCAGGACCGGGAGCCACGAATCAAGCCCAAGGACCATTAAAACGACTATTCGGATACCAGTTGGACATCGGAGAGTGCGTTGTAGCCAACAGACAAATTAACATGTCTGACATTATCCCGATAACAGTCCTTATGCACGGGAAACATACCGCTATACCCCATTGCTTGCGATTCTACTCACTCCCAATGGATGGTTGCATCCTTCCTTTGGGAAATATTTATTTTCTGCATGTGATATCATAAACGGCATGTTGATATATCAACTCCTCAAAACCGAAATCCTACCCCGAAGGCTTTCTTTGACATCATCAAAGACTAGAGGTGGCAAATTAAAGGCGAAGACCAGTGCTATGCCAATAGACAAGTTAGCGACAATATATAGCACTACTCACCTGCTCAACCCGCTTGTCTTCTCTATCTCAACCCGTGGCTCTTCCGAGTCCGTGCTTGCCCTCTTTGTTCTGCTTACATTGTATGCATCTTTGAAGGGCTGGTGGGATTTGTCTGCAATCCTCCTTGGTCTTAGCACACACTGGAAGATTTATCCTATGATCTATGGCGTTGGATGCTTGGGTGTCATGGAAAACTCCGGTCGAGATCGAAGTTATCTGAGAACGATTGTGAACCCGACAACCATCCGTTTTACAATGATCAGCGCCTTAACATTTTTACTTCTCGGAGCAGGATGTTATGCAATGTGAGTGCTATTGTTCTCAACTTGTTGGCCTGTTTGAGCCTTGAAAACGTTAATGCTGGAACGATCTCAGTTGGGGTTATCCTTTCCTTTATGAATCCTATCTTTACCATCTACACCGCTTGGATCATCGGCACAACTTCTCACCGTATTTCTACCTGACGTATCTGACGTATCCCTCCATTGACTCGGCCTCCTCCGAGCCTCTCTCATCCTGGAGTCGCATCCTGCGGTCCCCTTTAACTAGTTTCGTCCCCCAAATGGTATTGGCACTAGGTTCAGGCCTTCTTTTTGGTCGACGGAAGGAGGATCTAGTCTTCACATGGTTCTTGCAAACGGTCGTGTTCGTGGTCTTCAACAAAGTGTGTACATCCCAGGTACGCAAATCTCATGTTGCAGAGTACAAATGACTAATTTTTTGACCCCGGTTCCCTCAGTATTTTTTATGGTACCTTCTCCTCTTACCACTCCTCCTTCCACGGCTATCTCTGTCGCGCAGCCGAGCTTTGATGTGTGTGGGTGTATGGATTGGCACGCAGGCGCTCTGGCTTAGTGAGGCCTACAAGCTTGAGTTTTTAGGCCAAAATACGTTTTTCGGACTCTGGATGGGAGGTTTGATTTATGTGATCGGCAATTGCTGGGTTCTTGTAGAGATTATGGGTGCCTATGGTAGAACTGTCGCGTAATAGAAAACTGTGTGTGAAAAAAAATATGTGGATTTCATAAATCATCTATATACTTGTGTGGTTATGCATGCGTTTAAGAAAACATGTAATAGGTTCCATGAATGATATAAGTGGGAATTTTCTTTCAGCCAAGACATCAAGGGTAGAGGTTTAGTCAGAATCAGATAATTCCATGTCGCACTCGGACAAAGAGTCTTGTTCGATGCCTTGCTTCACTTCAGCGGGTATGTCTAGAAGAGGCGCGGCGAACTGCGGGGGAAGTGTGAGGGTATTCTGCGGAAATCCGGTACCAGGAGGGCCTGGTGGAAGCGGGGGTGGCTCATCTTGAGGAGGAGGAGGTTGGTTTGAAGCCGAAAACTGGTTTTGGTAGTCGTTTGTGTCATCGAAAACGCTGCTATACCAAGGTTCATCACGAGTCGGGGGGGTATAGAGCACCAGGGCCTGCGAACAGAAATAGCTTGTTGGGTAAGTGGCCCACCGAATAGGGGACCCAGAGCGAGGAGGTGGAGGACTTGGAGATGGGGAAGAAAATCCCGCAAGGCTTGAAGTTGGAGTTTGGCTCCGTTTCATCATGAGTTCCACGTCATTTTCGCTTTGTGGGCTGTTTGCAGTATGGTCGTGTCGGTGCAAGGCGTTCTTGAAGGAGACTAGTTCTACAGCGTCCTCGTCCCCATGAATCTCAAAAAATTCTTTAAGCTCTCCTACAACGTCTTTGTTGTTTTCACTCCAGATACGATCTATAACACGTTCCCGTGGGTCAAGATGGCTGACCCAACCAAGAGGATAACCCCAAACGGATATATTCTTCAACCAATCCTCATTGCTGTCGGAGACGGCGTCTTTCAGTAGTTCCCCTTTAATCATACCTGGTTCAAATTCTTCAAGCCAGTTTAAGCGCTGCTGCCGCCAGGCTTCAACGGTGTGCAATCTTTGAGAGTTTCCGAGCCCACGCGCACCCTGGTAAAATTCATAATATTGACGGGAGAGTGCTATGAGTTCCCGGTTGGCACGAAAAGAACATTCCGTAACTTTGTGATTGGGATGGCCACAATTAAAGCAACGGTTACGGTTCTTAGAATCAACGTCATCTTCATCTTTTTCAATTTCCATTTGAGTACCAAGGATATCTGTGTCGGTGCGTTCATAGATCCCAAACGACTCCCATCCGTAGGGATATGGAGACAGATCGATGAAGAAGGGTAGGACTAGTTCTGAGGCTTGTCTGTCGTCTCCGTTCCCAGCTGGGATTGTTCCTGGTTCCATTGTTTCAGAGCCTGATTGACCGTTTGTTCGTCCCAACGACCTTTGGCAACCTCTTTGCCCTCGAGATGGAGAGCAGGTATCCAGTAGACATATTTCTTTTTCCACTTTTCCTGGCTTTTGTCCTGGATATTGATGATATCCAGCTGGAAAGCTCTCTATGTATTCCAAGGAAAACTTCAGTGATTGATCATACTTGACTCGGAAACGAGCTAACACACCGATTGTCGAACTTTGGCAAGTTCTATCTTTGCAGTCTACCATGTATATGTTAATTGATGCTTTGGATCAGAAAAATGCTCCACCTTACGTCGCAAAGAGAGCAGTTGGGACCAGAGAAAAGCGTTAGTCGAGGGATGCGAAATGCAACCATCGTTCTGACGAAGATTTTGCCGCTTACATAAACTGTCAAGCGCCATCACGTGATGGTGATGGTTGAAACTGAAAGGAATTGATTTTAATGTTGACGGCTTTCATATTTCTCTTGGGGTTTGGGAGGTCAATATTTCAATATTCAATGTCTGGAGATGACATTGCCAAAACCCTTATGGCAAGTAAAGAGTATGTTATAAACCCCTCAGCCTTGCCCTTTCCTGCTCTTAACCTCGTGCTTTGCAGCGCGACCCTGCCCATTTTACCAACAAGGCTCTTGTTTCTTTGCGGACGCTTGTAATTTTCTTCATACTGTGTCTGCAACTGTTATCCCAGAAGCATTGCCGCCCAACCAATCTCTCAATCACCCAGAATCTGCAACACCTGATGCTACTCCCACTAACTTACCACGCGTCGTTGTCGATTCACCTAGTCCTGTTCCTTCACCGCGTCGCTCCCCGGGTACTACGAGCATCTTACTTGCACTCAGGTTAATTGACGACCCTGACGATGCAGAAAAAGAGACAAATGCGGCCAGCCAGCACGATACCTTGACCGGAGAAATAACCTCTTGGTCGGAGTCTTTACCTACAGTAGTAAACGAAGGGTTCTCTATCATTAATGGAATCTTTCAAGAAGAATCATACTATGCAGATGGCGATACGGACGAATATACAGGAAATTGGACGGCTCTCTCTGATTATAATGATTTATCCCCTCAGTCATCTTCTGAAAACATCGGCCCGGATCTCCAACAAGGAGTTGAAAACTTAACACCCCTTTTCTATGGCGACACCGTACAACAAGACGACACCGTACATAGTCTCGTCTCTTCTAATCCTGAAAGTGATTCCCAGCCTTCCTCCGTCGAACTCACTCAGAGTGGATCAGTAGACCGATCACCTCATGTTTCTGTTGGCCTATTATCTCCAATAGATGTGTCTACTCTGCACTTGGGACCATTCCGTCTGGATGACAGTGCTGTAAATGAAGATGGCAATTCCTTTGACTCGGGCTATGTAGATACCTGGAGACCACCAAATCCTTTGCTCCCATCACCCCCCCGCAGTCCATCAATTAGCTCCACTTTCGATCTGCTCTCATCACCGTTCGGAGCACATGCGTCTCGAGTTTTGTCGCCTTATCTAGGCGCATTCTTAACCCGATCCCCCGTCTCGCCTGCGCGAACTATCTCTCCTGCAATGTTAGACGAAGTGCCACCTTTAGACCTTGGCCTTGGTTCGCCTCAGGGAATTGCCTCCTCTCCGCCCCTAGATGATGTCGACAACAGGTCATATGTTCTGCCATATTCGTCTCCGAATGATCAGGATCTGGTGCTTTCACAGGTCGAAGATGTACAAGCCGGACTATTAGAGGACGGCCAATTGCTTGACCATGAATCTTATGGCCATACGTCCATTTGGGATCCTGAAGGTGGTACAACAGCTATCTTCGTAGGCCCCGATGAAAATTATGTCCGTGAACAAGTGACCACTGCGATCAGGCGACAAAGCAGTCCTCTTCAATATCTCCAATCACAAGGTGCAAACTTTGATGACGATGACGCCCTTGACCACTCTTTTTCAATCCACTCAAACAGTTCAGTCGACTCTAGCGATGCTGAAGGTGCTTCTGCATCTCAACCTCCTTGCGAGCCAACCGAGGAGGAATCCGATAACAATCAAATATCGCTGGACCATGATACCACCGCATTTTTGGCGTATCTCAAGAGTCCTTACTCGATGGAAAACGACACACTCAACTCTCTATATGATATCTACTCGGATATTGCACCATCAAAGGATCTCATTTCTGATTCAATACGCAATGCAGGCTTGAGTCCTCCAAGACATCCAGCCCAAACCTTGTCAAATAATTCTACTCCAGCAAGCTCACTGCGGGAGCGTGTTTTTACGCCCCCACTTTCCGGGAAGAAACGGTCCGGTACTGTAACTGCAGACTCTCCACTTTCGCTATCGTCGCCAATAACCTCCATCAATTCCCTTTCAGCGGGGCGCTCTTCGCCATTCTCTGTGCCAGACGATGGACGTCATCCTACTAGAAAAACAGGAAGCCAAAGCTCTCAGGACGAGGCATCCAGGAAAGTTCCTTTTGGATTTAGAAATTCTTACACGCTGGTAAGTTTGGTTCTGAACTTACTACAGATGAGATGTCATATGCCTTTACAGGATCGTATTAGTAATTCATTATTGATGTCCGGCCGGAATCTTACAAGAAGCGTTCCATCCTCTCCGCTAAAAACACATGAAGAGGTGCCGTTGCCAGGTGCTATATCGGATCCTTCTCATAAAAGTTCTACTGCAAAAGGCTTGAAGCCTCTTCGACTGGTAAAAATTTCTGGCACATGGTCATTAATATGATTGCTCACTAATATCAAACCCAGTCAACTATTGCTACTGCACAGTCTATTTCTCCATCTATGTCTCAATCTCGCAGGTCCACTATTTCTGTTAATACTCATAGCTTTCGACAGTCTGGTGAGTTTCCATGAAAGCCTAAGCTTTGGCTTAATTACCAAGTTCTTGTTGTAAAGGAAATAACATTCGCACATCTATCTCATCAACAACTGTATCATCGCATTCCTCATCCAGCATTCCTCTGGTATGGTTTTTCAATTCCCATCTTTAGAAATTTTGCTGACGGCAGTCCATTAGCCTTCATCTGCACGCTCATCGTTTATACCCCAACATTTTATATCTTCAAGAAACTATACACCTTCTCCACTATCGCCCAAACTCCCAGCCAATACCGATGAACCCTATTCTGCTCCAGCGAGCTTCTGGAAACACCCTCGGCCTCCAAGCCGTATTTCGGAACCTTGTTACGACCAATCTGATGGAGACGAAGATGAGACCAACTATCACCGCCACGATATCTACGATGAAACCATTCGCAGGCCTATCCCAGCCGTCCCACACACAGCTCCTGTGGCTCGTCCCCCTGCCGCATTTCACCAAGCGCCCCTTCCAACTCTCATGTTTGCTATCGCCAGTGATGATGTTGAACAAGTCCGACAAGTGTTAGAAAGTGGTGACGCAGATCCTAATGATTGTGTCGGCCCACAATCAGCTCTCGCGTTCACCCTCACTAATGACAAATTGACGAAGAAGTTGGACATTGTAAAGACGTTGTTGGCTTATGGAGCAAACCCAACTGTAACCAAGAAAATGGAACAGCGGTGTTGTTCTCCAGCAGAGGGCCAGATTCTAGAACCGTCCACCGACCCAATTCCAAAACCATCTGTGATGGATGAAATGGATCTTGCTACGAGTTACTATGTTGGTCGGGCAGATGCAGCCCACACGCAACAATCGTCTGCACTCATTCATCGTTCCTTCTTCCGCCCATTAACGCGAGTACGGTATGAGCTCATTGGTCAAGACAGAGCTCTCGAGCAGCTGTTCAGAGTTTTAAGCATGCACTCACGGGAACTCGCTATCGCTCCCATAGTTGTGATGCTGTGTGGTAAGTCAATATCTTGGCTGATCTCCTTTGGTGCTGACCTTCTCATCATGGATAGGCCCCAGCGGCCACGGAAAAAGTCTTCTAGCACGGAAGTGTGAGTTCGTTTGCTTTCTGGGCACTGAATTCAGACCTAATATTATATTTATAGTCGGGTCATTACTCGATGTGCCAACACATACCGTGAATATGACAACGTTGAGATCAACGCACGATTTATGGCAATCATATTCTATGAGCCCTTATGAGGTAATAGTGAAACAATCTACTTAACGGCCAACAAAACCTTATATTGATGAGATTCTAGATACCAACTACGTGCACCTTGGCCGATTTTCTCATTAATAACGAAGGAAAACGATGTGTGGTTGTTCTGGATGTATGTCCATAACAGTTTCCAGCACAAGTCCGGTTCTGAAGATTGAACCCCCCGCAGGAAATTGAGAAAACGGAAGAAAAGGCGCTTTGGTCTCTACTAATGCCTTGGGAACTCGGTCGATGCGCCTTTGAAGCTAGCAGCCGCCATGTTGATGTCCGAAATGTCATATGGCTCGGAACCTCGAACATTGGCCATGATCTTGTTTTCCAGCATCTGGAAACACGGAATAATCCCGAGCAACTTATGACGCGGGAGGAATATGTTAAACTCATGGCGCTTCTAAGACCAAAAGTTTCTAAACAGCTTGGGGTATGTATGACAAATTATCGCTACCGAATATCAGCGCCGGCTGACATGCATTTTTCCACTGTCAGGCTTCGATATTATCACGAATAACTACGGTGCTTCCTTTCGTACCCTTTACGCTGGACGAGAAGAAAGCAATCTGCTCTGAGGCTTTGTATAATCTTGGAGGGGATGCTTCGCTGTCACTGTCTCCTGAGGTGATCCAGAAAGTGGTTGATACCGCTCTGGGAGACTACTGTGCTGTAGAGGGCGCCAGGTCATTGTACAGAGCTATATCTAACCAGTTGGCAGATATCATCTGATGATCATTTACTCGTTGACATATCATCTCACCACAAGTCGCATGATTTGTACTCTGGAATAACTCATCATGTCGGCCTCTTCCAAGCAGGCTTAGGATTAACGACATTCATGACTAGATTAAGGGCTGTTAGTGAGTGCTTGAAATTTGGAATAAGCTATATAGACTTCACATGAATTAATATGATGTTACATTGGATGCTAGATTGCCTGAGGAAGTATGTTAGTCTGTACATTGTCATGCCTGGGACTGGCAACGTCTTTGACTGGTCCATCAAAGTTGAAACTGATCACTCGCAGTTTTAATTTGTATGCGCTAATCAACGTAATATTTCATCTCCACCAGGCCATTAAAACCAGAGAAATTGGCTATACTCTGCGTAGGTCTCCTTCCCCACCCTTTTTCTTTGGCGATCGCTTTTCTCTGTTTCTTTGCGTTGATATAATCCAGATGGCCTCCATTCACCTTGCTCACACCCAGAGACCTGGAACGACTGCGACTATGCTTGGTTTAAAAGAGCTATCGTCAACGTCGAAAGCGGTCATCGCGTTCGTTGCTTCGTGTGTTGGAGTGGCTGTTCTGACAAGTGAGTATTCAGAATTGTTCACAAGTTCATTATCCATCGTCCTCACTTTTGGGAGTTTATATTTATGTCGACGTCGACGAAAGTATAACACCAAAACCCTGGCTTTGTATTCGAAGATGACTTTGCTGATGCAAATTATTTTGCATCGACTCCTGAACTGGATTTCGTGGCAGACCTTGAGAAGTTGAACAGCAGCGCTCTCTCGCCAATGCGACCGTCAATAGTCTTCCACATCTGCATCTGACGACCGCACCCTAGGACGCCAACCACAAGGCAGCCCTCTGCTTAGGATTGCTAATGCTAATGCCAACGACGATGAAGACTCCACTCCTACTTTGGCCTTTCCCAAACCTGTCGCACAGAAGGGCAAGCCACCCCGTTCCAAACTCGCCTGGCTGAGTCCAATAAGGACAGACGAGCTAGTAGGATCACCACCTCCTGTTTATGCCATGGACTCAGCCGGGAGTCCGGTTCGATCCTCTCGTGTCGAACAAGACATAGCCACCAAATCATTCAGACAAACTGCACATCAAGATTGGAGATACATTCTGCATTATCGAAGAGTAGGTGTGGTGCCTTGTATAATTTTTAGGTCGAAAGGATGCCCAAAAGGGGTGGTTTTACCTCTGTGCTTGAAGAGGCTTGTGCCATTCACGCACCATATATCCAACGGCTCATTGACGAGCTTAAATCGACAAACTTTGTACTAATTGATGATGCAGACCACGAATGATACGAATTACATTGCAAATGGACTCACTTTTTGACCCTTTGCTTCCCTTCCTTTGATAGAATAGAGCTAGTTTTGATAGAGCCAGTTTTACTTTTATAAAGCCATTCGATCCTTCTCTTCGTTTTTTGGGTGTTTCTCCACGATCCTTGATAATTTTGATGCTTGCTTTCGAGAAGTCGGGCACACTATCATCAAATTTCCTTTCATTTGGTATCTTTTATTTATCCATTGCCTTCATTACTTTGGTAGGAGTTTAATAAAAATTTAACAATTGCACTGCAATAAAGAAAGAAAAATATATCAGATTTGGAAATGATGGTGATTAAGAACATGGAAGACTATAGTTCTTCAGGAAGTAGTGCTTTACGCTTGTACTTTGCTTGGTCCCTTAGCCACTGTAATATATGAAGAATTAGCAACTGAGTAAAATGAAAGGCCAGAAATATACCAACCGTTCTATATTCATGTAATGACCCAATTTTTTCCCCTGTTAACGGTTTAGTTTGGACGACGTAGCAAGTCCATAACCTTACCATAGTAGTCCGGTACTGGGTTAGTCGGACTCTGAAGAGTGGCATCTACCCGGTTTTTCGCTATACGTTGGAAAAACTGGTGATCTTTTGCGTCAATTAGGGGAAGGAGACGCCGATATTGTAGTCGCCACAACGCAGTTCCAATTGTTGGTCCGATTATGGCTCCCGTGCCTACCAAATATATTAAGAGTGCTTACCCAAAACCAGGACGAAAGAGACATACCGACACATCCCACAGTGCAAATACCATAAAAGAAAAATGGGTCAATACCCTAGATGTGACGAATATGTTAGCGAAGACGGAAACCATAGTAAAAGTGCAAGTACCATGATTGGTTTCATTGGGTCTGCATCGAGGGTGCCGAAGTATGCTGCTCCTCCTACAAAACCAAGTAAAGCGCAAGGGATCATGGCAGCCTGACAAACAGAATTAGTTACCCTTCATACACTGAGTTTGTCGCGTGAAATTTTTACCATCTGCCATTTCCTTTTACTGTGTCGAATGGCAAGGTAATCGGGCCATGTAAGAGTCACCGTCTCAGGCTTTGGCTTCACAGTGGCGGTACTAGCTGCCATTGGTTTGGCTTTCGACACGGTTGACCGCGCCCTTAAAAAAACACGTCGGGTTTTAACAAAATTACAGCGAGACCTTGTCAGTCCTCTGGTTAAGCTGACTTCCATGCTGTTTTGAAGAAAGTGTGTCGAGGATGTGGGCCTATAAGCGTGTCTGTCACGTGCTGTTAGCGAGTCAAAATTTGTCGGTACCCAACATCACCACCGTGGCAGTAGTATTTGACCTTGACAATGCTATCGTTCCTTCTGTGATGTCCCTCTGGTGTCCATCGTGTTGTGCAGGGTGTTTCGTGGCCGAAATTCCCTCAGAATCTTCAAATGGATTCCCATATTCTCTCAAAAATCTGTTACCGGTCGGAAGCGTTTTTGTCAAACTTGAAATCGAAACACAGCATCTGATATGTGACCATACACATGCTCAAGATGGCTGGCATAATTTCAATGCTCACTCTATTATTCCACATCTTTGCGACCCAGGGGATATCTCTTTTTGTCGTCAAATTGAATTCCTGGTGAAGCACCGGTTTATCATGGCCACATATCGTGCGAGCAACGGTGCAACAATGGCTCTCAGGATCTATCTTATTCCGTACGATCTTTCTAATGTCCAAGGAAAGCTCCGAGTGCGAGTAGAGAACGTTTTGGCACCAGCGAAGAGATATTTGCGGCAATTACTTCCTAGGATCATCAACAACGAAGAGATATGGAATGGACTTGAGCCAACCGGGGAAGTTACTGCCTTGATTCCTGATACGAAGGTATGTTATACACATATCTATATCGCTTGTGTTTTCCTAATGTTACATTAGGACGGTCGTACTCTTGCAGACATCTATAGTGGATTAGCCTCTCCCAATGCACTTTCTGTTCCGGGGTATGGTGGTATTTCTAGCCGTCTATTCGAGTTTGAAGACACACTGGAAGGCCTTGGTATCCGGAGTACTCTTTATAGGTACCAACGACGTTCGGTTGCGGCCATGTTACAGAGAGAACTAGACAATCGTGATGTACCGGACCCACTCTTCATTTCACTCACGACTGTGGACAAAAGAACTCTTTTTTTGCAACCGGGGACTATGGAAGTTCTGCAAGAATGTCCAATGACGGCCCCTTGCCGAGGCGGAATATTATGCGAAGAGTTAGGTACAAGTTGAATCTTTATTTTCGCCGGATATCAACCTCACTATGATAATAAAGGTACTGGGAAAACCCTGATAATACTAAGCTTGATAGCTGCCACCAAAAATCAAATTTCTGCTCCAGAAGTATCCATCGTCGACGACCGTCCAGTGATGACTCCTCTCTCCTTTCGTCATTTTCCATCTGCAGAATTCTCTACATCCAGAAAGAGATTCTCTCGTGGAAATTACTCCCGGGAAGTATCTCGAGTCCCTTCGTTGGTAGAACTTATGCTGCACCGCGGCCGGACTGCCCCCTATTGCGACATCCCTAAGAGTCATCCCAGCAAACAGTATTGTCGCGGTATAGAAATCGAAGATGAAGTTCGCACTCTTCCATTGGGTAAGATGTTACGCGAAAACACGCCTTTCTATCATCACTATCACGGAGATCCAAGTATTCGAGAACGGACACCCCGGCGCAGGCGCGATCAAGGTCCAAAAGTCATGTATCTGACTTCGGCCACTCTTGTCATCGTTCCTGCCAACCTTTTGAGTCAGTGGGACAGAGAGATTACGAAGCATTGTTCTATTCCATTACGGGTGCTGATGCTGAGGACGAAAACTCCAATGCCCAGTGTGAAAAGCCTAGCCACGGATTTTGATGTGGGTCTCTGACAGAATAAAGATAGCACACAGAACTGACGATTTGATTTCTCTACTACAGATTATATTGATGAGCTATACAAGTAAGCTAGCGCTTCAGGACCTGAATGTACTCTCTGATTTCTTTGCAGAATTTACAGCCGAAGCAAGTTCACAAGACGTCTCTAAACTACATTCTTGGAAATCTTGTTCTTGCGATGAATTCCCAGTCAGCCGTGTTCCCATTTGCCTCTGTCAAACGATAGAGGTATCCCCTTTTTTGCAAATCCGATGGAAACGCCTCGTAATTGACGAAGGTCACGTATCAGCGACCTTATCTACCATCTTGGTACCTTTTGCTAAGCTGCTTAGCGTGGAGAGGAGATGGATTGTAACAGGCACCCCGACAACAAATCTGTTGGGACTCAGCTTCGGAACCAAGTCCAGTGAGATGGGTAACTCTCAACTTGAATGCACAAGAGCCTCAGAGAGCAAAGATTTGGAGGACAGAGAGAAAAAAAAATTCCGGACATGGGAAATAGATGAAGAAGGTAACGGGACTATGGAGATAGACGAAATACAGATGGGTTCACCTGGCAGTCGCGAATCAACACTGTCCTTGTCACCAGCGTTCCCCACCTCGTCTCTTCCTGCTGTTGAAGCCCTCCAAACGTTGTCAAAGAAGCGAATATGGAACAAATATGACCGCGGAGACCTTAATAAACTAGGAAACATGATCACTCACTTCATTGCTGTGCCTCAGTTTTACGCCGACCCCAAATTGGTGACAAGTCATGTCATTGAACCCCTTCTTGACGGTACAGGTCCAAGGCCTGGGTCTATTCAGGCCTTGAATCAAGTTATGGAGATGATCATGATTCGACATAGGTAACACGATTTATTGTTCGTTGAACACCGTCGCTTACTCGATATGCACAGAATTGAACATGTGGAAGTCGACGTAGTTCTTCCTCCGATATCTCGGGAATTCGTGTTGCTCGACCTCGATCCATATGTTGTCAAATCTTTTAATGCATTACAGGCAGTCATCACTATAAATGCTGTCGACTCACAACGCAAAGACCAAGTATGCCTCTTCCGTACTTGCCACATTGAGGCTGCTCTAACCTTATTCGATAGGATTATATGTTCCATCCCCGTGTAAGAAAAATTTACATCCTTATAAGTCTCTAACTATCTCTCCTATCAGAATGCGGATGTGCTGCAATTGACACTCAAGAATATGTCCCAGTATGGTGGCTTCATATCCTAGTCCTATAACATTCAGCTAATTATTTCTAAGGCTGCTATTCTGGTTTGTCAGCGATGATCTTTACAACGCACAACAACTAGTTGCAAACGCTGAGGAGCATGTCAAGAAGGCCATTGAACGCGGAATGCCCTCAGAAGATATTTTAGCGATTCAAGTGGCGTTTATGCATCTGTATGCTTCCTCCACTTGCCTCTAGCTTGATTCTGATACTCTTAACCAACAGTCGAATAGCTTTGGAAGACCCACTGTGGAAATTAATGCAAGCACATGAAGACGTTCCCTATAGAGTCTCTCACATGAAAGAACCCATTCATAATGCGTGGTCACGAACACCGGGAAACGAACCATCATGTAATTCCAATCAGACCGGTTTCATACACGCCGACAGGTTGCTCGGATTGTACCACATTCTTGAAGAGAAGCCGCTTATCTCGGAACCGGCCTTGATCGAGTTAGGTCATCGAGTTGGGATTCGTGATAAGGCTTTCCGAAAGGCATACGAGGAGTCTCAACGCAAACGGAAAGGGCGGAAGAACTCAAAGCATAACGAGGAGCTCAGTGTTTCATCTCAGAGCCAGATGGTAGACAACTTTGCAAAGAAGGCATCTGCGACGGACACTCTGAGAGACGTGCAACGAGAGCTGGACGCCACCCTAGCTCGACTAGCAAAAGATGAAGATGACCATGAACAAAATTCAACCATTGGTCCCAATTCTGCAATACAACCCCGCATATCTAATCTCGCCGCTGCATCCCCTCTCGCCATGACTCGTGTTGGCTCTTCTGCTTCGAGCAAATTAAATTACATCATTAGCGAGGTGATTCAGTGCTTGCAATGTCTCAATCGACTACAATATCTAACCTTCTTCTATTTAGGTTCAAAAATACTCTTCCAAAGAAAAGATCCTCATTTTCTCCGAATCTCCACTGTCTTTGGCCCACGTCGCCGAAGCACTAGAACTGATTCATGTCAAGTTCCTGCGATTTACAACGCAAATTGCGTCTCACATGCGTGAGCAGCTTGTCTTGACTTTTGAGACTTCGGAGACATATCGCGTCTTCTTAATGGAATTGAAGCATGGTGCTCGTGGATTGTGAGTCCTCTCCCTCTGTCTTTCGCTCGGAAAATCTGATCACTGCGAACACCAGGAATCTGATATCTGCCTCACGAGTCATCTTCTGTGAACCCGTGTGGCAAGCTGATGTTGAAAGCCAAGCCATCAAGGTGAGTATTATGCCCGACAGTTTTTAATTTTTTCATAACCATCTATTTCCATTAGCGAGCCCATCGAATAGGGCAGACACGATCTATCACTGGTGATTTACTGTGCCGTTGTTTTCGTAGTAAAATTCGCTCACAATGGATTGTCCATTCGCTCTGTAGTGAAAACACTTGCTATTCGAGGAACTTCTGAGGAAAACATGGTCGCCCGACGTGCACTTCTCAAGAAGACTCAGGAGAAGGTTCCCAAGTTGATTGAAGAGGCTGGGATGAGACATTACATCGCAGTCAGTTGTTCATGTGTAAAGGTCTGTTCTCTTGACTAAATTGTGACTTCAACCCCTCTTCCAGAATCCCAAATTTATGAATTATGACCCTTTATCGTCACTACCGGTTGTAGACTTTCCCCTGATCGACCTCCCTCCGCAAATTGCTCAGCCGCCACCTGACTCTGTCATGTTGAGGATACCAGCTCTTCCCAGGACTCCGCCATCGCTCAAGCGAGTCCGCGCGGAAGACCCGCTTATGATTACAGAAGATCCTCCGACAAAGAAAAAGAAAAGGCACATACGATTTGTGACGCCATGAGTCTTTTTGTGATTTCTTAAACTTTACTTATATCCCTTTATGACTCAGGACGTGTATAACTATTGGCAGTGTATGTATTTGATTATTCTAAAGAATCCACATCTTTTTTTCCCCTGGTATTAGTAAGTAAATGCACACCCAGCTCTGTTGGCCCTATTGGTACATCTCGGGGTTGTCCTTGTTCCCTCGCCGCCTCGCTCAGGCCACCTGAGGTGATCGCGCGAACTTGATGTAACGCCCCATGATGCCGGAAACTTCAAAGTCCGCCTAATGCCGTCTCGTTTCCCGGGATCCAAAAATGGATGATCTCCTCCTGTTAGCGAGTCTCCCTCATTCGACGGCTGGTTACGAGTATACAATCCTGCCCTATCCTGAGAAATGGTACTGATAAAGGTTGTAGAGAGCGATAGAAAAGTTCTATCATGCATGAATCAACACAGGGTGATCCAACAGGTCTTTCTCAGGCTCTATACAACCTTTGCGAAGGAGCCCTATGATGCCCTCCAAAAACAACCTGCACACTCAAGTCTGACACTGGACACCATCTCCCACTAACGATTTATATCCCCCTACCTTATGGCCAATGCAAGGTCTACTAACCTCCTGTACACCTGCGAGTAGGTTTGCTGCCGCGAGCACGGCCATCAATCGGAATAAAGCTTTGTGTACTACATCAGTTTCTAACTCCATCTGACCTATGTTACGTATGCTCTCTTGGAAACTGCGACCGCGTGGAGCTTCACAATACAGTCACAAACTGTGGGTACAGAATAGGTCCAACTTTCTTTATTTCCCTCTCTCAATATAGCCTCTCCCCATGTTCTCTTTCCTCGTCACTCTTTTCTGTCTCTTGTTTGTTGTTCAGGCTTCGCCGTTGTCGCTTGAATCGAGAGCTCCCCATGATGTCTTTGTTCCCAAAATCATCAGCCCCAACAGTTCCACGGTATGGAAAATCGGAGGGGAAGAGAGTGTAGAGTGGTATGTAAATACCTGTGCGCTACAAGCTCCTCAATACTGAAAGCCTATGAACCCAGGGTCACGAGCGATGCCCCCCAGAGTATCTCGAATGGCGCTTCTGTCGTGTTGAGTGGCTGTACGAGTCCTCTCTGTTTTTCGTCGATCATTGTTCCTAACATCAAGCCCCTACCTTGCAGACAACACACCACTCGTTGTAGATTTTGATCTTCGCGCTGGGCATGTGAGCTTCCGAGTTCCCGGTTATGTACTACCTGGCTATTATTACATCACCCGTGAGTCTGTGCTCCTAGAAAACCTAATCATCATTTGAGCTTATACCTCGGCCGATTTCTCAGTGTTTGGGGATTCAGGAAACAGAAGCCAACTCTTCTTGATCAAGTCTGGCCTGCCCTAAACATGAAAGAACAATCTATCAACCTGAGCTCTCAAAGCACATCCTACCTACCTGGTACAGCACTCTTTGCTTATTCGGACAATAATTCCTTTCCCATTCTTTCTGGACGATTGACGTCTTGCATGAACACGGACAATGATTGACTTGTATTTAGTTCAATAGGATTAAATGCTTGTTCTCTAATAGTAATACCCTTCATATTTCATACAGAAAAGCTACTGGCAGGTTCTTCCAATCTCACATCCTCAAAATCCCCGAAATATCTCCGCCCATTCATTGACCATTAATTCAGCAAGCAAGCATGATCCAAGACAAAACGAGTCACTCTTTCCTCGATGCTCCAGTTGGGTGGATACGGTTTTAGTTTGGTTGCCTCGGCAACAGAGTTCTTGATCAGATGTGCTTGCCTCTCTTGACAACTTTACCCCAGGCGTCGACTGCAAGGCGATGTTTGCTTTTGGGAAATAACTGCATATATGGAATCGACTTTGAAACTTGGACCAATCCTTGAACTCCATTGTCCCTGCAGAGGCAGATGGACCAGCTCAGGCCGTCCTAGAGATTATATCGGTAGTTTTAGGACTCCAGAGTCCAGAAAAGATGACTTTCACGGCATGGATTGCAGCGCATGCATGATCCTAGAATCAGGAGATGTGGTTCAACAGACCGAAAGGCGGATTCTTTTCTGATACGGTATGTTCAATACTGGAGAACGCTTTGTCAGATTCATTAACATCCAACCAGTTCCATGAGTACTTCTTTGCAGAACCTGACGCGCTGTTCTTTAAGTCGCTTGGACTGGAATGTAATTGAATTGCTGTTAACTACCGCCATTTTGAAGGTTCCCAGAACATGTCGTTCGTAGCCAGGAAAACCCACAAATCAGAACTGTTAGATGGTTAACGCAGTATAAAATGACTTCTTCCGGCCTGTAGTGAAATTCTCTATACTAACGGTCTCTAGTATCGGGCTAGCAATTGACTCACGTCATTCAACCTCCAAGAGCAATCCCTCTGGGTATAAATCTCCTTGCCAGCCCCATCCACGATGTTTTTTTTTTTTTTTCCACTGTCAGAAATGACATCTATCGAGGAACGCAAGAGAAGGCACTGAATAGTGCGGTTAAGTAAGTACAGAACAGATTGAATGGGTCGTGTCCTGACCGACAAGTCCGATGGCCTTTGTAGAAAGATTCCAGCAATTTGTTTTGGAGTTAAAATAGACAGAGCCAGGTCAAACAGATATACAACAAATCTATTCCCATATCAATGGAAACGTAATGGTCTCAGGGTATGAAACTTGTATCAATTCCATGGGCAAAGTCCCAAACACAAATCCTCTATTAAGGTAAGAAAAGATCTTTGTTAATTACGTTCATCACAAATACAAGAGATTATTGCCTACCTGGTCATCACCACACGACACAATCTATAAATGTAAAGAAAGGATTGTCAGAAGTGTTGACAACACGAGAAAGCTTTGTCAATAGCACCTTCTTGAAATCAAAGCCAACGCAGAATATTCGACCAGTATGTCCACCCGTAAGGTCGGCGACGAGAGCGCCCGTTTTACGATCCCATACCTAAAATAATTAAATCATGTCGGTAAATTCATAAGTAGGCTAGCAAAAAGACTAACCTTGATGCTCTCGTCATAACTTCCGCTCAACACGAAATCCTGCCCAAGAGCTACACTTCTAACTAGATCTTCATGGACACATCTGCTGCAATCCTTGACAGTCCTTGACACAGATTGAGATGCGATACTGTTACTTCCACATGCCTGACACACCAGACCCACACCAGAGATATCATTGTTTCCAGAAGATAGTAAAGAAAGAGAAGTATCGCTAGTGGATGCAACAGCCTTATAATCTAGTGAAGTTGACCAGCCTTGCAATGTAGTCAGGTCAAATAGACGCAGGTGTTTATCTGATGATCCAGATAAAACGACGGGAGGGCAGAAATCAATTGAAGCAATTCTATGGATCATAGGGAAATGGAATTAGCAACACTCATGGATGTGCCAATGAATTTACACCTTACCCTCTGGAATGATGTTTTACAAAGGTTCGTAGAAGTTTGCCTGTGTCTGCATCCCACAATCTAATGGAACGATCTCCTGACGCAGAGACTATAAATGACCCCGAGAGAGAGACGGCATTGACAGCCGAGCGGTGAGCACCTAGTACATGTTGTAATTCAAGCTCTGGGAATGAATATGTTCTGACAGTGCGATCTGTAAAGCCAGGATTCATTTAGTGGACAAGAAACAATTGCAGTTGGTGAGCTTGCCTTTAGAACATGACACCAATCGCCGGCCGTCGAATCGTACGCAGAGCACGCTATCGTCATGGTCGCACAGGGCCTTAACTAACTGGTTGGACTCCAAGTGCCAAATTGCGACCTGCCTATCTCCACCTGCACTCGCAAGATAGCCATTAAGAACGCATATACTCAGCACAGAGCTGTTGTGTACACCTGAAATGACTCGTTCCACCATTCCTGTATTGAGATTCCATTCTCGAACCGTCTTATCTCGGGATCCTGTAAAAAGAACCTGTTTACCTGTCTCAGGGTAGGTGTACAACTGGAGGCAGTAAATTGTATTTGTATGCGCGTTTGTTGGGGCACCTTGGGTCTGCAAGGCAGACAATCGGTATGAGGAGGACATGAAGCGATTTCTGAGTTTGATATGTGTCTGGTGTAGGAGTTTGTAGTCCGGTATTATGAAAGAGGATTCGTGAAGTGTTTTCAACAAAGATGGAGCCGAATGGCGAGCCTGCCGTCTGAATCTTGCAGTGCCTGATCTTTCAAAGGAAGACGAAGGTCCGTACACGGAGTTGCTGGAGCTAGAAAGCGCAAGCGCGTCACTCGACAAGGACATCGAGACAAATCCGGAGTCAAACTCGGCATGCATGCGCGTCAATTCTAGTTTTGCTGCTTCCACTCCGTCAAGCGGGTGATCAACCCCGTCTTGTTCCTCTTCGTCGGAGTCACCCATGCCCTCGTCATCCGAATCACCAACTTCGTGGCAATTGAGACGCAAAGCATTGAACATATGTGAGCGTGGCGCCTGACGCCACTTCCAGCCTTGAACGTGGCAGAGGTTCTTCCAAAGACTTTGATCATTTGCAAGGGTTTTCCAGCGTCGGCTCACAAGTGCACAGACCAATAAGGTTGGAGACGGAAGATGAGAAAATATTTGAAGCGAGACCTCTGCTGGAAGAGACTTTATTGGGAGGCATCAGTGACAACTAAAGTGTAGAGCGACGGGTGCTACGCACGCCAACCACATCGAACTGCAGCAGCGTGGCAATTCGCCTTTGAAGAATAGCCAGACGCGACCTCGGGAGGGATGCTAGAAGCTTGTAGGCCAGTTCTGTTTGAAGATTCGAACCATAGTCATGAAGGAGTAATGATACTGATACCCACCTTCACGGCCTTGAACAGAACCCATCTGATCTACTTGAGACTCTTCTGTGAAACCTTCATCAGTGAGCAGAGAAGTGTTACGATGCATCTCAAAGGGTTGGAAGGGTCTTAAAGGAAAGCCACTCGGAGGAAGTGCCATTTAATTAATTAAATGAAATAGGTTCATGATCGAGGTTGAGTTGGCGCGACCTTTGACGACTCGGAGCAATTAGTTGTCGTTGCTATACAATATATATATAATATTGTCGTAAAGCAACAAAAGAAGCTAACTCGTGGTAGAGGCCATATGTTTTCATACAGTACTATGTATATGGACCAGATCTTCAAGGCTACGTTACATCACAGTATTTAGACCGACTTCATGACGAGTTAACGCAACACAGTCTCGCATCTAATCTAATCTAGGTCGACAGCTAAGATGACAAACGTGTGATGAACCGCGCGTGCATTGTTTGTCCCTCTTACTAACTTACTAACTTAGGGCCCGTTCAGATCTGTTCAGATCCCAAGCTGCACACGGGCTGCCTGCTATTTTGAAGACCTAAGCCCGGTCTCCAGGGGTTAGGTAGATTTGATGGCTGGGAGCTGAGGTTATAGGTGTTCGGATACATTCGTTTCGGTCCCAGTCCCGTCTAAGGCCGTGACAAGCTTACTGCAACCCGCATAGCGTCCCACTGTGCAAGCTCTAGCCTCTTGTCTGTTCCACTCTCTATACCACTTGTTTTACACTTTCGCTTTGTTATAATTATGTACACCTCTCATAATGCCCAATACAGAGAAAGGCACCAAAGCATCCCGTTGTATCTGGTCAGATGCTGATGATGCTGTCCTCGTTGGAGTACTCAAAAAGCAGAAGGAACTCGGAAACACATCTGGTGCTGGATGGAAACAGCAAGTCTGGCATGCTGTTGAGAAAGCTCTCCGAAAGTCAGACACTTCCAAAGGTGCTCTGAAGACTGCAGCCAAGTGCAGTGACCATTGGTCAAATGTGAGTCCAATTCAGTTCCGAGTTCTCAGTATTGAGGCCCAGTCAAAATTAGCTCTGATCTGAGCGAGGGCAATCGAGAAAGAGCTATTAAGTTACTGTTTATCTGTCAATATCAATCCAACAATAAATTTGATGCACTACCTCGATTTCTCATT
>Ga0193743_1000416_pt1 | contig 33689 bp, 35 predicted proteins | sample L2c2metaG_FD_143038 | JGI IMG/M metagenome (GOLD analysis project Ga0193743, IMG submission 143038) | Soil microbial communities from a riparian zone of the East river system, Colorado, United States - L2c2 | ecosystem: Environmental > Terrestrial > Soil > Riparian zone | place: USA: East River... | reverse complement strand
CGGTTGTGGCCGGCGGTCGTCAGCCCTGCGGACATATGCGACAAGCTGACAACGGACATCAGCCACTCGGAATGGAACGAGTGGGTCGCACCCGATATCGGGTACACCGAAGTCTGTCCGGGTCTTCCGGTTCGGAGTTGACGAGGGCTAGGCAGTCAGCGCCTCGGAGATGGTCTTGAGAACGGCCGCTGGGTCGCTCATCGCGACGATCGTGGTGAGTGGCGACGCCGATATTTCCTTCGCCGGTCGGCTTGCGGGCGCCCCGGAGCGCGCACCGGCGATCTCGTCAGCGGCGCGGCCGGAGCCGCCGAGCACGATCACTCGCCGTTGCGCCACGAGGCTGGCAAGCGCGTCGTCCATCGTGATCGATCCGCCGTTGACGACCAGTGTGGCAGAGGGCTTTTCGCCGGCGATGATTCGTGCGGCAGCTGACAGCCAGGGTGTCTCGTCACCCCACGAGTCGCCGGGCACCAGGACGATGTGCGTGTGATTCTGTTCGATCTCGGCTGCATCCGTCGACGGCTGCTCCGCCGAATCGGGCTGATGCACCGCCCCGGCGGCGGCGACACCGATGAGCTGAAATGAGCTGCCGGTCGCGGCACGAACCTGACCGATCGCACGCATGATTCCGGCGTCGGTTCCGCCGTCGACGATGGTTGCGCCCAACCGATCGACCGCGGGGATGAGGTGGATGCGCAGCAGTTCGGTGAGTGCCGAACGGTCCTGCTCGGTCAACCCCCCCGCCCCACCGATGCATGCAAGGACGGGGCGATCAGTCGCAATTCCGTGGATTCGCAGCGCTTCCGGGAGCTCTGACGTACTCGTCACTCGAATGATCCGCGGGCGTGACGGGGCGGTCGTCATTCCTGGCCCTTCGCCTACTGTCGCGCCATCGCTACCCGGAACCGCTCGTCGGGGTCGATGTAGTGGTCGGCGTCCTTGGCGTCCTCGCCGAGGTCGATCCGCACCCAGTCGATCTTGCCGCTGAACCTGCTGGTGTGTGCGGTGTAGTCCGGGCTGACGGTGGTGCCGGACTCATAGCCGACGTCTGTCGTCTCGTCGGCCGAGAAGATGAAGCCCTGGGTCTGATCGACGCGCCCGCTGCCGACCTCCTTGCCGTCGTAGTAGAGCGTGACGTTGCCGCCCTTGCCCATACCGCCGCCGTCGTATTCGAACTCCATGCGCACCTGGGTAGTACCGACCGGAATCGGCTCAGTTGCCTCGATCTCGAACGACTTGATGCCCAGTACGTTGTAGTAGAACTTGGCCCGACCATCCTTGGCGTACAGGCTCCACCCACCGAACCGACCGCCCTGGGCGATGATCACGCCCTCGATGCCATCTGCAGGCACCTCCACCTCGGAGGTGACCGCGAACGACTTGTTCTTGATGTCGACGACGCTGTTCTCCGACAGCCGGCCCATGCCAGGAAACAGCAGCTGGCTGTTGCCCTTGATCAGCGACGGTCGCCCAGCAGTAGCGGGGTTGATGCGTTCGATCTGGCGGTCATCGAGCGGGAGGACGTTGTACTTGACCGCTTCGATCAACCAAAGTCGTTGCAGCTCGTGTAACTTGTCCGGATTCTCCTTCGACAGATCCTTCGACTGGGTCCAGTCGCTGTTGCCGTCGTAGAGCTCCCAGACGTCGTCGTCGAACGCAGGCATCACCTGGCCGCCCATCGCCCATGGCGTGCGATGCTTGGTCACCGCGCTCCACCCCTTGTGGTAAATGCCGCGGTTGCAGAACATCTCGAAGTACTGCGTCTCGTGCCGCTCGGGCGCGTCGGCGTCGTTGAAGCTGTAGAGCATGCTCGTGCCCTCGTACGGGCTTTGCAGGACGCCGTTGACTATCGTCGGCGCTGGAATTCCCGCCGCCTCCAGCACCGTGGGCGCGAGGTCGATGACGTGGCTGAACTGGTCACGTGTGCCACCCTTCTCCGCGATCTTCTTCGGCCAGTGCACGATCGTGCCGTTACGGGTGCCGCCCCAGTGCGAGGCCACCTGCTTGGTCCACTGATACGGCGAATCCATCGCCCACGCCCACCCGACCGCGTAGTGGCCGTACGAACCCTCGCCGCCGAACTCGTCGAGTTTGGAGATCATGAACTCGGGGGTCTCGATGTCGGCCATCCCGTTGAAGTTCGCCATCTCGTTGAACGCACCCTGCAGAGTGCCCTCTGCCGAAGCGCCGTTGTCGCCGATCATCAGGTAGACGAGGGTGTCGTCCAGCACCGGCCCCAGGGCATCAAGCAGCCGGCCGACGTGATGGTCGGTGTGCTCCAAAAATGCGGCGTAGACCTCCATCTCGCGCTCGAGCACGGGTTTGAGCGCCGGATCCATGTCATCCCACGCCGGGATCTCCGCGTGACGTGGGGTCAGCGCCGCATCCGGTGCAATGACACCCAGTTCCTTCTGGCGTTCGAACGTGATCTCGCGCTGCTTGTCCCAGCCGTGGGCGAATTTGCCCTTGTACTTGTCGATCCACTCCGGTGGCACTTGGTGCGGGGCGTGGGTGGCGCCGGGCGCGAAGTACATGAAGAAGGGTTTGTCGGGCAGCAGTGCCTTCTGCTGGCGCGCCCAGTTGATCGCCTTGTCGGTCAGATCCTCGGTGAGGTGGTAGCCCTCGGCCGGCGTCTTCGGCGGCTCGATCGGGGTGGTGCCCTCGTACAGGGCCGGGTCCCACTGGTTGTTCTCCCCGCCGATGAAGCCGTAGAAGTACTCGAAACCGCCGCCACCCGTCGGCCATGCGGTGAACGGGCCTGCCGGGCTGGTCTGCCACACCGGGACCTCGTGGCACTTGCCGAACTGCGCTGTCGAATAGCCGTTGAGCTTCAAGGTCAACGCCAGAGGTGCCTTCGTGTTGGGTAGCACCGAGGTGTACCCAGGGGCGGCGGTGGCGGTTTCGGTGATGTTGCCCATGCCCACCGAGTGGTGGTTGCGACCGGTCAGCAGCGCCTGGCGCGTCGGCGAGCACAACGCAGTGGTGTGGAACCGGTTGTACTTCAACCCACCCGAGGCCAGCTTTTCGAAGTTCGGCGTCTGGCACGGGCCGCCGAAGGCGCTGCTGGCGCCGAAGCCGACGTCGTCGAGCAGGATGACCAGCACGTTCGGAGCGCCCTCGGGCGGCCGAATGTCCCTGATCGGCGGATAGCTGGTGTCAGGGTCCTTCGCGTCGTAGGTGGTCAGGCCCACGTGCGGGACATCCGGAATGGGCAGGATGTCCCGCACTACCCGGGCCGACGAGTTCGCCATGATGATCCTCCATTGAGCAAGCTGAATACCACGTTGGTGCAGCGGGTTTCGCACTCACAGCAATCTACTTGCGCGGACGGAGCGGGATGGTCGGTAGACGGGCGAACCGATCACGCGCCTCCTCCCGAAGACTGCCGAGTCAAGATCATCAGATTAGGCCGCGCGACTCGGTCGTGGAGCCGTTCTGCATACGCGACTACTGTCGAGTCATGCGGATAGCCATCGTGGTGTTGGGCGTGATCGTTGCGTTGTTCGGCCTGTTGTGGGCACTGCAGGGATTCGGCGTGGTGGGCGGCAGCCCGATGAGCAACACCACCACCTGGTCGGTGATCGGTCCGATCGTCGTCCTGGTCGGCATCGCCATCGCGGTCTTCGGCTCGCGACGGCGCAAGCCCTAGCGACTCTCACTCACGTCAGTAGACCCTGCCCAATGAGCCAGTCCCGCGCGACCAGCGCGGGGTCTTCGCCGTCGTTGTCCACCTTGGCGTTGAGTTCCAGCATCACGTCGTTGGTCAGCCTGGGGTTGAGCTGGGCGAAGATCTCCGCCAACTCCGGGTGTGCATTGAGCAGATCGGTGTTGATCACCTCGGTGAGGTTGTAGAGCGGAAAGAACCGCCGGTCGTCCTCGAGTACCCGTAGCTTCAGTGCAGGAATGCGGCCGTCGGTGGTGAACACCTCGCCGAAGTTGCATTGACCGTCCGAGGTCGCGGTGTAGATGACGCCGGTGTCGAGGTTCGTGACACGCCCCAAGGCCTCTCTGGTCATGTCGTAGGCCGCCAACATCGGTACGAATCCATCGTTGCGACTGGCGAATTCGCTCTCCACGCAGAACGTGAGGTCGCTCTTGCCCAACCGCCTGAGGTCCGACAGCTTGGTCACTCCGAGGCGCTGAGCCTCAGACTCGCGGATCGCGAAGGCATAGGTGTTGTTCAGCGGCGCGGGTGGCAGCCAGGTCAGGTTGTTGGCCCTGTCCGCCTTGTCGACCGCCTCCCACTGTCCCCGCTCGTCCTTGATCGGCTGCTCATTGCCCAGGTAGTTGATCCAGCCGGTGCCCGTGTACTCGGGCGCGACGTTCGCCTCGCCCGTGAGCATCGCCTGTCGCACCCCGAAGCTGCCCGGTGTGTTGGTCAGGTTGGTGACATCGGCACCCGCGGCAGCCAGGACGATGGAGACCATGTTCCCGAGGATCAGCTGCTCGGTGAAGTCCTTTGCCGCGACGGTGATCTTGGTGCCTTCGAGCGAGTCGTAGTACTGGATCGTCCCTGGTCTGGCCTCGAGCACGGCGCCACTGGCAGAGCGCAGTCCGCAGCCCGCCGCGGCGGTCGCGAGCACGGCGAGGCTAGTGATGAGTGCCAATGTGCGCCGATACACGCCTCAGAGTCCCTTCGGCGCGGCGACCATCTCGACCACGCGGGCCAGCCAGTCGATGGCCAGCGCCAGCGCAGCCACCAAGATGGCGCCGACGATCAACGTCGTCGACTGCTGAAGCTTTATGCCGGTGGTGATCAGCTGCCCGAGGCCGCCTGCGCCGGTGAAGGATGCGAGGGCTGCGGTACCGACGATCAGCACCAGCGCAGTGCGCACCCCGGCGATGATGACCCGCATGGCGAGCGGCAGCTCGATGCGCAGCAGCGTCGACGTCGACGACATCCCCATGCCTCTCGCCGCCTCGACCAGACGAGGGTCGACACCGTCCAGGCCCACCACCGTGTTGGCAATGATCGGCAACGCTCCGTAGACGGTCAGCGCCACGATGGCGCCGACACTGCCGATGCCGAAGAGCACCGCACCGAGCGCGATGAGCCCGATCGCGGGTGCGGCCTGGCCGAACCCGGCGACCGTGATGATCGGCTTGGCGAAGCGCCGCATCGGCCCGCGGGTCAGCAGGACACCGACCGGAATGGCAACCAAACAGGTGAGCAGGGTCGCCGCGAGGCTGACCTCCATGTGTTGACGCAGCAGCACGAGGAGTTGGGACACCGACAACGATCGCTTCTCGGATTCGGATATGTCGGCGACGTTGACGTACACAAGTGAGCCGACGACCGCTAGAACACAGAGGACCGGCTGGATGATCCAGCGTGGCCGTCCAGGTTGGGCGTAGAACGCCGACGACGCCTCGATGTCGAGGTCGATCTGCGGCAGAGCGGACGTCATGACGCCGGCTCCACGCGCGGGGCCGCTCCGCGGATGTCGGCCATGGCGTCCATGATCGTCTCGACCCGGATCACGCCCCGGTAGGCGTTGCGGCGTCCGGTGACGACGACCACGCCGTGCGACGAGGTCAGCATGCTGTCGAGTGCGTCGTTGAGTGTCGAAGCGAGACTGACGGTTTCGAGGTTCTCGTCGCGCCGCACGTCCCCGAGCGATTGCCGGTCGGCCAGATCGTCCAGCGACATCCACCGCTGCGGACGATCCTGGTCGTCGAGCACGATGACGTGCTCGCGACCGATGGCCTGGGCGGCGCGGATGGCTTCGGTCGGATCACCGCCGACCCGGGCCACGGCGGCCTCGTTCAGCTCGACGTCGCGCACGCGCGTGAGGGTCAGCTGCTTGAGTGCCGCACCGTGCCCGACGAAACCGCGGACGAAGTCGTCGGCGGGGTTGGCGAGGATCTCCTCGGGCGTGTCGTACTGCGCGATCTTCGATCCCTGCTGCAGGATCGCGATCTTGTCACCGAGTTTGACCGCCTCGTCGAAGTCGTGGGTGACGAACACGATGGTCTTGCGCAGTTCCTCCTGCAGCCGAAGAAGTTCGTCCTGCAGCCGCTGGCGGGTGATCGGGTCGACCGCGCCGAACGGCTCGTCCATGAGGAGAACCGACGGGTCGGCCGCAAGTGCCCTCGCCACCCCGACCCGCTGCTGCTGGCCACCGGAGAGTTCCCGGGGGTAGCGGTCGCGGTACTGCGCGGGCTCGAGGTTGACCATGTCCAGCAGCTCGTCGATGCGGCTCGAAATGCGCTTCTTGTCCCACTTGAGCAGGCGCGGGACGATCGCGATGTTGTCGCTCACGGTCAAATGGGGAAAGAGCCCGGCGCCCTGAATGACGTAGCCGATGTGGCGACGAAGTTCGTCGGGATTGCGCCGGGTGACGTCGTCGTCACCAATGAAGATGCGCCCGCTGGTGGGCTCGATCAGCCGGTTGACCATCTTCATGGTGGTGGTCTTGCCGCAGCCCGACGGTCCGACGAGCATCACGATCTCGCCGGCGGGGATCTCGAGAGTGATGTTGTCGACCGCAGGGGCCGAGTTCGGGTCGTACCGCTTGGTCACCCCGTCGAGCAAAATGCGGGCGCCGCCCGTCCGCCCATCGTCGCGCTCTGCAGCCTGCTTGATGGGCGCGGAGTCAGACACGAATCCCCCTCGGGGTGGTGAGTCGGGTGATCAGGTTCAGCACGGTGTCGAGGACGACGGCGAGGATGAGGATCCCGACCGTGCCTGCGACGATCGAATTGGTCGCGTTCGCCCCTCCAGTGCGGGAGATGCCGGAGAAGATGTAGCCGCCGAGGCCGGGACCGAGGGCGTAGGCGGCGATCGCGGCGATGCCCATCAGCATCTGGGCCGAGACGCGTACACCGGTCATGATCACAGGCCAGGCGAGTGGTAGCTCCAGGCGGACCAGCGTGGCGAGTCGGCTCATTCCCATTCCGCGCGCGGATTCGACCAGCGACCGATCCACGCCCGTAAGGCCGACGAGCACGTTACGCAGAATCGGTAGGAAGCCGAAGAACACCAGCATGATGACCGACGGCAGCACGCCGATCCCAACGACGCCGACCAGCACGCCGAGCAGGGCATACGAGGGGATGGTCAGCCCGACCGAGGTGAGCGCGTTCCCGAAGGCCAGACCCCATCGCGAGCGATAGATGACAACCCCGATCAGCAGGGCGGCCACGGTGGCCAGCAGCAACGTCTGAACGACCAGGCTCATGTGCTGATACGCCAGGAAAGAGAGCACGGCCCAGCGGTCGCTGACGAAGTCGACGAAACTCATGAAACTGTCGGCGCCTCCCGTGAACCCATTGGCAGACGCGGGTTTACCCATAGGTGACGGTTAGCAAACCTCCTCCACTGACGCGGTGGCCAGCGCCTGCCGGGCGTGGGCCCGTACGTCGGCGTCCCCGTCATCCAATGCCGAGTTCAGTGCGTCCCGCGCTGCACCGTCGGAAGGTGCCCAGCGGGTCAGGCTGAGAACCGCCGCCTTGCGCACGTCGAGGTGCGGATCGCTGAGCGCGCGGGTCAGCGGAGCGACGGCGGCGGTGGTTCCGACACCGGCCAGGGCACGGACAGCACCCTGGCGAACCTGCCACGCCGATTCCGCCAGAGCGCCCTCGATCGCGGCCAGATCTGGCTCGGAGAAGCCGCCGGCGCCGAGTGCGGCCAGTGCCGCCGCCCGTACCAACGGATCCGGGTCGCGGATGAGAGTGCCGACCGCCGTGGCACCCTCGCCGAGGGTGCCAAGCGCGTTGGCGACCGCAATGCGTACCTCGCGGTTGTCGTCCCGCGACGCTGCGCTCACGCCGTCGGCGTCGTCGACGGAAACCAGTGCACGTACCGCTTCGATGCGGACCCGGTGGTCCGGATCGTCGAGCATGCCACGGAAGTCGGATGCCTCGCCGACTCTGCGCGAGCTGAGCAGGTACACGACGGCCGCGCGTACGACCGGGTCGGCCGACTGCAGGAATGCCTGCGCGGCAGCGGGTTCGGGCAGGACTTCGACGAGTTCGCGCACGCCGTCGGCCGTCGTGGCGCGCACGCCCGCATCGTCGTCGGCGAAACCCGCAAGCAGCGCCGGACCGTACTCGTCGGGCAGATGCTCGGTGAGTACGTCCATGGCGGTGCGTCGCACGCCGACGTCCGGATCGGACAGAAACGCCGAAAGATCCTCGACGGTGGGGGATTCGAGGGCCAGCACCGCGGCGATGCGTGGCGAGGGCGGCTGCGCCGGGGCCGTGTCACGGACCCGGGACCCCCCGGTGGCCGGCGCCTGCCCGCCGACGAGTGCGGGCTGCTGCACCGGGGCGACCGCCGTGTCATGGGTTGGGATTCCGTCGAGTCCGGGCACCGGCACGAAGTACGGCGCGACCGGTCGCTTCAAGAACTGCATCGATCCGTCGTCGTCCTTGCGGAGGTTGAGGTGATAGCGCCAGTTCTCGTCGTCGCGCTCGGGCAGGTCGGAACGGTCGTGGTAGAGCCCCCAGCGGGATTCCGTGCGGGTCAGCGACGACCGCGACGCCATCTCGGCGCAGTCCCGGATGAACGACACCTCCACCGCGCGCATCAACTCGTGCGGGGTCGACGCGCCGATGCCGGCGACCTCGTCGCGCATGCGCTCGAACGTCTGCACCGCGATGGACAGCTTGGTCGCCGTCTTCGGCGGCGCCACGTAGTCGTTGACGAAGCGGCGCAGCTTGTATTCGACTTGTGGCTGCGGCGGTCCGTCGGGGTTGCGCAGCGGCCGGTAGATCAGTTCGTGTGCGGCCGCCACCTGATCATCCGGAAGCGACTGGGGCGCAGCGATATCGGCGAGCGTGGACGCCGCGTGTTGCCCAGCCAGTTCGCCGTAGACGAACGCGCCGATCATGTAGTTGTGCGGGACGCACGCCAGATCTCCCGCCGCATACAGCCCCGCCACGGTGGTGCGGGCATGCTCGTCGACCCACACGCCGGAGGCGGAATGCCCACCGCACAACCCGATCTCGGAGATGTGCATCTCGATGTCGTGGGTGCGGTAGTCGTGGCCCCGGTTGGAGTGGAACGTGCCGCGGGTCGGCCGCTCCGTGGTGTGCAGGATGTTCTCCAGGGCGGTCAGCGTCTCGTCGGGCAGATGGCTGACCTTGAGGTAGATGGGGCCGCGGGCCGACTCGATCTCCCGCTTCACCTCCGACATCATCTGGCCCGACCAGTAATCGGAGTCGACGAACCGTTCGCCGGCCGCGTTGACCTGGTAGCCGCCGAACGGATTGGCCACGTACGCGCACGCGGGACCGTTGTAATCCTTGATCAGCGGGTTGATCTGGAAACACTCGATGCCCGACAACTCCGCGCCCGCGTGGTAGGCCATCGAGTAGCCGTCGCCGGCATTGGTCGGGTTCTCGTAGGTGCCGTACAGGTAGCCCGATGCGGGCAGGCCGAGGCGGCCGCACGGACCGGTGGCCAGGATCACCGCCTTCGCAGCGACCACCACGAACTCGCCGGTGCGGCTGTTGAGCGCCACCGCACCGACGGCCCGACCGTCAGCGGTGAGCACCCGCACCGGCATCAACCGATTCTCGATGCGGATCTTCTCGCGCATGGCCTTCTGGCGCAGCACCCGGTAGAGCGCCTTCTTGACGTCCTTGCCCTCGGGCATGGGCAGTACGTAGGAGCCCGAGCGGTGCACGCGACGCACGGCATACTCGCCGTGCTCGTCCTTCTCGAACTTCACGCCGTAGCGTTCGAGCCGCTGCACCATCGCGAATCCGCGGGTGGCGGTCTGATAGATGGTGCGCTGGTTGACGATTCCGTCGTTGGCGCGGGTGATCTCGGCGACGTAGTCCTCGGGCACGGCCTTGCCGGGGATGACGGCGTTGTTCACCCCGTCCATGCCCATGGCGAGTGCCCCGGAGTGACGCACGTGGGCCTTCTCCAACAGCAGGACCTGGGCGCCGTTCTCGGCCGCCGTCAAAGCGGCCATCGTCCCTGCGGTGCCGCCGCCGATCACCAGCACGTCGGAGTCGAGGCGGACCGCGTCGTCGAGGTCGGGTATCTGCATCAGGTGACCAACTCCGAATGATCGAGTGCGGCAATCATTTCTGCCCTGAGTCCGGTGCGGACGACTGCGGGGTCGGCGGACTGGGACGTCGAGTCGAGTGAGCAGGCTGCCGGCGAGCTGACGGCAACGGCGGCGAGGAGTGTGGCGAGAATGCGTTTCACGGGTGGTCCTTCAGCGCAGGAGATAGGGCATGTTGACGGTGACGGCGCCGGTGGGACAGCGCGCCGCGCACGGCCCGCAGTACCAGCACTCGTCGACGTGCATGAATGCCTTGCCGTTCTCCGGGTTGATCGCCAGCGAGTCCAGTGGGCAGATCTCCACGCACAGCGTGCAGCCCTCGATGCACAGCGACTCGTCGATCGTGACCGGGACGTCGACCCGTTGGTTGACCAGTGTCATGAAATGTCTCTCAACAGGTTGCCGCGCAGCGTGATTCGGTCGCCGCGCATCCGGATGTACTCGAGATCGACGGGTCTGCCGTCGTCGAGGTGAGTGAGTCGTTCCAGCAACAGCACCGCGGCGCCATCGGGAACCTGAAGCAGGGCTGCCGTGTGTGCGTCCGCCGCCACGGCCTCGACGGCCAGGCCCGCGGTACCGAGGCCCTGGCCCGTGGCCTCCTCGATGAGCGCGAAGATGTCGTTGCTCTCCAACGGACTCTCGAGGACGGCGGCGCCGATCTCGGGTGCCAGATAGGTCATGTCCAGGCTCACCGGCAGGTCGCCAAGGAAGCGGAGCCGCTCGACGAAGATGACCTCCTCGCCGGGGCTGAGCTGCAGTCGATTGGCCACCGAGGGGGGAGCGGCAACCGGCATGGCGGCGCGCACGACGTTGCGGATCTCGCCGTACCCCTTGAAGGTGGCCTTCAGTCCGACGAGCGCGTCAAGACCGTGGTCGTACTTCCGGATCGCGACATGCGTGCCGACCTTGGGTCCGCGGCCGATCAGGCCCTCGGTCTTCAGTGCGGCGAGCGCCTCGCGGACGGTATTGCGTGACACGAAGAACTCCGCTGCCAGCTCGCCTTCGGAGGGCAGTCCGTCGGGATAGCCGCCGGCGTGGATCTGATGGCGTAGTACGTCGGCGACCAGCCGGGCCTGATCGGCACGCGGGCGGCGGATGGGCGTTGGCTCCGCGGGGGTCACGTCCCTCCTCGTCGTCGAAGGTCTGTATGAGCCTCTCAATGTGCTTCTGAATCACGCTAGGGCCGATGCCAGAGCCCCACCCGACGGCATCGTCCATACGCGGTTGGGTGGTCCGGCAATGCGCCGCTTGCCGGTCCGAGTGGACCTGCCGAAATCCGGGCGAATCCGGGCATTGCGCCACCAGGCGTGGACCAGCCCGATTTGCAATCCCGGTGAGTCGAAGTGAGTGAGGGCCCCGCGGGCGCCCACGGGCCCCACAACCGCCTGATGCCGTGTGCACGGTGTTGTGCCACACGGCATCAGGTGTCGTGGTTGTACGGCGCGATCAGCGCCGTCGAGGAATACGCCCGGTCAGATGACCTCGGTGGGGGCCTCCGGCGCCGACGCGGGCACCAGCTCGGGCGCAGGAGCGGGAATTTCCTCCGGCGGTGCCGGGGGAAGCGCCATGCCGGGCTCAGGAGCGCCCTCGGGCGCAGGTGCCACGAATCCCACGTCCGCGACGTCAGCCGGCGGCGGAGGAGGAGCGAAGGGGTCCAACGGCGGGGGCGGCGGCGCGAAGGGGTCGAGCGGCGGCCCGTCGATCGCCTCCGGCGCCGCCGGGAGATACATGTGATGGGTGAACTGGGATTGGAAGGCGCCACCACCGCCGACCCTGACACCGCCGTGTTCACCGCTGGACACCGGCGTGCCATCCGGCAGCGTCACTGCCGTGTGGCCGGAGTTCCAGCCGATCACGAGGGCGTCCGGTGCGGTGCCGTACTTGAAGCCGCGAGCCAGGAGGGCGGCCTCTTCGTTCGCGGTGTGGAACCTGTCGCCGTAGACGGGTCTGCCGGTGGCGGCGTTGGCCACCCACGACGCCAGGCCGGAGCAGTCCGTCCCGTGCGGCGAGTCGCCCCCCGAGACGTACGGCGTACCCGAGACCTGGTTGACGAGTGTCAGCAGCGTTGCGGTCGCTAATCCGATCATGCGGTCGGACACTAACAACGGACTTTGCCCGACACCAAAATATGTGGTGCCCATCACGTTTCGTGGAGACAATGACATGTTCAACAGAACACCTTGGGCGAGTGGCCTTCTCGCGCAGGTGATGGCGACGGCACGAGTAGCAATGCTGCGCGAGAGCGACTTTCGCCAAGCGAATGGCTCGGCACGTCGAAAACCCTGCTCAGACATGGATTCTGAGGGCACAAAGCGAACCCGTACGGACATGTCTCAGGCGACGGCGGCAGCTTGCATCTGCCGTTGCTCAAACTGCACTTCGGCGATGACACGACCCTGTACTGAATCGATAAAGTAAGCCTCAGGTAACTCTCCATGCCATCGACGAGCTGCAGGTCACCGATCGAGAGGTTCGCGCACGACCGGTATCGGGCCGAGTTCACCCGCCCACGACATACGCGTTGGAAGGCAACTGGAAGGTTGCACCGTGGTGGTGATGACGCTCATTTCCGAACGGGAACTTCCGCGTGCGGTCTGAATCGGTTGACCCTCAAGGTGTTTCGCCATCCGTCTCGACCACCTTCCTGTGATCATCAGCGGCGCAACGGAATTCCGCTCGGCGCGGGTTCGCTCGAGGGGCGTCAGCGATACACGCCCATGCCGCCGTCGACGTGGATGGTCTGGCCGGTGAGATATTCGGCTTCATTGCTGACCAGGAACGCCACGACGGCCCCGATGTCCTCGGCAGTGCGGCCGACTCGCCGCAGCGGCACCGATTTCAGTGCGCGCTCGAAGTCCTTCGGTGCGATCTCCCGCCAGAACTGGACGCCTTCCGAGTCGGCGAACGGGCACACCACGTTGACCCTTATGTTGTCGCGTCCCCACTCGAGTGCGGCGGCCTTCGACATGCCGCGTACGGCTTCCTTGGCGGCCGCGTACGCGCCGAAGCGGGCTTGACCACCCGTCCCCGAACCCGATCCGAGGTTGACGATCACGCCACCGCCTGCGGCGGCCATCGTCGGGTACACGGCTTGCATGAGGAAGAACGTGGCGCGCGGGGCAGTGTCGAACACCAGGTCGTAGTCGTCGACGGTGATTTCGACGAACGGTTTGGGCTCGTTGGTGGCGACCGCGTTGTTGATCAGGGCGTCGAACCGGTCGAAGGCAGTCAGCGTGGCGTCGACGATCCGGCGCGGGCTCAGGGGATCCCGCAGGTCGGCCGGTAGCGATTCGAAGGAGAATCCCGATTCGGCGAACTCGGCCGACGTGGCTGCCAGCTTGTCCTCGTTGCGATCGACCAAGAGCGCCGTCGCGCCCCGACCGAGCAGGGCTCGCGCGATGCCCTTGCCGACGCCCTGAGCGGCGCCCGTCACGATCGCGGTGCGTCCCGCCAGCGACTGCGGATGGGAGAAGTCGGTGCTCACACGTCACCGCCGGGAATGCCCCGGTGGAGTTCGGCGGGGTTGCGCGCGCCGCCGGGGAACTGCACGAACTCGATCACCGTGCCGTCGGGATCGGTGACGAAGAACATTCGCACGCCCTCGACTTCGAAGGGCTTCTGGGCACGGTCGCCAACGGCGGCCTGGATCGCCGCGTGGGAGTAATCGAGGTCAGGAACGGAGAACGAGATCACCTGCAGGCCAACGGGTCTGTACGCAGCCGGCGACTCGTCGGCGCGTTGCCCGGGCAGGTTCAGGAGTTCGATGCTGGCGCCGCCCACCAGTCCACCGACCGCACGACCCGAGAACGGCTCACCCGAAAGCTCCTGATCGAAGACGACGTCCATGCCGAGCACGTCGCGGTAGAACGCGAGCGCGCGCTCCATGTCGCTGACGGCGATGACCACGTGCGAGAACTGTGTGCCGAGGCCGGCATCGGCCTGCCCGTCCGCCATGGCCACAAGCTACCGCTACATTCGGTTGGTGACCGGCGGAACCAGTTGGTGGATCGCCCACGCGGAGCGCACCATCACCGACGTGGTCCCGGCCCCGCCCGCGGAGGTTCGGGCGTTCTACGTCGACCTCGACAACATCAAGCAGGTCCACCCGCTGGTGGTCTCGGTGCAGTCCACCGCGCGGACGGAGACCGCGGACGGATACACCCAGACCTACCGCGTCCGCGATCGCATTCAGTTCGGGCCACTCGTGTTGGGCATCGCCTATACGGCTCGTCTGCACGTTCCGGTGCACGGCGACGTACTGACCGAGGCGCGGCAGTTTCCCCGCGTTGCGCTCGACGGCGTGGTCTCCTTCGCCGAGGCCGGCGAAGGCACCCGCATCACCGAGCGGCTCCGAATCCAGACCCCTCGTCCGCTCGCGGCGGTGACGGTACGGCAGGCCGTCGCCGCGCACGTCGAGATGCTCGCCGGCATCCGCAAGTACTTCGGCTGACACGTAACACGCGGAAGACGTTGCTGTTCAGGGGAGTTCGGAGCGTCTCCGGCCTCGGGCGCGAGCACCTGATCGAACGGATCCGGCCCGACCCTGAGTAACGGTCGGCGATCGGTACTTTACAGATCAATGTAAAACTGTCACGCTCATGAGTAGGTCGAAGCAGGCACGAAAATCCGCACCAGAACACTCAGAGGTGGAAATTCATGAACGCTCAGTCGTTTGAGACCCACGACGGTGGCGCGGTACGCATCTCGCGTGCCGGCAGGTCGAGGGTGGCCAGGAACGGCCACGGCAAGTATCGGCTCGAGGTCAGGGCGTGCGACGTCACCGACGTCGTGCGGTCCGCCGGAGGCTGGCTGTTCGACCGCGCATTGGCCGGCTGGGACGTCACCATCGTCCTCACTCACGGGGGCGATGTCCGTCCGCTGCAGATTCTCGGAGTGAATACCGCCCACCAGGAGCCCGACGACGAGCCGTCGGCCCCGCGGCGGGCGCGCTCGCTCGCCGTCTCGTCCGCCGTCGCCGCCACCGACCCGCAGACCAGGGACGACGTACTGCACGCGCTGAAGCGAGGGCTCACCGAGGTGACGCTCTGGGGTGACTCGTGGCCGGCCGGCCTGGAATCGAGCGTCGAATCGGTCGAGCACGTGCTCAGCGGCGCAGCGCGCGCGTTCAAGGCCCAGGCGCTGGCCGCGTTGGGCTCCGCCGAGCAGGTCGGCCCCGTGGAGACGTTCCGCAACCGGACCACGACGTTCCTCGCCGGCTACTCGGACCTGGCGCCGCCGACCGCGAGTTCCATCGCCCAGCGGTAGTCGGCCCGATTCGTGGCCGGCGAGCGAGTCGCGCTCGGTGTGGCAGCCGAGTCCGACTGACGCCAGGTAGTGCGCCAACCCGTCCACTCGCGCGTCGACGTCGGCGTAGCTGAGCCGCTTGTCGCGCCAGACCAGGAACGTGTGGTCGGGAATCGTCCTCGCGACCGTGCCGAACACATCGGACAGGTTGAATGACATGCCGCCGCGCTCAGCCAGGGAAGAAGCCGGCCCCCGTCAGCGTGCCCGGCTGCCAGCCCTGCGCGCCGAGACACGCCATCGGGCGGCCGTCGGGCGCCTGAGCGGCCGACTTCGGGCCGGGACACGGCGCACCGATGTCCTGCTGGCCGTACAGCGGGTAGGAGGCCACCCAGAATCCGGTGTAGATCGGCGGCCACTGGTTGGGGATCCAGTGGCAGGCCAAGGCTTCCCCGCCGGGTCCGCGACCATAGGTGAACACCTGATAGTTGTCGCACGGCCCGGCCAGATGGGCGTCGTAGTTGATGCCGGGCACGTCGGTCGAGTAGTGACCAGGAAGATCCGGATAGTCGTTGTCCGGATCGGCGGCGGCCGACGGCGCCAGGCTGACGGCGGCGGCCGCAACGGCGGTGGCGATCACGAGTTCGCGAATCATGTCGGTGGCCCTCCTCGGCATTGCGGCAAAGCCTAACGGTTGGGTGCCGGGCGCCGAGCGGGTTTGGTGGAGCCGCTACTCGGGTGAGTCGAGCACGCTCACCGCGATGCCATACGGCAGGAACCGCACCTTGCGGGTGGGGTCGGTGTTGCTCTTGTTGGCGCGCAACGCATCGAGTTCTGCGGGGTAGACCTCTTCGATGTGGGCGCCGCCCTCGGCGTCCACGCTGTAGATCGCCCAGACGCCGTCACCGGTCTCGCCAGTGGTCTCCGGCTCCGACTTCGGCCGCGCCGACTGGGTGAACTGATCCAGCAGGGTGGCCCAGCCGGCCCCCTTGCCCAGGCGGTCGAGTGCGTCGCGAAGACCGTCGCCCGCCTCCCGGAACACGCGGTCGAAATCCTCGGGGTCGATGCCGAACGGTCCGTTCTGGCTCATCGCCGCCTCCTTGAAGATTGATCGTGACGCGGGCTCGCAGTCTGTCACCAGTGTGCGCGTCATCAGCAAAGTTCGCCACGACGGGTGCTCCGGCGGCACCTCTGGTGGACGATGAGGTCATGCCCGACAACCAGCCCGCCGGCACCGCGCCCACCCGCGCCGAGGTGCTGGCCATTGTCGAGAGGTCGCCCGCGGCCATTGGTGCGCACGACCGGGATGCCTGGGTCGGCCTGTTCACGCCTGGCGGACGAGTCGAGGACCCGGTCGGTGCCAGCCCGCACCGCGGCCGCGCCGCGATCGAACGCTTCTACGACACCTTCGTCGGCCCGCGTGACATCACCTTCCACCGCGACACCGACTTCGTCGTTGGCAGCACGGTCGTCCGCGACCTGGATCTCGAGGTGTCGATGGCGGACTCGCTGGTGATGCGGATCCCCGCCTACCTGAGATACGACGTCGAAAGAAAGAACGTCGAAAGAAAGAACGTCGAAAGAAAGAACGTCGAAGCAAGCGACGGCGAGCTGCGAATCGCTCGGCTGCAAGCGCACTGGGAGCTGCCCGCGATGGTGATGCAGTTCGCCAGGAGCGGCCTGGCGGCGGTGCCTGCGGGCTTGTCGCTGTCCCGCGGGCTGCTGGCCAACCAAGGTCCCGGGGGAACGGTGGGCTTCCTGTCGGGCTTCCGGGGCGTCGGAGCGCGCGGTAAACGCCACCTGACCGGGTTCCTCGACGACGCATGCGCGGGCGACGAAGTCGCGGTCCGGCGTCGACTCTCCGACCGGGTCCTCATCACGCTGGGCGATGACGCCCGGCTCGCGACGTCCGAGTTGGTGAGCCGATTGGCAGGCGCGCACCGCGCGTAACTGATCGCGGCAGGCAACACGGTCGCGGCCAGGATCGAGTCACGCGCGCGGCGCCAGGTGCTCATCGCCGAGATGCGGTCCGGCCCGCTCGCCATCGGCAGGATCCGACTGTTCACCGAGGTCGGCTGATTTTGGCCGCGTTGCAATGGTCTGGTGTCGTGGACGTGAGACGGTTACCAGACCATGCCTGACCACGAGTACCTGACCTATGAGGAGTTCGGCCGGCGGTTCTTCGAGATCGCCGTCACCGAGGAACGCGTCGGCGACGCGATCGCGGCGATCGCCGGAGACGAGTTCGAGATGGGCCCGATGGGCCAGGGGCCCGGCGGGATCGCCAAGGTCACCGCCAAGGTGAAGGTCCAGACTCCGTCGGTGACCCGCCACGTCGGCGAGCAGATCACGTTCTCGATCCGCATCCCGCTCGAGATCGACATGATCATCGACCTGCGCATCGACAAGCCCCGGTTCATGGTGTTCGGGGAGATCGCACTGCGGGCCTCGGCGCTGGCCGCCGAACCGCTGGTGCTCATGCTCGACGTGCAGAAGCCGCGGCCGTCGGACATCGCGATCCACGTCACGTCGAAGTCGCTACGGGCCGAGGTGCTGCGCATCGTCGCGGGGGTGGACGCAGAGATCAAGCGGTTCATCTCCGCCCACGTATCCGGCGAGATCGACAGCCCGGGGGCGCGAAAGGCCAAGATCATCGACGTCGGTGGCCAGATCGACGCCGTGTGGACCGGTCCCTGATTCGCCGTCCCGATTGGGCCGAGCACAGGATTCGGACGTAGGGTGTGCCCGTGGCCCCCTCCAAGACCGCTTGCCTCGCCGCCCTGGCGATCGGCGCGTTCAGTGTGGCCGTGTCCTTCGCGGCGCCGGCGCAGGCCGACCCGGCCGACGACGCGTTCATCGATTCGTTGAGCGGTGCCGGGGTCGGCGTCAGCGACCCGGCAGGCGCGGTCGCGCTGGGTCAGTCGGTGTGCCCGATGCTGTCGCAGCCGGGACAGACCGCGGCGGACGCCGCCGCCCAGGTCGCCAACGCTGCCGGCATGTCGCTCGGCCCGGCCACCATGTTCACCGGACTGGCCATCACGGCGTTCTGTCCCGGCGCGGTCGCCGCGATCGGCAACGGGGAGTCGCCGGTACCGCTGGGGCTATTCGGCTTCTGAGCCGACCGACCAGTTACGCACACCCTCGAGACCCTGCAGGCCGTCGAGGACGGGCCGTTTGGGTCCACGACCGGTTCCGCCTGACAGCCCCCTGAAGTGCCGCCACAGCCACGGCATCAACAGGTTCTGCGCCCACAACCCCTGCGAGTACAGGCGTGACCGGAATCCCGGCTGCACCACGTCGGGACGCGCGCGGGCCCAGTCGTGGTTGCTGCCGGGCAGGCCGAGTGCCTCGGCCGCGGCTGCGGCGAAAAGGGCGTGCCCCCTTGGTGATCCGTGCACGCGGTCGGTGCTCCACGTGTCGGGGTCGGTCATCGACGGGGCACCGTAGAGGTCGACGAGGTGGAAGGCGTGCCGGACGGCCGCGGACCGGATCACGTCGTTGATCTCGACCACCCGCCCCGCGATCAGTCGTCCCACCGGGAGGATGCGGGCCAGATCGGGGAACGTCGTCGTGACGACGGTCGCGCCCGATTCGGCGAGCCTGTCGTGCAGGTAGTCCAGATCGGCCAGCGCGCGGTCGAATGTACGCCCCGGCCGGGTGACGTCATTCATGCCGATGCAGCTGGTGATCAGGTCCGGCTCCATGTCCAGCGCCGCGGGTAACTGGTCGTCGAGGACGTCGCGGATCCGCCTACTCCGCACCGCGAGGTTGGCGTACGCGATACCGGGATGCAACGTGTCCAGCATGACCGCCAGCCGATCGGCGAAGCCGTACACGCCGGTGGTGTCGTCACCGTCCCACAGGCCCTCGGTCTGGCTGTCACCGAGTGCGACATACCGGGTGTAGCCACCGCAGGATTGACTATCAGCCACGACCGAGACTGTAATCGCGCGGCGCCGGGATGCGCGCTCAGTGGCGCTGGCCCAGCACCGCGTGTCACCCGCGCGTGGGCCAGATCAGGTTGAGCGGACGCCCGACGGCGCTGAGCTGACCGATGACGTCCTCGAGCCGGGCGCGGGGCATTTCCATGTGCCATTGCGGCAGCGTCCCGGTGAGCTTGACCACGCCGGGGGCCAGGTCGACGTCGGTGAGTTGAAGTCCGCGGGGCAACTCGGGCAGTCGGACGCGGTAGCCGGGGGTGTTCCGCGGCAGCGCCCACCTGCGGCGCCGCACGATCGCCCGCGGCGTGATCCACAGCGTCGACCCGTCGATGCGCGTCTCGACCTCCACGTGGCCGCTGCCCTGGCGCCGGGCCAGGCTGACCCGGGCGATGCCGTCGGGTCCGATCTCGCCCGACAATCGTGGCGCAGCCCACCGGAACAGCTCGTCGAGGACTGGTGCGGGCAGTTCGAGGGTGAGCTCGACCGGTGCGGCGACCAGGACCGGGGGAACCGACGCCCGCACGTGCACGTTGTGCAGCACCGCGCTGGCCCTGTCGAATCGGTGGCCGCTCCAGCGCAGGTCCCTGGCTGCGAGCCGGACGTCGTTGAGTTGACCGACAGACAGGCCGCGCAGGTCGAGCCGCGAGTCGAACTCGGTGATCGTCAGGACCAGATCACCGTCGGCCAGCCCGACGGCCAGCCGCCTGCCGACGACCAGGCGGCGCAAGGTGAGGAAGAGCGTGCGGTAGGCGGCCGCCGCACCGGTATTCACTACGGCCGCCGTCGACCAGAACGCGGCCAACATGTCCAGCGGGCGGAAGGGATCCCAGCGGCGCCGCGGTCCCGGACGCGTCATGACACCAGCATCCTCTCCGTCAGTCGGGGGCGGAGAACGCGTTGAGCAGGGATCGCATCGATCGCGCCACCGCGTGCCGCGTCTCGACCGGGTCCGCGGAATTCGCGATCAGCATGGCGCCGCGGGTGAGCGCACCCAGGAGCAAGCGGGTGGTGGTCTCCGGATCGTCCACCTGGATCGCACCGGCCTCGACGGCCGATACCAGGGCATGCATTATCGCCACGTGGGCGTACTGCTCGTCGAGTTCGGTGAACCGGGCGAGGCCAAGAACCGCTGGACCGTCCAAGACGAGGATTCGCTGAACATCGGGCTGCAGGACGCCGTCGAGGAAGGCGTCGAAGCCGCGGGCAAGCTCGTCGCCTTTCTGTGCGGGACCGTCGTCTGCGGCGCCCTGTGCCGCCGTGGTCGCCGCTGTCAACAGGTCGGTATGCGCCTGCATGAAGACCGCCTCGAAAAGGGCTGTCTTGGTCGGGAAGTGGTGATAGAGCGCACCCGTCGTAACCCGGGCTTCGCGAGCGAGGTCGTCGACGGAGGTGGATCGGAAGCCGTTCTCGCCGAACAAGCGCCGGCCGGCGGCGAGCAGTGCGGCGCGGGTCTGAGCAACCTGCACGGCGCGCAGTGATGCCGGCTGCTCGGCTTCCGGTTCATGCATCTCTTGCTCCTAGTGGGCGACCCGCCCACCCTATTGACATAGTAACGATATGTGAAATAGTGATCCTATCTACGGGTTGAATACCAGGGGAGCACGCTCATGACATCTGCCGCCGTCGATACCGCAGGACCCGCCGAAAGCGCGCGACGCGCCAACGATCAGTGCCTGGACGCCTTCCGCGACGCTGTCGGGCGTACCTCGCGACTATGGCGAAGCATCGACAACCCGAACGCCCCGACACCTCGGCTCGATTGGACCGCCGCCGAGACCGCCGCACACGTGGTCGGCGACCTTCGGGACTACACCCAGGCGCTGACCCGGCACGTCAACGGCTATATGACGCATGCAAATCCGCCCATGGAGTCACCCTCGAAGCTGAGCGCGAAGGTCAACGCCCGCCATCTGGAAGAGATTCCCGAGCGGGATCTGCATCGACTGGCCGACATGTTGGAGGACGCCGCACTGGCGTACGTGGCGGTCGCCTCGTCCGCCGATCTGTCGGCCGACATCGCGACCCCTAATGGTCTGGTCATCGCGCCGTCGACGATGACCTGCCTGCTCCTGGGGGAGCAGGTCGTGCACGGACTCGACATCGCACGGTCGGCAGGCGTGCCGTGGCCGATCAGCGATGCCGACGCACATCTGGTCATTCCCGGAGTGCTGAGCATTGCGCCCGAGTACCTGCGGCCGTCGCGTGCGGTGGGTCTACGGGTGAGCTACGAGCTCCGAATGCGCGGAGGGCGCCGTTTCCGCATCGCCGTCGCCGACGGCGCGGCCACCGTCACCGCAGCGGATGAGCGAGCCGACTGCGTCATCACCGCTGACCCCGTGGCGTTCCTGCTGCTGGGTTACGGCCGGATCACCCAGTGGCCACAGATCGCCCGCGGCAGGCTGCGAGCCGGCGGTCGCAAGCCCTGGCTGGCGATGAGATTCGCCTCGCTGCTGGTGAGCCCGTAACGAGAATCTCCTAGTCACGCCTTCGAGGCCACCGATGCCAGGGCGTGACGTGCCAGCTCAGCGGTGCTGCGTTCGCGCAGCCGCGGCGTGTCGGCGTCGGCAACTCCCAGTACCCGCAGGCAGGCATCAGCCACGTGCATGGGCAGCCCGGTCCGGTCGTTGTCGCGGCGGTCGGCCCACATGTTGACCAGCGACTCGACCAGCCGGAACGGCAGCTCGGCGGCGACCCCGTCGACGCCGGTCTCGGTCACGATGGACTGGCTCAACGCGAGGTAGTGCAGCCGCAGCTGTTCGCGATCGGACCAGAACGGCTCGAGCCGTGCCTCGCGAAGCTCGGGCTGCAGGTAGAGCGCACCCAGGTTCCAGCGACCGTTGAGCAGTTGGTGGCCGTCGAATGCGGCCAACGCGTGGAGGTGGCCCGCTGCACTGAGCGGCGGGTCCGCGGCCGCCAGGTTCGGAATGAATGACAAAGTCGGAGTGACGGTTTGGCTGAGCAGGGCACAGAGGATGTCGTCCTTGGTGCTGAAGTAGTGGTAGAGCGACGCCTGGCGGATGCCGACGGCTTCTGCGATGGTCCGAGTTGAGGTGCCGGTGTAACCGGTCGTCGTGAACAGCTCCCCGGCGGCGTCGAGGATCTCGTCGCGTGCGGTGGTGCCGGGCCGTCGTTGTGACCTCAGGCGAGGTCGGCCCGCACGAGTGACGGTCATCGCCCCATCGTTGCCCACCCCACCCCTGAAGTGGGCGTCCTCCCTTTTCTGTCACACGATAGAAACCGACGATACGCATCGGTTACGTGTGCACGGGTTTGGTTACGCCACCGACACCCACGACCGCCGGAGAGTGTGAAAACTGTCAAGTGACAGGCGAGTGGTCCGCAGGCGCGCCACCTCCAGGTGTCAGTCAACGACGTCCGAACAGTCGAGGAGCGCTGAATGGGGATTGCGACCTCCGAGGTCGATGAGCAGCGGCCGACGGCCGCTGCCACGACCGCGGACCCCGTCGCCAGCATCGGCGACCTGCACGTCACGTTCCGCCGCAACGGCCAGAACGTGTACGCCCTGCGTGGTGTGTCCCTGACCATCGCGCCTGGTGAGATTCTTGGCCTGGTCGGAGAATCCGGTTCGGGCAAGAGCGTTCTCGGCTTCACCATGCTCGGGCTGCTACCCGGCCACGCGCAGACGACCGGATCGGTGCGCGTCGCCGGTGCCGACATGATCGAGGGCTCGCCCAAGGCCCTGCGCAAGGTTCGTCGGCTGGATCTGGGTGCGGTCTTCCAGGATCCGATGACCTCGCTGAATCCCACCATGCGCATTGGCAGGCAGGTTGCCGAAGCGGCCGGTGGTGACGAGGAAGCCCTGCGTCTGCTGACCGCGGTCGGCATCCCGGAGCCGAAGCGGCGAATGCGGGCCTTCCCGCACGAGTTGTCCGGCGGCCTGCGGCAGCGCGTGATGATCGCGATCGCGATCGCGGGTGACCCCGACCTGATCGTCGCCGACGAACCGACCACCGCACTCGACGTGACTGTTCAGGCGCAGGTGCTGCGCCTGCTGCAGCGCCTGCGCGACGAGATCGGCTGCAGCATCGTGTTCATCACGCACGATCTCGGTGTCGCGGCGCAGATCTCGGACCGCATCGCGGTGCTGTACGCGGGCCGCGTCGCCGAGATCGGCCCCACCCACGAGGTGCTCGACCGGCCGGCTCACCCCTACACCCACGGCCTGCTGCGCTCCCGCCTCACCCTCGATACGGCGCGGGATCAGCGGTTGGCCGCGTTGGCAGGCTCGGTGCCCAGCGCGGTGTCGCCGCTGCCTGGTTGCGCGTTCGCGCCGAGGTGCGTTCTGGAGACCCCCGACTGTTCGGCCACTCCGCCGGACCCGATCGCCGTCGCTGACCGCCGGGTCAGCGCCTGCGTGCTGCCCTTCGACGAGGTCGTCGACGCTCTGGGGGGTGGTGCCACCAACGCCTCGGAGATTTTCGACGTGTCCGGACCCGACGACGCCGTCCCGCCGTCGGTAGTGGCCCGCGACGTCACCAAGACCTTCACCGTGAAACGGCGGTTCCTCGGCCGCTCCGCCGACAGCGGCGGCAAACTGCATGCCCTGCGCGGCATCTCGCTGACCGTAGGGCATGGCGAATCGGTGGCACTGGTCGGGGAGAGCGGCTCGGGCAAGTCCACCCTGTTGCGTGTCATCGCCGGCCTAGAGAAGCAGACCTCGGGCGGCGTTGAGCTCGCAGGCGGGCATCGACCTCAGATGGTGTTCCAGGACGCAGGCGCGTCGCTGACCCCTTGGCTGTCGGTGGGGGAGCTGATCTCCGAGCGGCTGCGGAGCACGAAGATGTCCCGCGCACAACGCAACGACGCCGTCGCCGAGGTACTCGACCGTGTCGGGCTGCCGCTGGAGATCGCGAAATCACGCGCCGGCCAGCTTTCCGGCGGTCAGCGGCAACGGGTCTCGTTGGCCCGCGCGACCGTGGTGCCGCCATCGGTGTTGCTGTGCGACGAGCCCACCAGCGCGCTCGACGTATCGCTCGCCGCATCGGTGCTCAACCTGATCGGCGATCTCCGCCGCAGCCTGGACATGTCGGTCATCTTCGTCACCCACGACCTGTCGGTGGCCCGCGTGGTCGCCGACCGGATCGCCGTGATGTACCTGGGCCGGATCGTCGAGATCGGTCCCGCCGACGACGTCATCAACCGACCCACCCACCCGTACACCCAGGCACTGGTCGACTCGATACCCGATCTCGACCGCGAATCACGCGTGTTGGCAGGCGAACCCGCCAGCCCGCTGTCGCCGCCTACCGGTTGCGCGTTCCATCCGCGGTGTCCGATCGCGGTCGACACCTGCAGTGACGGGCAGCTCGACGTCCGGCTGGAGGGCAGCCCCGGGAGTCCGCACCAGGTGGCCTGCATCGAGCGGAAGGCGAGCTGACATGGCGATCGCGGTCCCCGGCGGCACATGGCTGCGCGGAGGTGAGCGCCGGCTCTCGCTGCCGAAATCGCCGTCAGCGCTGATCAACTGGGCGGCCGTCGGCTTGGTGCCCCTCGTGACCGTCGTCGCGGTGGCCGTCCCCTTCATCTCGCCGCACGATCCGCTGGTGCCGATCGGGATGCCACTGCAGGCGCCTGGCAAGAGTGGGTTCCTGCTCGGCAGCGACAGTGTCGGGCGGGACATCCTCTCCCGGGTGCTCTACGGGGTGCAGTCGAGTTGGTTCGCGGCCCTCGCGGTCGTGGCCATCGGGCTGATCTTCGGCGGACTGGTCGGACTGATCGCAGGCGCGACGGGCGGGTGGGTCGACGCGACGCTCATGCGGATCACCGACGGCTTCCTCTCGCTACCGGCTCCCGTACTCGCGATCGCGGTGGTCGCCGCACTGGGCCCGGGATTCGTCCACACGCTGGTCGCGGTGTCGATCGTCTGGTGGCCCTTCTACGCGCGCCTGGTGCGCGGCGAGGTGGCCCGTCTGGCTGCGCGCCCGCATGTCGAGGCGGCCAAACTGGCCGGGGTCGGCAGGATTCGGCTGGCGACACGCCATCTGTTGCCTGGCGCGGTGCCCAACGCGTTGGTCGCCGCCAGCCTCGACATCGGCACTCTGATCCTCACGTTGGCTGCCCTGTCGTTCCTCGGACTGGGCCAATCCGCGCCTGCGCCCGAGCTCGGTGCCGACAGCGCCCGCAATCTGACGTACTTCCTTCAGCAGTGGTGGGTCCCGGTGATGCCCGGCCTGGCTGTCCTCGTGCTCGCCTTGATCGCCAACATCGCCGGTGATGGCCTACGCAACCTGATGAAGACGAGCTAGGGGGCGGCCATGAGAAACTTCGTCCTGTCCCGACTGGGTGCCACGGCGGCGATCCTCATCGCGCTGACGGCGGTGATGTTCGTGCTGCAGCACATTTCGCCTATGGATCCTGTGAAGGCTCAACTCGGCGCCAACGCGTCGGGGGAGGCCGTCGCGGCCCGTCGGCACGCGCTGGGACTGGATCAGCCAATACTCAACCAGTTCTGGCGCTACTTGACCGCGGCCGTGCACGGCGATCTGGGCTCCTCGTACCGCACCCGGCATCCGGTAAGTAGCGACCTGAGCGACTTCTTCCCGGCGACACTCGAATTGGCGTTGTACGGCATCGCGATAGCGCTTATCCTCGCGGCGTTGCTGGCCTTCGGCATGACGCTGAAGTGGCGCGGTTCGGAAGTGCTGCGCGCCGTGTTGTTCACCGGCGCGGCGGCGCCGATGTTCCTCCTCGGGATAGTCGGCCTGATCGTGTTCTACCAGCAGCTGGGCTGGGTGCCTGCGAACGGCCGGATCAGTGTGCCGAACCCGCCGGACGGGCCAACCGGGTTGCTGACAATCGACGGATTGCTCGCCGGGCGGTTCGACGTCGTCACCGACGCGCTGCACCACCTGATCCTTCCGGCCATCGTGATCGCGCTCGGCCCGGCGGTCGCGATCGGACGAGTGCTGCGATCCAGCCTGTTGACCGATGCGGACAGCGACTACGCCCGAACTGCAAGGGCCAAAGGACTTTCCGAGGGCCGAATCATGGTGGGGCACGTGTTGCGCAACTGCGTGGGCTCGGCGATGTCGATGACGGGGCTCCAGGTGGGTCTGATGTTCTCCGGCGTGCTCGTCGTCGAGCAGGTGTTCGGCTGGCCGGGCATCGGTCAGTACATCGCGCAAAGCATCCCGGTGGCGGACTTCCCCGCCATCGCAGGCGTCACGCTGATGTTGGGCGTGCTCTACGTCGTGATCAACACCGCAGTCGATCTCTTGCAGGCAGCGGCAGATCCTCGAATCGCAGTCACAGGAGGTTAGGTGCCAACACAGCCACTCATCGTGGGTAATCCCGTACTCGTCGTCGTCGACATGCAGGAAAGCGACGCAATGTCGGCCGAGGAAGCGGGAATTCCCCTGATGCCCGGTCACGCCGAACGCGTCAAGCGGGCCGAAAGGCTGCTCGCCGCGGCTCGCGCCGCCGGTGTGCCGGTGGTCTTCTTCCAGGAGGTGCACCGCCCCAGCGGAGTGGACTTCGGCCGCGAACTGGACGGCACCGAGGGCGTGCATTGCGTCGAGGGCAGGCCCGGCACCGATCTGGAGCCGTCACTGCGGCCATTGCCCGATGAATTCCACATCGTCAAACGACGCTATTCCGGTTTCATCGGAACGGATTTCGAGATCGTCCTGCGGGGGCTGCGGGCATCGACGCTGATTCTGGTGGGCGGGCTGACCGACGTGTGCGTGCACTACACCTTCGCCGATGCGCATCAGCGCGACTTCTACGTCCGCGTGGTGACCGACTGTGTCGGCGGCTCGTCGCAGTACCTGCACGACGCGGCGCTCGCCGCCATGGAGTACCTGCAGACCGGCGCTATGCGCACCACCGAGGAGATCCTCACCGCATTCGAACAACTCGAACGGACCGCCGGTCCCGTCCTTGAAGGAGCAGCACGATGAGAAACCGATTCAAGGCAATTGCCGCCGCCGGAGCCGTCGCGATACTGACGCTGTCGGCCTGCGGCGGTTCGGATTCGGGCGGCGGCACGCCGAATGCGGCGCCGACGGACAAGGTGCTGCATTTGTCATTCCTGCAGGACCCGGGCCAACCGCCAGACCCCGACGTGTACTACGCCGGGCAGGGTCTGCTGATGACCACCAACACCTATGAAGGCCTGTTGCAGTACAAGGGGGGCACGGACAAGCCCGAATTCGAGCCGCTGCTGGCCACCGAGTGGACCGAGTCGCCCGACCACAAGGTCTTCACGTTCAAGCTGCGTGAGGGGGTGAAGTTCCACGACGGAACGCCGTTCAAGTCAGACGCGATCAAGGCGTCGTTCGACCGGAGGCTGGCCGTCGCCGGCGGTCCTGCCTACATGGTCAAGGACGTCGAATCGGTTACCACACAGGGGGATTACGCCGCGACCATCACGCTGAAGTCCCCGAGTACGGAGTTCCTCGCTTATCTTGCATCGCCCTACGGTCCGCGGATGATGAGTCCGACGGGGCTGCAGAAGAATGCCGGTTCGGATTTCGCGCAGAACTACCTCACCACCCACGACCTCGGCACCGGCCCGTACACGCTGACCGACGCGCAGGTCGGGTCGCACTACGCGATGGCGGCGTTCCCCGAATACTGGGGTCCGAAACCATATTTCGAGAAGGTCGAGATGCCGGTGATCACCGACGCATCTGCGATGCAGCTGCAGTTCAACAACGGTCAGCTCGCCGCAATTCTGCACGACCTGCCGTCGTCCGCGGTGGAGCAGTACTTGAACGACGGCAAGTACTCGCACTACTCGCTGCCCACCATGATGTCGAACTACTTCTACATCAACCAGAACAAGGGCATCATGAAGGACCAGGCGACCCGGGCGGCGGTGGTGCAGGCCATCGACGTCGACCAGCTGGTCAAGCAGACGTTCTTCGGCCGGGGTAAGAACGGTGCGCAGATGTATCCGCCGCACGTGATCGCCGCCGAGTATGCCAAGCAGACGATCACGCACGACCCATCGGTTCTGACCAAGCTCGCCGGCGGCCTGCCTGCCGATCAGAAGTCGGTGACCATCGGCTACGACACCAGCAACCCCGACAATCAGTTGATCAGCAACCTGATCCAGACCCAGCTCGCCGCTGCTGGGATCACGGCGAAGGTGCAGGGTTATCCCACATCCGAGATCTACGGCTGGATCGGTAGCGACATGCAGGCGGCACCGGAGATCTACACCGGCACGGTGTGGCCGGATTCCCCGTCCCCGTACACCTGGGGCCACATCTCCTGGGATGCCGATGGCGGGATCAACTATCTGGGCTGCTCGTCGCCGCGGGTGACCGAATCGCTGGCCAGCGGCCTGGTGTCCGGTGACCCGAAGACATTCTCGGCAGCCGGCGACGGGGCATCCGCTACCGGGTGTTGGCTGAACATTGCCGACATCGACGACTTCGTCGTCGCGCAGCCGTGGCTGAAGGGAGTCGAGCAGGCGCACGCCGTATCGAACCCGAACTCGCTGCGGATCGCCGCACTTTCGGTGGGGTGACGCGTGACCTTGGTCAGAGAGGGCAAGGTCCGGCGGATCATCCTGCTGACCCTCGGCTGGGAGGAGCTGCCGAAGTCGGTCTCGGTCTACGGAGCGGCACCTGAACTGCGAATGCGCGAGCCGGTGCCCGGTGTGCTGCTGCAAACCGACGGCGGCTGGGTGTTGCTCGACACCGGATTCAACACCGCGCTGGTCCGCGACCCGGCGTTGTACCGACGGTTCTTCCCGAGCGTCGAGTACATCCCGGTGCTGCCTGGCCCCGGCGAGCCGATCGAGGAGTCGCTGTACGACATCGGCGTCGACGTCGACGACATCCACGCGGTCGCAGTCAGCCACTTGCACCACGATCACGCCGGGGGACTGAAGTTGTTCGCCGGCAAGGTGCCGGTCCATGCGCAGCGCCGGGAACTGGAGTACGGGTTGTCGAATCATCCCGAACCGGAACGTCACGCCATCGCCCGGATCGACTTCGACGACCCGAACATCGCCTGGCAGCTGGCCGACGGCGAGGCCGAGATCGCTCCGGGCATCACGGCGGTGCCGACCTACGGTCACACCCCCGGTCATCAGAGCTTCGTGGTCGAGCTGGACGAGTCGGTCGGCGGCGACGGCTTCGTCTTCGCGTTCGACGCCGCCGATCTGACCGAGAACATCGAACACGAGCTCGCCATCGGCGGATTCATCGACGTCGATCCTGAGGCAACGATCGAGCCGATCCGCCGGCTGAAGAAACTGGCCAGCGACAAGGGATATCCATTGATCCCCGGCCACGACCCGCACGTGTGGCCCGTACTGACCCAGCACTTCCACGACCGGTTCGGCCCGATTCCTCCTGGCGAGGTCACCACTTGATGGACGTGGTGCTGCGTGCCGAGCGCGTGCTGGTGGGCGGCCGGATCCGCGCTGCGGCAGTCGGTGTCGTCGACGGCGTCATCACCGAGGTCGGACCGCTCGACGCGGATGTGGCTGCGCACGAAGACGTCCGCGTGCCGCCGTCGGCGGCGCTGCTGCCGGGTTTCGTGGACACTCACGTCCACGTCAACGCGCCAGGCACCGACTGGGAGGGGTTTGCGACCGCGACGGCGGCCGCCGCGGCGGGCGGCATCACCACGCTGGTGGACATGCCGCTCGACAGCGATCCCGTCACCACCACGGTCGACGCGCTTGACGTGAAGAAGGCCGCCGCTCGGGGCAATTGCTCCGTTGCGGTGGGCTTCTGGGCGGGCATCGTGCCCGCCAACGTCGATGACATCGATGAGTTGGCCGCGGCAGGCGTACGCGGTTTCAAGTGCTTCCTGACCGACTCAGGCAATCCGAACTTTCTGCACCTGTCGAGCGCCGAATTCCGCAGGGCCGCAGCGCACGTCGCACGCCTCGGTTCGGTGCTGCTGGTGCACGCCGAACATCACGACGTCATCACCGACAGTCCACGGCCGCTCGGTCGGGAATACTCGTCGTTCCTGGCGTCACGCCCCGACGCCGCCGAGGAGCACGCCGTCGCCCTCGTCCTCGACACCGCCCGCGAGACCGGTGCCCGGGTCCACGTCGTGCACGTCTCGTCGGCCCAGGTGCTACCGCTGATCGCCGCCGCGAAACAGGCGGGGGTGGCGGTGACCGCCGAAACCTGTCCGCATTACCTAACCTTCGCCGCCGAGACCATTCCCGACGGCGGCACCGAGTACGCGGCGTGTCCGCCGATCCGAAGCGAAGGCAACCGGCGCCTGCTGTGGGACGGACTGCGGGACGGAACCCTGGACATGGTGGTGTCCGACCATTCGCCGTGCGCGCCGGAACTGAAGGCCGGTGGTGACTTCGGTGCGGCCTTCGGCGGTATCAGCTCGCTGCAGCTCGGGCCGACGGCGGTGTGGACGCAGGCCCGGCCCCTCGGCTTCGGCCTGCCCGACCTGTCCCGCTGGATGGCCGAGCGCCCCGCGGCTCTGGCCGGGTTCGGCGACCGTGGCCGGATCGAGGTCGGCATGCGGGCCGACCTCTGCTTCTTCGATCCCGACGGCGGGCAGACCGTGCGGGCCGACACGCTGGCACAGCGCCACGGGATCACGCCGTATGACGGCGTCGCGCAGCGCGGCAGGGTGCTGCAGACGTGGGTGGCGGGTCATCGTGTCTTCGACGGCGAGCGGATGCGGCAGCCGGCATGAGAATCCTGATACTCAACCCGAACACGTCGGAATCGATGACGGCCGAGATCGCGGTCGCGGCCCGGGCGGCAGCCGCACCCGGCACCGACTCTGCCGCCGCGAGCTACCTGTCGGCGGTCGGTGTGATGGACGTCGTCGCCGAGGACGGCGCCGACCTGATCTGCCTTGGCTGCGCGGGCATGGCCGGTGTGACCGAGGCGATCTCGGCCAAACTCGGCGTGCCTGCGGTGGACGGTGTCGGCGCGGCGGTGGCCCTGGCCCAGGCGCTGGTGGGTCTCGGGTTGACCACCAGCAAGGTCGGGGCGCTGGCCGAAGGCCCGCCCAACCCGCGTACGTACTGGCCGATCTCGACCGCACTGGGGATGACCCCGTGAGCGGTGTGGATCTGGCGTCTCGATCCCTTGGCGGCAGTGTGCTGGCCGCCAGCGACGAGTCGTTCGGTTTCAAGGAGCGCCTGGTCGACCCGGCGGCGCCCGCGTTCGTGCCGGGAACCTACGACCATCGGGGCGAGGTGGTGGACGGCTGGGAGACCCGCAGACACGCCGGGCCAGACGGGGATTGGGCGATCGTGCGGCTGGGATCGCCGGGCAGGTTGCGCGCGGTGGACGTCGACACCCGGTTCTTCACCGGCAACCATCCCGCCGGCTGCCGGATCGACGCGTGCGTGCTGGACGTGCTCGACGATCCCACTGAGCCAGGGATCCAGTGGCGAACCGTCGTCGAATCGACTGCGCTGAAACCCGATTCGCACAATCTCCTGGAGGTCGACGATCAGCGCCGGTACACCCACGTGCGGCTGACGCTGGAGTCGGACGGGGGCGTGGCCCGGCTGCGCGTGTACGGGGACGTCGTCCCCGATCCGGACTCGTGGGCCGACGTCACGGTCGAGGTGTCCGGTGTCGAGCAGGGCGGCCGGATGGAGTGGTCCAGCGACAACTTCTACTCAGGAGCCTGCGCGCTGATCGCACCGAACCGACCGCGAAACATGGGCGACGGCTGGGAGACCCGGAGGCGACGCGACGTCGGCCCGGACAGCCACGACGCGGTGATGATCTCCTTCGCCGGGGCCGCCGACCTGCGTCGGATCGAGATCGACACCTCCTACTTCGTCTTCAACGCCACCCCCGAGGTGTCGGTGGTGGGAAGCAGGTGCCGACCCGACGGCGAACACGGCTGGGCGCTGGTGACGTTCGACGTGCCGGTGCTGCCCAGAACCCGGCTTGCCGCCGACGCCCGCCAGGTGTTCACCGTGCACGCCATGGGCATCACCGCACTGCGGTTGCAGGCCTATCCCGACGGTGGCATCGCACGCCTGCGCGCCTTCGGCACACCAACCGCCGACGGGTTGGCGGCCCTGCGGTCGCGCTGGGAGGAGTCGGCATGAGCACCCGAAGGCGAGCGGGAGTCGAGGAATGAGCGCCCGAAGGCGAGCGGGAGTGAGGATCGCAGCGAGGCACGAGCGAGGACCGGAGCGAGCGGGAGTCGAGGAATGAGCGCAGTACTGATGTCGCGGTGCGCCGGTCTGTGGCGACGCACGCTGCTGATCGAGGCGGACGGCTCGCACGTGCCCGGTGGGGACATACGTTGGCTTCAGGGCGATACCGCCTACGTCGACTCGCGCGGGTTCGGCGGGCGCCTGGAACAGCGTGACGACGTCTTCGAGTGGCATCGCATGGTCGACATCGAGCCACCTGGGCCGTTTCCCGATGTGGGCGCCATGCACTGGGACGGCGACACTCTGGTGGAGACGGGTGTGCACGCCGACTACGTCGAGCACTGGGTGCGCGACGACGCCCCCGTCTCCCCGCGCTGGGCCCTGACCGTCCGATCGGTCGATGCCGGCGACGCGCTGCTGCTGCGGGTGGGTGCGGTGTTCGGCTGGGCATGCGCGACCAAGGTCACGCTTGCCGCCGTCGGTGGCGCCGAGTGGGAGGCGCTGGCGCCCAGACTTTTTGATGGTGAAGTCCGCGTCAACGGCGCGCGGTGGACTGTAGTGCAGAGCGAAGGAGACGTGGAACTGTGACAGGCACAACCCCTTTCACCTCCATTCCGATCGTGGACATCACCGGGTTGCGGTCGCCGGACCGCGCCGAACGGGAGCGGGTGGCCGCCGACATCGGCAAGGCCGCCCGCGAGATCGGCTTCCTCTACATCAGCGGCACCGGCATCGACGAGGCGTTGTTCGCCCGAATGCTGGAGGCCACCAAGACGTTCTTCGCGCTGCCGGTCGAGGAGAAGATGCGGAGCTACATCGGGCTGTCCACCTGCCATCGCGGGTACGTGCCGGTCGGTGAGGAAGGGGTCGAGACCGGCATGCCCGACCTGAAGGAGGCCTTCGACACCGCGCTCGACCTGCCCGCCGACGACCCCGACCACGTCGCAGGCAATCCGATGCTCGGCCCCAACGTGTGGCCAGAAGTTTACGGCTTCGCCGAGGCGGTCACCGCCTACTATCAGGCAGTGCTGGACCTGGGGCATCAGTTGCTCTGGGCGTTCGCGGTGGCACTCGGCGAGGATCCGGACACCTTCACGCAGCACGCCACCAAGACGCCGAGTCAGCTGCGCCTGGTGCACTACCCGTACAACCCGGACGCCGAGGACGTGCTGGGGATCGGGGCGCACACCGACTACGAGTGCTTCACCCTGCTCAAGCCGACCGCCCCCGGACTCGAGGTGCTCAACGGTGCGGGCGTGTGGGTCGACGTCCCGCCGGTGCCGGACACCTTCGTGGTGAACATCGGCGACCTGCTGGAGCTGTGGACCAACGGCGCCTACGTCGCGACCAGCCACCGGGTCCGCAAGGTCAAGGAAGAGCGCTATTCGTTCGCGCTGT
>Ga0193743_1000414_pt1 | contig 33879 bp, 38 predicted proteins | sample L2c2metaG_FD_143038 | JGI IMG/M metagenome (GOLD analysis project Ga0193743, IMG submission 143038) | Soil microbial communities from a riparian zone of the East river system, Colorado, United States - L2c2 | ecosystem: Environmental > Terrestrial > Soil > Riparian zone | place: USA: East River... | reverse complement strand
GACAAAAATACTGGGACTCCTTTAAGTGCTGTCGACTTGACATGGAGCTACGCTTCTGCGTTGACTGCGTTTGCAGCACGACAAGGCAACGTTCCTGCTAGCTGGGGTGCTAGTGACCTCGTTGTTCCCTCTACCTGTAATACAAACGCGGGTCCTACTGTTCAAGTCACTTTCAATGTCGATGCTAAGACTCAGTTTGGAGGTGCGTATCCCCTTGATTCCAATTTGAATAAGGTCTGAATCTCTGAAATCAAAAGAGAACATATTCCTAGCGGGATCCATTGACGCCCTTCAAAATTGGTCTCCTGACAATGCGTTTGCCCTTTCCGCTGCGAAATACCCAATTTGGAGTGGTAAGTACGCAGCCACCATTTTAACTGTCGTTCTGAAATCTTTATTAGTCACCGTTACGCTTCCCGCAAGCTCCACATTCCAGTACAAATATTTACGCAAATTCAATGGCGCTATCACCTGGGAGTCAGACCTGAATAATTCTCAAACAACGCCTGCATCAGGGCACATTACCATCAATGATACTTGGAGGTAATTCGTGCCTTACCTTGGATATTGGACATGTAGTTTTCTATACATTCGCGAAACCATGAGCTCGGTACTGTACCATTAAAATCAATTGCTACCAACTCCCCCCAAAATATCATTAACCCTCCTGTATTAACCCTTGTGACTGATTCTAAATGTCATTGTGAGAGTACGGCAGGTCTTTTGGAACCACAGAAGGAACAAGTGTGTGGTGAGAAAGTATACCGTGGGTCGCCCATGACGTTGTAGTTGATGCAAACTTCTCGGCCATCGGGGGTGGAGAAGACATGAGGAAGCTGTCGTCCTTGACAATGACAGGCCTGTTTATTTGCGAACATTTCCTTCATTCTCTCCTCGGCCCTGTACTCGGACTTGCGCACAATTCGTACTGCTGAGTAGTGGGCGGGATGATGTTACGGAGGTGCACGCCACACCCGAATCAGAGACGCTAACAACGACGAAACTGACCGCCAACAACAGAGACGCTTCTAGATTCTCTCATCTGCTGCTTCTAGTTAAATAGGTACTATGCACATATCACCCAAAGTAATGCTGACCCTTCGGGTGATGGTATAACTTGCATGGTGAGTGTGTTGGGTGCGGTAATATTTTGTTCTCCGTACATCATTTGTTACAACTACAGAGTAATTGCACATATACTTGAGCTCGAGTGCGCCTGACTCTTCAAATCCGTTGAGCCTTGGACATCCACTGCTTCCCTCGTTCTGTCTGCCTGACGGAGAAGAGATTTGGACTGCAGTGCTTCAATTTCTGCCTGTAACTTGGCCTATCAAAAAGAAGTTTTCACACCGTCCGTTAATGATAGAATGAAAATTGAAAATTACTCACCGTCTTCTCCTCTATATCAGTCTTGGAAAAAATAGAATAAGGACTTGTTTGAGGTTGCGTTGCTTTTTTAGCTAGAGGAAAAAAAAAAGGTTATCATGGACAATTGACAAATTTAAGACATACGATGTGCAGCTTGATAAAAAACATCATTCATCCAATCGTGGTTGTGTTTGTATCGGGCAAGCGCCAAAGTTCTTGTCGATATTTGATCGATTTCATCTGCAGATACAAAGGACCTGAGTGAAGGATCGAGGGGAAAGAAAAGGACAGCTACCTCCAGAATCGTCTTCTTCGACGCGCTGTGGGGGGCGCTGTAGCGGAGTCAGTAGTTTGTTGACTAATGGGTCTGACAAGGGCGCTCACTCCGGCTGCACTGCCCGTCCTATCTCTAGCACGTTCTCTCTCTCTCTCCCTCTCCCTTCTTCGTTCGAGAGATTCCATTGTGTTGTTTTGTTGGGCAATCATGGCTTGCTGCTGATTAAGATTCATGCCAAGGCCGATTGTCGTCGGCGGCATAGACGCTGGCCCTCCGGGACCGCCGTGCATCTGTGGTCCTCCTTGAGGATACACCTTGGTACCTGCCTTTTCTCCCGTCACGTAGACCGATGGTTCGTTGACAGTGCGGAGCGGATACGCGCGAACTGATTGATTCATGAGAGCTTGTTGGATGTCTGACAGACGCGAATTAGCTGAGTTGTACGTAGATGACGATACCATCGTTTTTATAGATGACATGTGTAGGATTAGATAACTCACGTGTAGCTGGACCTCGTGTATAGTGCACCAGAACTAGTTGAGAATGACCACCTTTCTGAAGGCGATATCGTCTTCGGACTCGGGAGGCGTTCGTGTCCTGTGAACCGGGAATAAATCCAAATTTCACTTCTTGCACTTCCAACTCCTATTCAAAAGCCGGAAAGTTAACATACATAAATGAGTAATAGTAAAGGCACTTCACTGACACGCGGTCCAGCAGGCAAGGTAAATTTAACTTCAGCCTCCTGGAAGCGTATACCGTCGATCGGGAATGGAGAATTATGTGGGAGAAATAAAAGTAATATCGTGCCATCTATCTCACAAGCCGGACATCAGATCACAAATTAGTAATTTAATGACTGCATCATACGGACCTAATGGCTTGTCGACAAACCCCCAAGTGAACGGAATATTTTGGGCCATGGAAATAGCTCTGAGCAACATGTTTACGGCCGATTCGTAAGTTATTTCCCTCTGTGGTGGTATTTTTTCAGGATAACGAAGACATAAGCCCTCTGCTTGTGCTTGTAGGAAAGTCGACGACATTGCGTTCACAGACGGACTCCTGATCGTTCAGCACTTAGGATGAACTATTTGGCTACGACACCTATTACTAACAGAAGAAGGAGGGAGATACGAACTGCTCCTGGGTCCTACATACTTCCAACCAAAAAAAATCCCAAACAACTCTGCAGACCAACATATAAAGTGTTCGTTTTCTTATTGAAAAAGAGAAAAGAGTGGCACCGGATAAAAAAACTCCATTTACATCACCCGGATCAAAATCGTGGTCTCAATGATGCCATGGCATGATTCGGATGATCATGCAATACGGGACCTTTACGAGAAAGCACACAAACCGGGCGCCTTTGCAGACCTTTGTTCATCCTACTATTACTAGTACTACTACCACCTGGTATGAACGTCGTCTTATCTGGAATTTCTCAAACACTGACGCGATTTTTTCATGTTCAAGCACGACATGCTGACCATCTCGAATAGCAATCAACCAGAAACGGATCTATCTGGGTCGCGATCAAGTGCTATCGCCAGTGAGATTCCGTTGGACGTTCTGGGGGTCATTTTCAGGCACCTTAATCCATCGGATCTCTCTACCTGCTGTCGTGTCAACAAAGCTGTATTTTCACTAGCTTTTGACGCTCTCTATCGAAATCTTCATCCAACCCGACGAAATCTCATGCAACTATGCCTCAAACTTTGCAATGATTCAAACCTCGCTCGTCGTGTCCGATCTTTCACCGTCAACGACGATACGGTGGATATGTTCCTTGGAACCATCCAGGACACTTTGCTTCTGCTGCCTCGACTGCACACCCTCATCCTATTCATTGGCCGATGGGGCTCTTGGGTCCTACCTCGTCAAAAGCCTTGTCCATTCACTCTTAAAGCATTTTCTTGTTCTTTCTTCATTGCAGAAGATTTAGTTTCATTTTTGGAAGGTCAACCCGACGTCAAACACCTGACTTTATCAGGGCCATTGAATCCGGTCGTACTTCGGGCCATAACATCTCGTACAGTCCCACATCTAACGTCATTATACGCTCCTTTGTCCGTGGTAGAAGTATTAGCACCTGACAGGCCAATTGGCGTCCTTACGACCTTTTGTACATCTGATCAATCAACTACCCCCTCAATATCTTGCTTATCTCGAACTACATCCCCCTTCGGTGTACAAAGGCTCATGCTGAATTTCGTGTATCTCCGAAATATTGGCTGCGAACAGCTTACCCAAGCTGTTCCAAATCTGGTGTTCTTCACGATCGACGCGGATGACTTGAAACCCGATGATGAAGAGGTGCGTAGAATATATTTCGTATGTAGTCCAACATCTGACTTCTGATCTAGATGATGGATGAACTTACAGAATGGATCGAAGAATTTCTCTCCAACATGAAGCATCTGGGAAGCCTTACGATCCGATTTTACCCATCTCTATCGGCGACTCCGTGTCAATCAATCGATTTTTCCGACTTTGTGACGAGCATTTTCGCTGCATCACTTCATCTAAAGTATGTCATCATTACGTTTTACAGTCTTCGGGCAAGATATATCTGTAAGCAAGTACCTGGTAGAGATTGGTATATCGTCAATGCTTAAAAAACGTCGGCGTTGTATGGAAGTAATGTAGTACACTCCTATTGTTCTACGTAGAAGCCAAAGCGTCATCGGTTGGGGTATATATTGTCATACACACTCCGAAATCCTTCAATATAGCTTCAGTATCTTCCCAAGGAACAGCAAATTTCCCAGAATTGAAGCGACTAACAAAATATCAAGTCGCTGAGACGGAAGTCCTGATATTGATGCTTACCATGCATGCAGGGCCTTATTATCTGTATTCTTCGCTTCTAAATCTTTCACAGCTTTTCGAGTAGCAGCAAGAATGTCGGCAGGCTTGTCTTTGTGCCTTCCATATGCACGCGATGTAAAGAGACACGCAATATCGTGTTTGTCTCCAGGTATCAAGAGGCAAGTTCCAACCAAAGCTTGACCATGGGCCTCGCAGTGTGCTTTATATTGTGCAAACTGTTCTGGATAATTTTGGCGAAAAGCAATAGCTATACCTGAGCCCCAAGAACCGAGGGTGTTACAAGCGTGTACGAGGATAGAATGGTCTGGAGCAGTGAAGAGGTCACCTTCGACGTAAACTAAACTTGAATCGGACATGATGGGTGGGATGATAACGATTAGTGCTTAATATGATGAGTAGGCAATTCCCGAGCCTGCCCTTAACCGTGGCTATATAACCCTTCTTTTCCCCCTCTTATTGTTCCTTTGGACGATCAAGATTATTGATTCTCCCCAGCTGCCACCTTGAGCATTTCGCATCACCTAGGTTCGTTTTATTTTACTGTATCTACCTCAACTACACTCTCATATCCTCTTGCACAGAGGACTCTGGATTGTCGCTCGTGCTCTCACTCCATTCAAACTGGATTGAAAGCCATTGCCACAAGACAGAAAAGTATGTTCTCGTTCATATATCAATTATCTTTTCATCTCTTGACACCATCATTGGTAGAGAAATCTAGTGTAGGGTGTTCGTACTCAGGATGACGCAGTTGGCGTCGTCTAATGTCAGGTTCGGTCTACCGCAACCTAGTATGAGATGACGACGTAAGTCCTTGTTTCCCTTTCCGAGATCAAAAGTTTAAATGGCCACAGACTACCGGTAAAGCCGGTTGTGCCAGGTTGTGCCAGGTATCTGGCTTAGGCGTTCATACGTGCTGAGTTTGGATCTTGGCTATGGCAAGGCTCCAACAATTCCCAGAAGGCAATTGTTGAAGTCCTCTTTTGAAAATCAATTACCCCAGGTCATTAGTAGGAAATAGTTTGAAGACCTTCAATTGTTCATTCTGTTTCCTCAGCTTGGTGTGATATATATGAGTAATTCAATCTTTAAGTAAGTTGACGCTCCTGTTCGGGGGGAGGGCCTGATACTTGAAGGACGAGAAAAGTTGCTGGTGTGTCGTTTGAGCAGTCTCGTTGTCAGTTTCCCATACCATGATCGATTGTCCTTTGATATCTAGCTTTCTCGCTGATTAAGTCATAACCCTATCGTACAGATAGGTGCCAGTCATCGACTATATAAGTACTTGAAAGCTGACATTCCATTTTGCGACCAAATTTAGCTAAGAAAGACCATAAAAATCTACATAGAACCGAGCAACGGGATAGATTTCTGCAGCAGGTTTGACAAGAAAGTGAGCATATCCCAAAGCTTTAAACTGATTGGGTAGACCCACCAAACAAATATTGACCCGCGGGAATGCATTTAAGCTTATTTGCTTTGGTTGGCAATGAGTTTGCCAACGAACCAAGACCGTTCGAAGCAAAACTGTCATGGCAAACTTTGAATCAGTTTAAGCCTATGACATCGCTCTGGTTGCAGAAGGTACTTGAGTCCTGAAGTGGATGTGTTAGAAGGGAATAAATCGGAGTCATTCGCCAAGCATAACGTACATGCATGCAGGAATCGGTTCTTTGTGAGATGGAGGGAATGAGGCCAGAGGAGTCGCCAGTGCCAGCACTATCAAGAGTGTGATGCCATTCAACCGTAACTTTGGGCACTAGCCACAATCGGAGTGCTAGAAACCTAGTCGTTGATGGCGCCGCAAGTTGCAAAGCAGGTCATTGGAGGTGCCGTCCATGATTGGCTATGAAAATGTTAAAATCCCGGTTTGTCAATAATCTCGCGACACATGCGTAGTGAATAGAATTGGATACCTGCAGGTCAAAATCCGAGAAATAGCCCGAAAGGTATTTTTGAAGAGAACTTATACAGCTATTGATTGTACTACATATACAGTTTTGATGAACTTGTGTTACGCATCGAAAGAAAAAAAGAATGGATCAAACTCACCCATTCGATCGACAACTAGGCGGTAATTGGGAAAAAAATGCAACTGCTGGTCATATAGGCTTTGGAACTTCACCATGGCTTGCGTCAATCTCGAGACAAGAACAGCATCATGTCCAGCAATCGAAACGCGAGTGGCTATCCATGGATCATGATAAGGAGATCTACTGAAATCGGCCAAAACACAGATGGATCTCGAAGGGATGCCTAACAGCAAGGAAATTGTTAAAGTAGAATTTAGGCCGACGAGTTGCATTCGTTGCAGGTAGAGATCCGGAGTAAAAGACGAGTAAATGTCGTGCCGTAAAGACGTCCACAAGTAGGAGCAAGAGCGCTGTATAAGATCAGGTGGGAGGACGGGAGGTATGGATGTATGATCTGCTTCGTGGAAAATTCCGGCGGAATGATTAAGATTATTTGGAAGAGGATTGGTGATTTTCTTTACGATCTAGAATATTGTATAAAAGATTAGAATTCAGAAGGGAGCAGAGTCTCCGCGGGCCCTTGACTCGGAAGCTATTCACATGTTAAGTACCATCACAGTAGTAATCGATAATTTTACAACTCACATTGATACGAGCCACATCATTGCTGTTCATGAAGAAAATAGAGCCTTTGTGATTGAGTTGTTACTCTTCCCTCCAAATCACTTGCCCATTTGCCCATTTCTCTCCCCACATAGCCCTCTTGTGATACACCTTTCTTAGTTCTCTGAATTCTTTGATGAATTGGTCCACTTCCATTCCTCGTGATGTTCCCGGATCTGATATTGAACCATTGTTTGAGGGAAGTTGCTGAACGAATGAGGAAGCTAGTGCTTCAGACGCGTCATCTTGGGCCGTTGTACTGTGTCGCAAACGCATCAAGAGGAATTGCGGTGTAAAACGCTGGAAGATCTGGATTAACGGAGAGTTTAGCCAGATATACCGTCAACAAACCTGGTAGACTTCTTTCTGTTCCTTGTCTAGTTCCTTCCATCTTGCTTCCAGTCGCTTTGCCTCATCGAAAACATCCTTAGTTTCGGAACGGAGGTCGTATAGTCGTTGTTGCAATGCGAGATTATTCTCTACCAAATTCCTAAGCACTCATATCAGCTGAATTGTAAAATACACGCACTGGCGATGGCTTCATTGGCCATGCCCAACTCTGCCTGAGATCTGTATAGATCCTTTACGCATTCAAGAGAATGAAACGTCGCCTGGAAATAGACAGGATTAGATACTAAATCTTCAAGATCTTCACGTCTGGTAGCGAATTCAGTAGAGTTCAGTTTTCTGGAACGACTTGATACTGACGACAGATGAGCGAGTTCAGGAAATTCTGCTGCAAGAGGCGACGCCATTGAGGTGAGAAACGACACTAAGTTGATGGTTGTGGTTAAATCCCAAAGTTTATCTCAAAACTAACGATCATGTCCACCGTCCTTCCTGGAGATCAAATCCCGGCACGACATGTAAACCTGAAACTAGGACCAGGCCTTTTGCAACTATCAACAGTCGCCCATAATAAATCAACAGAATCTACCCTGATCGCAACACGGGCAGGTACACTAAACCATTCCACCAATGGGAGCAAATGGTGGATTGAGACCAACTCTAGACGCGTTCGTAACACAGTACCCTAAACACAAAAGAAATCAATCCAAATTTTTCATGGTTTAGTATATTCCTGCACCCCAAGAGTCAGTGGTAGGAGTTATTATGCAGAAAGTCGGAGAAGGATTTCGTGTTGATATTGGGTCTGCACATCCGGCCTCCTTGGATGGTTTGGCCTTTGAAGGCGCAACGAAACGGAATAAGCCCAATCTCAAAGTACACTCAAGCCAAGCCATTATTTCTCAGGTGAATATTTTATTGATTATGTCTTTACTTTTAGGTCGGATGCCTTGTATATGCACGTGTATCTCTTGCCCATAAAGATATGGAGCCGGAGCTTGAGTGTTTTGATGCTCAAACAAGAAAATCTGAAGGTTTTGGCGAATTGAAAGGCGGTTTTGTGGTTCGCTGCAGTCTGAAAATGTGTCGAGAGTACGTTCAACATTGTATGAAGTGCCTTACATTGATAAATATGTTGTCCTAGTCTTCTGGATCCAGGACATTTCCTCCTTCCCCTTCTAGGGGGACGATTTCCCTTTGAAAGCGCTGTTGGACTGAATGGCCGAGTATGGGTATGTGCAAAGGAGATAAGACAGACAATAGCCATTGCACGATGTATAGAGACTGTCGATCCAGATGGAGGCACACTGAAAGACGCAAAAAGGGTGAAAACCTTCCTGGACACGCTGGATGTTTGAGGAGTTTATATTTTATGACTTGCGAATATCATACAAGTTACTTATTAATCTAAGGACTGAGATCAGACGACACTATGCCACTCAAAAAAGTATGTAAACGCGCCTCTCAATCGTCATCAATTAGACGAGTTCTCTTGTTTGGTCTTCTCGAGGATGATGCGCTCGCGGCACTAACTAACTCCTCTTCACTCTCTCCTGTACTCCTGAGGCTTGCACTGGCGCGCTTCTTGCGTTGATATTCCTTATCTCGGAGTTTCTTCTGTTGTGCCATTGTTAACTCCTGATTACGTGTGGCAGGAGGTACAACAACAGTGGTAACGCCGGGCGTTGGCTGCTTCACGTACTCTTCATTGGTAGCAGCCGACTCGTCACCTTCCCCCATCAGTTCAAGTGACTACTGAGTATGTCAGGTTCTATTGAAAAGGATGAAATGAAAATGACACGCACCTTTTGGACTGTCAGGCTGCTATTTGAAAATACCCTATCATGGTCATGAACCTCATATTTTCTCCGTCCGGAGCCTTGGTTTTTTAGATAATTTTCAAAACCTTGGATAATGTTTCCTCCGCTGTGTGCCGCTGTCTCTGTCAGATAGGTTGCTTCAAGGTTGTAAATTTGAAGTTCGACTTGGGCCTGGAATGATATTTTACTATTAGCCCAGTAGAAGCATCAAGTGAAGATGGCGTACCAGTTGTTTGTCGTTAACGCGTTTCTTTGGAAGGGCCTGCATAAGTTCCTTTTTGAGAGTTTCATATCGAGACCTATCATCCGCAGAGGGTAGTGCAGGTTCTGACATGACCGTCTAAGGAGCTTTTGGCCCCGGGCCGAGCACGGTATTTGCCTATGTTTAAATCAGGAGCTATTGAGTACGCGTGTCCTTAGTGAGCGCGTCGGACGCTTATTCTGTCCAACGTCTAGAATGTCGTCAGCACCTCCTCCTCCCACACCCCCATCTGATTCAAGTAAGAAACCTGATCCGTCTGGCCCCACAACGTCATCATCGACAGAGGGTGTAGCAATGGACGAAACGCCTGATGCCCCAGCGGAAGAAACATGGGACGACATTCCCGAAGACATTCTTACTTTGAGCACAGATGAAATCTTGACCAGAACACGGCTTATTGACAATGATATAAAGGTGGGACTTGACCAAAACTCTGGTAAACCATATGCTCATGTCATGCACTAGGTGATGCGGTCAGAAACTCTACGATTGCAGCATGAGCAGAGCGTCATGAAAGAAAAGATTCGTGACAATGGAGAGAAAGTCAAACAAAATAAAGTCTTGCCATACCTTGTTGGAAATGTTGTCGAGGTAGGCAACGCAATATTTGACCTGTGGAATTTATTCATACTCAATCGCCGCCCATTAGATTCTCGATGTTGATCCTGAGGTAGAGGAGGACGGTGCGAACCAAGATTTGGACTCTATGCGAAAAGGGAAATGCGCTGTTATCAAGACCTCCACTCGTCAAACTGTCTTCCTGCCCTTAATTGGACTTGTTCCTGCCGAGGAACTTCAGCCCGGTGACTTAATTGGCGTCAACAAGGACTCCTATCTAGTTCTGGATAGTTTACCTGCAGAATTTGACTCCCGTGTTAAGGCTATGGAAGTAGACGAGCGACCGACAGAGACATATACGGACATTGGTGGTTTGGAAAAACAAATCGAGGAGTTAGTCGAGGCGATTGTACTTCCTATGGAACAGGCTGACAAGTTCAAGACTCTTGGAATCAAGCCGCCAAAGGGATGTTTGATGTATGGGGCTCCTGGTGGGTTGTGTTTTCTCTCCCATTTTGGCTACACACTAAAGTCGTTTGCAACCATCAGGAACTGGGAAAACTCTTCTTGCGCGTGCATGCGCTGCCTCGACGAAAGCATGTTACTTGAAACTTGCTGGTCCTTCGCTAGTGCAAATGTTCATTGGTGACGGGGCTAAACTTGTCCGAGATGCATTTGCTTTGGCGAAGGAAAAGGCACCCGCTATTATCTTTATCGATGAATTGGACGCCATCGGTACAAAGCGATTTGATTCAGACAAAAGCGGGGATCGTGAAGTACAAAGAACCATGCTGGAGCTTTTGAACCAGCTGGATGGGTTTGGCAGTGATGACAGGATTAAAGTTTGTCCAAGTCCTTGAAAAGTGCTGACACGACTGACAACCATGAATAATAAAGGTTATCGCCGCTACCAACCGAATCGATATCCTGGATCCTGCTCTCCTTCGATCTGGTCGTCTTGATCGTAAAATTGAATTCCCCCTGCCAAATGACACAGCACGATCGCGTATCCTCCAAATTCACTCTCGAAAAATGTCAACATCATCGGACGTCAATTACGAGGAGCTGGCAAGAAGTACGGACGAATTTAATGGCGCGCAGTTGAAGGCTGTTTGTGTGGAAGCTGGTATGATCGCATTGAGAGAGGGCGCCACCAAGCTTACACATGAGCATTTCCTGAGTGGTATTTCAGAAGGTTGGTCCATGTTATAATTTTGTGTACTGATGCTAATTGTATGGCTCAATAGTGCAAAGCAAGAAGAAGAATAACCTCATGTATTTTGCGTAGACCCTTAGAATGTGTATACCATATTACGGCAGTGTACATGTTTCCGATTTGATCTTGGCGATCATGAGCGATGTCGACTGTAACTCTGGCTGTTTTGAGATCGTCGGCCCACAGAAGGCTTCTTGCACGATGTGCTCCTTTTCATGTCCTTAAGCTTGATATCCCGACATTTAAATTTCCCGCCATCAGGTTACATATACGACTATGCTTTTTGCAAACTTACTTCAGATGCACTGTCAACTCCGCGTTCTTCTTCACGAGAAGAACGCCCCATGGCCCTGCCTCACCTTTTTTGTCGACCTACAGGCATTTATTCCTTGCCCGTCGAACTACTCACCCGTATCTTTGTTCTAGGTTCAGCCTTTGACTACCCCTACGCAGACTCCCCTTTTTTGCTCAAGCCAGACCAAGAATACGAACCACCAGCCCCCCCAAATCTTCAAGTCCTTGTCTCCCATGTCTCTCGTTATTGGCGTCAAGTAGCCCTACGAACCCACTGTCTCTGGACCACCCTTCATTTTCGCGAAACATGCCATATATCCCGTGCTGAAACATATCTTGCACGTTGTTTACCATCTAGTACCTATCTTCTCGACATTCTAGTGGACACTATAGCAGAAGAGGATCATACACCTGGAATAACCCTTTACACTGAAGAGATCAAGGCCATTTTCCAACTCATCATCCCTCACGTTAGTCGATGGCGTGCCTTTCATCTCAAGATATGCGACAACAGATGTAAAGGTCAAGCTAGGCAATTTCTAAGTACATGTGGGCCTGCACCAAACTTGGAAACTTTGCAGTTGTACCATTTCGAAGACTATCGTACCTCTCAGCGTCTCTACTTGGCCACTTACAGGCCACCAGTCGTCGTCTTCAGTAATTCCCTACCATGCCTCAAAAACGTTTCTTTAATTGGCGTCAATTTACCATGGGCCGATAGTCCGTACCTCGTGAACCTCCATCATTTGGAATTAGCCCTCCATTTAGACAACATTCGTCCCCCTTACCAATGGTGGGAGAGAATGCTACGCCTCAGCCCAGATCTGAAAAGACTTTCCCTACATTACTCCGGTCCGAGAAAAGCAACGGGAGATCCGACCTTTGTGTGGCCCAGGGACACGGAGGATAAAATTCGACTGGATTCCCTATGGGAACTCTGCTTGACTGATCTCGACTCAGATTATCTATGCAATTTGTTTCAACATTTGATTCTTCCCACCGTCAAAAATGTATGCCTGGACCTCCCAGAACAGAACTTTACACCTTTCATCGAGATGATTTCTGTGGGTGGGCACGAATCATCGACGTCGCCATCGTCGTCCAGCTGCCCCATCCCATCTCTCACTATTCTCGACACACTGACCATTCAAGCGCTCGACTGCAGTCAGGATAGTTGGCGGACACTTTTACGAGGCTTGAAGGGTTTAAAATTTCTTGATGTAGATTTCACCCGGGTTGGCTCAAGATTTTGGGACGTTTTTAAAGACGGAGACATCGTATCACAGGAAGGACAGACGTCTTCTAACCATGACGACCGGATTGACCATAATTCTGATGTGCTACTTCCTAGTTTGGAGGTGTTCAAGATCGCCGGCATATCAGGCAAGGATATCACTTGCGCAATACGTCATCGTCGACAATTTCTTCGAGAGGGAAAATCATTGCTGGAAAGATGGATCGTCAAATGGAGTGAGCGGCGGAGAAACAAGGACGCCGAACTGGACGCCCTCGTAGATGACGGGTGTTGGGTGTCTAATGGGACTAGAGTGAGAGTGGAGACGTTCGATGACGAAGACGAGGATGTTGAGGATGTTGATGAAGGGCGAACAAACGGCGATGAGAATGCTGATGGTGATGGGGATGGAGAGTCAAACGGCTGAATAGGAGACAAATCGACACGTTCCTCTGGCAGATAACGAGTCAAATGATAGGTGGGTCGGAAAACGTACGATCCCGGCTGCCAAGATCAGTGGGATCTGGGGTTGCCTCCGTGGCACCAGTGCCTGTTGTGTTCACGGCCTTTTTCGAAAGTGTATATAGGAAGGACTCGTGATAGGCACCTTTTTGCATGTAAATAGTTTTTGGGGACCAATTGCTGAGATAAGATTAGATTGTCACGGTCACGTTGTTAAATTTTTTTTTTGAAGATGCATTCAACTTTTCGCTCGACTTGATGCTGCCAGTTTACTAGATCGCAGCCAAAAATGACTTCTATCAGTATCATTCATGACCCGCTGAAAATCAACCTACGTCGCCAAAAGAGCCTCTTGCTCTCTTCCATCTCTCCGAATACCATTTATTTCGAAGCCTTAAACAATGCATCATCCTCGTCGCAATTGCTCGCGGCTCTTTCCACGCTTTTGGCGGTGCCAGCTTTTACTCAGCTGATAGCAACATTGTTTAGACCAATTCTGATAGATCTGTGTGCAAGATGGCTGGAAAACACAGATGAATCGGAACGACATCTTGTAGCATTGTGTTATCTTCTTGAGGTTCATGAAGAACTTTTCCCGTATGTCACTCTTCCTTCTTCAGCTATCATAATTCATTTTGTCCATCCTTGTCTAGCATTCTTCATCAATTACTACAGAGTTATTACCCAGAAGGACCACTTGCATTTATTGATGCATCTCCTTCCCCACTCTCAGTTAACGTTACGCGTCTCCACCAACTCCTACTTGCGTATTACCGAATTCTTCAGACAAATAGAGAGCTTCCTGACCAGTTACACTGGTCAATCAAACCTTTATCTCAACTCATTTGGACCCCTCATCTTGACAATGGTATTCGTATACTAGCTATACGCTGCTACTCTCTGCAAATTGGTATGTGTGAAGAAGAAAGATGCAAATTGGAAATTGAGATCCTTGGCGAATTATGCGGGGTGGACTGCCAGCTTGACTACGGGCAGAATCTAGATGAGACAGCGAAGACTGTAGATGGCTGGATTATGCCTGTTGTCGAATTGAAGAGAGTGCAAGAAGAAAGAGATGCGATTATTACAAAACCGATTGACTATTTTTCACAAGACGATCAGCAATCTTCATATGTGGAATTTTCTGATTTAAGGTACATGCTCGTTCCTCAAGGAATGATGTCAATTGACCATTTGTATCTAGCCCCTTCCTCACCAACGTTCATGGTGTTCTTCTACTGAAATCGTCACGTCAATCACTTGTTGATTCCGCCCTCATTCCAACACCATCATCAACAGAAGCTCTGAAGCAACTTGCACTTCACGTATCGCTTCGCCTTCCTATCCTCTTAACCTCTGCACCGTCTGCTGGCAAATCATTATTGATCCACCATCTCGCAAAATTGCTTCATCCTGAGAAGCAGAACCAGATTGTCACTATTCATCTTGCAGATACTTCTCTTGATCCACGGGCCATTTTAGGCTCTTATGTGTCTTCCACGACGCGACCCGGCACTTTTGAGTGGAAGGAAGGCGTCCTTGTCCGCTCTATGCGTGAAGGAAGGTGGGTAGTCTTCGAGGACATAGACAGAGGAAGCAACGAGATTCTTGGACTTATTAAACCCCTTGTTGAATCCCTTTCACTCGGAAAATGGATTGGTGGACGTGCAACTCTGGATGTCCCAAGCCGAGGGCGGGTGGTTGCACACGATCAATTCATGCTTTTCGCAACCCGGTCAGTAATGCCATCTCGGAATAATATCTTCCATCCACCAACCTTTTTCGGAGCACATAAATTCCACGAGGTCGCCGTTCAGTCGCCGTCGTTGTCGGAGCTGTGTACCATTGTCAACACCAAATTTGTTCGTCTTGCCCCTGCTACTCGGATGATCATCAATCTTTGGGATTCGGTCAGGATCCTTCGTCCTCCATCTTCTAGTCGGGATATTGGATTGCGAGAGTTGGAAAAGTTTTGTCGACGGATCGACACACTACTGCCGGTCTCATATCAACTCATGGATATTTCGTCGGATAGTGGTAAAACTCCAAATTTGTCAGAGATATTCCCTAGTCCCTCACTGCGGGAAGACATATATCTTGAAGCCCGCGATGTTTTTTTCGGTGCTGGCGCATTGACTGCTTCTACCCGAACTGATGCACAGACTCTCGCTACAACCATTGGTCAGCATCTCGGTCTTGAGCCAGAAAGACAAGAATGGGTGCTACAAGGAAAAACTCCTGAATTCGAAGTCGAAAAGGATTCGAATGGCCGTTCAGTTGCGGTTCGTATAAACCGAACGCGGCTTCCTGCTCGTACAAACAAAGCTGGAATTTTGTCGTCTCCTACACGTCTTTTTGCCATGCATCGACCTGCAGTATTATTGCTTTCCCGGATTGCAACTGCCATTTCACATGGAGAACCCGTACTGTTAACTGGAGAAACTGGTACAGGAAAAACTAGTGTCATCACACATCTTGCTTCTCTCCTGCATTGCCCGCTCATCTCACTTAATCTTTCACATCAGACTGAATCATCTGATCTTATCGGAGGTCTTAAGCCAGTGGATGCTCGGATTCCTGCCTCTGCCATTCAAGGAAAGTTTACCTCACTTTTTGGATCCACCTTTAGCCGGAAAAAAAATGAAAAATTCGAAACGGAAGTGAGGAGGGCGGTCAATGAATTAAAATGGAAGAGGGCGGTGGGGTTGTGGAAAGAGAGTGTTCGCTTGGCTATGGAAAGGATACAAGCTAAGGTGGCAGAGCAGGCAAAGTCAGTCAAAAATCAAATGTATCTTCTTAGCTCATCGGCTTCTTAGGACTGTACGACCTCAACATCTATATGAAGAGACGCCTAGAAAGCGTCGCAAAACTGAACATGCGGAATCCAAGGCTTTACATTCTGCTTGGGCCGCCTTGCTGCAGGAAGTGGAGGAATTTGAGGTTCAACACGTGCACGCAAAGGGTAAATTCGCCTTTGGGTTTGTGGAAGGGCCTTTGGTCAAGGCGTTAAGATCGGGTGACTGGTCCGTTACGACCTTATTCCATTCCAGTCGCCTCTTACATTTTGTCTAGGGTCCTTTTGGATGAAGTGAACTTGGCAAGTGCGGAAACTTTGGAGTGTATTTCCAGCCTGCTTGATGGCCCAACTGCTTCTATCACCTTGACAGAACATGGGTCTCTCGAGCCCGTACCTCGCCATCCAAATTTCCGTTTGTTTGCTTGCATGAACCCGGCTACCGATGTCGGAAAGAAAGATCTTCCACCCAACATTAGGTCTCGTTTCACTGAGATAGACGTACCCTCCCCTGATGCCGACAAGGATACGTTGTTGGGCATCATCACTCAATACCTCGGGCCAAATGCGGTTGGCGACAAGGGAATTATCATGGACATCGCGGAGTTCTATTCTGCCGTAAAGAAACTATCGGAGAGCCGACAAATCTCTGATGGGGACAATCACCGACCACATTTCAGCATGCGCACATTGACCCGTGCCTTGACTTTCGCCGCTGATACTGCCAGCGCATACAGCTTAAGGCGAGCTGTCTGGGAGGGTTGTTTGATGGCGTTTACAATGGTTTTGGATACAGAGAGTGCTCAACTGATAACAACAGTTGCTCGGAAGCATCTTCTCGCCGGCGTTCGCAATCCACGGTCCATGTTAACCAAAGAACCATCAGCCCCCAAAACTGGGACGTTCGTCAAATTTGGACCATTCTACCTGGAAAAAGGACCCCTAGAAGAGGATTTTGCTGAAGATTATATTTTGACACCTTCCGTCCAACAAAAACTCACCGATTTAGCTCGTATAATTCTGACTCGTCGATTTCCCATTTTAATCGAGGGTCCCACATCAAGCGGAAAAACCAGCTCTATTGAATATCTTGCCAAAAGGACAGGTCATCATTTTGTGCGGATCAACAACCACGAGCATACGGATATTCAGGAATATCTAGGTTCCTACGTGTCAGATCCTTTGACCGGAAAGCTTGTTTTCAAAGACGGCCTATTGGTTCAAGCACTTCGTGAGGGCCACTGGATTGTTCTTGACGAGTTGAACCTGGCACCCACCGACGTCCTGGAAGCTCTTAATCGGTTGCTCGACGATAATCGCGAGTTGGTTATACCAGAAACACAAGAAGTGGTTCGACCGCACCCTCACTTCATGTTGTTTGCGACGCAAAATCCTCCCGGATTATATGCAGGAAGAAAAGTCTTGTCACGTGCCTTTCGAAATCGGTTCTTGGAAGTCCACTTTGAAGATGTTCCCCAAGCGGAATTGGAAACAATACTTTGCCAGCGTTGTCAAATAGCTCCTTCATATGGGAAAAGGATTGTCTCCGTTTTCCACGAACTTCAGAAGCGCAGACAAACAGGTCGCGTCTTTGAGAGTAAGCATGGCTTCGCTACCTTGCGTGATCTATTTCGTTGGGCTGGACGTGACGCTGTTGGGTATCAAGAATTGGCGGATAATGGGTACATGTTGTTGGCTGAGCGTACTCGTCGTGCAGAAGACAAGGCAGCCGTCAAAGAGGTTATTGAATCTGTTATGGGTGTCAGGATAGATGAAGATGCGATGTACAACCTTAATAGGCCTGACGTCGACACGGCATCATTCCTCGGCCATCCAATCCCTACATCGTCAAAGCTTATCTGGACCAAGGCGATGCAACGACTTTATACCCTAGTCTGTCGTGGTCTGAAGTTCAACGAGCCCATCCTATTGGTTGGCGACACAGGATCAGGAAAGACTTCCGTTTGTCAAGTGTACGCAGATGCATCGTTTCAATGTTTACTTACTCTCAACTGCCACCAAAACACGGAAACTGCCGACCTTCTTGGTGGTCTTCGACCTGTGCGAAACCGTGTTGCCATGCACGCAGATGTTTTTCGAGAAGCTACAATTCTGCTCAAAGAGGCCGGAATCGAGGCTGTATCCACGTCCCTCATGTCAGGAAATTTGACCCAAACGCTGACGTCTATCCTCCAAAATGATACCGAGGTATCTCAACATCATAGGGTTCGCTTTGAAGAACTACTGCACAAATCACTTCGACTCCAGTCAATTTTTGAATGGCATAACGGTCCGTTGATAAACGCCATGCACCAAGGTGCTATTTTCCTCCTGGACGAAATCTCCCTGGCAGATGATTCCGTCCTTGAACGTCTGAACAGTGTCCTTGAACCTGGTCGTTCAATTGTTCTCGCTGAACGAGGTGGTGCCGATTCTGAGCATTCTGCTATCCGTGCATCCGAAGATTTTAAACTTGTGGCTACCATGAATCCTGGAGGGGACTATGGCAAGAAAGAACTTTCTCCTGCACTTCGCAACCGGTTTACTGAGATCTGGGTTCCACCTGTTGATGACCGGTCCGACCTTGAGTTGATTGTAGGCGGTTTGTGGCAGTATGATTTGCTCCAGTCTTTCACAATGCCCATATTGGATTTCATTGATTGGTTGTGTTCACGAGTCGGCGATCGTTCGTTGCTGAGTCTTCGAGATATCCTGGTACGTTGTCTACTAATATCATCCCGAAGCTTGATCGATTGTTCGTTTCGTGAAGGCCTGGGTTCTGTTCACAAATGCTGCGTATAATCCAGAACAAAGTAACAATATGCCTTGTAACGAAATATTTGTGAGTCGTTAATGATCAGGCCACTTATGCCCACTTTCAAATACTTTGTAGCACCACGCAGCCCATATGACCTACTTGGACGGCCTAAGTTCATTGCCTCAATTTACAGCCTACTCTCGTGATGCGTTGGAAGCTCTGAAATTGGATGCCTTGAAAAAGCTGCAAGCTCTGGCACCCCTAGTAGAGCCTCTAGGCAGTTTCGTTCCAGCTCACGATCCTTCTACGTCTCTTCAACTTGGCTCATTTGCAATACCCAAGGGGACTAGGACACCGTCGCACTGGTCCTTCAACTTCACTGCCCCAACTACTCTCACCAACGCGATGCGTGTCATCAGGGCTTGTCAGGTTTCAAAGCCCATAATGTTGGAGGGCAGCCCTGGGGTTGGGAAGACGAGTCTAGTCACTGCTCTTGCCAATATTTCAGGTCACGAATTGTGTCGTATCAATCTGTCAGATCAGACCGACTTAATCGATCTATTTGGCTCAGATTTACCGGTTGAAGGGGGCGGCCTTGGCGAGTTTGCCTGGAGGGACGCTGAATTTCTGAAGGCCTTGCAGGAGGGACACTGGGTTCTCCTTGACGAAATGAACTTGGCACCTCAAGCAGTCCTCGAAGGTTTGAATGCAATACTGGACCATCGTGGCATGGTTTACATTCCCGAACTAAACCGTTCGTTCTCCTGTCATCCATCATTCCGTATCTTCGCCGCACAAAACCCTCTTAGCCAAGGGGGCGGTCGGAAGGGTCTGCCAAAGTCATTTGTTAATCGATTTTCCAAAGTTTATATCGAGGAGCTTGTTCCCAGTGATCTTTACACAATTTGTCAACATGCTTTTCCCGCCATCGAGGAGAGCGTGTTGCGTGCTATGGTGTCCTTTAGTATCCAATTAAACGAGCAAGTCAGCTTGCGACATGCTTTTGCCCAGGAAGGCTCCCCCTGGGAATTCAATCTTCGAGATATCACTCGGTGGGGTGCGCTGTTATCCTGTTCAGGTATTCTTCAACAACCGAAGGAATTTCTCCGGAGTGTGTACTTACACCGCTTCCGTTCACAACACGACCGCCAGTCTGCGAGTTTCATTTTCAACCAAGCCTTCTCTACAACGTGTAACAATCTGGAAGACGCCCCTGCCTGGACACTCTCAGCAACTCATATCCAAATCGGACATTTTATAATTTCTCGGAAAAACATGGGCACCCTCTCTCGCCCACGACGTATTCTGAAGACCCAGTTGTCAACATTGGAGTCATTGGGAGACTGTGTTGCACAATCATGGCTGGCCATAGTGACGGGACAGAGGAATTGCGGTAAGACGGACGTTGTACGAGCACTGGCTCATTTCACTGGAAATCAGCTTCAGGAAATCTCCATGAATAGTGCTACAGACACTATGGATATTTTGGGAAGTTTCGAACAAGTCGACAATTGGCGACGACTCCTCGCACTTATCGATGAACTAATTCTTCATCTGGAGTTCGATTCGCGTTCAATCTTGGGCTCAAAGAAGTTTCCTGAGTTACGGAGTCGCGGCTATGCCCTTCGACAACTTTGCGAAGCATTTCCTGGTCCAAATTTTCAAACTTTACTTGAAGCGACCATGACCCTTATTGCTTCCATAATAGACGCAGGTTCAAAATTTGAAAAGCAATATAGAGCTGTGCAAGATGTGATTCATACTCTGTATGCGTCGTCCGGGGTATCCCAATTTGAATGGGTGGATGGGCCTCTCATAAGGGCCATGAAATCGGGCCACTGGCTATTGATAGATGGGGCCAATTTGTGCAGTCCTTCCGTCCTCGATCGTTTGAATTCCCTGTGCGAATCCGAAGGCTTTTTGGTTCTTAGCGAAAGGGGTTTTGTGAACGGCCAGGTGCAGCTCATCAAGCCTCATCCAAACTTTAGGCTGTTCATGTCAGTTGACCCACAATATGGGGAACTATCACGTGCCATGCGCAATAGAGGGGTTGAAATCGCTCTTCTGACAACCCCTTTGTCGGACGACCACTCCATCCTGCTGGACCATTATCGACTGCCTTTATCTTTAGAATTTTCGACAAATCCGATTGTACAAGGCGCTACCTTTGATGCTGCTCGTCGGGGTTTGTTACAAGTGGGATTTTCCAACACAAATATTTCCTCAACGGGTCGATCTCTGGACCAAGATTCAGCACTATCGAGTCTGGTAGATCAATCGCCGAGCCTTCTTGTGTCTGCTCTTGACAAAGACGAGCACCCTTGGATATTCTTCCTCTCTCGCAGTTTGACACCTGCCTATATGCAATACCTTACACGATATCTGGCTTCTCGCGACCATACGGGAACAATATCTTCCATGATGTACAAGTTTCTGAGCACTTTCCCCAATAGTGACCTGAGAACAGCTCTCGCGGGGTTTCGGCAATCGTACCCTCTTCACAAGAAGGTTTCTGGTGCTTATTTGCTCACTCAGGTTAGTGAATGTAGATCAAACAGATGCACTTTTCTCATCCCGTTTTCTTTCTTTTCTTTACTCTAGCCAATGAGTTTCTATTGGAGCGAGCTGTCAACCCCTGATGCTAGCCTTGGCCTTGAATTTCCCCCTTCAGACTTGATGCTTTTCCAGATCTTGAATCTAGGTGCCGCATTGTACCTTCTTGAAAACTCCGCCACGCTTGAAAATTTCTCCGTGAATCGTTCATCGAAGTATAACAGTGAACTGGCTTATGCATCTGCTGTTGCTATTTTGGATGAAATACAGACTGTCGGCCGTCAGATCTTGAAAATGTTGGGCACAAAATCTTCGTCAAACCTGGTGAGATATTTTTAGTGTTCCCAGGTCTCATTCTACATTTATACAGAAATATCTAGGAAATAACAACCTTGGCGTTATCGGTGCTGGACTGCGGCCTTCATCTAAAAATGGCCATATGCTCAGTATCATTTGATTTTTCAACTGTAAAAGCGGTCTCGCAATGGCTCGTCGAAGTACTTGAGGACTGTCCCTCCTTGTTTATAGGGCTGCATGACCGTGCAAATTTGTTACGCAACTTGGTTTCTCCTTCGACTGGCCTTGGTTTATCTGAAATTTGGTCCAAGTTGTATATAGAGAAACCTTCTGAACTTATTCATGAAAGCGTTAAACGGACCGAAAGCCTGTCCTGCTCTCTCAAGGACTCTCCTACTTCGTGGAGTACATCCTTTTGTTTCTGGTTTATCAAGGCGCTTACCGTTTACAGGTCTTCGCTGTCAAGCATTTAATGTGATGTGTTTGGAAATGTTGCCAATTTTGCTGGCATCTAGAGACGCAACTTCTTTATTAGATCTGAAAAAAGCCTTAAATGACGTAGGTGATTCAAAGTTGAAAATAATGGCCTACTTCATGTCTTCTTAGTGTTTAGTTGCAAATGCGAGCGGAAGACAGTTAGAGCACCCATGTCATGTCAAGCCTCAGAGCCTTTTTGTAGAACTGTACGCCCTGACGCTCTGCAAACGAAACCATGAGTTCCAGGTGAGTGCCTGTATTTATGCCAATGCCTTAACTCAACTTCGTTCATGGGCAGTCCCTGTCTACCATGCTACAGGAGATAATTAGATTGACTAGTCATGATAACAAAGGATCCCTTCTTAGGATCGTTCCTTATCAACATCTCGTCTGGGCCTGCGAGGTTGGGACAGGTAAGTAGTTTTTCTTTTCCAACCATGAGAGCAATCTCTCATTTGCTTCAAGCTTCATCTTCCATTATTATTAGAGCCCAAATGAGCTGGATGGAAGGGCTCTGGAACAGCCATTGTGAAACTGCTGTGGGTATCTTTGCATAATTAATATGTCGACCTGACAATCGCATTCAATAGAAACTTGTTGGGCCAACACTACTATTCCACTCGACTCATCTTCACATCCTCATTGTAGCCTGGTAAGTGTAATGACTCACATAATCAGCCACTTACCGATATGTTATCAGTGATTGGAATGGGATACGACTTCTATCTCTGGCAAATCATGAGATTAACATTCGCCAGCAAGTGCGGTTGGCAATTTTTCAGTCCAAACAACACCGAAGTCGTGTGGTTCAGTTAATTGAAGTCTTGAACATCACACTCACCACAGTAAGCTCGATTCTATACTAAGGCCCGTAAACTTTCCCTGATGCGTTCAAGATTGCGTCCTGCTTTTCATCTTCATATGACCAATCATCGTACGACACAATTCGTGACACAAATCTGTCTATAGAAGTGGACCTCCATTCTTACTGGGCCAACATGTTGACTTCGTTGGAATGTTCCCGCAACGAATTCTTCGTAGCAGCTATACGAGAGCATTTGCGACCCCTTCTGAACACAATGGTGGAAAAGGACACATTACAGAGTATAGGCGCTTGTTGGATTGCTGTCAGCAGACTCATTATGAGTCTCGTCGTTCCGGATGCCCCAGTGGATCCTGCTGTTGTCAAAACCTGTTCCTTTGATCGCATGCGATATCACGAGAAGAGTTTGCGCACGCAAATCCGTTTGCATCACGAACTTGAAATGCTTCTTACAGGGAATGCGGACAACGAATTGACGCGCTTTCTAAAACCACAGTTACAAAATGTCAGCGAACAACTGGCAAAAGTACCAAATTTCCCGAACCGCAATGACGTGTCACGACTCCATCTCTTCTGGTCTGAAGTTTTACAGTTTCAAAAAAACATCATACCTTCTAAAAAAGTAGAAGGACTCCTTGACGCTCTGATTAATGGGAATGAAGACGCAAGTTTTCGGGAACGAGTCACTCAGGAATCATTGACAGGCTTTTATCAACGTTTGGATAGTGTTTACCCAGAATTTGCCGACATCAGCATCCTCCTGAAACTCGCTGTTCTATATATGCAGTTTGGCTTGAGACTGGTGGTCCAATCAGAAATTTCACCTTCACTCCCCACCAGCCCATCAGCAACTCTTGTTTCTTCTCTTCTTGCATTCCCGTCTGTTGCCAGCTGCAGCCGCATATTCAAGAGCTCCAAAGCCATCAGATCCTCAGACACCACAGCCATTAGCCAAATTTTGTTGACATTGGCCGCCTTGTCTATGGAGAGATCCCTTGGGACAGAAAGTGAACATCACCTGAACATGGTGGACGAAGCTTATGATCAGGCCATGAGACTCTGGCTCATTGATCGCGCCAAGGAGACACATGAACTTGAAACATCCAATACGCTATATCGACGTTCGAAATTGGACCATGAGGCTGTAACCGATGCTGAGATTGAAGAGGCAGAGTTTCTGGAGTTGTTCCCTACTTACGAAGACGCCCTCGAGAACGACTCAACGCATATATCTCATGGCAAGCCCCGTCCAGCCCACCTTGTGCAGGGGGTAGACATGGTCTTACTTGTTGACATCCATCACGACCTTATTTCGCAGAGACCTAGTCCACTATCTGTTGTCCAAGCCAGGTTCGATACCTTAAGGAGCACGGTCATTCAACTACTTGTGACTTATTCGCCAGAAAGTCTTCCCCAGACTTTAGACCAATCCAGCGTCCACTTCCAGATCTCCCTCCTCCATGGCAGTTTATCTCAATTGGACAACGATCGAAGTTCCATGAGATCACCGTACAATTTTTATAAAGATGAAAATATCGTGGAACTCAGGGGTTCAGCAGATGTTGTATCTGCCCTCAAACAACGTCTGGAGGTAATTTCTCAAGAATGGCCAGATCAAATGGTCTTGAAGCATCTCATAGAACGTTGTGACGCAATCCTCATGTTGAGATCAAACACTCCCGTCGCTAAGGTCCTTTCGGCGATCGAGCAACTGCTTGTCCATACCGAAGATTGGGAGATGTATGCAAACAGAGAGAACACTATAAAGATGCACCGGGATGCCTTGATTCGTTTGATCGTGGAGTGGCGTCGTATGGAGTTATCCTGCTGGCAGACCCTGCTAGACTCTCAAGCGACATTGTTTGCAGAAGAGATTTCTCAATGGTGGTTCCGCCTCTACGATGCCCTTGTTCGAGGATCCTTGAGCGCTGCAGAGCAGCAGTGTTCCGGCGACCGACAATCCCTCAGCCACTACATTGAGACCCTGATACCCCTGCTCGATAGCTTCGTTACGTCCAGTCCCCTCGGTCAATTTGCCGCCCGAATCAAGTTGTTAGGAAGCTTCGAAAAGTATGTTGCAATTATCGGGACCGAGAAACCGTCGTCACATTCAACCATGGAGCGAGTCCGTCGCATTTTAAATATGACACATCACTATTATGACTTGTTTTCGGATCGCCTTGAAAAGCGCCTGATGGATCAGAAGGCTGAACTTGAGAAAGAGGTCAAGAAATTTGTCAAACTTGCAAGTTGGAAGGATATTAATGTTCAGGCTCTCAAAGAAAGTGCCCAGCGGACTCATCATCAACTGTATAAAATAATCAAGAAGTGGCGGGACGTCTTAAGGCAACCAGTGGCCAGTCACTTACAGCCGTGGACAGCTGGAGCACTTGAAACCCGATCACTTTCAATGGACACGCTATCCGAATTGCATCTGTCCGTTTCTCTCCCTGATACGTCGGCAACAGAAGCCCAAAGTTCAGTCACGTTCCCCAGTTATTTGCTGCACCTAGAGAGGACACTCCTAAGATATGAAGCTTTGATTGAGCAGCAGTTGCGCCCTTGTATTGGATCATGTTCAGCTCAGATCGTCGATGACATCGCTGTCGAGATCATCACAACTTCAAATGAACTCGCCTCCACCAGCATTCCTTCCAAATTAGGCGCTTCAAGAGAAAAGCTGCGGAAGGGGTTGTTGGTTCGAAAACGAAAGGCTTTGGCCGATATGCTGAAAGAATTAAAGCGAATGGGATTAGCCAGTAACGTGAAACCAGACATTCTGCGTCAGAATATGGACCAACGGTGGATAAGGGAGCAACCCATTATGCCAATCATTCCACAATCCGAGTTTATGCTCCAGAAGGGTGAGATATACTTTGTCAAGCTTTCGGGATTTTTGCCAGCTCTACGCGCCTCTCTCTCGGATCATCACTCCGACTTGAACACACGTGAACTTCACAGGGGAAGCATGTTCCTTGAGTCAGGGTTTTCGATGGCTGTCGACCTCAGATCTCGGTGAGTTCCCAGTTCGATATCTGGAGCACGTATTTAGGTTTTTTCTCAGGCTTGCTATTGCCTTGGAATTGTATCAGCGAATGCAGCACATCTCACAACGCTTGCGGCAGATCTGTTCCTCTGATGAGAGTACGGTGGTTGGAGCTAATTTCCGGACTTATGTAGTCTGCATCAAGGATCTACTTTGCAAACTTTCATCTGGTCTGTCTGAAGTCCACAAAAACGCTGGCGTACTCGATCAACTGGAATCAGAAGGACACGCTACCGATAGCTTCTTGGACGAACTTTCTAATGTGATTCAAACAAACGATCTGTGGCGAGATCGTTTGATAACTTTAGCAAATCAATTTTATATCCCAGAATTTCCTGTCCTAACGAAAGGTATACTCTTTAATCCAAAAAGCCGAATTTGTTCAACTTATTGAATATTTAGAAGAAGAAGCACTCCTCCTTGACGCGAAAGCCCACTTGTTGCAAATGTCGACTACAATCTCGTCGTGCAACGATCAATATCCACGATTCCATTACCTTCTCCTACCTCTCCAACAATGGCTGAACGACCAAGACGTGGTACCCCTGCTTCCATCCGATCCAAGCCTTAACATAGACAGCATCTCTCTGCAGCCTCTTCTTGATGCCTTCTTGGTCAGTATCCAAGCGTTAATCTCGCGCTGTCCAGTTACAACTGATGATAAAGCCAACGAGGAACCACAGCACTATATTTCCAATGGTTATAAGTTCGTCCGCGATTTCACCCATCTCCTCAGCCTAGACAAGATCAATGCACAAGTTGACGCCCTTCTCATCGAATTGTCCTCTTGCGCTAAGTTCAGATCAATCTTGACTAAAGTCTTGCCTTTCCTTGAAGTCTATCTTATCCTCGTCAGAGATCATCTTGCTGCGCACAACAATTGGACCAAGTCTTTGTTCAAATTGGTATTCGTTCTATGTACCGTAATGCAGACGCTGTCCCAACTGGGCTTCTGCCAACCTCCTGAGGACGACGACAATGACGAGGGTGGAGAAGGTGGAGCAGATACTGGTGGCGTCGGCATCGGAGATGGTTCTGGGATTGACGATGTCAGCAAGGAGATTGAAGATGACAGTCAGATCGAAGGTTTACAAGGAGAAGATGTCGAAAACAAGGAACGTGAAGGAAAACACGATAATGAGGATGCCATTGAGATGAACGATGACTTCGGGGGTGCCTTGGAGGATATTCCTGATGCCGGATCAGAAAGTGGTGCGGAATCTGACCCTGATAACGAACCGGAGCTCGATGAAACCCTTGGAAATCTTGATGATCTTGACACTTCTGCTGTCGACGAAAAAATGTGGGGTGACCAGAAGGGACCAGAAAACTCGAGAGATTCTGAGGACCAGACAAATCAAGACCATTCTAAAGGGGAAGGTGATTCGTTTGAAATGGTAGGAAAAGAGAGTAATGAACGAAAACAATCGAAGGAGAAGCAGGCAGAAGAGAGTGAGGAACTTGATCTCGAAGGAAAGGATGAATCAGGCGCAGAGGAGAACGAGGCCAACGAATCAAACGATCCTAATGTAAGCGGTGCACCGATGAATGATCAAGTCCCAGATGCAAATACCCTCGATTTGCCTGACGACCTTGAGGTGGGCGGGGACGATGTCGACATGAGTGATGGTTCAGTCCTGAATGACGATACTGGCATGGAACGGGATGAAATAGGAGAAGAAAATCACCCAGCAGATGACGTCGCGGATGATGATCAGGTAACTGACAACGCTCTCGAAAGCCAAGAAAACGCCTGTGAGGTCAATAATGCTAATGAAGCGGAAAAAGGCGAGCATGATGATGAGGCATCGCACGAAGAAATTATTGCACCCCCTGACATATCAGAAGGGGTTGGAATGACGGATTCCATTGAACCAAGTCACAATGAGCCTAAAGACAATAACTCGACTGGAGAGCTAGGAACGTCGGCGGCTGGCGGACACGGTCCAGCATCAACATTACCAGACCATGAAAAGATTGCCGAGGATAACAGGTCGGGTTTATTTTCGATATATTAGTGTTTGCCCAATTGACAACATTCTTAGGCAATTTGATAAGGCCCAGCCTGTAGAAACGACTGCAGAAGGTAATGCAAGCGGCTCTGCGTCAATTGGACTTCAGCAAGGCCAAGCGTCGGTACAAAACGAAATGCAAGCGACCCCGAACCCTCTTCGTAGCCTCGGAGATGCCCTAAAGGAGATCCGTCACCGTTTTGAAGAAATTTTGAATCCACAACAACCTGATGCTCCTCTGGAATACATGGAGGAGTCTGCCTCACAAATTCAATATCTCCAACCTGAAGATGCCGATCATGATATGCAGGCCCTAGGCCCTGCTGGAGAAGAACAAGTCGCGAAACTCGATCAGCTCACGCTAATTGACGATGAAACTACACCTGACGACCGGAAGGCAATGGATGTGGATATGCCTCGGCCTACCGAAGAGCCCCAAAGACCGCTTACTCGACCTCCTCAACAACCACAAAATTCAATGTCAGAACAACGAAACGATGTTGAAGCTGCCATCACGCGAGGTGCACTCGGCCAGTACTCAGAAACACCAGAAAATCTACCTGACACCGCAGGGCAGACATTAGAGGAAGAAGAAAACAATGATCAGGCGGTTGAGATGCAACTAAGGTCATGGCGAGTTGCAGACTATCCTGATGAGGGTGCAGAACAGATTTGGCGGTTATATGAATCCTTGACGCATGACTTGGCTTACGCTCTATGCGAACAACTTCGTCTAATCCTGGAACCTACTCTAGCATCCCGACTAAAAGGTGATTACAGAACTGGCAAACGACTGAACATGAAGAAGGTTATTTCATACATTGCCAGCGATTACACCAAAGACAAGATCTGGTTACGTCGCACAAGACCTAGTCAACGAGAGTACCAAGTTCTCATCTCCATTGATGACTCTCGTTCAATGGCAGAGTCCCATTCTATCCACCTTGCATATCAAACATTGGCGTTGATTTCAAAGGCTCTGAGTCGGCTCGAATCTGGCGATATCGCGATTGCAAAGTTCGGGGAGACGGTAGATTTGTTGCATAGCTTCAACGAGGGTCCCTTCACGGATCAAGCGGGTACGAAGGTCATGAATGCATTCAGGTTCCAACAAAAAGCCACCAACGTCCTCTCTCTGCTGGAAACTAGCCTGAAAGTGTTGGAAAGTGCTAGGGAACGAAAAGCCACCAGCTCTTCATCAGCAGCCGATTTATGGCAGCTGCAGATCATCATTTCGGATGGAATGTGCCAAGATCATGATAAGTTGCGAACCATTCTTCGGAAAGCGAATGAACAACGCGTCATGGTCGTCTTCATAATTCTCGATTCTCTTCACGCAATTTCCGAACCAGGCGCCGATAGTGGCGGCCACCAAGGGTCGATTATTTCCATGGACAAGGCAGAATTCAAGAATGTTGATGGGAAAATGGAACTTCAATTACAGAAATACCTGGATTCTTTCCCTTTCGAGTATTATGTCGTCCTGCGTAATGTCGAGGCGTTGCCAGAAGTTTTGGCTGGAACTCTCAAGCAGTTCTTTGAGCGTATAACGGACGAGTAAACACTTATTGTATTGCTATTGGGACTTTTTGGGATAGTTGTTAACATAAAATTAATATTAAAATATGTATTTGGTCATTGACACTGATGTCTACCAGTAGTTACTAGTCACAGTCACAGGCACAATCTTGCCATTGTCTTTAGACTCATAGGTCGTTGATGTCTTCATCATCAATTCTATCAGCAAATAAAGCTGTCACTCTTAAAAATGTCGATCTCGAGGAAAGGAAAGCCCTGTTAACGTCGGGCAGTGATGAGCCCGATGATCATAGCCTGGACGACGTAGAAGACAAACCTGGCTGGTCTAGTAGAAAGATAGCTCTAACTGCTATGGCGCTGATCATGTTGCTGATAACTGGCATCTTTGCCCGCATGGTGCTGTATGGATTCCCTGGTCGAAGGCGACAGGCAGCTTCCTCCTCCATTTTGCGCTCAAATGGCACTCATGAATTTAAGCCAACTGTCCTCATTGTGTCCATTGACGGACTGAGGTATGTCCCGCTATGTTAAACGACGGGGTCGATGTACTGGAATTGAATTGCTACTATGATAGAGCGGATTACCTTGACCGGGGACTGACACCGCATTTACTCGACCTCAGTAAGAAGGGTCTCAGAGCCAAGTCAATGAAGCCCATTTTCCCCGTTTGTTGGCATATTTCTTTCTCCCATTCGGTTTTCTGACAATAGTCTCTAAGCAGACCCTGACTTTTCCGTAAGTCTTCTATTAGCCCATATCGAACTGAAGGAATCTTATATGGTTGAACTTATAGCAACCACTGGTCACTGATGTAAGTCATATTCGGCCGCTATGGCGCCTTCATTCAAGTCTATTCTCTAGGACAGGGCTTCACGCGGAATCTCATGGAATCATCGCTAATGTAATGCCGTTTGGTTGGTTGCTATGGACTCTTCTTTGACTAACAGCGTCCTCTCAGAATTTTTGGGATCCAAAATTACAAGAAGAATTTCATTATAATCGATTATCTTCTGTTTGGAATCCGGTCTGGTGGTTTGGCGAACCTGTATGCAAACACACAGCTTGTGTAATATCTCCCTGGCTATTCTTACCTTCTAAATTGCAGATCTGGGAGACTGCAGAAAAGGCAGGAGTTGTAACAGCAAATCTGATGTGGTCAGTCTATTGTTGTTTCCCGGTGAATATTTTTGACCATGTGCATAGGCCGGGTCCCCCTAAAACAACTTCCGGTGCTTCATCGACTTACTTCATACCTTGGAAAGTTCGTTGCTGATTAATTCATTGCGTGGGAGTATCGTTTTTAACCTCCTTGCTAGGACAAGGTTCCTTTGGAAAACAAACTGAACCAGATTTTGAAATGGGTTGATCTACCACTAAATGAAAGACCTCAGTTAATCATGGGTAATTATTGGTCTTATTTCTTGATTTACTTTCAATTGATTGCCTTTATCCAGCTTATGAGCCGTCGCTCGACCAGGCTGGACATGCAACAGGACCCTACTCAAGCCTTGTCAATGTATGTCAAATAATAATCACGCCTCCTAGCTATTGACCCTATATCAGGAAACTCTCCGTGCAGTGGATAAACTTGCAAAGAATCTCCACGACTCACTAGCAGCACGGAATCTGACTGAAATCGTTGACATTATTTTTGTCAGCGATCATGGCATGACTGACACGAGTCATCCAGAATTGGTGTATATAGATGATATTCTAGGGGCCAACGGTTTCGAGGAAATTGCACATCAAGATGGCTGGCCTTCCATGGGACTCAGATTCCATGACAATGCCAACGTTTCCAAACATCTGGAGGGACTGCTTCGTGCTTCCAACGAGCATCCAGAGAAGTTCGAAGTTTACACTCATGAGACCATGCCCCAGAGGTACCATTTCACACACAACGAACGTATTGCCCCTATATATGTTGTTCCCAAAATCGGGCATGTGCTAACGACCAGAAAAGAGGGCAATGTTGGAACGAGCAAAGGCGTAAGCAATTTTATGTATCGTAAAACAGATATTAACTTGAGCTGGGCATTTGATAGGAACATGGCTATGATAACGACGAAGTCTCTATGCAGGCTATCTTTGTAGCTCATGGACCCTTTTCTATTGATACCAAGACACATCTTCAAAGAAGATTACACTCCTTCCATACTCTCCCTCGTTCCTTGGATGGCTGGCACTCTACTTCAGACGACACGTTTGTCATGTCACCGTTCCCCAACGTGGAAATTTACAATCTCATCATCAAACTATTGGGAGTCAGCTCTTACGCTGCAAGGAACAATGGCACAGTAGGATTTTGGGACCAGTATCTGTAGTCATTTGTTGGCTCTTATCATAATCTTGCTTTAATCGTAGGCAATATACAATTTAGTGCTAAATGCTTGGTGTAGAAATTTCTTGATTATATTTATATATACCGAAGACCATCATGATTCAAACTTGGATACTAACTAGAAGCGAGGCTGATTACTATAATTTCCGTGGGTACCTTCCATTTGCTTTAATCGTGACCTTCGGCGTCAAAAACCATCTGATTGTTGCGCGTATCCATGTGGCCCCCAGTCGTCGATGGTATGTAACCAGTGTCTGGTAAGCCTGTCTCGTCAAAACCTTCAGCAGCTTCGATGATTTCGTATAATCTCGATGCGACTTCGGGAGGAGGTACTCGTCCACCGAGAATATCCCGCGCAGGTACAGGCGACCCATAGAATTCACGATTGGCATCTTTCCTCTCAATAAGCACCGTGCCCTCCAGTGACAAGCCAGCAAATAAACCTAGAATTGGATTATATGAAAATTAGAAAATACAGTATGTGGCAAACTGGATGCGTACCTTTTGACTTGGAGTATGAGAACATGGGAGCAGGATGGGCTAAGGAAGCCTGTACACTACCGCCCGTGCCGATAGGGCCTGCTGTAGCACTGATCCCACCTCCGATGGTAACGTTACCACCCAGGGAGAACGCACGAACAGCATCCTCGCTGTTCAGAACAACCACAAAGTCGGTGATATCTGCACCTATTTGAAGTCCCCAACCTAACCCTCCTGTTGCAATGCAAGATGGTGCTGACCAAGACCCATCAGGAAGGCGAGCGATGACAAGACCTGACCCTGCCTTTCCTGAGAACATGAAACCGGCTTTTAGAACCTGGAAGACAGCAAGACCTGTAGAATATGATTCCGCATGTTGCAGTGAATTTGAAAGTCGATGGACATACCTCGAGCTCGTTGTAGAACAGCTTTGGGGATAGAATTAAGGGCCGATTGCGGGCGTTCGGGATCGGCTGGGACAGTGACAATGTAATTACTCTAATACAATCCCACATAATGTTACTTACCAAGAAAACTGTCTAAAATCTTCGCTGCTTTCTCAGCTTCACCAGGCAAAGAAAACGTTTGTACAAAATCCCGAGATCCACTCGCTACTTTCGTCGTGCTGGCTTGCATGAAAGCTGTCGCCTGGATGCCGGCTTTCTGTGCACCTTGGCGAAATTTATCAAGAACAGAAGACATGATTGAAATTCGATTATAGAAGTACGTTCGTGAACGTAAGATTACAAGGGCGTTTGCTTACGTCATCTCTAATAATAATAAGTGGTCACAGGTCACAGCGATCTTACAGGAGGGAATTATCTTGGAATTATCTTTGTTTTTTTGGGTGTGTGCCGAGTTAATTTTAGGGGTAGCGAATGTATGAAAATATGATATTCAACAGATTACCTCCAAGCATCATTAGTGGCAAAGGACCCTGATGTAGGCGTTGTTTGAGAATTATTCGGGTCTGACTCCCAGGTGATAGCCCCGTTGAACTTGCGGATATATTTGTACTGGAATACGACGCTTGCGGGAAGCGTAACAGTGACTGACAAATTTGTCAAAACGACAGTTAAAACAGCGGGTGCGGACTTACCGCTCCAAATTGGATATTTCGCAGCGGAAAGAGCAAGCGCATTGTCAGGAGACCAATTTTGAAGGGTGTCAATGGATCCGGCTAGGAAGATGTTCTCTTTTCATTTTAGAAGTTTAAACCTCATTCTAGTTGGAATCAAGGAGATACATACCCCCAAGTTGAGTCGTAGCATCGACATTGAAAGTGACTTGAACAGTAGGACCCGTGTTTGTATTACAGGTAGAGTGAACAACGAGGTCACTAGCACCCCAGCTAGCAGGAACGTTGCCTTGTCGTGCTGCAAACGCAGTCAACGCAGAAGCGTAGCTCCATGTCAAGTCGACAGCACTTAAAGGAGTCCCAGTATTTTTGTC
>Ga0193743_1000413_pt1 | contig 33882 bp, 31 predicted proteins | sample L2c2metaG_FD_143038 | JGI IMG/M metagenome (GOLD analysis project Ga0193743, IMG submission 143038) | Soil microbial communities from a riparian zone of the East river system, Colorado, United States - L2c2 | ecosystem: Environmental > Terrestrial > Soil > Riparian zone | place: USA: East River... | reverse complement strand
TCCTACACCGCACACAAAGACTGAATCGCCGGTAGCGTTGAAGTTGTTACTGCACCAATTTTCGGTGCGGGAAGGGGCGCAATATGAGCGAGTCCGAGCGTTCGGGAGCCTACTCAGAGGATTCCGGAACCCCCATGTCCAGCGATGATGCTGCCGAATTGGAAGAACTTCGCCGTGAGGCGGTAGCGCTGCGTGAACAGCTGGAGCAGACGGTAGGTGCAAACAGCGGGCTGCGCAGCGCCCGCGACGTGCATCAGCTCGAGGCCCGGATCGACTCGCTCGCTTCTCGCAACGCGAAGCTGATGGACACGCTCAAGGAGGCCAGGCAGCAATTGCTGGCGCTCCGCGAGGAGGTCGACAGGCTCGGCCAGCCGCCCAGCGGTTACGGCGTGCTCCTTGCCGCACACGAAGACGACACGGTCGACGTGTTCACCTCGGGTCGAAAGATGCGCCTGACCTGCTCGCCGAACATCGAGGTCGGCGAACTCAAGCAGGGCCAGACCGTGCGTCTGAACGAGGCGTTGACCGTGGTCGAGGCCGGTGCGTTCGAGTCGGTCGGCGAGATCAGCACACTGCGCGAAATCCTTGCCGACGGCCATCGCGCGCTGGTCGTCGGACACGCCGACGAGGAGCGGATCGTCTGGCTCGCCGAGCCGCTGGTCTCCGCCGAGTACCTGGTGGAAACCGACGACGTGGACGACGAGACGGACGACGATCTGCGGCCGCGCAAGCTGCGCCCTGGCGACTCGCTGCTGGTCGACACCAAGGCCGGGTACGCGTTCGAACGCATCCCCAAGGCCGAGGTCGAGGACCTGGTGCTCGAAGAGGTCCCCGATGTCAGCTACCACGACATCGGCGGGCTGACCCGGCAGATCGAGCAGATCCGCGACGCCGTGGAACTGCCGTTCCTGCACAAGGACCTGTACCGCGAGTACTCGCTGCGGCCGCCAAAGGGTGTCCTTCTCTATGGTCCGCCCGGCTGCGGCAAGACGTTGATCGCCAAGGCGGTGGCGAACTCGTTGGCCAAGAAGATGGCCGAGATTCGCGGCGACGACGCGCGGGAGGCGAAATCCTACTTCCTCAACATCAAGGGCCCGGAGCTGCTGAACAAGTTCGTCGGTGAGACCGAGCGGCACATTCGGCTGATCTTCCAGCGGGCGCGGGAGAAGGCCTCCGAGGGCACCCCGGTGATCGTGTTCTTCGACGAGATGGACTCGATCTTCCGCACCCGAGGAACCGGTGTCAGCTCTGACGTCGAGACAACGGTTGTCCCGCAGCTGCTTTCGGAGATCGACGGCGTCGAGGGCCTCGAGAACGTCATCGTCATCGGTGCCTCCAACCGTGAGGACATGATCGATCCGGCGATCCTGCGGCCCGGCCGCCTGGACGTCAAGATCAAGATCGAGCGGCCGGATGCCGAGTCGGCACAGGACATCTTCTCCAAGTACCTGACCGAGAAGCTGCCGGTGCACGCCGATGATCTCGCCGAATTCGGCGGTGACCGCGCACTGACGATCAAGACGATGATCGAGAAGGTCGTCGACCGGATGTACGCCGAGATCGACGACAACCGGTTCCTGGAGGGCACCTACGCCAACGGTGACAAGGAAGTCATGTACTTCAAGGACTTCAACTCCGGTGCGATGATCCAGAACGTCGTCGACCGCGCGAAGAAGAACGCGATCAAGGCGGTGCTGGAGAGCGGTCAGCACGGTCTGCGCATCCAGCACCTGCTGGACTCGATCGTCGACGAGTTCGCCGAGAACGAAGACCTGCCGAACACCACGAATCCCGATGACTGGGCTCGCATTTCGGGCAAGAAGGGCGAGCGGATCGTCTACATCCGCACGCTCGTCACCGGCAAGTCGTCGAGTGCGTCGCGGGCCATCGACACCGAGTCGAACCTGGGGCAGTACCTGTAGTGCTCGGCGGTTAGGCCGGCTGGCCGGATGCGCCGCGCTCCTCGAGGGCGAGGTACGCGTCGCGGCCGGCCAGACTCACCGCCACGTCGGCGATCAGCGGGTCGAAGAAGCGTTGCCGGTACAGCGGGTCGACGCTGGTGCTGACGGTGAAGTAGAGACCGGACAGCACGGCCACGAACAGCGAGGTGTGCACGATCGTCTGCGGCACCGGGATGTGAATGCCGAACCACGTTCCGGCGCAGGGGGGTTGGCCCACCGAGCAGGTCGACTCCGCCGACCACAGCACGGCCACGTCGTAGGGGATGGCGATCACGCCCAGCGCCAGGAAGAACGCGAACAGACCCGCGGTGAAGAACACCACCTGGATCGCTTGCGACACCACCATCACCGCGACCACGTTGAGTTGCTCGCCCCTCGACAGGGGAGTGCGGACCGGGTCGTGGTCGATGCACCCGGCCAGTGGCGTTCCGGCCAGCAGTTCGCTCGGATCGCTCTGCTCGGCCCGGTCCTCGCGCAGCGCACGCACCTCGTCGCGGATGGTCGCGACCATGAAGAGCAGTGCGATCAGGGCCAGAAATCCGATCACCTGCCAGAGCCGCTGCCGCGTCATCCGGGCGGACAACTGCCACAGCTCGCCGGTGAAGAAGACCACCACGGTCAACATCAGCAGGGGCAGCGCGCGGCTCATCAGGGTGCCGAGGGCTCCGAGCTGTACCGATGCGAACCGGAACGCCCACAAGGCGATCGAGCCGAAGCCGATGTAGGTCAGCCAGATCGTCACCAGGGTGATGACCACGAAGATCGGCGCCTCCGCGGCCGTCGCCGCCGACCACCCGTCGACGGTCACCGGCATGACCACCACGAAGATCGCCATCACCAGCAGGGCAGCGGTGCGGCGCCCTGCTTCGCCCAGTCGCGTTCCGCTGTGGTGCAACAGATACAGCGCGAACGGCGCGGCGACCAACGCCGCGGCGATGCTGCCCAAACGCACCGCGTAGCCGTAGTCCGGGTCGTCGGCGGTGACCTCCGCGAGCAGCATCGTCACTGCGGTGACCGCGCCGACACCGCTGACCACCGGTGCGGACCGGACGATCAGGTCGCGGGAGCGGACCCGTCTGGTCAGCACTAACGGCAACCCCCGACGCAGAAACCACTCCTGGATCTGCTGCATGTCGGACACGGCTGACATTGTGATGGACTTGTGCTGCTATGGCGAGGGGACTGACGTCGACATGGGGCATATCGGCCCGCTCGGCGTTCGTGGCGGCCAGTGTCGTGTTCGTCGTGCTCGGCATCGCGGGCGCTGGCCTGGCCGTCGTGCTCTACCGCACGATGCTGTCAGGAGTGGACAGCGCCGCGGCAGGCCGGATCAGTGAGATTGCCGACGCCGTCCAGACCGCCGGGCCCGCCGGCATCGACCCGCAACTGCTGCAGACCGATCAGCGGATCGTCGCCGTGCAGGTCATCAGGGCGGACGGCGGCGTCGTGCGCCGGTCGGCGTCTGCGCCGGACGTCCCGCTGCTCCCACTCGCCGGCGTCAGTGGCGGGCCGCACATCGGAATACCGGAGCAGACGTCGCCTTTCGGCCGGATCAGGTTCAGCGCGCTCACCGTGGACGGTCCCGATGGCCGTTACACCATCCTGGTGGGCGAGGGCAGCGCAACGATCGCGTCCACGGTGCGGACCGTGGTCGTCGTGCTGGCAGTGGCCGCGCCGTTCGTCATCGCCGTGTCCGGCGCCGCCACCTACCTTCTGGTTCGGCGCTCGATGAGGTCGGTGGACGAAATCCGATCCCGCGTGGCCGACATCAGCGCCTCGGACCTCGCCGAGCGGGTTCCGGTGCCCGACAGCCGCGACGAGATCGCGGCACTCGCCGTGACCATGAACGAGATGCTGGCCCGGATCGAGGCTGGCCATGCCGCCCACCAGCGCTTCGTCGGCGACGCATCACACGAGCTGCGCAGCCCGCTGACCACGATCATCTCGGCGCTCGAGGTGGCGGTGACGCATCCCGAGCTGCTCGACGTGGACCTGGCCACGGGCACGTTGATCCCCGAGGCGCAACGGATGAAGGCGCTCATCGACGATCTGATGCTGCTCGCCCGTGCCGACGAACGGGGCCTCACGGTGGCCAACGACGACGTCGACCTCGACGACCTCGCGTCCGCCGAGGTGGAACGACTGCGCCGCAAGACGTCGCTCGACGTGCGCGCCGACATCAGCCCGGCCCGCCTCACCGGTGACGCCGAGGCGCTGTCCAGGGTGCTGCGCAACCTGCTCGACAACGCCGCCAGGCACGCGTCGTCGCGCGTCGAGGTGGACCTGCGCCCCGCGGACGGTTTCGTGCTGGTCGGTGTCGCCGACGATGGGCCGGGCATCCCGGCGGTCGACCGTTCGCGGGTGTTCGACCGCTTCGTCAGGCTGGACCAGGACCGATCGCGCAACGCGGGTGGTACCGGCCTCGGCCTGGCGATCGTGCGGGAGATCGTGGTGGCGCACGGCGGCACGGTGTCGATCGATGACCGCGTCGGCGGCGGAACGGTGGTCAGCCTTCAGCTGCCGTTGGCGTAGGCACCCGACTCGAGCCGGTAGCCGATCCCTCGGATGGTCTGAATGGTGTTGGTGCCGAACGGAATATCGATCTTGCGACGCACGTAGCCCACGTACACCTCGACCACGTTGTCGGCGCCCTCGTAGTGCGCGTCCCAGACGTTCTGCAGGATCTCGGTCTTGGTGACGACGGTGTCCTTGTTGCGCATCAGGTACTCGAGGAGACCGTACTCGCGTGGCGTCAGAGAGATCGGCGACGAGTCCCGCTCGACGACCCGACGGGCGGGGTCCAGCGACAACGAGCCTGCCGTCAGGACCGGCGGGTGTTGCGGCGCGGAACGGCGCACCAGCGCGCGGAGCCGGGCCACCAGGACGAGGAAGGAGAACGGCTTGGTCAGGTAGTCGTCGGCGCCCAGATCGAAGGCGTCGGTCTGGTCGTACTCGCCGTCCTTGGCGGTCAGCATGAGCACCGGGGTCCAGACGTCCCGCGCACGCATGCGGCGCAGGACCTCGTAACCGCTCAGACCGGGCAGCATGATGTCGAGCACGATCACGTCGAAGTCGTTCTCGACCGCCTGCCACAGCCCCTCGACTCCGTTGGCCGATCCGACGACCACGCAGCCCTCCGCACGCAGACCGATGGCCAAGGTCGACGCCAGGAGGGGTTCGTCGTCGACTACCAGGACCTTCATGTCGGACCGATTCTTCCATCATTCAGTGCGGCAGGACGCCCGCCCGGTACCGGTTCCGCGCGACCAGCGTCAGTCGTAGGTCGTCGACCAGGGGATCGAGGAACTGGGTGCGGTACTCGCCATCACCCACCGCGCGGGCGCTGACGTACATGAACGTCAACGCGGCCAGGAACATCGTGACGTGAATCAGCGGCTGCGGCACGGGCAGCGTCATGCCGAACCAGGTGCCCTGATCGGGTCCGTTGTTGGTCCACGTGGCAAGGACTTCCGGGCTGAGCATGAGCAGCCCGAGGACGAAGAAGATGGCGGCCGTCACGACGGCGACCATGGCGACCTGGATGACCTGGGAGGCCGCGACGACGAAGATCACGTTGGCGCGTTCGCCCCGGTTGAGCCTCTCGCCCGTAATCGGGTCCGGCATCGCCGCGAACGGTGTGTCGGCCAGTCGCCTGCTGTCGGCGCCGCGAGCCGAGGTGTACGCCAGCACCGGTCGCACCCGCTCGACCACGCCCGTGACCAGGAACGCGATCGCAATGAGCACCATGAATCCGACCACCAGCCACATCCGCTCCCGGCTGATCTTGGTCGCCATCGACCACACGTATCCGTTGAAGAACACCAACACGGTGAGCAGGACCACGGGCAGCGCCCGCGCGACCAGCCCGCCGATGGTGGCCAGATGCGACATCGTCAGCCGCAGCGCCCACGCCAGCACGGACCCGACGCCAAGACCGGTGAGCACCAGGATCAGTGCGACCATGACCGCGATGGCGACGACGGCGTCGATCCGGTCGGTGTTGGGTCCGGTGACCAGCCCGGCGGCCAGCGTCGCGATGACGGCGACGGTGGAGGCCAACCGGCGGTACCGCGGGGTCGCGATGCGCGACACCAGCCAGCCCACCAGGAAGGACAACGGAAGCATCACGGCCAGCACCGCCAGGATGACTAGTTCGCCCGCCGTCGGGTTGTCGTCGATGTCGATGGTCCGGTTGTCCGCCGTAGAAGCGATGACGACGGTGCAGACCACGAGTGTCGAGGTACCCGCCAGCAGTGGTGCCGAGCGGCGCCACAACCTGCGCCAGCGGCCGCGCCGCGTCAACACCCAGGGCAGACCCCGTGCGAGGAACCACGATTCGGCAGCCACGCGGTCGGTGGGTTCAACAGGTGAGGTCATCGGTGGAAGACTCCCACCGGCGCAGCCACGGAATGCGCGCGGGTCGGGAACACCGTCGTGCGGTCCGTGCCGAGCAGCTGTGTGATGCCCATCACGCCCAGCAAGCACCGGCCCCGACCGGCCGGGATCTCGTCACCTAGGCTTGAGGTCATGCAACGGATCATCGGGACCGAGGTCGAGTACGGCATCTCCTCGCCGTCCGACCCGACCGCGAATCCGATCCTCACGTCGACCCAAGCCGTGCTGGCCTACGCGGCCGCCGCGGGGATCCAGCGCGCCAAGCGCACGCGGTGGGATTACGAGGTGGAGTCGCCGCTGCGTGACGCGCGCGGATTCGATCTGAGTCGGTCGACGGGCCCACCGCCGGTCGTCGACGCCGACGAGGTCGGTGCGGCCAACATGATCCTCACCAACGGGGCGCGGCTCTACGTCGACCACGCCCACCCGGAGTACTCCGCGCCCGAGGTCACCGACCCGATGGACGCCGTGATCTGGGACAAGGCCGGCGAACGGGTCATGGAGGCCGCCGCCCGCCACGTCGCCAGCGTGCCCGGTGCCGCCAGGCTGCAGCTGTACAAGAACAACGTCGACGGCAAGGGCGCCTCGTACGGCTCGCACGAGAACTACCTGATGTCGCGCCAGACCCCGTTCTCGGCGATCATCGCCGGTCTGACGCCGTTCCTGGTGTCGCGCCAGGTGATCACCGGGTCCGGGCGGGTCGGCATCGGCCCCGCGGGCGACGAGCCCGGTTTCCAGTTGACGCAGCGCGCGGACTACATCGAGGTCGAGGTCGGCCTCGAGACCACGCTGAAACGCGGCATCATCAACACCCGCGACGAGCCGCATGCCGACGCCGACAAGTACCGCCGACTGCACGTCATCATCGGCGACGCCAATCTCGCGGAGACCTCGACCTACCTCAAGGTGGGCACCACCTCGCTGGTGCTCGACCTCATCGAGGAGGGTTTCGACCTCGCCGATCTGGCGCTGGCCCGGCCGGTGCACGCCGTTCACGTGGTGAGCAGGGACCCGTCGCTGCGCGCCACGGTGGCCCTCGCCGACGGCCGCGAACTGACCGCGCTTGCGCTGCAACGCATCTACCTCGACCGGGTCGCCAAGCTCGTCGACTCCCGTGACCCGGATCCCAAGGCCGCGCAGGTCGTCGAGACCTGGGCAGGAGTGCTCGACCTGCTCGAGCGCGACCCGATGGAATGCGCCGAGATCCTCGACTGGCCTGCCAAGCTGCGGCTGCTGGAGGGATTCCGACGCCGGGAGAACCTGGGCTGGTCGGCGCCCCGCCTGCACCTCGTCGACCTGCAGTACTCCGACGTCCGACTGGACAAGGGCCTCTACAACCGCCTGGTGGCGCGGGGCTCGATGAAGCGGCTCGTCACCGAACAACAGGTGCTCGATGCGGTCGACAACCCGCCGACCGACACGCGCGCGTACTTCCGCGGCGAATGCCTGCGGCGGTTCGGCGCGGACATCGCCGCGGCGAGTTGGGACTCGGTGATCTTCGACCTCGGCGGCGACTCGCTGGTGCGGATTCCCACGCTGGAACCCCTGCGGGGAAGCAAGGCACACGTCGGTGCGTTGCTGGATTCGGTCCACAGCGCCGCGGAACTCGTGGAACAGCTCACGAACTGACGCTGCGGGCGATCCCAGGCAATTCGGCCCTCGAACGGTAGTGTGGGGTAGAACCGGCGGGCTATGAGTCCGCCGATTGACGAGCAGGAGGCAGCGATGGCTCAGGAGCAGACCAAGCGTGACGGTGGCGGCGGCGATGACGACGATCCCACCGGCACCACTGCGGCTGGCCAGGAGCGTCGCGAGAAGCTCACCGAGGAGACCGACGATCTGCTCGACGAGATCGACGACGTACTCGAGGAGAACGCCGAGGACTTCGTACGGGCATACGTCCAAAAGGGCGGACAGTGACCTGGCCGCATAGCGACAAGCTGGCCTTCAACCAACCGATTTCCCGAGTGTCCGCCATGGACTCCTCATCCTTCTCGGAGATGCTGCGTCGGCAGGCACCGCATCTGCTCCCTGCGGGTAGCACGGTCGGATCCGACGGCGTGCCGCCGAGTCCGTCGAACGCGCTGCCGCACGGCACCACGATCGTCGCCCTGAAGTTCCCTGGCGGCGTGCTGATCGCCGGTGACCGCCGGTCGACGCAGGGCAACATGATCGCCGGCCGCGACGTTCAGAAGGTGTACGTCACAGACGACTACACGGCCACCGGCATCGCAGGGACGGCCGCGATCGCCGTCGAGTTCGCCAGGCTGTACGCGGTCGAGCTGGAGCACTACGAGAAGCTCGAGGGCGTGCCGCTGACGTTCGCAGGCAAGGTGAACCGGCTGGCCATCATGGTGCGTGGCAACCTCGGGGCGGCGCTGCAGGGTTTCATCGCGTTGCCGCTGCTGGTGGGTTACGACCTTGACGACCCCGACTTGCAGGGCGCGGGACGGATCGTGTCGTTCGATGCCGCGGGCGGCTGGAACATCGAGGAGGAGGGCTACCAGTCGGTCGGCTCGGGCTCGATCTTCGCTAAGTCGTCGATGAAGAAGCTGTACGGCCGCGTGGCCGACGCCGAGTCCGCGCTGCGGGTGGCCGTCGAAGCGCTCTATGACGCGGCGGACGACGACTCGGCCACCGGCGGTCCCGACCTGGTCCGCGGCATCTATCCAACGGCCGTAGTCATCGCCGTCGAGGGTGCCGCGGAGATCGCCGAGGCCCGCATCGCCGAGTTGGCTCGCGAGGTCATCGAAAGCCGTTCCCGCGCTGACACGTCCGGCCCACACGACGGGAAGGCGGAGCTGTGAGCTTCCCGTACTTCATCTCGCCAGAGCAGGCGATGCGTGAGCGCAGCGAGCTCGCGCGCAAGGGCATCGCCAGGGGTCGCAGCGTGGTGGCGTTGGGCTACGCCGGTGGCGTGCTGTTCGTCGCCGAGAACCCGTCGCGGTCGCTGCAGAAGGTCAGCGAGCTGTACGACCGGGTTGGTTTCGCCGCGGTCGGCCGGTTCAACGAGTTCGACAACCTGCGCCGTGGCGGCATCCAGTTCGCCGACACCCGCGGATATGCCTATGCCCGGCGGGACGTGACCGGACGCCAGCTCGCGAACGTGTACGCACAGACGCTCGGCACCATCTTCACCGAGCAGGCCAAGCCGTACGAGGTCGAATTGTGCGTGGCCGAGGTCGCCCACTTCGGCGAGACCAAAACGCCTGAGCTCTATCGGATCACCTACGACGGGTCGATCAACGATGAGCCGGAGTTCGTCGTGATGGGCGGAACCACCGAGCCGATCATCGCCGCGCTCAAGGAGTCCTACGCCGAGAACGCCAGCCTGTCCGAAGCAGTGAAGATCGCGGTGGACGCGCTACGGGTGGGAATCGCCAGCAGCAACGGCTCGACTCCCGCTACTGACCTGCGGACACTGGACGTGTCGACGCTGGAGGTCGCCATCCTCGACGCGAGCCGGCCGCGGCGGGCCTTCCGCCGCATCACAGGTTCGGCGCTGGAGGCGCTTCTGCCTGCGTTGGAGGACTCCGCGCCGGCCGAGGATTCGAAGCCGGACGGCGACTAGAACGGCGGAATGGCGCCCTCGGTGAGGTAGGCCGGCGACGGTTGCCGCTCACCGTCACACGGTCGACGACACATCGCTTTCTAGGGCAATCCGGGTGAGCGTGCCGTCGAATGTCAGTTGATAGATGTTGCCGTCGGCGTCCTGAAGGAGCTGGTTCGTGTTGCCGGCCGCCGCGGAGTCAAACGTCCGCTCGCTGATCAGCGTCGAGTAGTCGGAGTTGAACGTCAACTCCTTGACCCAGCCTTGATTGAAATCCGCTATCAGAACGGTGTTTTGGCCACCGCCGGAGGTCAGCCCAGCATTGACCATGACAGCCGTGATCGAATTTCCGCCGAATGAATGGCGATAGGCATAGATCGGGTTGTCGTACGAGGACGGTGTTGAGCAATTGGCTGTGCCGATGCCGTCGCAGGGTCCTTCAGCGCCGGGCCAGCCGTAGTTGCCGCCAACCGTCACGAGGTTGAGCTCTTCCCAGGTGGCCTGGCCCACATCGACCACCAGCAGCTGGCCGTCCGGCGTGAACGCCAACCGGAACGGGTTGCGGAAACCGGTCGCGTACACCAGCGGGCCGGCCCCGGACGCGTCGGGGAACGGATTGCCGTCCGGCGCCGTGCCGTCCGGGTTGAGGCGCAAGACCTTGCCGTAGATGTTGGAAAGGTTCTGTGTATTGCTGCCGTCGACCACACTGCAGCAGACGTTGTCGCCCACCGACCAGTAGAGCGTGCCGTCAGGCCCGAACGCGAGCCCGCCGCCGTGATGGTCGTCGCCTGCCGGCTGTGTGCCTTGCACAAGGACCTTCTCAGAGGCTGGGTCCACTGTCAGGACCGCAGCGGACGGATCGGTCACCGTCAGGCGCGACAACCGTTGATAGTTGTCTGACCTGACGTATGACACATAGATGTGGCCGTTTTCCTCGTAGTCGGGGTCCAGCTCGATGGCGGCCACCCCACGCGCCCACTGGGTGCTGGCCGGCAGCGTGATCAGCGGGGTGTCCTGTAGCTGGCCGTCTGTGCCGGCCACCCTGATCGCTCCGCCCTTTTCGGCGAAGACGATTCGACCGTCCGGCAGGAGCCGGAAATCCGTCGGTTGGTCGAGACCAGAAACGACCGTCGAAGCCGTGTACGCGCCGAAGGTGACGGTCTGGGTGGAGGCATGCCCGCTATCGCCGAGCAGTCCGAACGTGACGAGATTGAGCAGACCGGGCAGGCCGTGGATGTGCATCCCGCCGTCGTCGACCTCAGTGACGGTGACCTGGAATGAGTCCGGGCCTTTGAACGAGGCATCGGGCGTGTAGGTGAAGTTGCCGTCGGCATCGACCGTTACCTCCCCATGGGCAGGCTTGGTTGCGGTAAAGGTGTGCGAGGCGGTGTCGGCGTCCACGGCAGTGAACTTGCCCACGATGCTGCCGTCGACGAGGCTGTTTTGGGCCGGGTCATAGGCAATCGTGGGTGTTTGGTTGAAGAAGGTCCGGTTGATCTCTCGGCGAACCCATTCCAGCAGGGCGAACAGCGTGAGTGGCGGCGCAGTCGGTGGGAGCGGGTCGGTGGTGGCGGCCAGTGGGCTGAACCCAAGGGCGCCGAGCAGGCCGGTAACGATGGCCGGCGCGGAGATCATCGGCTGTGGCGCCGGTGCGTCCTGGTCCATCGGCTGGCTGTTGGCTGCCGACAGAGTCTCCACGGTTGACGCCGACTTCCCGGTCGTGAGCACGGGTTTCAGTTCGACCACCTGACGCTTGGCGTCCAAAGTCGTGATTGCCCCGGAGTTACCGGTCGGCAGTGCCGCAGCGTCGACGTCCGGGGCGGGCTTGGTGTCGGCCTGCGACGACCGGAGGGATGTGGTCATCGAGTGGCGCGCGGATCGCGAATCTGGCTGGGATGAGCCGGACTGGTCAACGGCGGGTTGGCCGGTGGCCGGTGGCCCATTGTCTTCACCCGATGTGGGTGGCCCGGTGTCGACCGGTCCCGACACGCTGCCCTCAATGGTCGACACCACCCCCGATCGATCATCGGGGATGGTGTCGACTCCGGTGGGTGGATTGGAACTGGTGTGAGCGTCGCCGCTGCTTTGCACAATCCCGCTGAGGGCCAACTTGTCTCGCTCAGAATCCGCGGACGGCGAGCTCCCCGACCCGGCATCCTGGCCCGGTGCTGCCGACTCAACCGAGGCTGCCTTGGGTCCGGCGTCCGGCGAGTCGGAATTGGATTGTGACGTGTCGTTTGATGCCGGGCCCGCACCATCGGTGGTGTCGGCCAGCGCCAGCCCGTGGCCAGTGGCCACGGCGGTTCCGATCCCGAGGGCCACGGCCAATCCGCCGATCCGCCCAACGTACAACGCTGAATTCCTCATGCTGTCCCCCTGTCGTGATCGTCGAAAAGATGGGCACCCGTACCTGGGAACACCCGGTCACCTGCCGCGGCGATGTCACTCGCCGCGAGGCCGCCAAACTCGTGTGCGCAGCGGGGAGGTAGTCGATTGCAGGCGCAGGCGTCCGGCACGCGTCGTCTCGGCAACGTCCGCCCAATGCGAAATGACGCAATGCCGAGGGTCGCTGCGATGAACGGGAGCGTGCAGGATCCGAGGCGTGGAGCAACCGCGCAATACAGAGGCCCGGCTTCGTGACCGATCGATTCGATGCACATGGCGTCGAACCGGCCGGGGCCGCTTCAATTTCCAGCGATCGCCTCGCAACGCCTGCAGCTAACTCAGGGAGCACCCCACCACTATCGGAGTCCGCAACGCGGTCGTACATGGACCATCAGAGCTGATTTTGGATGGGCCAGGGACTAGTTCCCGTGTGCTCAGCCTTGGGGTAGCCGGATGGTGCGGGACAGTGCCGCCGCCTCGAAGTGCGTGCTGACGACCAGTTCCAGCGTCGTCAGGATCTGGGCCTCCCGAGTAGTACGGTCTAGTCCTTCGCCGCCGGTTCCCGCTGCGAGGCCAGAGCCGACGAGCGGCGGAGCAAAATTGCGGAGCCCCTTGGCGAGCACGAAGTGTCGCCCACAGCGACCTTGCGCATCAATAGACGCACTGGAGTCCCGCCGATGTCACGGCCCGCGATCCTGTGAGCACCGAGCAATCGGCGTTGAAGCCCTTGCGTCTCAGCTCCGCAACTTCGCCATGGCGCGGGCCGCACCAACCCGCTAGCAACACTGGGTTTCGGACGTACTCCAGGTAATCCGGCGCGTTGGCGTTGTCGCTGATGACAAGGGCGCCAGGGGTCAAACGTGCCTCTAGTGTCTTGAGTACCGGAAGATACAGCGCGAAGGCTCCGTCCAGGTGGACGAGGTCGACCCGATCGGCCAACAGCCGGAGCGTCTCCAGTGCGTCGCCGGCACGAAACTCGACGCGATCGCTCAGGCCGGCTGCCGCGACGTGTTCTTGCGCGCGCCGGATCTTGGCTTCTTCTAGCTCCGTCCCGATCAGGGTGCCCCGGCCGTTGTCGCGTAGTCCGCAGGCCAGGCACGATGCGGACCGGCAGAGTGCGGGACGGATCGTGTCGTTCGATGCCGCGGGCGGCTGGAACATCGAGCTCGAGGGCTACCAGTCGGTCGGGTCGGGCTCGATCTTCGCTAAGTCGTCGATGAAGAAGCTGTACGGCGGCGTCGCCGACGCGGAGTCGGCGCTGCGGGTGGCCATCGAAGCGCTCTATGACGCTGCGGACGACGACTCGGCCACCGGCGGTCCCGACCTGGTCCGCGGCATCTATCCAACGGCCGTGGTCATCGGCGCAGAGGGCGCCACGAAGATCGCCGAGAACGCGAGCCTGCGCGAGGCGGTGAAGATCGCGGTGGACGCCCTGCGGGTCGGCATCGCCAGCAATGGATCGGCGCCAGGCACCGAACTTCGGACGTTGGACACCTCGACGCTGGAGGTCGCCATCCTCGACACCAGCAGGCCGCGGCGCGCCTTCCGGCGGATCTCGGCTTCTGCGCTAGAAGCGCTTCTGCCGGCGTTGGAGGCCGAGGCCGACTAGCGCGGCGGGCTGTGCGGCTTTACGCCACCAGGGTGTTGACGACGGCCTCCGGCTCCGTCCGGTCGCGGTACAAGCGCCAGGCCAGGTCCGCCAACTCGTCCGGGTTGAGAGTCGATACCGACACGTTCCCGAACAGATCCGGGTGCTCGAGCATCGACAGGTGGATGTCGCCCCGCTCGATGAGTCCGCCGATGGTCAACGTGCCTGCGTAGACCCCGATCGGCGCCAACGCGGCGTGCAAGGTCAGCGCGTAGTTGCGCAATACCGCGGACGCCAGCGCCAGGCCGCCCAGCGGGGGCATCGGGACGACGCTGCTCAGACCGCCGGCGAAGAGCAGTCCACCGCTGCCGCGTTCGGTCAGTTCGGGCAGGAGCAGCGAGGCGAAGTCCACCGCGGGCACCACCCCGCGCAGCGCGGTCTCGGCACCAGCCGCGTCAAGACCGATGATGTCGGCCATCGGCCCGACGGCGGCGGGACCGTAGTAACCGACGTCGATGAGGCCGAACCGGTCGCGGACCGCGTCAACCGCCGATCGCAGCGCACCGGGATCGGCTGCATCCGCGACGAACGCAGCGGCCTCCACGCCCGCGTCGGCCAGCGAGTTCAGGTAGTCGGCGTGCCGCGCGGGACTGCGGGAGACCAGTGCGACGGCGTATCCCTCGGAGCCGAATCGGTGAGCCACCGACATGCCAAGGCCAGGGCCGACGCCGGCGACGAGGAGGACGGGACGGACGGAAGGTGAGGTCATACTCAAGTTAGTACCATAACTTGAGGTTCGGCTCAACTTAGGTAGGATCGATCCATGCCACAGGCCATGCGTGCCGACGCGGTGCGCAACCGCGACCGGCTGGTGTCCGCGGCCGCGGAGATGTTCGGCGAGCGCGGCGTGGACGTGCCACTGGAGGAGATCGCGCGCCACGCCGGCGTGAGCATCGGCACGCTGTACAACCACTTCCCGAATCGCGGAGCGCTTCTCGACGCCGTGTTACCGGAGCGGTTGGCCGAATTCGACCGGCTTGCCCAGTCGGCACTGGCCGACCCCGATCCCTGGCGGGGACTCACGGAGTTCCTCGATGGCGTCTTCGTCATGCAGGCGCGGGACCGCGCCATCAACGACGCGATCTCACGAAGCCCCGTCGGTTCCGTCGACGTGGCCGCGGAGTGTGGGCGCGCCGGGGGAGTTCTGGACGCGGTGACTCAACGTGCCAGGGAAGCAGGAGTGCTGCGGCCGGATTTCGGGTCCACCGACCTGGGCACGTTGATCTGGGCGATGTCGAAGGTGATCTCGATGTCCGACGGCGACGACGCGGTGTGGCGCCGTCACCTCGGATTCGTACTCGACGGACTGCGCGCGACCTAAGGCTGCGGCCGACTCTAGACCGGGGTGGCTGCGGTCGACGGTCATCCCGCGACCTGAATATGCTCCCGGTCGCCGGTGATGACGGCCAGGATGGTGCGCCAGGAATCGGACGCCGGGCAGTCGATGACGTCGGCGTGTGCCCGCGGTCCGGCCATCAGCCTGCCGTCGTCGTAATGTCCGGTGGCCAAACGGATCACGCCCGGCATTTCGTCGGGATCTGCGCCGTGCGGTCCGCCCGGCAGGCCCTGGACGAGTTCGATGACGTCGCCGGGCGCGGTCATGGAGAACCGCAGGACGTCCGGGTTGCGATTGTGCCAGTCACCGGGATCGTCGACGCCCACACCTGCTCCGGCGGCGGCGAGGTAAAGCGTGCGGTCGGCGGTCAGCCCAAGCACTTCGGCGGTGCCGAGGATGGAACCGCCGTAGGAATGGCCGACGTAGGTCACGGCCACCTGCCTGCCGGTCGCGTCGACCGCGCGGTCGACGTCGGCGCTGAATGCCGCGAGTCTCGGTGCCATCTCCAGCGCGAAGTGGGGATCGGCGGCCTCGACGAGTGATGTCACCAGATTCGTGCCCTGCGGGAACGGTCCGCCGAGATAGGTGATGACCGCCACCTCGCCGTGGCTCGCCGAGACGAAGCGCCTGGCGGTTTCGGTGTCGGCCGCCGACCCTCCGATCGTCGTGTTCATGCCGGGCACCAGCACCGCGACGCTCTTGGCGGTCTCGAGGTTTCCGTTGAACTCCACCAGAGTGGACCGGGCAGGGTCGAACGCCAGGATCCGTCGGTCGACGCGGTGCCCACCGCCTGCCGGGTCGTCGACCTCGCGCAGGAGTTCCTGGTAGAAGGCGATGCGCCGCTTGGCATCTGGATCAGTTCCGGTCTCGTCGAGGATCGCCTGTGCGATGTTGATCCGGTTGGCCTCTGCCCGCATGTCCCACGGCACCCCGTCGGTGTTGCCGACCTGTCGTGGAAAGCCGCCGATCAGTTCGCCGCGTTGTTCTGCTGTCATCGCCGCGATCTGGTCAGTGATCCGGTGCTGGCTCATCGAGGGCCAGCCCGCGACGACGTCGCCCGCCTGCACCGGCCAGGCGGCGCCGGGTGCCGTCGGTGCTGCGCCGGCGATCGGCGTTGAGTCGAATGCCTCATCGATGTCGTGTGCTGCATCGCGGTCGGCGCCGCCAAGCGCTTCCAGCGCGTCGGTGATCTGGCGGGTCAACTCTGCTGCGCGCAGCGCGAACAGTTGGCCTGCCACGCCGGCGTCGCCGCCGGACAGGGCGATCAGCAGCGGCGGGGGAGTCGACGGCGACGCGGTGCCGTCGTCGCCGACCGCGAAACCCTCCGTGCGAGCCTCGTCCACCCGCGCGGCCGCATCGGCTTGGGCCTCGGCGATCTGGTCGGCGCCGTCGCGGGCCGTGACGGCGGCGGTGACCAGGGCCCGCGCCAGTGCGGTGCCGTCGGCGGATAGCGTTGCGGCGCTGTTACGGGCGGCGTCTGCGGCCTGGCCGGTCCAGAAGTTGCTGCTGCCGTTGACAACTCGGACCACAGCGTCGACGTGCGCTCGTAGGTCGGACGCGGCCCGATCCCACGCGTCGGCAGTTTCGCGCAGGGAGCCCGGCCGCCACACCTGCGCTTGTGTGACGGTCGGACTGGTCACGGCCGTTCGAAACGGGTGGCGCCCCGGCCGTCAGCCCGCTCGAACGCGTCGGCTGACATGTGTGCCGCGACGGCCCAGCCACGCATGTTGGCGACGACATCGTCGAGCCTCGCGGCGATCAGGTCCGGCGCGGCGATGCGGCCGACGGCCGACCCACGCAATTCGTCGGCGTCTAGCGCCGGCCAACGCATTTCGGCCAGCGCGTCGGCCGCTGACATGACTTGATCAGCGACCGCGCGTAGTTGGACCAGATCGACTTCGGTATTCGCTCCCATGCCTCACCCTGGCAGGTCAGGCAGGACGCACACTCCGGTTATCCACAGGCGAGTCAAGTGTCGAGTCGTCCGAACGGTGCGAGCCCCACCCGACGTACGTCAGCCAAAGGCCCATCAGGGTCAGCAGCAGGAAGAAAATCCGCGCGGCCACCAGCAGTCCGGGGCTGGACAGGGTGTCGCCGGCACCTGTTTCGATCGCCGAGGGGAATGCCATCAGTGTCAGGCCGCGTAGGGCGACGAACCAGCCGAACAACGAGATCAGCATGGCGGTGACGCTGTACCAGTACTGGTGAAAGGCAATCACCATCAATCCCGACATCAACATCAAAGCGCCAAGGATCCAGGGCAGCACGGCATTCGCGAACAGGTCGTCGACCAGTCCGGTGAGGTCCGGTAGCCGGATCGCCACGATCAGGGTGGCTGAGGCGACGAAGGGTCCGATGACCCTGGCGAACGAGCGGGTGCGTACTCGTGCCTCCGGGTTTGGCTGAGCCATGCGCCATCCCTTCTATTAATAAACCGACTGCCGGTCTATTAAAACGGTAGGCTGCTGAAGCGGCAAGGTCAATAGGATTTCGGCCGGGAGGTGGGACGACGTTGGCGCGACAGGTCAAGCCGGACGAACACGCCGCCCGGCGGCGCGAGATCCTCGCCGCCGCGCTGCAGTTGATGCACGACAAGGGCTACGAGCGGATGACCATCGAGGACGTTCTCGCCAAGCTGCAGATGTCCAAGGGCGCGCTCTACCACTACTTCAGCTCCAAGCGGGCGCTCGTCGAGGGCATCGTCGAGTCGATGAGCGAGAGCGCCTCGCGGACGTTGCAAGCCGTGGTCGATGACCCCAAGCTCGGCGCGGTCGACAAGTTGCGGGCGTACTTCGACACGTCCACCACCTGGAAGGCCGAGAACCTCACTGCCGTGACGACGACCATGCGGCTGTGGCGTCACGAGAACAACGCCCTGCTTCGACAGAAGGTGTCGCAGGAGTCGATGCGCATGACTACGCCGCTGCTCGAGTCGATCATCAGGCAGGGTTGCGACGAGGGCGTCTTTGACACCAGCCATCCGCGCGACGCAGCCATCATCGTCGCCGGCATGGGCCTGAACCTGGCCGACGCGATCATCGACGCGATGGATGCGGACGGGTCGGTCGGGCTCGACGTCAGCGGCGCCCGTACCTCCGACGTGCTGGCCGCCTACGTGGAAGCCTTCGAACGCATCCTCGGGGCGCGGCCCGGGTCGCTGGCACCATGACGGACGACCTGACCGGTGTCAATGGCTCGCATCATGACGCGCAGTCGCGGGCTTGGCCTTCGCTGCCGCGGACCAGCACGTAAGCTCGAAGACGTGCAGCGGCGAATCATGGGCATCGAGACCGAATTCGGTGTGACGTGCACGTTCCATGGCCACCGGCGGCTCAGCCCGGACGAGGTTGCCCGCTACCTGTTCCGTCGGGTGGTGTCGTGGGGCCGGAGCTCCAACGTGTTCCTCCGCAACGGTGCGCGGCTCTACCTGGACGTCGGATCACACCCCGAGTACGCGACGGCCGAGTGCGACAGCCTCGTTCAGTTGGTCACCCACGACCGTGCCGGCGAGCGCGTCCTGGAGGACTTGCTGATCGATGCCGAGCAGCGGCTTGCCGACGAGGGCATCGGCGGCGACATCTACCTGTTCAAGAACAACACCGACTCGGCGGGCAACTCCTACGGCTGCCACGAGAACTACCTCATCGTGCGGGCCGGCGAGTTCTCCCGGATCTCCGACGTGCTGCTGCCGTTCCTGGTCACCCGCCAGTTGATCTGCGGCGCGGGCAAGGTGCTGCAGACGCCCAAGGCAGCGACGTTCTGCCTGAGCCAGCGCGCCGAGCACATCTGGGAGGGCGTGTCGTCGGCCACCACCCGCAGCAGGCCGATCACCAACACCCGCGACGAACCGCACGCCGACGCCGAGAAGTACCGCCGCCTGCACGTCATCGTCGGCGACTCCAACATGTGCGAGTCCACCACGATGCTCAAGGTCGGCACGGCCGCGCTCGTGCTGGAGATGATCGAGTCGGGCGTCCCGTTCCGCGACTTCTCGCTGGACAACCCGATCCGCGCCATCCGCGAGGTCAGCCACGATCTGACCGGCCGTCGTCCCGTGCGCCTGGCGGGAGGTCGGCAGGCCAGCGCCCTGGACATTCAGCGCGAGTACTACAGCCGGGCCGTCGAGCATCTGCAGACCCGGGAACCCAACGCGCAGATCGAGCAGGTCGTCGATCTATGGGGTCGCCAACTGGACGCTGTGGAGAGCCAGGACTTCGCCAAGGTGGACACGGAGGTCGATTGGGTGATCAAGCGCAAGCTGTTCCAGCGCTACCAGGACCGCTACGACATGGAGCTGTCCGACCCCAAGATCGCCCAGCTCGACCTCGCCTACCACGACATCAAGCGTGGCCGCGGTGTGTTCGACCTGCTGCAGCGCAAGGGTCTGGCTGCCCGCATCACCACCGATGAGGAGATCGAGGCCGCGGTCAACGAACCGCCGCAGACCACCCGCGCCAAGCTGCGTGGCGAGTTCATCAGCGCCGCGCAGGCGGCGGGCCGCGACTTCACCGTCGACTGGGTGCACCTCAAGCTCAACGACCAGGCGCAGCGAACGGTGTTGTGCAAGGACCCGTTCCGGTCGGTCGACGAACGGGTCAAGCGACTGATCGCGAGTATGTAGCGCTTAAGCTCCTCGGGTGGGCATCTCCAAAGTCGAGCGCTTGATGAACCTGGTCATCGCACTGCTGTCCACCCGCACCTTCATCACCGCCGAACGGATCCGCGCGACGGTCTACGGTTACGCCGACAGCCCCAGTGACGAGGCGTTCTCGCGGATGTTCGAGCGCGACAAGAACGAGTTGCGGGACCTCGGCATCCCGCTGGAGACGGGTCGGGTGTCGTCGCTGGATCCGACTGAGGGCTACCGCATCAACCAGGAGTCCTATGCGCTTCCGCCGGTCGAGTTGACTGCCGACGAGGCCGCTGCGGTAGCCGTGGCCACCCAGCTGTGGCAGTCCCCGGAGCTCGTCACCGCCACCCAGGGGGCGCTGCTCAAACTGCGGGCAGCGGGTGTCGACGTCGACGCTCCTGAGGCCGGCGTGACCATCTCCACGGCCGCGGCCATGCCCGGTCTGCGTGGCTCGGAGGAAGTGCTGGGAATCCTGCTGTCGGCCATCGACTCCGGGCAGGCCGTCCAATTCCAGCATCGCCCGTCGCGCAGCGACCCGTACACCACCAGGACGGTCGAGCCGTGGGGTGTGGTCACCTACCGCGGCCGGTGGTACCTCGTCGGCCACGACCGCGACCGCAACGACATGCGCACCTTCCGGTTGTCGCGCATCGGCTCGGAGGTGGCCACGGTTGGCCCGCGCGGCGCGGTGCGGCGGCCCGAAGGAGTCGACCTGCGCGAGATCGTGCACAGCGCGGTGGCCGAGTGGCCGCCGGGGGCGCAGGCCAGGGTGTGGGTGGCCGACGGCCGTGCGACCGCGTTGCGGCGCCAGGCGGCGGTCACGGTGTCGCGCACGCTGGCGGGACGGGTGGGTGACGAGATCGCCATCGACATCGGTAGGCAGGACCGGATGGCCCGCGAGATCGCGGGATACGGTGCCGACGCCGTGGTGCTCGAGCCGCAGTCGTTGCGTGACGACGTCGTGGCCAGGCTCCACGCTCAAGCGGACGGAGTGGGGGCTTGAGCAGCGTTTCCACGCGGCTGGTCCGGCTGCTCAACATGGTTCCGTACTTCCAGGCCAACCCCAGGATCACGTTCGACGAGGCCGCCACCGACCTTGGCGTCAGCGTCAAGCAGCTGCGCGAAGACCTCGAGCAGCTGTGGCTGTGCGGACTTCCGGGATACAGCCCCGGCGACCTGATCGACTTCGAGATGTCGGGCAAGACAATCGAAGTGACATTCTCGGCGGGCATGGACCACCCGCTGCGGCTGACGTCGCCTGAAGCGACCGGCATCTCGGTGGCGTTGCGGGCACTGCTCGACGTGCCGGGCATGGTCGATCCCGAGGCCGCCAGGAGTGCGATCGCCAAGATCGAATCGGCGGCGGGAACGGCCAAGGAGGGTGCCGGTACGGCGGTCGACGAACCCGCGCCGGTGGAGAGCCACGCCGCGGCAGCAGTGCGGGCCGCGGTGCGGGACGGCCATGCGCTGAGCATCGACTACTACTCGGCATCCCACGACACGTTGTCGACCCGGATCGTCGACCCGATCCGGGTGGTGTTGGTCGGTGACAACAGCTACCTCGAGGCATGGTGCCGCTCGGCCGAGGCGGTGCGGCTGTTCCGGTTCGACCGCATCGTCGACGCACACGTGCTCGACGAGCGGTCGGCGCCCCCCGAGCCCGCCGTGGCGGCAGGACCCGACACTTCATTGTTCGACGCCGATCCGTCCCTGCCTTCGGCGACGCTCCTGATCGATCGGAGCGCGTCCTGGATGTTCGACTACTACCCGCTGCGCGTCGTACGAGAACTGGCCGACGGCGCATTCGAGGCCGCCATGACGTACGCCTCGGACGAGTGGATGGCGCGCTTCGTGCTGGGGTTCGGCTCCGCGGTGCGGGTGCTGGAACCGCAGTCGCTGGCCGATCGGGTGCGCGACTTCGCCGTATCGGCGCTGGCGGCCTACGAAGTCAGCGGCGGCGACGGCGGCGGGTAGACTCGACCCTGACTTCTGGAGGTGACCGAATTGGGTGGTCTACAACCCTGGCATTGGTTGATCGTGATCGCCGTGTTCGTGCTGTTGTTCGGGGCCAAGAAGCTCCCGGACGCGGCGCGCTCACTGGGCAAGTCGATGCGCATCTTCAAATCCGAGATCAAGGAGATGCAGGCCGACTCCAAGCCGGAAGGCGCGGCTCCGCCGGCCACTCCGATCGCCTCGGAACGCGTCGACCCGGCCCCACCGGTTCCCGCGCCGGAGCAGTCCTCCGACAAGCACCCGGCCTGACACACGCCTCCACCGACCGCGACGCGCCGTCGCGTCGCTGAGTGGCGTCCCCCGACGAGCCCGTGCAGATCTCCGGAATCCTCAAGAAGCTGGACCCGCGTCGCCTACGGACGCGGGCCAATCCCGACGGCACGATGTCGCTGGTCGATCATCTGCAGGAGCTGCGCAACCGCCTGCTGATCGCGGTGGCCGCGATCGTCGTCACCACGACCCTCGGATTCTTCTGGTACACCCATGGCGCGTTCGGTCTGCCCAGCCTCGGCGACTGGCTGCGCGGTCCGTACTGTTCGTTGCCTGCCTCGGCGCGGGCCACCATCGCACCCAACGGGGAGTGCCGGCTGCTTGCGACAGCACCGTTCGACCAGTTCATGCTGCGACTCAAGGTCGCCCTCACCGCGGGCGTCGTGCTGGCCTGCCCGGTGTGGCTGCATCAGCTGTGGGCGTTCATCACGCCGGGCCTCTACAAGAAGGAACGCCGGTTCGCGACGGTCTTCGTCGGCTTCGGGGCGATGTTGTTCATCGGCGGCACCGTGCTGGCCTACGTGGTGCTCTCGAAGGCGTTGAGCTTCCTGCTGACGGTTGGCAGCGACGTCCAGATCACCGCGCTGTCGGGCGACCAGTACTTCGGCTTCCTGATCAACCTGTTGCTGGTGTTCGGCATCAGCTTCGAGTTCCCGTTGATGATCATCATGCTCAATCTGGTCGGCATGCTCACCTACGAGCGGCTGAAGAACTGGCGACGCGGGATGATCTTTGGTCTCTTCGTGTTCGCCGCGCTCGCGACGCCCGGCTCGGATCCGTTCTCGATGCTGGCGCTGGCGATGGCGCTCACGGTGCTGCTGGAGCTGGCCATCCAGGTGGCGGGGATCCACGACCGACGCAAGGCCCGCCGGGCCGCGCTCGAGGACGTGCCCGAGGACGAGGCAGCCCCGATCGGGGGGGTCGAGCCTGTCGACGCGCCCACCGCGGTGCCCACTCCGTCCCGGCTGACGGTCGATGACCAAGCCACCTGACCTGACACCCGAGCTGAGCCGCTTCGCCGAGGAGCTACCGTTCGCCCTCGACGGGTTCCAGCTGCGAGCGTGCACGGCGTTGGAGGCCGGGCACGGCGTGTTGGTATGTGCGCCGACGGGTGCGGGCAAGACGGTGGTCGGCGAGTTCGCAGTGCACCTGGCGCTGGCCGCAGGCCGAAAGTGCTTCTACACCACGCCGATCAAGGCATTGAGCAACCAGAAGCACACTGACCTGGTGCGCCGCTACGGTCCGGAGCGCGTGGGCCTGCTCACCGGTGACCAGTCGATCAACGGCGACGCGCCGGTGGTGGTCATGACCACCGAGGTGCTGCGCAACATGCTGTACGCGAATTCGCACGCGTTGCAGGGTCTTTCGCACGTGGTGATGGACGAGGTGCACTTCCTGGCCGACCGGATGCGCGGCGCGGTGTGGGAGGAGGTGATCCTGCACCTCTCCGAGGACGTGCGACTGGTCAGCCTGTCGGCGACGGTGAGCAACGCCGAGGAGTTCGGCGGCTGGATCCAGACCGTGCGCGGGGACACTACCGTCGTGGTCGACGAGCACCGGCCGGTGCCACTGTGGCAGCACATGATGGTCGGCAAGCGGCTGTTCGACCTGTTCGAAGGTGACCAGACCGTCGGCAATCCCGCGCTGGTGGATGCCGAACTGCTGCGGCACATCTCACTGCGCAAGGAGGCCGACCGGCTGGCCGACTGGCAGCCGCGGGGACGTGGCGGGCCCGGCCACCGCGGCAGGCCAACCATCTACCGGCCGCCACCGCGCCCCGACGTGATCGGCACGCTGGATCACGAGGGATTGCTTCCGGCGATCACGTTCGTGTTCTCCCGCGTCGGTTGTGACGCGGCGGTCAAGCAGTGCCTGCGTTCGTCCCTGCGGCTGACCGACAACGAGGAACGGGCCCGCATCGCCGTGGTGATCGACCGACGGTGTGCGGAGTTGCCCGAATCCGACCTCGTCGTGCTCGGCTATCACGAATGGCGTGAAGGTCTGCTTCGTGGGCTGGCCGCCCACCACGCCGGACTGCTGCCGGTGTTCCGCCACACCGTCGAGGAACTCTTCACCGCCGGCTTGGTGAAGGCGGTATTCGCCACCGAGACACTGGCGTTGGGCATCAACATGCCAGCCCGCACCGTCGTGCTTGAACGCCTGGTGAAGTACAACGGTGAAGAGCACGCGCCGCTGACGCCGGGGGAGTACACGCAGCTGACCGGTCGGGCCGGTAGGCGGGGCATCGACGTCGAAGGCCACGCCGTCGTGCTGTGGCAGCCCAACGACGCCTCGGTCGATCCCGCCGACGTCGCCGGCCTCGCCTCCACCCGGACGTTCCCGCTGCGCAGTTCGTTCGCGCCGTCGTACAACATGACGATCAACCTGGTCCAGCACATGGGTCCTGAGCAGGCGCACCGACTCCTGGAGCGGTCCTTCGCCCAGTACCAGGCCGACCGGTCGGTCGTCGGCTTGGTCAGGGGCGTGGCGCGGGGCGAGAAGATGCTCGACGAGATCGCCGACGAACTCGGTGGACGCGACGCACCGATCCTGGAGTATGCGCGACTTCGTGCAGCGATCTCCCAACGGGAACGCGCCCAGTCCAGGGCGTCACGGGTGCAGCGCCGCAGGGCCACCAACGATGCGCTGACCGCGTTGCGCCGCGGCGACATCATCACGATCGGTCAGGGCAAGCGGGGCGGATTGGCCGTGGTGCTCGAGCCCGCCACGGACGGTGACGAGCCGCGGCCTCTGGTTCTGACCGAACATCGTTGGGCGGGAAGGATTTCCTCGGCCGACTACTCCGGGGCGTCGGCGAAGCTGGGGACCATGACATTGCCCAAGCGCGTCGAGCACCGTCAACCGCGGGTGCGCCGCGACCTCGCCTCTGCGCTGCGTTCGGCGGCGGCCGGCCTGGACGTGCCGTCGCGGAAGAGGAGTGGAGCCGCCGAGGATCCGGACATCGATCCCGAATTGATCATTCTGCGCGAGCAGATGCGAAATCATCCCGGCCATCACGCATCCGACCGGGAGGCACTGGTGCGCACGGCCGAGCGGTACCTGCGGATCGAGCACGACAACGCACAGATTCAGCAGAAGGTGGCATCGGCAACCAACTCGCTGGCCCGAACCTTCGACCGAATCGTGCTGCTGCTCACCGAACGTCGCTTCATCAACGATCGCGACGGCGACCTGGCGGTAACCGACGACGGGCGGGTGCTCGCGCGGATCTACAGCGAGAGCGACCTGTTGGTGGCCGAATGCCTCCGGGATGGCGCATGGAACGGACTGCAGGCAGCCGAACTGGCTGCCGTGGTGTCCTCAGTGCTGTACGAGTCGCGCGGCGACACACCCGGTCCGGCACCGGGTGTCGACGCCGCGACGGCCGCGCTGCGCCGTGCGCTGGCGCAGACCCGCCGGTTGTGGACGGACATCAGGGCCGACGAACAGCGTCACCGGCTGCCGCCGAGCCGTGAGCCCGACCCCGGGTTCGTCGCCGCCGTGCACCGCTGGGCGACCACCGGTGACCTGACGTCCGCGCTGGCCGCGTCCGACGCCGCAGGTACCGGAACTCCGTTGTCCGCCGGTGATTTCGTGCGGTGGTGCCGGCAGGTGCTCGACCTGCTCGACCAGGTCCGCATTGCCGCGCCGACATCGGCGCTGCGGACCGCTGCGAAACGCGCGATCGGCGACATTCGGCGCGGCGTCGTGGCTGTCGACGCAGCGTGATCGGGCGATCTCGGCGATTGAGTACGGATTGGGTTGTCGGCCCAGCGGGGTTTGTCGGTGGCTGGTATCAGGATGTGTTCATGGGCCAGCGTGCGCACTTGCGTCGGATTGGCGCGCCGGTGGTTGCGGCGGCGCCTTCGGGTGTGCGGATCCGGACCCGGATCCATGTGACTGAGGCTGAGGCTGCGGCGTTGATCGCGGTCGGGAGTCTGCTTGGCTCGGTTTATCGCACGGAGTTGATCGGGCGGATCGGAGTGGGCCGGTTGGACCGGCGCTCGCAGGTGGTGTGGCGAGCAGGGCGCAAGCGGGCAGTCACAGTTGTGGCGTCGTCGCGGTGGGCCGGGGCGATCACCCGTGCGGTGGAAGACCAATACCAGCTGGGGATGAGGGGTGTTGCTGCCCACGTTGCCGATCTCCGGCATGCCGTCGACGTGCTTGAACAGCGGTGCGCGGTGCGCTCCGGAGAATCGGCACCGGCGTGCGGTGGGCTGCTTGGCGGCCCGGATCGTCGGCGTCGCGGTTACCGATCGGCGAGCGAACGGTTCGCCAAGACCCGCCGGCTGGCGGGGTTGCGATCTCGGCTGGCCGCCGCCGAAGAGGCCCTTGCGACCGGCCGTCCGTCGATCGCGGTGGGTGGGAAACGCCTGTGGCGGAATCGAAACCACCTCGATCAGGCGGGACTGAGCGAGCTGCAGTGGCGGGCCCGCTGGGACGCCGCCCGGATGTTCCTGACCGCTGACGGGGAGACCGGCAAGGCCGGTGGCAATGAGACGATCCGTGTTGATGAGGCCGGCCAGCTGCGGATCAAGGTGCCCGCCGCGCTGACCGCCCAGTTCGGGTCGCATCTGCAGATCGCCGCACCAACCGGGTTCGCGCACTGCGGAAAGCAGTGGTCCGAGCGGGTCGCAGGGCGCCGGGCGGTGCGCTACGACATCACCTACGACCCGGCCAAGGGCCGCTGGTATCTGGATGCCTCCTGGAAGCAAGACGTGGTCGCCGAGCCGCCATCACTCGTGGAACTGCGGACCGGCCCGGTGCTGGGTGTTGATCTCAATGCCGATCACCTGGCCTGCTGTGTGCTGGATGGGTCGGGGAATCCGGTCGGGGAGCCGGTGTCGATCCCCGTGGCGACGGCGGGGCTGGCCGCATCGCGTCGGGATGGGCGGGTCCGGGCGGCGATCACCGCCCTGCTCGACCTCGCCGAGCGGCAGAACTGCTCGGCGGTGGTGGTGGAGAACCTCGACTTCGCTGATGCCCGCGCGACTGGCCGCGAGACGATGGGTCGCGGGGCGCGGGGCGAACGGTTCCGCCGCACCGTGGCCGGGATCCCGACCGCGAAGTTCCGCAGCCGGCTGACTTCGATGGCGCATCGTCGGGGGATCGCGGTGATCGGGGTGGATGGGGCTTACACCAGCAGATGGGGTGCCCAGCACTGGGCGAAACCCTTGCAGCAGCAGACTTCCGACCCGGTCACCCGGCATCACGCCGCGGCGGCCGCGATCGGGCGACGTGGCCTCGGTATGGCGATCAGGCGACGGCCGGCAGGACCCCGCAACCGACAGCGGACCGTTACGGGCACACCACCGGCCAGGCCTGAACACCAACCCAACCACGATGGCAGGCAAGGCAGTTCCGGCCCACCGCCACGCACACGATGTGGACCGGTCCACCGGAGAACACCCCGCCGCCAGCGGCCAAGACCGTTCGGGCCGCACCGAGCAGACCAACCCCTGCTCACCCATGAGGAACGGTAGGCTGTCGCCAACGCTTCGGTTACAGCGAACGAGCACCAAGGAGAGACCATGAGCGGACCGCAGGGATCCGACCCGACGCAGCCGTGGTCGGGTGAGCAGCCGCAGAGTGATCAGCCTGCGTGGCAGCAGCCGCCTGCGCCCGAGCAGCCGCCTGCGCCCGAGCAGCCCACCACGGAGGCGCCGGCCTGGGGGCCGCCCGCGTACACGCCGCAGCAGTATCCGCAGTACCCGCAGCCCGATCAGGGCTCGCAGCAGCAGCCGCCGACGTACACGCCGCCGCAATACCCGCAGGGCGACCAGTACGGCCAGCCCACCGCCTACAGCCCGTCGTCGTACCAGCAGCCCGGTCAGTACGGCCAGCAACCCGGCCAGTACGGCCAGCAGTCTGGCCAGCCCGGCCAGTACGGCCAGCAGCCCGGCCAGTACGGCCAATATGGCCAGCAGCCCGACCAGTACGGGCAACAACCCGGCCAGCAGTACTCGCCGTACGGCTCGTCGGGCACCGAGGCGGGCTCCAAGAAGTCGCTGGGCGTCATCTTCGGGGTGGTCGGCGTGCTTGCGGTCCTGGTCGTCGGCGCCGTCCTGGTGCTCGGCTTCTGGAAGCCCGGCTTCTTCGTCACCACCAAGCTCGACGTCGACGCCGCCCAGACGGGTGTGGCACAGATCCTGTCCGACGAAGCCAACGGCTACGGCGCGAAGAACGTCAAGGACGTCAAGTGCAACGACGGTTCCAGCCCGACGGTGAAGAAGGGTGACACCTTCGACTGCGAGGTCAGCATCGACGGCACCAAGCGTCAGGTCACCGTGACGTTCCAGGACGACAGCGGCACCTACGAGGTCGGCAGGCCCAAGTAGCCGGGCGTCAGCCAGGCAATTCGTCGAGCGCCTTCTGCAGACGCGCGATCGACGACGTCACGCCGTACTCACCGGCCAACTCGGCGACCTTGCGGGGTTCGCGCGCGGTCAGCGGTAGGACGTCCGAATCGGTCGAAAGGGTGACCGGCGCGTCGCACGCCACCCTTACCACCGGCTCGGCCGCCGCGATGTAGTCGGTCGCCGCGAGCAGCTTCTTGCGATGTGCGACGGGCAACGCCGACGACGTGTCATGGGCTGCGGCCAGGATCGTCTCCAGCGAGCCGAAGCGGGCCAACAACGCCGCCGCGGTCTTCTCGCCGACGCCCGGCACGCCAGGTAGGCCGTCCGACGGATCACCGCGCAGCAGCGCGAGCTCGGCATACGCGGGCCCGGCGCGGTCGATCGGCACGCCGTACTGGTCGGCCACCTCGGCCGGACCGAAGAGCGTCGCCTTGGCCAACCCCCGCCCGATGTAGAACACCCGGACGGGCACGTGTTCGTCGCCGACGAGCTGCAGCAGGTCGCGGTCGCCGCTGACCACCACGACGGGATCCCGGCGTTCCCGGGTCGCCAGGGTGCCCAGCACGTCGTCGGCCTCGAAGCCGGGTGCCCCCGCGGTGGCGATGCCGAACGCGTCGAGCATTGCCATGATCATGTCGACCTGGGGGCTGAGGTCGTCGGGAACCTCTTCGACGTCCGGTGCCCCGCCGGGGCTTTCCTGCTCGACGCGGTGCGCCTTGTACGACGGGATCAGATCGACCCGCCACTGTGGCCGCCAGTCCAGATCGAGACACACCACCAGGCGCGAAGGGTGCTCGCGCGTGATCAGCGTGGCGACGGTGTCCAGGAAGCCGCGCAGGGCGTTGACCGGCCTGCCGTCGGGGGCGGTGATCGACGACGGCACGCCGAAGAACGAGCGGAACCACATGCTGGCTCCGTCGAGCAGCAGCACCGGAGCGGTCATCGGCCGCTCGTGAACACGTAGGACCCGGCGGTCACCGCTTTGTCCTCGGCGCCCTCGTCGTGCAGCTCCACGCGGAACGCGACGACGCCGCCGGCGCCCGGCATGGCCTCCGTCTCGACGCGGAACGGTCCGACCTTGCCGCGGGCGAGGAACATGACGTGCGACGACACGCCCTGAACGTCACCACCCGCCGCGTCGGCGGCCGCCGTCTCCAGGATGACGAACTGCGGGCCGATGTGCAGCGCGGCGTCCGGTGACGCGACATCCTCGGACAGCTCAGGCAGCGCCCAGTGGCCGTCGGGCCGCCGTGAACCGCCGAACACCTGCCATAGCGGCGGCAGGTCGGGTGAGTCGACGACGTCGATCGGGTTGACCGGCATCTTCTCCAGTCCGTCGGGCGGCGCACCGATCGCGATGCCCTGCCCTTCGGTGAGCGCCAGGACCCGGTCGGGGTGGTCGGCGTCGACGATCTTGGACCGGCTGTAGCCCATCTGCCTGCCGCGCTTGAGCGTCTCGGAGTCGATGCGGATGCGCCGCACGTCCGCACCGGGGTCAAGGATCTGGCACGAGTGGATCACCGGGTTGGGCACCGCTTCCAGGTCGGACATGCCGCCACCCTCCGGCGACGCGATGCCGAGCACGGCCAACAGCAGGCCCCCTGAGGGGTTGCGCATGTCACCGCGCAGGGTGACGGTGTCGTCGGCAGGGCCCAGGTCCATCGAGGAGTAGGTGCGCCCGATGTAGCGGTAGCTCAGAAGGCCGCCCCAGCGCCGGCGCAGTTCGGCGGCGTAGGACTCGCTCTCGTCGGTGAGTTCGCGGATATCGCGCAGCATTCGAGTGACAGTAGCGTGAGGTATGAGCTTCGCCATCGATCACATCGACCACGTGGTGTTGAACTGCACGGACGTCGACGCCACCGCCGACTGGTACGTGCGGGTGCTGGGGATGAGACGCGAGGTGTTCGGCGGCGGCCGGATCGCCCTGGCGTTCGGCGAGCAGAAGATCAACGTGCGGCCCACCGGTGCGCCGAACTGGGTGACGGCCGCGACGGATGCGCCAGGCTCGCTCGACCTGTGCTTCATCGCCGACGCCGACCCCGCCGCGATCGGGGCGCACCTGCGGGACTGCGGTGTCGAGATCACCGAGGGACCGGTCCCCAAGACGGGTGCCCAGGGCGCCATGACGTCGCACTACTGCCGCGATCCGGACGGCAACCTGGTCGAGGTCGCCACCTACCGGCGCGCCGATTAGCCTCGTCGGCATGGACCACGCCAACGAGACGGGCCGATTCGGCACCGACGTGTACGCGCACCGACTGAAGTCTGCGGCGGAGGCCACGGCGGCGGCCGGCCTGGCGGGTTTGGTCATCACACCCGGCTACGACCTGCGCTATCTGCTTGGCTCGCGGGCCCAAACCTTCGAGCGCCTCACTGCGCTGGTGATACCCGGCGACGGGGGGCCCGCGGTCGTCGTGGTACCGCGAATGGAGCTGGCCTCGCTGAAGGAGTCCGCCGTGCCGGAACTCGGCCTCTCCGTGCGCGATTGGGTGGACGGCCAGGATCCGTACCGGCTGGTGGCCGACGCGCTCGGCGGGGCGCCGGTGGCAACGGCGGTCACCGATTCCATGCCCGCGCTGCATCTGCTGCCGTTGGCCGAGGTGCTCGGCGTCGTGCCCGTGCTCGCCACCGATGTGCTGCGTAGGCTGCGGATGATCAAGGACGCGGCCGAGATCGACGCGCTGCGCAAGGCGGGAGCCGCGATCGACCGGGTGCACGCCCGGGTGCCGGAGTTCCTGGTGCCCGGCCGGACCGAGGCCGACGTGGCCGCCGACATCGCGGCAGCCATTGTCGCCGAAGGACATTCGGAGGTGGCCTTCATCATCGTCGGGTCCGGTCCCAACGGCGCCGACCCGCACCACGAGTGCTCAGACCGGGAGCTGAGGGCCGGTGACGTGGTCGTGGTCGACATCGGCGGACCGTACGACCCCGGCTACAACTCGGACTCCACCAGGACCTACAGCATCGGCACGCCGGAGCCGGAAGTGGCGCGGCGCTATTCGATACTGCAAGAGGCACAGCGGGCGGCGGTCGCGGCAGTCCGGCCGGGAGTGACCGCCGAACAGGTGGACGCGGCGGCGCGCGACGTGCTGGCCGCCGCCGGTCTGGCGGAGGCGTTCGTGCACCGCACCGGGCACGGCATCGGTCTGTCGGTGCACGAGGAGCCCTACATCGTTGCGGGCAATGACCTTCCGCTGCAGGAGGGCATGGCGTTCAGCGTCGAACCGGGCATCTACTTTCCCGGCGAGTGGGGTGCACGCATCGAGGACATCGTCGTCGTCACCGGTGACGGTGTGATGGCCGTGAATCAGCAGCCGCACGACCTCGTCGTGGTTTCCGCGGTTTCCTGATCAACGGGCGCGCCGGCCGCCGCTCACGAGCGCGGCTGGGTTGGCTCCGTCGGTAGTTGGATCTTGCCGGCCCTGGCGGCCGCGACGACCCCGCCGTCGACGAGTATGTCGGTGCCGGTGATGAAGTTCGAGTCCGGTCCGAGCAGAAAGGCGGCGGCGGAGGCGATGTCGTCGGGCGTGCCGATTCGGCCTGCGGCAGACGCTGCGATCATTGCGCGCATCGTGTGCCCGACCTCGGATGCCAACTCCTGTTCGCCCTGCGGCGTCGAGATGATCCCTGGGCTGATGGAGTTGATCCGGGCGCTGCGGCGTCCCCATGTCACGCTGGCTGCCTGAACTTGGATCTGGTTGGCGCGCTTGGCGATTGAGTACGCGGTGTGGGGATCGGTGATGACGTCCGGACTGGTGAAGGGCAGCCGCAACAAGTCGTCAGCAGGGGTGTTGGCCAGTGAGGTCTCCTGCTCCTGCGTAAACGGAGCAATGAAGTGCCCGGCCATACTGGCGATGACGATGCCCGCCCCGCCGGGAGCGATCACCTGGCCGAACACCTCCAAGACGAGGGCGACGCCAAGCAGGTCGACTTCCAGGATCGCCGCGGCAGGGGCCTGCGCGCCGGAGAGTCCGGCGGTGTGCGCAACCTGGGCGACGCGTCCGATCGCACTCGCGGCCCGCGCCAATTCGACCACCGATTCGCGCGCCGACACGTCCACGTGGTGCGTGGTGACGCGATGGCCTTCGACCGTCAGCCTGTCGGCGGCCGCATCCAGCGTCTCCGTGTTGAAGTCGGCGAGCACGACCTTCCTGCCCGTTCCCTGCCGACGTGCGATCGCCTGGCCCATGCCACCGACGCCGATCACTACGAGTACTTCGTCGTCCATGGCGGCGGGTGCCCCACTCTCACTTGGTTACACATGTCAATTAACGTACAGTTGTACATTATCCAACGCATGGACTTCAAGAGCGAATTCATCACGCCGGCGCGTGATCGACGGGCGCGCCGTTCCCGGTCGGCGCTCTTGCGCGCCGCCATCGATCTGGTGACCGAACGGGGCACCGCGGCGATCCCCATCACCGATTTCGCCGATGCCGCGGACGTCAGCCGCCAGGTCGTCTACCAGCAGTTCGGCGATCGCGACACCCTGCTGCTCGAGGCGGCGATCGACCTCGCCCGACGCGAGCTGTTGCCCTACATCGACGACACACACGCGTTGGATGGCCGCGCTCAAGCCCTCACGACGGCGAGCCACTTGGCCGGACACCGGCGCTTCTACCGAGCGTTGCTGATGAGCTCGTGCGCATTCGTGCTCAACAAGGGACTCACCGGGCTGCTCCTACCGATCAATCGCGAGGGCATCCGCGAGATCTACAGTGAGCGGCTCGATCCCCAGATGCTCGACGACGTCGCCACCTACGTGACTGGCGGGGGCACGTCCCTGCTCAATGCCTGGCTGGTCGACGGCGAGGACCCGCTCGACCCCGAGGAATTCACCGACCGCCTGATGCGGATGCTGTCCTTCCTGGCATGGGCGCACCGGACCGCTACCGGTGACACGGAGCTAGGGCAGTGAAACGGGACTGGCCTCGGTAGCTAGTCGCCGCCACGGTCCAGCAGGTCGGATGACCCCAGCACGCGCTCGACCCGGATCTCGATGACCACGCGGCGCGGGTTGACCCGCGGCGTGCGATAGCGCTGGGCGTAGCGCAACTCGGCGTCGCGGACCGCGTCTGCGTCGGTGTTCACCGTCGCACTGCCCTCCAAGGAGAGCCAGCGCGCGCCGTCGACCTGGCTGAGCACGGCGATACCACGCTCAGCGGCGTTCACCGCCTTCTGCGAGCCGCCCGAGGTGATCACCCGGGCCACGTGCGTCTTGGGATCGAAGGTGAAACCGACCGCGACGACGTGCGGCGAGGTGTCCGACCGTAGCGTGGTGAGCATGGCGAGATGGCGCTCGGTGAGAAACGCCATCGCGTCGTTGGTGAGCCTT
>Ga0193743_1000412_pt1 | contig 33997 bp, 33 predicted proteins | sample L2c2metaG_FD_143038 | JGI IMG/M metagenome (GOLD analysis project Ga0193743, IMG submission 143038) | Soil microbial communities from a riparian zone of the East river system, Colorado, United States - L2c2 | ecosystem: Environmental > Terrestrial > Soil > Riparian zone | place: USA: East River... | reverse complement strand
GTCGCGCGATCAATTCTGCCGGCTGCTCGCCTCCTCCGGAGTGCCTTGCACGCCTTTTTATCCACACACCCTCTACCGGAATCCGCTCTATCAAAATGACGGCGGTGCGTGCCGCGTGACGCCATGTCCCATGGCGGAAGCCCGCGTGCTCGATGCTTTCTGGTTGCCGCACCGTCTGTTCCTGGCGGAACCGGAGACGATTCGACAGGCTGCCGCAGTGATTGCCGCGGCTATGGATGGACGGCCGGCTTCGCTTCACCGCCAGCAGATGGCGGGGTCACATGCTGGCCCGTCACTCTGAACTGGGTGTCATGCTCATGCAGAAATCCGAGTTTTTGCAACTCCAATTCCTGCGTGCTCGGGTCATTCTGCAATCGCTGAATGCGCTGTTTCTTGGCGGAGACTTCGCGCGCCAGGTTTGCGTTCTGTTCTTCAAGCAAGCGGATCTGACGGTGTTTTTCCGCCAGGGCGTTTAAACCTTGCGGCCCACGCAACATAATCGTCGCGTATGCGGCCAGGCCGGAAAGCGTAGCTAGAGCAGCGATAGGTCTAAGGAGGGAGCGGAACATCTCTTGGCGAACTGTGCCTTCCATCTATTTATAAACTTGTTTTGGGCAAAGGTCTACCAAAATCGAAATCAAAAATTTCTACCGCTGATAAACAAGCTATGACTGAAACGTTACTCATTCTCTGCGCTTGCGCGAATGACGACGATGCCTTAAGAATTGCGAACACCCTCGTCGAACAGCGCCTCGCCGCATGCGTGAACATCGTGCCGGGCGTTCGCAGCATCTATCGCTGGCGGGAACAGGTCGAATCCGGTCAAGAAATCCTGCTCTTCATCAAGACGTCGCAGGAACGCTTTCCTGCTTTGCGCGACCGCATTGCCGAGCTGCATCCTTACGACACGCCCGAGGTGATCGCGCTGCCAATTGTGGGCGGACTTGAGAAGTATTTGGTCTGGCTGCGCGAGCAAGTTTGAACTAGACTCAATCTCATGCGTAGATTTTCCGCCTTCCCAGCCTTGCTGTGCGCTGTTTTACTCTGCGCGCAGGAGAAACCTCTCACGGTGCTGCCGTACACCCCTAGCTTGGCCACTCAGTTTATGGACAAGTCGGTTGATCCTTGCGTCGACTTCTACAAATATGCGTGCGGCAATTGGAATAAACTCAATCCCATTCCCGCGGACCAATCCTCATGGGATGTTTACGGCAAGCTGGCGAACGAAAATATGCGCTTCCTGTGGGGCGTGTTGGAACAGGCCGCGCAGTCTGGAGAGCGGAACGCTAACGAACAGAAGATTGGCGACTACTTTCACGCCTGCATGAATGTTGCCGCTGTCGACAGCGCCGGAGCGAAGCCCCTCGGGGCAGGTCTGGCAAGCATTGCCGCCCTGAAAGCGCCGTCCGATTTGGCTGCTTACATCGGCGAAGAACACAGGCACGCCGCAACGAACGTACTTTTTGGTTTCGGCTCAGGCCAGGATTATGACGAGTCCTCGCGCATGATTGCCCAGGCGGGCGCCGGAGGACTAGGGTTGCCGGACCGCGACTACTACACCAAAACCGACGCGAAGTCGCAAGAGATCCGGCAGCGCTACGTTCAGCACGTGCAAACCATGCTCGAAATGACCGGAGAATCGCCTGCCGATGCGCGGACCGATGCGCAATCGGTGATGACCATCGAAACGGATCTGGCGAAGCCTGCGCTCACGCGCGTCGAAAAGCGCAACCCTTATAACCTGAAGCATAAGCTGTCGTTCGCCGAACTGCTCCGCCTAACGCCCGCCTTCGATTGGAACATTTACCTGGCGAAACTGGGCGCGCCCCAGTTTCAGGAACTGAACGTCAGCGAGCCGAAATTCTACGAACAGTTGAACGTGGAACTGACGGCGCAAAGCATGGCTGCCTGGAAGGCCTACCTGCGGTGGCACCTGGTGCATGCGCGCGCCAGTTACCTGGCACCGCGCTTCAACCAGGCGAACTTCGATTTCTACAGCGCTTATCTGCGCGGCGTGAAGGAAATGCCGCCGCGCTGGAAAAAGTGCACGCGCCTGGTGGATTCGCAACTGGGCGACGCGCTCGGGCAGGTCTTCGTGGCCAAAACCTTTGCCCCTCAGACCAAACAAGACGCTTTGCAGATGACGCAACAAGTCGAAGCGGAAATGAGCAAAGATATCGACAGCCTGAAGTGGATGGGCGGCGACACCAAGCAGCAGGCGCTGAAGAAGCTGACTTCCATCGTCAACAAGATCGGCTATCCGGACAAGTGGCGCGACTACAGCTCCGTCCGTATCCAACCGGACGACTTCGCGGCCAATGCGGAGAGCGTCTGGACGTTTGAAACACGGCGCGACCTATTGAAAATCGGCAAAGCCGTCGACCGGAGCGAGTGGTTCATGAGTCCACCCACGGTGAACGCTTATTACGATCCCCAGATGAACGATATCAACTTTCCGGGCGGAGTACTGCAGCCGCCGCTGTTTGATCCGAAGATGGACGCCGCGCCAAATTACGGCAACACCGGCGCCACCATCGGCCATGAGCTGACCCACGGCTTCGATGATGAAGGCAGGCAGTTCGATGCCGCCGGCAACCTGAAAGACTGGTGGACGCCGACGGACGCAAAAGCGTTCGAGGAGCGCGTCTCCTGCGTGCGCAAACAGTACGCCGATTACGTCGTGATCGACGATATTCACATCAACAGCAGCCTCACGGCCGGTGAAGACGTGGCGGATCTGGGTGGAACGCTGCTGGCCTACATGGCCTGGAAGCGGGCGACCGAAAACCAAACTCTTGAGCCGGTGGAGGATCTGACGCCGGATCAACGTTTTTTCGTTGGCATGGCTCAGTGGGCCTGCGGTGACGAGCGGCCGGAAAGCAAGCGCATGCACGCTGCTATCGATCCGCACTCGCCGGCAGAATTTCGCATCAACGGCGTGGTTGCCAATCTGCCTCAGTTCGGGGAGGCCTTCGCCTGCAAAGCGGGCCAGCCGATGATGCGGGTTAACGCCTGCCGGGTTTGGTGATGTTCCGAACTTCGGCTGTATCCGAGGCCGTGTCGTAAATAACGAATGTGGGGGCGACATCTTCCCACCGGCCGCTCGAAAATTTTGCTCCCATGACCGGCCCCGGATTGATGAGCCTGCACTCGCCCGCGCGCGAGATCTCCAGTTCGTGATTGTGTCCGAAGCAGACAACATCATAGTTGCCCGACTTTGCCATGGGGCGGGCCAGGTAGTCGAAGTGGTTGACGGCAAACCGTTTTCCGTCGAAGGCCGTTTCGAACAGCTCGCCATGCAGGTGGCAGTTCGCGACTTTGGAAGCCTTGGACGTGATTCGATATAGGTCTGCGTCGTTGTTTCCGAAGACGATGTGGACGTCTCCGGCGAACTTGACCAGCTCATCGATCACAAACGGCGAGCACAGGTCGCCGCAGCACAGCAGTATATCCGTGCCTTGCGCCGCCTGAATTGCGGCTTGCAGGTTCCACAGATTGTCGTGTATGTCGGAAAGGATGGCGAGCTTCATGAGGCTATTGATAAAAATTGCGGGCCCAGGCGTGACGCCTCAGAATCGCGAGCGTTTTCCGGTCGAGCGGACCAGCGTCCGGAACGCGGCAACTGCTCTCCACAGTGGCTACGCGCCGCATGCCCGGAATCGTGGCGGTCACGGCCGGATGCGAGAGACAAAAGCGCAGGGCGATCTCGGCCAAAGTGCTGGGAAGCCCTGCTAAGTCGTGTTTTAGGGCATTTACGCGCTCTATGACCTGGCGCTTGCGGTCGTCCCGGAAATACGATGCGCGAAAGTCGCCCGGCTCGAACTGCGACTCTTCAGTGATGCTTCCGGTCAAGCCGCCTTCATCCAGCGGCACGCGGGCCAGGACGCCTATTTTCTTTTCGAGGCACAGCGGAAACAGGTTCTTTTCCGCGCTCTGATCGAAGATGTTGTAAATTACCTGGACCGCATTCAGGAGCCCGGTCCTGATGGCTTCGAGCGCCGAATCCGGATCGTGCGCCGAGATAGAAATGCCGAAGAAACGGACTTTGCCGCTCTTGCGCAAATCTTCTATCGCTTTACGCCATTCTTCGGTTGCGGTCCACTGATCGGTCCAAACGTGGAATTGCTGCAAGTAGATCTGCTCGACGCGCAGGTTCCGGAGGCTTTCTTCAGTCGAGCGAATGATGTAGTCATAAGGGAAGACTTGGTCAATCGGGGTCGTGGGGAGGGCTGGCCAGACGCGGTTCATGGGCGGAATTTTCGTGGCCACGAACACTCTGTGGACGCTTTTGTCGACAGCTTGTCCTACCAGTTGTTCGCTGTGACCGTCGCCGTAGGCCAGCGCGGTATCAACCAGGGTAACGCCTAGCTCGAAGGAGCGTTCGAGCGCGCGCAACGACTCATCGTCCTGATTTCCGTGCCATTGCTTCCCGCCGATACCCCAAGCGCCGAAGCCGATCTCGCCAATTTCCGATTCGCTTGTGCCTAACCTTCGATAACGCATGCACTACTACTATTAGCGCGTCGTAGGAATAAGGCACAAATGTCTGACCAATTAAAGAAAATTTACATGGGAGTTTTAAGGCATTTTCTCGAACTGTGGGCCGGATATCCGGCCCACCCCGAGGCTTTTAAAGATTGCAGTCTACTAGCGCGGGTGCGTTACGAAACGCTGAAACCGTTCTCCGCCGCCGCCGCTTTTCCCTTGGCAGCGGCACGCAGAGTGGAAGGCGACGAGATCGTCAGGAGCCGTCGGGATAGTTTCAACAGCCCGCGGCGCTCTAACAGATTTAATGTGGTCGAGGTTGTTTCACGAGTGGCCCCGATGAGGTCGGCCAACTCCAGCTGGGTAATCGGTAGTTGATAGCCTGCGAGGTCCTCATGTGGTTTGACCAGAGTCGACAATTCCGCCAAGTAGTAAAGAATGCGGAACTCAACATCATGCAGGCATAGTAGTTCTACGCGGTGAGCAAGGGCTAGTTTTTGTTCGAGCAAATAATTGACAAGAGCGGCTGCAAGCCCGGGGGTGGTGGTGACTGTACGCCTTAGTGCTTCACGCGGCACGCGAAATACGGTTGCGGGGCTTAGCACTTCTGCGTCGCTGTAGTAGCTTTGAAGATCCTCCGACAAAGCTTCTTCGCCCGCCAAGTGGCCGGGTCCGCAAATGGAAAGGATGATTTTCCCGCCTGAGAGGCTGGAACGAGTAAGTTTCACCAGGCCCTCGTCGATGAAATACAAGGCATCGGCGGTTTGACCTTGCGAGAAGATTGACGTAGACCGGCGTAAAGATGAAAGTCTGCTTACTTCAGCAGTGAGCAGTAATTCGTTTCGCAGCGAAGATATGAGTGATTGAGACAAATGGTTTCCCCGGTATTTTTTTATTTCCGATTATATGCAGGAATAGTAGCAATGCATACAAAAAACTTCTTCGAAGGTAATCTTGCGGATTAGTTTTTTAAAAATCGGGGGTTGGGTTACGGATTGAAGCGGCAAATTTTGAGGCTGTGTGAAATATATTACTAATATCGTCCGCTTCAATTGCGTGACGAGTAAGGTTCAACGAAGAAACGAACTCGTCGATGGCACGTAGTATTTCTAGTTTGTTGCTAGAAAAGATACTAAGCCATAGATCTGGGGCACTAAGTGACAACCGAGTCATGTCTATCAGGCCGGGTCCGAAAATTTTCCGTAGCGCGTCGGTGTTACGCTGCGCAAGAGTAACGGACAAGGCGGTCGAAACAAGTTGAGGCAAGTGAGAAGTTAGCGCCACGGTCTGATCGTGTTCTTGAGGAGAGGTATCAAGGACCTTCGCGCCCAATCGAGCGAGCCATTCCCTGAACTCCTGGGTAGCGGGGGTCTCTCGACTCACGGGAGTCAAGACATAAGGCCGGCTGCGGAACAGGTCGGCCTCGGCTGCGGCGGCGCCGCGCTGTTCTTTTCCGGCGAGAGGATGTCCACCGAGGAAGGTAGCCGAGCGTAAGTGGAGTAAGGCCCGTTCAACGATTTGGACCTTCGTGCTGCCGGCATCCGTAACTAAGCATCCAGCTCGCGCCAACGGTCCGAGGATTTCAATTGTCTCCAGAATGCGATTAACGGGCTGCGCGAGATAAATAAGATCGGCTCGACGGGCGGCTTGTTCGAGCGTCGCCTCGCTCGAGATTGCGCCGCATGCCAAACCATCCGCGATGGCGGAGGGAGAACTGACGCCGGCAATTTCGCCTTCAAAACCGGCTTTGCGGAGGGCCAGGCCGAAGGACGCTCCGATTAGCCCGACGCCGACAATAGCCACGTTTTGCATAGGAGCGTTATGCGCTGCGCCCGATGGCGGCGGCAATGGCGCGGGTTTGCTGCATCATTTCAGAGAACTGGCGGGGATTCAGTGTCTGCGCGCCGTCGCTGGCGGCGTGATCGGGATCCGGATGGACTTCGACCAACAGGCCGTCGGCGCCGGCGGCGACAGAGGCGCGCGCCATAGCAAGAACATAATCGCGCTTGCCGGTTCCATGCGAAGGGTCCGCCAGCACGGGCAAGTGGGTAAGACGCTTCAAAACCGGAATCGCGGAAATGTCCATAGTGTTGCGCGTGCTGGTTTCGAAGGTACGAATGCCGCGCTCGCATAAGATCACTTCGTAGTTACCGCCCGACATGATGTATTCGGCGGATAGTAGTAGTTCTTCTATGGTCGCGGCAATCCCGCGTTTGAGTAATACGGGTTTGCGGACTTTACCTAATTCGCGCAGCAGGTTGAAATTCTGCATGTTGCGCGCGCCCACTTGGAGAATGTCGGAATATTGCAGAAGTAAGGGGATCTGCACCTGGTCCATTACTTCACTTACTACCAGTAAGCCATTGCGATCAGCGGCGGCGCGGATAAGTTTGAGGCCTTCCTCCCCCATGCCTTGAAAGCTATAGGGTGAACTACGAGGTTTGAAGGCTCCTCCGCGAATGACTTGGGCGCCGCCCGCGGCCACTATGGCTGCGGATGCTTCTATCTGTTCCTGGCTTTCGATACTGCAAGGGCCGGCCATGGAGATGACTTTCGCCGCGCCTATTTCGACGTTACCCAGTTTGATGACTGTGCCGCCAGGATTGAAGTTGCGGCTGGCCAACTTGTAGGGCGAGACGATACGATGGCATTCCTTGACGCCTTCCATGACTTCGAGGGTGGCCGGATCGAATTCATCGATTGGTCCCACGCCCCCTAAGACTGTATGGCGCACTCCGGTAGAACGATGAACGGTGAAACCCATTTCTACGAGGCGGCTGATGACGGTTTCCGTTTGCGCCTCAGTGGCGGCTTCCTGCATGACTACTAACATGATTTCTTTTCGGCCTGGTTGGAGGACGAGTCTAAAGGCTTGGCGGACATATTTGTCTTTTGGACGGTCCGCATCTCGTCGATGATCCGTTCAAAAATCCGTTTGACGGCGTCGGCTGACAATGGTCCGCGGTTGTGCGCTATTACATTGGCAAACACCTGGTCTTCGCGTTTAGGTTCGTAGACGCCTAAACGAAGCTGCTGTTTCGCGCGGCCGATTTCTTCCACAATGGCGGTGCGTTCGTTGAGCAGTTCAATCAAGCGTACATCAATCGCGTCAATCTGGACGCGGCAACGGGTCAGACTTTCTAATGTGTATTGACTCATGACGGTTGCAATGGGGCGGTTAGCTGTTTTGTGAATGCTTCGAGTTTTGCCGCGAGATCCGGATCGGCAGCATTGGCTTCCATGAACTTGACAAGCGCGCTGCCTACCACCACGCCGTCGGCGAGGCCAGCTACTTCGGCTACCTGCGCGGGCGTGCTGACGCCAAAGCCAACCGCCAAGGGAAGCGGCGTGAGCTGGCGCATGCGGTGTGTGAGAGGGGCAGCCGCGGCGGATAGCGAGTCTCGTTCGCCGGTGACGCCGTTACGCGACACCAGGTAAATGAAACCGGAGGAATGCTCAGCGATGAGTTTCAAGCGGCGCTCGCTACTAGTCGGAGCGGCCAGAAAAACCGTGTCGAGAGCGTACTCGCGCAGGCGGGCGACCGGATCGGCGGCTTCTTCAATGGACAGGTCAGTTAATAGAACGCCGTCTACACCCGCAGCGGAGGCATCGCGCGCCAGTTTATCGAAGCCGTAGCGCAGCAGTGGATTGAGGTAGCTGAACAGGAGCAGCGGGATTTCGGAGTGGCGGCGAATTTCGCGCACCGTTTCGAGTATGCCGGAGAGGGTGGTTCCGGCACGCAGCGCTCGCTCGGAAGCTCGTTGGATGACGGGTCCGTCGGCGATGGGATCGGAGAAGGGAACTCCCAGTTCAATGAGATCGGTCCCGCCGCGTTCGAGCGCCAGGACGAGCGAAGCGGTGTGCGCCGGTGATGGATCACCAGCAGTGAGGTAGGCGATGAACGCCTTACGGTTTTCGGCTTTGCACTTCAAGAAGAGATTGGAAATGCGCGTGGCTGCAAGGACCATTAGGCTGCTCCCCCATCGCTATCTAGCTCCGGCATGTTTTCTCTATATATGCCGATGTCTTTGTCGCCGCGGCCGGAAACGTTCACGACATAGACCTTGCCCGGCTCGGAAGGCGCGCGGCGGATGGCTTCGGCCACGGCGTGAGAGGATTCGAGCGCGGGGATAATGCCTTCGATCCGCGCCAATGTTTTAGCAGCGGCCAGCGCCTGAGCGTCAGTTACCGCCAGATATTCGCAGCGCTGGCGATCGTGCAGCCAGGCATGCTCGGGTCCGATGGAAGGATAATCCAATCCCGCCGAGACCGAGTGAGTCAGACCGATTTGGCCATGCTCATCCTGGAGGAGATAGCTGAAGGTGCCTTGCAGCACACCGGGTGAGCCACCGTTGAAGCGGGCGGCGTGTTCGCCGAGTTTCTGGCCCCTTCCGCCGGCTTCGATGCCGACCAGTTGCACGGCGGCATCGTTCAAAAAAGGAAAGAAGATGCCGATGGCATTGCTGCCGCCGCCGACGCAGGCAAAGATGGTATCGGGTAAACGGCCCATTTGTTCGAGCGACTGCAAGCGGGTTTCCTCGCCTATGACCTTATGGAAATCGCGGACCATCATCGGGTAGGGATGCGCGCCGAGTGCTGAGCCTAAAAGGTAATGGGTGGTTTCCACGTTTGTGACCCAATCGCGCATGGCTTCACTGATGGCGTCTTTCAGGGTGCGGCTGCCATTGGTGACGGCGACTACTTCGGCTCCGAGGAGGCGCATGCGAAAGACGTTCAGGCGCTGGCGGCGCATGTCTTCTTCACCCATGTAGACGACGCATTGCATGCCGAACAGGGCGCATACGGTAGCGGTTGCGACACCATGCTGCCCAGCCCCTGTTTCAGCGACGATGCGCTGCTTGCCCATGCGGCGCGCGAGCAGAATCTGACCTAGGCAGTTGTTGATTTTGTGGGCGCCCGTGTGCAGCAGATCTTCCCGCTTCAGCCAGATCTGGGCGCCACCCAAGGTGGCGGTCAGGCGCGCGGCGAAGTAAAGCGGAGTGGGCCGGCCGGCGTAGTGGTGCAGTAACGAGCGCAGTTCGGTGTCGAAGGCGGGATCGGTACGCGCCTCGCGGTAGGCCAGCTCGAGCTCTTCGAGCGGAGACATGAGGACTTCAGGTACATAGCGGCCACCGTAGGGTCCGAAGTGGCCTTGGGAGTCAGGTAGAACGGGGATACTCATTTGATTAGTTCCTGCGGCATGGCTAGTGCTCTTTGCTTCCATTTCAACTGCGCAAGACGGGCCTACGGTCCTTTGCGCTTCCATGTCACCCGCGCAAGACAGGCCGAGGGCCTTTTGCGCTTTAAACGCTTCAAGCGCGGCGCGAACGAAGGCCGCCACGCGCGGCTGGTCTTTCCTGGCGGGTTGAGATTCTAAACGGGAACAAGCGTCGACACCCCACGGATGAGCGGCGCCGATAGCGGCGGCAACGTTCGAGGCGTCCAGACCGCCGGCCACCAAGAAGGGGCGGGGAAAGGCGGCGGCGAGTGTCCAATCGAAGGTTTGGCCCGAGCCACCGTAGAGCGGCGAGGGGCTGTCGAGCAGAAAGGCTTCGACGTCAGGGTGTAGAGAGGGTGGGGTGGCGGCGGCTTGGATAGCTTGCCAGACGCGGAACGATCCGGCCAGGTGAAGGGGGAGCTTATCTCCGTGAAGCTGCAGCACGTCGAGCGGGACGATGGATGCGGCTTCGAGCAGTTCCTCTTCGCTGGGGTTTACGAAGACGCCGACGCGAAGGAAGGGCACGGACACAGAGCGGGCAATTTCGCGCGCATTCGCAGGCGTAATGTAGCGCGGGCTGGCTGGATAGAAATTGAAGCCGAGGGCGTTGGCTCCGGCATTGACGGCGGTGAGGGCGTCAGCCACGCTGGTGATGCCGCAAACTTTCACGATACAAGCCGGGACGGTGCAAGGCGATGCGATGGAGCTTGCTTCAGCCATGAGGAAGATGGGCGGGCTGAAGGAAGGCTTTTAGGGAAGCGGCGGGATCGGGTGACTTCATCAGGGATTCGCCGATCAGAAAGGCGTGGAATCCAGCGGCGGACAATTCGTCGATATCGGCACGGCTGGAGATGCCGCTTTCGCTAACGCGCGTGACGCTTGCCGGCATAAGCAGGCTGAGGCGGATGGAGGTATCGAGCGAGACCTCAAAGGTATTGAGGTTGCGATTGTTGACGCCGATGATCTCGGCTCCAGCATCCAGCGCCCTGGTGAGTTCGTCGCGATCATGTACTTCGACTAGGGACGCGAGTCCCAGGGAGGACGCCAACTCGCGAAGCTCGATCAACTCCGGCACATCCAGGACGGCGGTAATCAGGAGGATGGCGTCTGCTCCATGGGCAGCGGCTTCGAATACCTGTACACGGTCGACGATGAAATCCTTACGCAGAACAGGCAACGAAACGACGGCCCGCGCAGCCTCGAGATCACGCAGCGAGCCTTGAAAATAGGGCTGATCCGTGAGGACGGAAAGGCAGGCGGCACCCCCTTGCTGGTAGGCCAGCGCGGTGCGGGCGGGATGAAAATCGGGCTGCAGGAGACCCTTGCTGGGGGATGCTTTCTTGATTTCCGCAATGATGGCGGGGTGTTTATGCCGCAGCGCGGCGGCAAAGGGGCGCACATTCGGCTTTCGCTCTCGCGCTTGTTGTTCCAACACGACCGCGCGTGAACGCAACACGGACACTTCTTGCTGTTTTTGCAGGACTATTTCAGTGAGAATTCCGGTGGGCGTTCGTAACAGCATGAGCAGGACAGGCCAAAGTTCATCGTAACAGGTAAAGCGGCTCCTTCCGGGAGCTTGCTTTCCTTCGAACCGGTTTGTATCGAAGTGTTCATTCTTCCGTAATGCTGAGCCGCTACGCTACGATCCGTTCATATATTACGAGAGCACGTCGAATCCGCACCATTTTCCACCGAGTTCGGTGGCGGCGATTGGCACGCCGGCCGACCAAGCCAACCATAACTACTCAATGACGGATTTCTGGAACGCGGTGAATGTGGGCAACATGCCGCAAGTTGTTTTTCTGAAGGCTTCGAAGCCGCAGACCGGCCATCCCGCGGATTCCAGCCCGCTTGCGGAACAGGGGTTTCTGGTCAACACGATCAACCAACTGCAGAAGACGCCGTTCTGGAACCAGATGGCCATCTTTTATTACCTATGACGATTCGGATGGCTGGTACGACCACGTGATGCCTCCGATCGTGAACCAATCGAATGACACGGCGAACGATGTGGTGGCGGGAGTGGGCAACTGCGGCGTGCCACAAGCGGGGGCTTACCTGGACCGCTGCGGGTATGGCACACGGCTGCCGTTGGTGGCTATCAGCCCTACGCGAAGCAGAACTACGTCGACCATGCGCTGACGGATACCACGTCGGTTACGCGTTTCATCGAGGATAACTGGAACCTGGGGCGTCTGGGCGATCAATCGTTTGACGGGCTGGCGGGATCGCTCGACGGGCTATTTGATTTTACGAATGCGCCACGCGAGGGCCGGCAATTGCTGCTCGATCCGGATGCCGGGACGGTGGTTTCGAGTAAGTAAGGGTGTTTTCCGCGCGGCTATGTGGCGTTTTTGCAGAACGAAGCCAATCTGCTTCGCACCATAAAAAAGCCGCGTCGGCTTGGAGGGCCGCGCGGCGGGTTTGGTCTTCGGTATCTGGTTTAAGGATAGCATGCGGCAAAAATGCGTTGTGATGGCCGTGGCTGGTGGTGCCTTTCACGGTGGCGGACGACTCCGCCGATTTCGGCCGATTTCGATGGATTGACGGGCTTATCATGCCGGAGTGGCGGAAACCGGTACCGCATTATAATTAGACATCCCTGCGAGATGAAAGGGTTGCGCGAGGTATTCCACTGTCGTTCGATCCTGTGGCTGGGACGGACGTCCGCTACTAAACTAATGGCGAATTGGGGAAGAACCGAAGAGAACAGATGAGCCACTCGCGCTTTTTGATGTGTCCCCCGCTGCATTTTGGGGTGGAATACATAATCAATCCCTGGATGGAGAGCCAGCTTCATGCGACGGACGCGAAGGTTGCGGATTGGCAGTGGTCCCGGTTACATGCACTACTCAGCGAGCGTGCCGAAGTTACTTCTCTGGCTGCGGTGGCGGGTCTTCCGGACCTAGTTTTCACAGCCAATGCGGCATTGATCTACCATGAGACTGCGATTCTGAGCAACTTCCGGTGTCCGGAACGACAACCGGAGTCACCGCATTTTGCGAAATGGCTCAGGGCGGACGGCTTTGCCATTCGTACGCTTCCCGCGGACGTGCCGTTTGAGGGCGCAGGTGATGCTTTGTTCGATCGGAACCAGGCACTGCTGTGGTTTGGGCATGGGATGCGGTCGGATATAGCAGCTAAAACGTACCTGGAACAGTTTGTTGACGTCGAGGTGCAGCCGCTGAGGCTTCAAGACGCGAGGTTTTACCACCTTGATACGTGCTTCTGTCCGCTGGAGGGCGGCTATCTGCTGTACTACCCGCCGGCGTTTGACGAGGCGGGTAATTCCGCGATTGAGGCGCGCGTGCCGTGGAACCGCCGTCTGGCGCTCTCTTGCGAGGACGCTCTCAACTTTGCTTGTAACACGGTGAACATCGGAAAGTCAGTCATCCTAAATCACGCTTCGCGGGAATTAGTAGCGCGGCTGAACGAGTACGGGTTTGAAGTGATTACGACCGTGTTGACCGAGTTCATCCGCGCGGGTGGCGCGGCGAAATGCTTGTCGCTGCGCCTGAACGAAGCATGAGGGCAGCGGCAACTCGCGTTTCGGCCGCGTTCGTTGTGGTCAAAGGTCTTTTTCAAGCACCACAAAGTGCAAATCATCCCGGAGTGGTCTGCCGAAGCGCTCGTCACCGTATGGAAAGGGTTTCGTTTCACCCGTTAGCGTGTACCCCCTCCGTTGGTACCAGGCGATCAGGGTGTCCCTGGCATTTACCACGGTCATACGAATGCAGTGAGCGCCGCGTTCTTTGGCAAAGCCTTCCGCAGCGGCTAACAGAGCGCGACCTAGTTGTCTATTTTGCAGATCGGGCCTGACAGTCAGTAGCCCGAGATACCAGACGCTTTTTCCCGGATACAACCAGACTGTTCCCAATAGCGTTCGGTTAACAGCGTGTCGATGCGTCAGCAAGTGAGCGCCGGGGTTTGCGGCCAAATCTTCTCTGAGAAGAGATTCATTCAGACGCTGCCCTTCGATAATACCCGTCTCAATATTCCAACTCGCTGAAGGACCGGCGCCTCGAAAGGCCAGGTTTACCAGGTCTACGATCGCAGGGTAATCAGCCTCAACAGCAGGAGTAAGCAACATCCGTATTACTCTACAACTACACTCGGCTCAAGCAAGCAGCATTCAGCAATACGCGTCTATGTGGCATCTCTGTACTGTTCAAGAGCGTTCGTTCCTAAGGAGAAGAGTCGAGTTGCTCCGCCTATCGAGGTCTCGATCAATGGATCTTTACTATGGGCATCCGTATCGTTCGCGTCACTAGGGAACTTGCCTGCCGGCAGCCGGGCTCCGCCTCGCATGTCCAGGTAGCGGCGCCGGCGGACTTTCACCGGCCCAGCAAGAATTTCGATACGCCGATCTGCTTGTTTGAGGGCCAGTCTGATATTGGGAGCGCGGTGGCGCCGGGGAGCGCCAGTTACGAAGCCAGCACGAAGCAGTACACCATGAACTCTGCCGGCTACAACGTCTGGTACACGCGCGACGAGTTCCGTTCTCTCTGGAAGAAGATGTCCGGCGACGTTTCTCTCGCGGCTGACATCATGTACCCGGACCCGAATGGCTACGGTGTCCGCAAGGCAGTCCTTATCATTCGCCAGGACCTCGAGGATGATTCCAAGGAGGCTCTTACCACCGTGCACGGTCTCGGCATGATCCACCTGGCGCAGCGCGCGGAGAAGGGTGTCCGCGTGAAGGACATGGAGTATCGCATCGGGGGACGCGGGCGTCCTGGCCAAGCGCATCGGCATCGAAAAGCACGGCGATTCTTTCGCGCTTTTTGTCAGCGTCGAGGGCGAACCGATGCATCAGTTCGGTCCACCCATCAACCTGCACATCGAGGGGCCTTTCTACGTTGGCATCGGCTTCTGCTCGCATCTGCCCGATAAAATATCCTGCTCAAACTCGATCCCTTCGTGAGCGCCCGGTTCACCAGCAAGCGCAGCTTGCGCGGCTTCGAGCTGTCGGGACTTGAGGAGATGGTAGAGGCTGTCGACCTGGTCCGTATAGAACCATAGGCTCACATCGTGCGGGCCCGGGTTTCCTTGCCTATTCAGCATGAGCTCGGCTTTTCCGAATGACAGCATGCCGAAGTTCGCCAGGCCGCCATCCTCGTATCGCGCAATTTCTTTGAACCCGATAGAGGCGTACCAGTCGAGGGTTCGAGCGATGTCCGGCACATTGATCATCGGAACACCTTTCTTGATGGAGCCGGCTATGCTCACCATGCTTGCCCCGAAGCTTGAGGGCATGACGGTATCGGGCTGCTTCGCTCCGGCAGCGTGCAAACGGCTGCTAGCCTTTCTCTCACCGCGCAGCATCGCAACCGCGAGCGCAGTTTGACCGCTCGTATCTTCCGCCTCCAGGTCCGCGCCCAGCTCGATCAGGAGATCGAGAATGTCGTGGCGGCTCCGGCTCACGGCGAAATGCAGCGGCGTCTGCCCTTGTTCAAAGCGCGACATACGGCGATCGAGCGCTTGCGGATTCTGTTCCACCAGCGTTCGAATCAGGTGCAGGTCTCCGGCACAGATCGCCGAGAAGATGTGGTGGCGCGCGCCGCGCTCGAGGAGTAGCGAGACCAGGTTCCATGGGATGCCGCCCGGTGGGTGGAAGAAGGCCGCCCAGCCGATGACGTCGAGTTCGTGCATATCGCCGGAGCCGTGGACGTCGCCGCCTGCATCGAGCAGAGCGCGCACAGTCTCCAGGTGTCCCTGAGCGGCAGTCCAATGCAACGCGTAGGCGTTATCTCCGGCCTCGCGTGCGTTCGGATCCGCGCCGTGCTCAAGCAGCAACCGCACGGCGTCCACGTGACCGCCCTTCGCCGCGGCGTGCAGTCCCGTCCAGCCCTGATAGCGCGCCTCCGGGTTGCTTACGCGAACCAAGCTTGGGTCGTTCGCGAGCAAGCCGTGCAAGCGCTTGACATCGCCCTTGGCGCAGGCATCGAAGAAGGCGACAAGATATTCAAGCCAAGGACGCTCGGGAAGTTTTGAGTTCGACATAGAGCCTTCCTTCCCTTCTTTATACCCGGTGTCGGGATGCCGGGGTCAAGAACGATATAATCGCCGCGGGGAAAGTATGGGACGCGTGATTGCTGCTGTCGTTACCGGCTACTGCTCGATCGGCGTGTTGGTGTGGGCAACCGACCAGGCCTTTGCGGCGGCCATTCCAGGCTTCAAGTCGATGACGATGCCTCCGGTCTATTACTTCGTTCTGAGCCTTATCAGCGATTCTCTCTATTCCGCTATAGGCGGCTACCTCTGTTGTGCGATTGCGCGCACACGGTGCAGGACCGCTAGTTTAGCGCTCATCGTCGCTGGTGAACTTATTGGCATCGCCGCTCAAGTCGCACTATGGAATACTGTTCCGCACTGGTTCGGGATCAGCTTGCTTGTGCTCTATCCACCGTCGGTCTGGTTTGGTTCGCGCCTCCGTGCGCATGGGAAAACTTTGCCACTTCGCTCAGATATCTAGAAGCATATTCGCCCAAAAAAACTGCATCCTTATTCTAGATTGTATTATCCATAACCGTGTAGCGCTTTACAAGGAGAGATGATGAGTCTTAGTTCAGGAACGCTTTCGGGCAAAGTGGCGTTGGTCACGGGCGGTTCGCGAGGTATTGGGGCGGGGATCGTGAAGCGGCTTGCGAAAGAGGGTGCTGCTGTCGCGTTCACCTATGCAGCTTCGCACGAGAAGGCGCAGAAGTTGGCGCAGTCCTTCGAATCGACAGGCGCAAGAGTGCTGGCGATTCACGCGGATAGCGCCGACGCCGCGGCGGTGCAAGGCGCCGTGAACCAGACCGTGGAAACGCTGGGGCGGCTCGATGTATTTGTTAACAACGCGGGCATCCTGTTACGGGGTACAGTCGATCAGGTTTCGCTGGAAGACCTGGACAAAATGATGGCGGTGAACGTGCGTTCGGTCTTTGTCGGCATACAAGCGGCGGCACGCCACATGGGCGACGGCGGGCGCATTGTGACGATTGGAAGCGTGGTCGCGCAGCGAACCGCTTTTCCGGGAGCAAGTATTTATTCCATGACCAAATCGGCCGTTTCCGGACTGGTGCGCGGCGTGGCCGTGGATCTGGCTGCGCGCGGCATCACTGTGAACAACGTGCAGCCCGGACCGACTATCACCGATTTGAATCCATTGGATGGGCCGCATGCCGAGATCATCAAGAGCCTGCTTCCGGTCAAAAGGTTCGGAACAGAGGATGAGATTGCCGGTCTGGTCGCCTATCTGGCGAGCCCGGAAGCCGCTTTTGTTACGGGTGCGAGTCTGACCATCGACGGCGGCTACATCGCGTAAGCTTTCGCCGATAAACTAGTCCCAGAACGAGGGGATGGATCGCTCATGGCCAGACCGAAGGAATTCGATCGCGACGAAGCTCTGCAAAAGGCGATTGGAGTTTTTTGTGAGAAAGGCTATGCGGCGGCTTCGACTGACGAACTGATGCACGCGATGAAGATCAGCCGTCAAAGTATGTATGACACCTATGGCGACAAGCGGCAGCTTTACCTGGAGGCGTTCCGGCGCTACGCTGCCGACAGCGTTAGCGAGCAGATCAGCCATCTGGAGAAATCCTCCTCTCCGCTTGCTGGAATTGAGAAGATGCTTGTCGCCTTCGCTACAAGGACCGAGCGGGATGGGATCACCGGCTGCATGGGTATCAATGCAGTCTGTGAGTTCGGCCGATCGGACCCGGAGGTCACAGCTCTAGGAAACGCAGAGAGCGTCCGGCTGAGCGCCGCTCTGGAACAGGCTGTACGTCAGGCTAAAGCCAAAAAGGAGATCAGCAAGACGGTGGAGGAAGCCACTGCGGCACAGTTTCTTCAGGCAACACTTGCGGGTTTGAAAGTGGCTGCGAAAGCGGGTGCGGATACAAAGGCACTCAAAAGCATCGCCCACTTTGCCCTGCGCAGTTTGACAAGTACTCAGTAGAAAGCTGGGCGCTATTCGGGACATGAGACTCCTGCCGGCGCGCCCGTGGGAGCGCTGAGGCGCACGTCTTCTCCCGTTAGTTTTCCGAACACGAGGTGCTGCACGGCGGGAGGCTGTGTGGGAGCCATGGTGAAGAACACGCCTACGGTTGCCTTTTGGCAGGTCATGTTGAACTGGCCGCGCAGCCAGTTCTCCGCCATTACCGGACTCGCGGTGCTGCACTCTCCCACCTCTTGCTTCAGCCGGCGGATCTCTTCGCGCCTTTCGGCCACGGGTGCGTCGAGGAACAAGTTCATGGCGGCGATTTGCTTTGCTTCCGAGTCGTCCCAGGCTTTCCACAGATGAAAAATATGATCGCGCGCTTGCGTGAGAATCGGGGCTGCGGGCAGTTCGCGTTTCTGAAGGCCGCCGGTTTTGAGAAACAAGTCGAGGGCCTGGTTGATCGGGTCAGCCGGTCCGGCATACGTCAAATTGGCCATAGCAAACAGGCCAACACCGTAGTCGGGCAGCCATAACATATACGAGCCGAATCCGGGCAGGCCTCCGCCGTGTCCCACGATTTGCTCGAAACGGCAATCGCTGCTGATGCGCAGACCGAAGCCGTAGCCGCTCGCGGTGGCCTGAACCGCGGCGCCGTCACGCCGTACGGTCAGGTTCGCGGGACGCCATACATGATTCATCTCGCGAACCGAGGCCCGGCGCACAGGACCCGCTTCCGCGTCGTCGCGCGGAGGCCAGGCCGAAAGCTGGAAGGCGACGTATTTGCCCAGATCGCCCGCGGTTGTCAGAAGGCCGCCCATGGATCCGAATGCGCCGTGCGGGAGCGGGGCTTCCTCTAAATAAGTACCGTCCGGCTGCAGGCGATAGCCCACTGCTCGACTGGCGGCCGGCACCGATGAAAACTCGAAGGTAGAGCCGTCCATGCGGAGTTTATCGAGGATCTGGCTTTGGACGTACTTGTCGTATGGCATTTCGGAGGCACTGGCGATGACCCGGCCGAGTAGTCCGAAGGCATAGTTCGAATATTCGTAGCGCGTGTCGGGCGGCGTAGAAAACGGAATGCCGAGATTCAACCATTTTGTAACGTCGGCGTCGGAGGCAGCCAGTTGCTGATCACCCCACGGATTGTCTTCCGGAAAGCCCGCGCTGTGGCTGAGCAGTTCCCGAATCACCAGCGGCGCGGTATCGCGCGTGGGCAGCGGCATGCGCGCGAACTCGGGAATCCATTTCGAGATGGGATCGTCGAGCGAGAGTTTGCCGTCATCGCGCAGTTTCAGGATGGCGAGGGCTGTGAAGCTCTTCGTCATGGAGGCAATGCGAAAAACCGTGCTGGTGTTGACGGGTGCTTGAGCGGCACGGTCCCGAACGCCCGCCGATGCGACGTGGGCGAGGCGTCCGTCGATGACGACACCCCACACCATTCCGGGAATCTTCTTTTCGGCGGCGAAACGAGTGAAAACCTGGTCCATTTGCGGGAGAGCGGATTCGAGTTTCGTTATCCGTTGCGGATCAGTGAAACGCGCGGGCGGATAAGCCTCGCTCGCGCGCAGGACGGTAGCTGCGAATAAAAGGGACAGCTGGAGCAATCGCATGTCTTCCAGAATCCCATGCTGACCGGACTCTCCAGCCCGGTCAAAAAGAATACTTTATTGCGAATTGGAGTTGCCGCATCGGTTTCGCCGTGGTGACGACACCGAACGTGGATGGGTTGCGCGCGTCGGCCGATGGTGTATTCCAATTGGGGTGGTTTAGTGAATTAAACGCCTCGAAACGGAACAGCATCGAGTGACTCTCCCAGAGCCTGATATTCCTCGTCAACGAGGCATCGAAATTTGTGGTTCCAGGCGTAGAGAGGGTGTTTCGCCCCATGTTTCCCGGCCTGTAACTGAGCGCCGGATTGCTGACGTTTATGGCGGCAATGTTCCAAAACTGCTGCGCGGAGCGGTTAGTTGGAATCGGGCTGATGCCGGTAGCGTCCGGTTGATTGCCCAGAGTTCCCAAGCCGGCTGTATCGCCGAGCTGCGTGACGTTGTAAGAGGTGCCGTCGGCGAGCGTGAGGATTCCTCCCACCTGCCATCCGCCCACGATATGGCTCACAAACCCGTGGTTTACGAAAGGCTTGTTAGGGCCAAACGGAAGTTCGTAGACATAGGACGCGATAAAGCGGTGCGGCTGGTTGAATTGCGAAGGGCCTCGTTCGGCGCGCAGGTTATAGCTATTGGTAGGCCACAACGTATCACCGGAATTGGTGCGAAGCGCGCTGCCGTTGTCGATCGCTCTGGACCAGGTAAAGCCAACGATGTAAGTAAGTCCATGGGAAAAGCGTTGGGTTAGTTTTACGTCCCCGGCGTTGTAGGTCGAGTTCACCACACCGGCTACCTCCTGAATGGGGCCGAAGGACGGGAAAGGGCGCCTCTGGGTGGTGCTGGTGTTGTCGGCCGGGCCCGTTTTGGGCACGGCTTGGTTGATTATGACGAAGCGATTCAAGTGATGCCCCTGGTTGCCGAGATAGCCAGCTTCCAAGACAATGTTCTTCGAAAGTTCACGCTGGATATTCACCATGTACTGCTCCACATAAGCCGCGCTATTGCCCTGGTAGTTGGCTAAAATCTGTGGCGCGTTAAGACAGGTGCCACTCCATCCCGGACAGAGGGGGCTGGCCTGCTCGGAAGCCCAGGGAGATTGCAGGTCCTGGATGCGCGCGTTCGCGGCGATGACATTGCCATCGCGGCCGGCGAGGTTGCGGGACATATCGAAAACGGCGTTACCTATGTCTTGCACGTAGAATATGCCGAAGCCGGCGCGGAAGCTCCAATGTGTTCCGGGGCTGTAGGCCAGTCCGATTCTGGGCCCGAAATTCTTGTTGTAGGGATTGACTAAGCTGCGGCCCATAAATTGATCTCCTGCCTGCACCGGCTGCCCGGTTGCGTAACGGAAGTTCAAGCCGTCGTAGAAATCGCCGGCGCCCGGCCTGGTGAGGATGGGAGACTGCGAGTTTGGGATGACGCTGGCGACGCCATTCTGGCCGATGGCTACGCCTGAGGTGAATACCTGGGCATTGATGATGGAGCGGTACTTATCGTGCCAGGGGCGCGGGTTTTCGTAGCGCAAGCCGAGATTCAGAGTCAGGTTCGGGGTGATTTTCCAGTCGTCCTGCACGTAGCCGGCGTAGGAAGTCCGGCGAAGCATGCCATTGGCGAGAGCTACCACGCGGTAGGCTTGCGAGGGCGCGCCGACGATGAAATCCGCAAAATTGTACCCGCTGGAGCCTGGGGAGGCGGGGTTGTTGGTGGACTGCCCATCAAAATCGAACTCGCCGGTGGCTTTCTGGTTGCCGTTCTGGTTGTAACGGTCGCGGCGGATTTCGATACCAATTTTGATGGAATGGCTGCCTTTGATGATGGACACACCGTCAAGCCCTTGAAACGTGTTGTTCCGCGTGATCCAGGGAGTCACTCCGCCGTAGCTGCTGAGTCCGCCGCCGATAGCGACTTGCGGGAGCCCATAAGCAAGGGGACTCGCCGCGAACAATCCCTCAATGCCGAGAGTCGCCTGCACATTGGTCGTGTTCGCGTAAAATCCGGCCAGATCGTTATTGAACTGATTCCAGGCAAAGCGTGCTTCATTGACGACGGATGCGCTGATGATGTGTGTGTTGGCCAGCACTCCCTGCCGGACCGTAGTGGCCGCATGGGACGTGTCGGTGAGGAAGGTGGTCGCCGGAACGCTTAAATCGTTGCCCCAACTGAACCGTCCAAACCAGCTCGAGCTGGCGTTTTGGATGTAATCGAAGCGTTGATTAAACTGGTCCGAATCAGTAGGTGAGACGGCCTGGCGAACGTAGTTGCGAACTATACTATTGCCGGGCACGGTGGGAGCCGGATAGTAACTCATGAGCGTCAGCGCCGCGGGGTTGATGCGGCTTGTGGGGATGCGGTTTCCGGGAAATTGCGTGGCGGTTCCGGTGGTGCTGGTGGTGTACACGCGGGTAGTGGGATCGTAGATGGGAGGAATTCCAGAGGCGGAGAAATCTCCGGCGCGCATCGCGAGAGTCGCCACCGAACCGACTTGCTGGATAGTGGAGCGGTCACGCAGTTCCTCAAAGTTGGACATGAAGAACAAGCGGTCTCTGCCGTTGAAGATCTTGGGAATCGACACCGGGCCGCCCAGAGTAAATCCGTAGTCGTTCCGGCGGAAGGGGTTCTTCGCTCCTACCTGCTGCCATTGCCTGGCGTCCACATACGAATTGCGGAGAAATTCGAAGGCCGTGAGATGGTACCTATTGGTGCCGGACAAGGTAGTGGCGTTGACTTGCGATGCGCCTTTGCCGAACTCAGCCGAGTACACGCCGGTCTGCACCTTGAATTCCTGAATGGCGTCCACCGATGGGTGAATGATGTAGGAGTTGAAGTTGGGATCGGTGTTCTCGACGCCATCTAGGGTGTAGTGATTGAACTCCAGCCGCTGTCCGGCGATGGACAGGGCCGTCGCGGAACGCACTCCGCCTTGTAGTCCGCTGCCGCCTGTCGATGGAGCCTCGGCTACAACATTCGGGCTTAGGGCGACAAGAGAGAGATAGTCGCGGCCATTGAGCGGGAGGTCCACAATCTGCTTGGTCTCGATGACGCTTCCCAGCGCCACCGAGTCGGTGTTGAGCTGCGGCGCCCCGCCGGTCACTTCGATGTGCTGCGAGAGTTCGCCGACCTCCATGGTGAAGTCGACGCGCGCCACACCGCCCACTTGGACCTCTACAGCAGTGTTGGTGGTTACTTTGAAGCCGGATTTTTCACAGCGGACATGATACATGCCCGGCAATAGATAGGGCAGCGAATAAGTGCCGCTATCGTTGCTGACAGCTCTACGGACCTGCTGTGTGGCCTGGCTGGTGACGGTAATTGCCGCGCCCGCGACCGTTGCGCTGGTGGAGTCTGTTACAGTGCCGTTGATTTCCCCAAATTGCTGCGCCTGGATTGCTAAGGCGGAAAGCAAGATAAAAATAACAATGAGTATTGGCCTGAAGCGTTTCATTACACCCCTCGAATCTGCAAGTCGGACCGTTCAGCCGCGCTAAGACTTGAGCGCATCACTGACATGGTGATCTATCATTGCGTGGGATGAATATATCATCGTTCGCGAAGCGGTGTAAATAGTGCGGAAGAAAAAGGCGCGTTAAAAGTAAGAAGAGCGCCCACGGATTGGCGCTCTTGCATGCACATTTCTAAGTGATCACAGTATCCCGCATTCATAAGCTAGTACGTGCGGCACTGAATCGCTGGCGCAGAGGCGCACTTAGGCGCGGAATTACTTATCCTGCTGATGAAGTTCTTCGAGCCGCTTCTTCAGATACTCCGCGTACTCTTTCTTCAACGCAGGATCTTTCGGACTGCCGTAGATTTCGCTGGATTTGTACTTTCCGGTGTCGAACTTCTTTTTAGTCCACTCGTCGTGGATGTGCACTTCGTCGGCATGATCCACGACCTTTGAGACCAATTGAGGAGGGATGAAATAGATGCCCTCGCGATCGCCGACCGCGAGATCGCCCGGCATGACGGTCACCGGCCCAATGTGAATCGGGATGTTGATACCGCTCACCATAACTTCTCCAATACCGGATGGATCAGTGGATCGATAATACGCCGGCATAGGGATCTCGGTAATTGCATCCAAGTCTCTAATAGCGCCGTCTACGATGAGGCCCGCGTTATGAGTCGTCTTGCTGATGTAGTAGAACAGATTGTCCCCGACGATTGTTCCGTGGACCTTTTTGTTAAAGAGATCCACCACCAGCACATCGCCTGGCTGCAGCATGTCGATTACTGTCTGGTTATGCAGCCGGGTGATGCCACGCTGCTTCGCTTTCGTGTTGAGAACATCATTGACGTCCGGACGCGCGGGCATGAACTGAAGGGTAAAGACGCGCCCCACCAATTTCTTGTCCCCGTGCGCGACGTGGAAGCCATCCGCAAACTGGCTCGGATAACCTGCTTCGGGCAGAACGGCCCAGATCTCTTCGGAAGATACACCGCGTGCTCTTTCGAGCAGCTTGTCCGGCACTTTCGGACGGCCATCAGGAAAGCGATCAAACGGATTTGAGACCGTGTAATCAATCAGATCCTGCTTACTGAATGTAAGTAGCTGCGCCTGCGCGGCCGGCGCCCACAAACTGAGACTCCAAAGACTGAAACTTAGGACCGCCGCCGATCCCGAGACTGCCGTTTTGATTAGTTGAATCATTTTTCTTGGGTTTCTTTCCGAACGAACCAGCCAGGGCAACCAGCTAGCTAGGGTTTATTTACTTTGACAACGAAATAACTGATTTGCTTTCCCGCCTCAAGGAACATCTGGTGAGGCGTTCCAGCGGGAATATGCACGATGTCTCCGGAGGACAAGGAGCGCTTCACGCCGTCTTTGATCGAGGCGCCCGCCAGCTCTCCCGGGCGCACAGTTTTTCCGTCGACCAATTCGCCACCGACCACCAGCGTGGCTTCGCCGCTTTGGATCACCATGATGTCGGTTTGATTCTCATGCAACTCGGCCAATCCATCTTTGTCGCGGTGCGAAATGCCCAAAGAGTGATTCTCAAATTTTGCGCCCTTCGGTCCCGCTTCTGGCGGTGTGCCCTTCGACCAATAAACGAATCCAGCGGGATCACCGGCGGCCAGCAGCGGGCCGATGGTGAGGCCGAAGAGTAGCAGCACTCTGTGAGTCATTCGATTTTTCTCCGTGTGTTTTTCACCTTTGGGTGGTTTCGACCTTGGCCTCAAAGTTATGTCCGATATCTGGGTAGCCATTCATAGCCAGACGGCAAGCTGGTCCATCGCCATAGAAGCGCGGCCGATGCCAAGTCATCTTGGGTGCATATACGATATCACCGGCATTCGCGATAATCTCCGGCTGGCCCTCAATTTTGTACTGCACTTGACCGAGCAGAATCACCCAGAACTCCGCGCACTCCGCATGGTAGTGTCCCTTGTCGGCGGGATTTAACGGAGGCAGGTCTTTGGTGTAACCGTAGATCACGTTAGACACAGCGCGGTCGTCATGGACGAAGCGTGGACCACCCGATTTCTTCTCCTGCTTTTCGAGGCCCGCGGCGATGTCGTCAAAGACGAGGTACGGCTTGTTCCCATGGTCATATACGCCTTTCGCCTGCGGCAGATTCACAGACAGCCAGTGGAAGCCGGGCATTTTCGGCGGGGTGTCTTCGGATGGGTAGAGATATTTCGCATGCGCGACGTTGACTTCGAAGCGCAGCGAAGGCTTATCGCCCACGGTTTCCATGCTGTAGGAATTGCGATACGGCACTTGCACCAGCCATCCCTTTGAAGCGACGAAGGACTCTTGTCCCTCGATGCTGAAACGGATCTGCCCGTCCGTCACCACCCACCATTCGCGCGTGTCGGCATGCAGGCGCCGGGGTGTTTTTCCGCCGGGCGCCATGGAAATGTAGACGCCGTTCAGGTGATCGTCATCCACGACGACCTCCCGCCAGTCGGTTTCGCCCTTATGTTTGGCGAGGATCTCCGGAAGGCGAGTGACTGGACGGTGGGGCGCGACGTAAGCGGGGAGGGTGTCGGGCTTCGGGGCCCAGACAATCATTCCCTTTTGCTGTGCGCAGACTGGCAGAAGGCCGAGGAAGCCGAGGATTAAAACTGACGCGGTTTTCATGGTTACTCCTTGGGCCAGAGCGAACAATGATCTATCATCGTCTAGCCGGGACGTATATTATCATGGCGCCGGCGAGCATGTAAAGCATGATCGTCCGCTATATCGCGGATGCTACGATTAGTCGGCGCGCCGGTGGCGCTATGTCATTAACCTTTCCTGAGCTTGAGCCAGTTTCTCTAAAAGACCGCGTTATTAATGCGCTTAAAGACGCGTTTTTCGCGGGACAATTGAAGCCCGGAGACGCCATTGTGGAGCGCGAACTGGCGCGGCAGATGAAGGTAGGAACTCCGGTGGTCCGCGAAGCGCTGATCTCCCTCCAGGGGCAGGGATTCGTGCGGCGCGTCACCAACACCGGAACATTCGTGACGCAGTTTGCAATCGATGAGGTTCGGCAACTCTATAGCTTGCGGGTAGAACTGGAGACGCTGGCGCTGCAATGGGCGCGGTCGCGGGTTACCGATGCGGATTTAGACGGCCTAAAACGTCTGGTAGATGCTGTGGTGGAGGCGGGAGAAAAAGGGGACCGGCGTGTCTTTCTGGAACGCGACTATACTCTGCATCGCCGCTTCTGGGCGCTTTCCGGCAATGCGTACCTTGCCGACACGCTGGACCGGTTGATGGCTCCGTTGTTTGCTTTCGTGGTGCTGGCCAGCGGTGCTCCCATGACGGCATCGATGGGCAGAGAGCACTATGACTTGGTCAATGCGCTGCGCAATCTGGAAGAGCCGGAATTCTCCTCAGTGATTCGCAAAACTTTGTCTGGATTTGCGTTCCGCTGGTTGTCCACGTTTTCCGATAGCGCAGGGTAGTTGTGAACCGGCAACTCCGGACTCTGTGATATGCTGCCGTCGGGAATTGAGCTGATAAATCAAATATCACCGATTTACCTTCTATAACGGGAGCAGCGTCTGCATGGCCGTTGGAGAAAATGCCGGAGCCAGTGTTGCCGGCACTGTTGCTACCGGCGCGGGAAAATCAGCCGCCCCCACGCACGTCAGGCATGTCGTATTGGGGCTCACCATCGTGGCTTACATGATCACCTACATGGATCGCGTGGTGGTCTCTTCCGCAGTACCCTCCATCCAAAAAGAATTCGGCTTTTCCATCATTACGATGGGGTGGATTCTGAGCTCGTTCCAGTGGGGATACGCGCTCTTTCAAATTCCTGGCGGCTGGCTGGGTGATCGCTTCGGGCCACGCCGCGCGCTGACGCTCATTGTGGCCTGGTGGTCGCTCTTTACATCGGCAACCACTTTGGCCTGGGGCGCCGGCTCCATGGCGCTCATCCGGTTTCTCTTCGGCATGGGTGAGGCGGGCGCCTTTCCGATTGCTACACGCTCGCTCTCGCGATGGATGCTGCCGGCTGAGCGGGGCTTTGCACAGGGAGCCACGCACGCGGGGTCGCGCCTGGGAGGCGCCATTACGCCGGCTCTGGTCGCGCTCCTCATTGCACATTGGGGATGGCGCAGCGCATTTCTTTGCTTCGGGTGCCTGGGTCTGGTCTGGGCGGCAGTCTGGTTTTGGTATTACCGCGACAGCCCATTTGAGCATGCTTCCGTGAATGCAGGGGAACGCGAACTGATCCGCTCCAAACTTGGAGACGGAACACTTGGAAACAGAACGGCAGGGCAGGCGAGCGCCCGGTCGGTGCCCTGGAAAAAGATTCTGATCAGCCGGCAGATGTGGATTCTTTCGGCGATGTATTTCTGCTACGCCTATAACGTGAGCGTATACCTCGTTTGGTTTCCGAAATACCTGAACGATCACAGAGGGTTCAGCTTGCGGCAGATGGGACTTTACGCGAGCCTGCCTTTGCTGGCGGGAACTGCCGGGGACGTTTTGGGAGGCTGGCTTTCGGATCTGTGGGCGAAACGCTCAGGCGACCTGAGAACGGCGCGTTGGGGAATGGGAGCGATTGGCTTTTTGGTCGCCGCAGTGAGTATCACCATCGCATGCCTGACGGCGGATCCGCTCACGAGCGTTTGGTATTCGTGCCTGGCGATGTTCGGACTGGAGTTGACGGTGGGTGTTTCGTGGGCCATTCCATTGGACATCGGAGGCGACTATGCGGGGTCGGTTTCCGCCGTCATGAACACATGCGGCAATCTGGGAGGAGCAACCGCGTCCGCCTTGTCGGCTTACCTGGTGACGTTGTATGGCTGGAATGCGCCGTTTCTGGTGATGTCGGGGTTGTCGGTGGTAGGAGCCGCGTTTTTCTTTAAGATTAATGCCACGCGGCGGTTATTTAGTGCCTGAGCCGGCCTGACTTTCAGTGATCCGGTTGCCGGCAATGTAGACGGCCTCAATGCTGCGCGTGTTCTTGATATCGTCCAGCGGATTGCGGCGGAGCACGACGAGATCGGCCCACTTCGATGCCTGCAAAGTTCCCAGATCGTTGGCGTGAAGGAATTCGGCTCCGCTGCGCGTGGCGGCGGTGATGGCTTGCATGGGAGTCAGCCCGGATTGCACCATGAGTTCCAATTCCCATTGCTCGAAATAGCCGGGGAAGCGTCCAGGCGGCCCGGTATCGGTGCCCATGCCATAACTCACGCCGGCGCTGGCAAGCGTCTTGAGATTCCTGCGGGCGGTTTCGAACAAGCCGCGGTATTGCCTGAAGTCCGGATCGGCTCGAACGGTCTGCTGATACTTGGGAGACTTGAGCGTTTGGAGCACCTGCGCCGAAAGAGCGCGCGTGAAAAATGGATCGTTCGCAAACGAAGGTGTTTCCCCATAGACGAACATGGAAGCTTCCCGCGTTAAGGTGGCCGCCATTTGCCAGGCGCCATGCTGCTTCATTCCGTCTATCAGCGCCTGATCGATGGGCTTATCGCGAACGCTATGCGCCAGACCATCGACGCCGTAGCTCACCAATTCTTTGGCATCCTGCAGATAAAAGATATGCGCCGCGACCCGTAAATTGTGGCGGTGAGCGCTTTCGATAATGGCTTTGGCGATGGGGTAGGGCATCTTCTTCTGCGTGCCCAGATGATCGTCCAGCCAGAGCTTGATGATGTCGACGTGTTTGGCGGCTTGCGCTGCCACGGCCGGCTCCACTTCAGCAACGCTGCTGACACCGGTGTTCACACCGGCCAGGCCGCCATAGCCGCCTTTGAAAATGAATCCCTGCCCCGCCGTATAAACGCGCGCTTCAGACGGGCGGCCGGTGGCACGCTGCTCCGCGCGAATCTTGAACATAAGATCCTGATCGGTGCCCATGCTCAAGACCGTGGTCACGCCGTAGGAGGCATAGGTCCGCAAATTCTTCTGGATATTGTCGCGCGTGAAGAACTTCGCGCTCTGTTGCAGATCGACCGTATTCCCGACATGACCGTGCAAGTTGATGAGACCCGGCATCACATATTTGCCGGTCAAATCGATGGTTTCGGCGGAAGCCGGCGCTTTCAATTGCGCGACCGGCCCGACCCAGCGTATGCGGCCATTATCAATAATCATGGCGGCGCGCGCCAAGGGAGCCTGCCCGGCGCCATCAATCAAAGTAAAGTTCTTCAGTACCTTTGTTTCGGCTGAAAGGACTTGCGTGGAGAGCGAGACGGCGAACAGCAAATACAGACAGTTGGTAATTCTATTTTGTTTTAGTGCGGGCATCTTCGAGAATCCGTTTAGCGCGAGAAGGGTTGAAAATTCCGCAGGAACAGAAGCGCGAAAGATAAGTCGCGGCCTGCTCCGGGGTGCGCCGGTCTTCCTTTACAAAGTCGATCATCTTCTTGGCGAGGGAGTGGCTGATCATCCCATGCCCACACATGGTTGACAATGCCGCGACCTGGGAATTGGGCAGTTTTTCGGTCTTTCCTTCAAAGCCTAACGAGTAGCCCACGCTGTGGCGTTCGATGCAGGCGAACTGGCAGCACTGTTCCGCGCCCTGGATGGAAGTAGAAACGTTCACGCTGAGCCCTAGATCTTCTTCCTTGATGCGCTTCACGAATTGTTCAGCTGCGGAAACATTATCGAACACGGCGGCGCAGGTAGTGGGAACATCAAGACCGCCAATCACTGCCTGGAAATCAGGCGAGATGTCACGCTTCCAATGCGCCAGAGGATTCACATTTCGAGACGAGCGCAGCGCGCCGCCGTGGCGGGCATCTCCCAGATTTACGGGCTTGTATTCCAGCGCGATTTGCAGGAAGCGGCGCAGCTTGGGCAGAGCATCGGTGTCGTTCTTTTTCTTGCTGGGAATGGCGAACACAATATAGTCATCACGGAAGCTTTCCGCGTCACCGGACCGATGCAGCGTATTCGTCATACATTCACCGTTTGTTGAGAAGGCTCAGCGGCTGACTGGTTCACGCGGCCCAAGCCGATATTGGTCTTCGCGCGCTCTAATTTGTAGCCCAGGCGTTCGAGAACCGGCGCGACAACCGTCTCTTCGCCGAACTCTCCGCAGCGCGTGGCCACTCCCAGCGCTACGACGGTATCGAGTTTTTTCTCGACCTCCCAAACCAGACGAATGACTTCTTCCGCGCGCTCGACGGGCACTTTGATTTCGACAATCGCCGACATTACTTTTTCTGCCAAGATATCCGGGCGCAGCGTGCCGGTGCCGACATCCGTCATAAGAGAGGTAACGGGATTCTTCTTTTCAAAGCTTACGTTCGCTTTGGCCAAGGCCCAGCACATCTCCTGGATTTCGCGAAAACGTACGCCGACTCCGGGCCGGCCGAATTCAATGGTGAAGCCCACTTCGCCCACTTTGACGCGGCCCGTCACGTCGTTCGTTTTCACTTCTTCGGTGCCGCGGCCCTCGACGCCGGTGGATTCGTGAGGTACGCGCGGATCTGAAAAGGCCCGGCGGACGACACGTGGCCAGGTGAGTTCGTCCGGCTCAAAGGCGGCGGTGGGACAGACGTCCGGCTCAGGGTCAAAACGAACACGCATCGCCGCGAAGACTTTGCGCACCGTCCGCACGAAAGTGGGGTTGAGGTGTTCCTGGCTTAAGCCGTTGTAGCAGGCGTAGCATTCGACGCATTCATCACGGTCGATTGTGGCGCGTTTCGTTTGCGGATCTATATAGATAGCGCCCATCGGGCAAACATAGGTGCAGTTGCCGCAAGCCACACATTTGTCATGACTTATCTTCATGGTCTTGTCTTCGGTCCGGGCGGTAAGAATCCGCGCCCGGAGTTCATCGCACAATGATATATCATTGTGCGCGCGATGGGAAGATAGTCTGCGATGGTTGTGAAGCGGTTAAACAGTAGTGGGGTAGTTACTTACTTAGAGGGTTGATCCAACGGAGCTCGCTGAATCGGCCGAAGTCCTGGTCTGTGGATGCGAGCAAAGCTCCGTTCTCCACGGCAAGAGCAGCAAGAACCGCATCTGTCACCAGCGGGCCGGCAGCGTTGTGCTCCATCACGAGCCGTTTCAGAAGTTCCAAGTGGCGAGGGCCTGGCTGCATTACGATCACATCCGGCAGTCCTAGCCATTCGCCCACAATGGCAAGCGCTCGTTGTGTGGGCAGCGGGTTGTTCCAGATTCTCGGATTCGTAGATATCCGGATGAATGCCCAAATAGTGACCCAGGGTAGTGCGATCGTTTCTCCGCTCTCAACCAAACTCGTTAGCCACCGTGCCGCTGTGCCCTGCTGTGGCGCGTCGGCATTGTAGGCGTATAGGAGAAGATTGGCGTCAATAACGGTCAAAGATGCCGCTCTCCTTCGCCGTATTCGAGGAGTGACTCGACGTCATCGTAGTTGAGGCCGCCGCGGTATCCCATGTGAATGGGAGTGATTCTGAGCAAGCGACGGCGAGGTTTTTTCTCTTGCTGCAGGAGTGCGGTGCGCAGGAGATCGTTCAGGGTGCCCCGAAAGGATGCCCCTCGCAACCGGCTTTCGTGTTTCACCCGCTCAAGAACATCCTCATCAAGGGTGACCGTGGTTCTGATGCTCATGATGCCTTAATGTTAGCATCAAAAGCATCAAACCGGTGGAGCGTGAACTTCACCATAGGGGTCAGAGCCGCCGGGTTCCGAGGCTTATTTCCTGAGAGTCGCGTTCCACAAGCACGGTTACTGTGTGGCGCTGGCTTCTGCGATAGGCTGAATGAGGAGACCTTTCATGAAGCGTCGTGAATTCCTGAGGGCCACATCAGCAGTAGGTTTAGCGAGTCCAATTTTGTTACATGCACGAACGGAAATACCAAAGCGTCTTTACAAAGACGGTGTGAAGCTTTCGACCATAGGGTTCGGCGGAATCATCGTGATGGGTCAGGAACAGGCGCACGCGAATCAGGTCGTTGCGGAAGCGGTTGAGCGAGGTGTGAATTACTTTGATGTTGCTCCTTCCTATGGGAACGGTGAGGCGGAGGAGAAACTCGGTATCGCACTGGAACCGCACCGCAAGGGCGTGTTCTTGGCCTGTAAAGCTGAAAAACGCGATCGCGATGGCGCGCGCACGCAGCTCGAAACATCTCTCCAACGTTTGAAGACGGATCACTTCGACTTGTATCAGTTTCATGCGGTCGGTACGGTTGAGCAAGCCAAGCAGATTTTGGCTCCCGGAGGCGCCGCGGAAACTTTTGTGAAAGCGAAGAAAGACGGTCTGGTGCGCTACATCGGATTTTCCGCACACGGCGTGGATGCAGCCAAGCTTCTGATGGAGAGCATGCCTCTCGATTCTGTCTTGTTTCCGGTGAACTACATCAACTATGCGGAAGGCGATTTCGGGCCGCAAATTCTGGCGGAAGCAAAGAAGCGCGGGTTGGCGCGCATGGCTCTGAAAGCCATGGCCAAAACAACCTGGAAACCGGGCGAAGAAAAAATCTATCCGAACTGCTGGTATAGACCGATTGAAGATCCAGCACAGGCCGAAAAGGCTTTGCGCTTTACCCTCTCAGAGGATGTAACATCAGCCATTCCGCCTGGATATGAGAAGTTTTTGCAGATGGCTCTGCAAATAGCGTCGAAGTTCAGCCCGCTCAGCGCAGGTGAGCGGCAGGCCTTGTTGGCGAGTGCCCAAGGCGTGACGCCGATCTTCAAAAGGGAATCTGGAGCAGCAGCTTAGTTTCCTGCGCCAAATATTTCGTCGACGCGGCGGCGATGGAACGAAAGCGCCGGTAAACAGCGAGGCTGGCGCGGGCACACCGGGTAAGAGACCACTGATGGCAAAATCTGCCCAGATGTGTATCTTCCGATTGACCCGGCAAAACAGCAAGTTGTATATTTGCTCATGGCACTTCGCGTTCGGCTCACTTCTGCAGCCTTGCTTTACCTGAGTGCGGCAACAGCACCGGGCCAGCAGACAAAACCAGCGTCCGGCACCGCCCCCATTGTGCAACCTGGTGCGCCCGGGCAGAGCAGCAAGACTCTGTCGAAGGGGCCTGCCGGCACACCCGCGAGGGCGCCGGCAGAGGCTGACATCAGCTTCATGCAGGGCATGATCATGCACCATTCGCAGGCAGTCGAGATGACTGAGTTGCTACGCACACGGAGCCACAACAAAGACGTCCAGGCATTGGGCCAGCGCATCAGTATCTCGCAGACCGACGAGATGAAATACATGAAGCAGTGGCTTGAGGATCGCGGCAGGCCGGTGGGCGCTGAGCATGGACCTATGGATCATATGGCTGGCATGAAAGACATGGATATGAGTTCCATGCCGATGATGCCCGGCATGCTGACCCCGCAGCAGATGCAGGCGCTAGCCAAGGCGACTGGCCGGGCATTTGACCACTTGTTTCTGACTGGCATGATTCAGCACCACACTGGCGCCCTGGTGATGGTGCAGGATCTCTTCGACACGCCAGGAGCCGGCCAGGATGCCGTGCTGTTCGACTTCGCCACCGATGTGGATAACACACAGCGCGCTGAAATTAACATCATGCAGAACATGCTAAAGGACAAATAATGATCGTAGAACGAACTTCACGGTTTTCGCGTGGTGCTGTGCGCGTCTCACTTGCACTCTCTCTCTTTTTTTCCGCGCTCTCCGCCGCGCAAACCACTACGCCGGCGCCATCCCCGTCGGTATTCTCCAATCCGCGTGCGTCATCCGACGATCCGCGCATAGGACTCAAGGAGGGATTGTACGACGCCGGCGAAGCGGCGTCCGGCCTGGAAAAGCTTGCCTCACTGCCAAAGCCACCTGGCTTCGCGCCCGGCAATGATGTTACGGCAACCACAGCGTCCACGGCTCCACCGGAACCGGCGCCGGCGCCGGGTGATTCACAGCCCGCGCGAACTCCCGCTGTTCAATACGGCTCCACTAACTCCGATCTGGCCTTTAGCGGAAACCACCTTTTTGTAGGAAACTACAACGGCATCAACTTTTACGACGTCGACAATCCAAAGCAGATTAAGCTGCGGGCTTCCTTGGTCTGCCCTGGCGGCCAGGGAGACGTCTCGGTGTATGGCCATCTGCTGTTCATGTCGGCGGAGGCAGTAAATGGACGGATCGATTGCGGCACGCAGGGAATACCTCTGCCGGCCGGATATGTTCCGCCCCCACCTCCGCCGCCTCCGGCTCCCGCTGCCCCCGGGGCCGCGCCCGCACGCGTGCGGCGTCCGCCTCCGCCACCCAGCCCTGACCGGTTTCGCGGCGTGCGCATCTTCGATATCAGCGATCTCTCGAATCCCAAGCAAGTCGCCGCCGTGCAGAGCTGCCGCGGGTCGCACACGCATTCGCTCCTGATTGACCCCAAAGACAAGGACAACGTATATATCTATATTTCCGG
>Ga0193743_1000411_pt1 | contig 34045 bp, 42 predicted proteins | sample L2c2metaG_FD_143038 | JGI IMG/M metagenome (GOLD analysis project Ga0193743, IMG submission 143038) | Soil microbial communities from a riparian zone of the East river system, Colorado, United States - L2c2 | ecosystem: Environmental > Terrestrial > Soil > Riparian zone | place: USA: East River... | reverse complement strand
TTTATGGAAATGAGTATGCACCTCATGAGTTGTATCGGTCTCCATTTTCTGTCCCCAGCTGGGGGCAAGACCGATCGATCACTAAGAGACGAGAATCATTTAAGGGATTCACCATCATTCATCAAGGTAAAGTGGCTTCGAGGATGAGCCTAGTACATTGTGTACACCTTTCTCAAAATACAGATACATGGTTATAGTCATTACAAAGTTTCGGGTTCTGTTACAGGAATGATCTGAAGAAATCCTCTGCATTAGTGATCTTTCTTTTGTTATCATTAAATTGCACGAGTCACAAACCTTTCCAGTAGTCACGTCATAAATCCAACCGCTCAAATGCGTGCCTTCCTTGAGAAGTTTGGTCCCTTTCAGATAGTGAATGTCATCTTGGACGCTTTCCTTCAGGTTAGGAAATGTGAGGAAATCGATTTTGTCAATGGCCTCTGAGACTACAGCGTTGCCTGTTTCCTCAGCTTTAACTTTCTGGCGAATGTCGTCGTTGGTGAAGGTAAGCATTCCACAATCAGTGTGGTGGAAGACCGCAACTTCGGTCGTGCCAAGGAGACGTTGAGAAATCACGATACTCCTAAGCGCCTCCTTGCTGAAAAAATTGATGGGATAAAGAAAGGGGTGAATAAACAACAAGGGATGGTCACATACGCGGAGCCTCCAGCATTACGGATGACATGAGCTTCTCCAAGGTTAATTTGAAGATGAGCAGCTGGACTGAAAACGATGTTTGGTTACGGCATGGAAGTAATAACCTTGATTTGACAAGGATGGATGCATACTCGATCCGAGCGTCCATACAAGTCACTTGAAAGGTTATCAGCGATCATGTATTTTAATTAACGAATGGACATACCGACTACGAGCTTCTTGGAAGGAGGTAAAGACAAGTGTCCTTTATCGAATGTTGAAGCATACACCTCATTCTTGATAATCAATTCCTGATGGCTGGTCATTGCACAAGATAGTAATAAAATGGGGGGAAAACAGCTGGTGTGTAAGTCAGTTTGAAGGAACCGTCATGATGTGTTTAAAAAGGTCTGAGACTTACTGCTAAAATTCTATTTCAATAGAGATGCCACGAAATTGCGCCATTGGCACACCACAATAGCTCATTGAAGGATGATCCCATGAACAGCCAAAAGTGGGAAAGAGATTTCCAATAATCCTAATAAAAGATAAGCTTCTAGTCTCCCGTAGTCAGACTTTCCGTGTCTTTTTATAAATGTGATGGGAGTCGTTTGAAAGTTTGGGTTGATTCTTAGGTCGGCAATGACTTAGCCGGATAACCGGAACAAAATGAGCGAATTCAGCTTGGTATTATACTCTCCTCCATCTACAGCCAACTTGTAGCTTCTATCATGTCTGTGAATCTTTCCCAAGTTGTCGGACACACCATTCCAGACAAACCTGTTCGTCACTATCTTATTCAATATGCAACTTTATGAATTGACTCTTTATATACTAGGTCGCATGGAACAAGCGCGACTTACTGACATACGCTGTTGGTGTTGGAGCTAAGAACGATGAGTTCCCATTTATCTACGGTGAGGCTACCAATAGCTCTCATAGTACAATTTAAAACTGAATAATTGCGTGTAGAACTTGGTGGGTCGTGGTCTTTCCAGTTATGCTCTATTACAGAGCGAGTGCTAAATGGCATTGTGTACTCACAAACTTTTTACTTCAGACCCCAACTTTTCTGCGCTACCAACCTATCCGGTCGTCCTAGCACTCAAAGGTGCTGATACTGATGTAAATCTCTTCAGTCAACGGGTCCAAGGTCGCCCTATTCCCGGCATGCCGCCCATCAATCCCAACCGTGTCGTCCGTCCTCTTCTTCTAACTTCTATATCTCATTTTATGTTAACATCATCAATTGGATAGGTCCACGCAACTCAGTCCATCGAAATTCTGAAGCCTCTTCCACTTGTTAGTGGTGACGGCTGGACATACAAAACACGGTATACAGGCATCTCCGAAAATAGTAAGTTGAAACTATCCCCGGTCTACAAAACGGCTTCAAAACCTTTCCATGAATAGAGAGTGGTATAATCTTGACTGCTGAAAATACTCTTGTCGACCCGAATGGTGTCGTTTACGCCAGGCTTTTCGTGAGTAATCAAGTTCTCCTGCCCCCACTCGTCAACCACTCATTATCTCAATCCGAAAACAGTCTTCATCTTTCAACCTAGGAGCCAAAGCCACTGGTGAAAAATTCTCCAAAATCATTGCCGGTCCTCCCCAAGGCAAGCCTATTCCCAAAGATCGCAAAGCCGATTGGGTCGTGCAAGAACAAACTACCCCAGAACAAGCTCTCGTCTTCCGTTTGAGTGGCGATTACAACCCTCTTCATATAGGTATGTTTTTTTTATTTATTGGTTTGGAATTCACGTTCATTTATAACCTCTCCATAGATCCTAAAATCGGCGAAGCAGCAGGTTTCGGTGGTGTCATCTTGCATGGTCTCTCAACATTCGGCTTTGCCGGCCGCGCAGTGCTAAAATCAGTTGGTGGAAGTGACCCCAACTCTCTTAAACTCTTCGGTGTACGATTCACCGCGCCTGTCAAGCCTGGAGACAAATTGGAGACCAGCATCTGGGAGGTAGGCAAAGGCCCTAATGGGACTGTCGAAGTGGCGTTTGAGACCAAAAATCTGGCAACTGGAAAGGTTGCTCTAGGTGGAGGTGTAGCCTACGTCTTGAAAAAGAGCTCTGCGAAGCTCTGAAATGTATTTTTGTATACATATACATTTCTGAATTTCAAAATTACACAAAGATTCTTAATTTTCAATCAATTTAGTGATGCAGTTATTCAAGCCCCGCCCTCAACACCCGTACTCGGTCGACCAAAGCGTCGGTTTGAAGGTAGCATCCTTTCAACCACCGATTGATCTCGCCCTGCTTCATCTCCACATCCGGTTTATCTCTGAACGCCGTTCGAGCGTGCAACACACGTCGATTATCAAACAAAACGGCATCCCCTTCCCTCAAAGTATATGTATAAGTATTCGTAGGGTCATTCAACATCTCCGAAAAGCGTGCAAGAGCGGGATAAAACTCCATAGGAGTGTTCAAAGGAAGTGGTGCCTGGAAAGGAGGGGAATAATTGATACGTGAAATTTCAAGTTCCGACGATGACGTTGAAAATAGGGATGGGGGAGCAGCCAGCTCAATGGTGACATGTTCGCGATGGAGGTGGTGGCCGTCGACTATGTAGTGAAATGAGACCGGGGATTTGGTGAGGATGTCAAAGTCTGCTGGATGGGATTTCCGAAGTGTACGAGCGACATGAAGAGCATCGACGAATATAGATGTTCCGCCAATAACCTGATTTCTGAGACAGTGAAGTATTTGGTATCGGGGTGGGTGTTGGAGGTACCTATAATAATAATAAGAAATAAATGAAAAACCGGCGACATTGGAAGAACGGCAGGAAAAAGAGAAAGAAAGAAAACATACAGCAGATCCATATGTAATCCCAGATCCAGATCAGTGTAAGCAATGTTCTGATTATCACTGTTGCCATTCACCACATCCCACACAGGACCATAAAATGTCTGTCTGATCTCCCCAAATCGTTCAGCAAGAGAACGGAGTTCACATGTGTCATGTGAAGTCTCTTGATGAGGAACTCCTGAGACGAATAACAGACCATATTTCAAAAGCTGGGTAATGGCTTCGACAAGTCCTGATGGTGTGTTTATCTTGTCATATGGGATGAAGAGATTGGGGAGATTCGATAGGGATGCACGAGTCCAAGCTTCTACAGTCAGATGTTGATCAAGGTGCCACTCCATCAATTTAGAAGTCGATGCATGTCGTTGCAGGAACTCCTCATCAAAACTAGATTTATGCCCATCGTTCCAAGTGATATCTATCCCACTAGAAGTGACCTTTACCCCCTCTTCTTCGGTGGGAGCGATGTTGAGAGGGATATCGGATGAACGATGTAATTTCTGTTTGGAGTTTGGATGGATACATTCAGGTGATTGACAGGAATCTCGTAGCCATATGTAGGGAAAGGATATGTTGTTTAGTGCGTGGATGGTGAGAGCATTCGTAGTTTGTGTATAGGTTGTCCAATTTCGGGTATGCCAGTGCCAGGGGGTAGTACGAGATGCAACAAACGGTATACTTGGAGAGGAGGACCTGCCTGCACGGGTTAGAAGCTGGGACAACATTGAGGGGGGAGAGGCCGCCTTGTTCAACTATACTGGTGTGGTATTATGAAGCTTTAATTTACATAACCGCATAAATTGTACCATTATATCCGATTTGTTCACTTGAGGATTTTACTCATTTCAATATCACGTCGAATAATCTGGCCGCTTTTCTCTCAAGGTCGAACAACTATGTATAATGAATAAACATGGTGTGCTTATTGATCTGGAACTTGGATAAAAAAATTCCACTTCAAGCAAAGATGTAAAGCGTTCCAAGATACTAAAAAATCACCACCACAAGCATCAGTTCCCAAAACTCAAATCAACAAAAAAAAGAACACATACATCGGGAGGGTTATTAAACCTCAACCCCCTATCCAGCGCCGAAATAGCCTTGATCTCCTCCTCCGTCAAGTTAAACTCCCCTGTGTTCAGATTCTCCAGTAGCCGCTGCGGGGAGTTGCTCTTGGGGATGACGGCGATGCCACGCTGAGTGCACCACCGCAGGATTACCTGTGCAGGTGTCTTGTTGTGAGAAGAGGCGATGGAGACAATGGTGTTGTGCTCGAAGAGCTGGGGGGTGTCTTTAGCTTTGTCAAAGTCGAGTTCAATGAAGGATTGGGGGCCGAAGCTGGGAGATTAGATTAAATGAACAGAGATACGATAAAATTAATGGGGAAAATGCACGTTGAATAAGCAGTAACAGCGATCCCCTGCTCCTTCGCAAACCTCAACAGTTCATTTTGGACTAAATAAGGATGGTGCTCGATCTGCATCACAGCAGGACGAATGCGCGCATAGCGCAACACATCGATTAACAGTGCGCCTTGGAAGTTGGACACACCGACGGACTTGATCAAGCCTTTATCAACTAGGGCTTCGAGGGCCTGGTAGGTCTCCTGGATGGTAGCTTTAGACTGGACAACCTTTCCTTGGAGGTTTGTCCAACCAGAAGGGTAGGAGTCGGCGGGGTCGACATATTCGAGGGCGATGGGGAAGTGGATGTGGAAGAGGTCAAAATATTCGAGACCCCACCATTCGAGCTGCTTCCTCACGATGGGCTCAACACGCTCTTTCTCATGGAAAGTGTTCCACAGCTTAGAGGTGATGAATAGATCAGAGCGCTTGACAATCCCTTCGTCGATAGCGCGTTTGACTCCCTGGCCGCACTCTTTCTCGTTGCCGTAATCTAGCCCCATCATTAGATGTGCACATCAGATATACATAGACTCATGATTTTTTCTGGGGTGAAGATGGAGACGCACCGAAAGCACCATCGAAGAGCCTGTAGCCGGCTTTAATGGCGTTATAAATGGTGTCAGCTGCGGTTTCGGTGGGGACTTTCCAGACACCGAAGCTGCAATGATCAGATAAATTAGATTAGACTATCGTCCTTTGAACAGAGATTGTCACGCACCCAACAATGGGCATCTCATGTCCATTGTCGAGCTTGATATTCGCAACCATTGTGATTTTTTTTTTGGTGGGGTGGATGGCGCGTGAAGACAATATAGATAATCGATGGAAGGAGAAGGAGAGCTTTAAAAGAACTGAGCCGGACCGGGCTTTCTGGCTCCCATGATCACAGTACAATCAAGCATGATAGCAAGCCCGGTCCGAGGATTAACCAAGGAGCTTTCAGTTAAGGTTGGTGTTGGGATCAGAAGGTCGTTAGGAAACGCCGAGGCAATGCGTTCAAGACCAACCATTGTTATTTTTTTTTTGGTGGGGTGGATGGCGCGTGAAGACAATATAGATAATCGATGGAAGGAGAAGGAGAGCTTTAAAAGAACTGAGCCGGACCGGGCTTTCTGGCTCCCATGATCATAGTACAATCAAGCATGATAGCAAGCCCGGTCCGAGGATTAACCAAGGAGCTTTCAGTTAAGGTTGGTGTTGGGATCAGAAGGTCGTTAGGTAACGCCGAGGCAATGCGTTCAAGACTGAGATCGTCTACTGCTCAAACGAAATGTGAGCGCCTCGGAGCCGGAGCGCAGATCGACTTCACAACAACTTATTGAACTCGTGATTCAGTGCCAGGACAGTAAAGTGTAACTCGTTTGCTACTTGTAGAGCATTTCTTATCAATCTTATCTTGCTGTCTTATTGGACTATAGTATCTACTTATTCAGACAATCAGATGCTAGCGTACCAGTGTGTATAAAGAGTTGATGTAGATATCAATGAATATTATCGTTGCTAGTATTTCTACAGTTGGGACAAGCATAAACGATTCATTTAAGAGAGAGAGGCGCAATTTGATTTCTGGGCAACATAGCCTCTGAGAATTGTATTTTAGCATGCATAGCTGCCCTTCGTCTGGAAGGAGATGAAAATAGTATTTCAAGCTAAATAGTATATTTTGTGTCGATCAGGGGTCAAATCACTCCCCGGATCCAGTATGACGTTCCTCATTGAACAGTATTGAAAATTTCAAGGGTTGAAAGGAAAACCCACCTTCTAAACGCGATGATCCCTTATCTCACCCACAGTCCGTGAGACAGAGGATTATTTATCTTACTCATTTTGGATCTGAAATTTCCTAATAATAGCCAGACATCTTCTACTATTCTGAAAAAAAGATGTCACGGCACAAGTAACCACACGTGATCTTAATGACAAGATATTTCAACAACAACACAACAACCGAAAACCCAGAAGAAATGCCTGAAGCTATTGTCTTGATTGCAGATGGGACAGAGGAAATGGAATTGTACGCTTCTTGAAATCATATAATACCAATCTCACACAAAATCCACCGTTAAAAAGCACCATCATATATGACACCCTCGTACGGGCAGGCGTGATCACCACTTCTGCATTTGTCCCAGATCTATTCAGTGCCAGTGGTACAGCAGAGTCTCGCGTTATCAGTCCACCTGTAGCAAAAGGATCACGAGGAATTTGCATCACGTCTGATATGAGCTTTGAGTTGTCTCTATGTGGACCGGTGAGCCTACTAATAACCACCAATATCATATTTACCCTCTCTCTCGATTGGCATGAAAAAGTAATGAGCTGGTGCTTATACAAATTCCTTTCCTGCAAAGGATAAACACGATCTTCTGGTTATCCCAGGTGGTGCAAAAGGAGCCGAAACCATGTCGAAACATCCTTCTGTGCAAGAACTCGTCAGGCGTTATATACAACAAGGGAAACTGGTTGGGATGATCTGCGCTGGTGTGTCGATGAACATCTTCATTTAAAATTATATGAACGATTTTATATTATAATACAGGCAGCCTAGTGGCACTCACAGCCCAATTACCCTCACAGCCATTGACGTCACATCCAAGCGTTCGATCTCTTCTAGAGAACGGTAAAAGACTCAAAACTATACCTTGTCATCGTAGATTTAATTGAAGTCAATCCTTGAAACTTGATAGAATTCCAATATTCTGAAGAGTCAGTTGTGGTATCTGACCATCTAGTAACCAGGTACGCTTCATTGACCGCAACTTTTGTTAATCGCTATCTAATTCATTATCGATGGATTTCTTGTAGTCGTGGCCCAGGCAAGTAAACATTTAATAGAACGGGCATTCCATTCGTCCCATATATACCTTAATCATCTTTCAAACAGGGACTGCATTCCCTTTCGCTCTTACACTTGTCGAGCTACTATGTGGGAAGGAAAAACGCGCCGAAATTCGTGGTCCCATGGTCTTCCCGCCAAACACTCCATTTTGACCGGTATTCAAGACCGGTAGTTATCCATCCGACTTAATGTAAGACCTTCTGTATGAACACCTCAGTAGTTACCTTCTCTTCACTTATATGGCTTTACGAAATACAATTGCACTTTATACAAAAACAATGTGTTCCATGTCCCTTGTAGTAAGAGAAGAGTGATACAGAATCGATGGGGGTGCAAGGTGACACCACTAACTTTTCTTTCTTTCAATTTTTACAACCCTATTGTTCTTTTGTTCAACGTCAAAGTTCGTCATTCCTCCTGATTGTGACGGTGAAGACACCAATCGCATATCTTCACCGACGTCTTCAACCATCTTTATTTATTCATATTTTTGGGAAGCTTCTGCTAGCTCGTATAGGTATGTTCCAAGCAGTTTCGTCTAGTTAAAGCATTAAATGATTAACAATGACCATCAAGAAGAACCTGAACAAGTGCGTACCCCTTCGATGAAGTTTGATTTGTCCAATTTTTCATTTGTTGAGCTGAAAGAAAGATACTTGTTGTGAGTAATCCACCATTGAACGAGACAGAGAGAGAAAAACTAGACATAGATGTGCTCTCTCGCAAGAAATCTCTTCTCCCATCTCGGATCAAGAAGGAGCACTTACTGAGCACCATCGTCACCACGTCCCATTGGAAGAAGAAGGACATTAACTCCCAAAGATTCTGCAAATGTTAGAGTAACGGGGATCGAGCCACCTTCTCGTGTTAGATCTGGATCCTGCTTGTAAATTGCCTAAGATGAAATGAGCATATAGTCCGAAACTATATAATCGACGATCACGAGGCAAACCTTTGTAGCTCTTTTAGCAGCTTCAAAATTCCAATGACGGTGGTCAGTAATCCAAGGCTTTCCACCATGTAAATTCTCCACTGTGAGTTTGCTCTTGCTACCAAGGGCAGCGAACGCCTGTTTAAGATGAGCAATCACCAATGGATCGATGTTCTCTGGCGTTTGGGGAGGAACGAGGCTGGCAGGAGGATGCTGTTAGTTGACCCTGAGGGAAACGGTCCAAATGTTGACATACCGGATACTGAATTTGCCAGATACTTTAGCTGGTATGACTGTCTTTGCACCCGCTGAGCTAAATGCACCTTCGATTCCGTGAATAGAGAGACTAGAATGACGCATGCGTCCCATGAGTACTGTGACTTTATCATCCGATAGCGCGATGGCCGCGCCTGCGGCTTGCTCGACATCAGCGATCGAATAATCGAGAGCCTCATAGATAGCTCTAGAACACCAATGATCAGAACTAAAAATAGATTGTCAGAAGGTATGACCTACTTCTCTTCTTCATCAGGTTCCTCGACCATCTCGTCTACGCCTTTGACAAGGATTTTCCCATCTGGAGTCACCAGGGTACCGAGAAGGCTGATCAAGTCGGTCATGGGTTCATGGACTGTCCGTCCAAAAACACCTGAGTGAAGATCTCGAGCAGGTCCAGAAACGGTGACTTTATAGTATGCTAAACCACGTAAACCATATGTGAGAACTGGAGTGCGGGTGTTGAGCCAGTAGTTATCAGACTGATCGTCAGATTGAGCGAATGTAGGTGAAATACAAGAACGAGAAATGGGCTCACGATACAAACACAATCTACACCATCGAAGTATCCTCCCTTTTGAGATTCACGGCGAACGAGGTCGTCTAGGCCTTCACTGCCACTTTCTTCCATGCCTTCGAAGCAGCAAACGATGTTTACTGGTAGAGGAATATTGTGCTGATGGTGGTATTGCAAAACGTTAAGCCATCCTAGGATAGGACCCTTGTCATCAGTACTGCCTCGACCAATAAGCTGCCCAGTTTCTTGGTTGATGGTAAGTATGAAAGGTTCAGTATCCCAGCCATCTGACTTATTTGCCTACCATATAATTTGAGCTTACATGCGGTATTTCTAGATCTAACTAAGAACATACCGGCTGAACGTCAAAATGGCCATAGATGAGCACAGTCTTCTTAGTACTATCATTGCCGACACGTCCGAGGATGGCAGGTGGAAGGGGCAAATCCTCTCCATCCATGGTGTGCCGCCCTAAATCAACCATCTTACTGTCCACGCCGACTTGCTTTAACTGAGAATTAAGCCATTCCGCCATCGCGAAAACATCATTTCGGTGGGTAGCATCGCCACTTATCCTGTATAGATTGCCCAAAGTTAAGTTCTGGGATGCCAATGAACGAGGATGATGGATTTACGAAGGGATTGCCACTGCATCGGCCAACCTCTTTACGAAGGCATCTGCGTTGGAGTCGACGTAGTTGAGAAATTCTGTTGGTGCTGGCATCGATGTATGTTGTGGACGATGGCGAGGGATAAGATAAACTTCTGACTACTTGGCCCATCAGTATTTATGCATCTGTGTTTCCACGGGTTCTCCACCTGGGTAACACCGGAAACCCGGAAAGATGATAGCTAAACCTAGACACCCTCCGAAAAATTCCCACGAATGCTGACAAAGAGTCGGGGGCGCTAACGATAAGCACAGCCTATTATGTCATCAATGGACTACATATCAAGTAGTTTGGTTTGAACTAACATTTGTAGGATGGACATGTCAACGATGGCTGATACTTGGGACGATCACCATGTGCGCCAAAATCTGACTGGAGGGGCTTGCTATTGATAACGTTTGACCTCTAGATTCGGGCTACTTCTCGCGTTGGTTCAGGATCTACGAGCGCCAGCAAACCAAAGATAGCTAAAAATGTTGTAGTACCTGACGATTGGGAGTTGGACGAGGAAGAAGAGGAAGACACAAGTCGATCGGTAGACCTCCGCAACAAACAACTCTGGGAAGACGCGTGCGTTATTCCACAACCTATATGATAGCCTAGGTTCTTAAAGTCCTCTCAATAAAACAGAAATGCAAAGGTTCACCATCCAATGCCCTCGTTAATCATATCGCGTGGAACATCTTCCACAAGCGTTGCACTACCAAGTCTACCACTGAATCAGCCACCGCAGATGCGTATCTTGAAACGACCATCTCCCTCAATATCTCCCACAGCTTCAACGAACTCGGGTAGTGCTACTGGAGAAACATTGAAAGAACGGGAAGCACGTTATCACGCTGCGCGTGAACGGATATTCGGCGCTTCTCCCAATGAAGAGCCAGCGCAGCAGGAGAACGATGATAAGAAGAAACCTATTAGAAGGGTTGTATCACCTCCCCTCTCCTCGAATCATGCTGCTGCTAGTGTTAGGTTAGTGCGCGAGCCGCACGGACCTGATACGAATGGAGGAAATAATCTCGATACCAAAGGTTTTGGCGAACGGAAGGCAAAGCGGCCGCCAGCAACAACAATATCCCCACCGACTGACAATTCATCCTTCTGATTTTACATATATTGGCTGTGCTCAGAGGTATAAGGTTGTGAGTAGTTTTACTATTTCGCTATCTTGTACATTATCCGTTCCAATGCATTTGTTTTAAATAATTGCGAGCGAAGCGAGCAATCATTGTCTAAGGGGTAGGTGGGCAAATAAAGCCAAACTTTGTTTTTTTTACGACGCCTCTTTTCTTGTCTTATTTCTGGCTACGAAGTTGTCATTGTTGGTCAGGAAAGCTCAATGTATGTGTAGGGCACTCCAAATAACGAACATTTTGCAGGAAAATTCTGCCATTGAAGCATTTTTTTGCTTCATTTCAATAGCTCGCCCTAGGGTTCGAAGCCACCCGCCCTTAATGATTATCATGCTTACGAAAGTCAGGTAAACAAGGTAGGTTTTAAATTTGTACATAAACCTTTCTTCACTCACAACTTCCATCTCTTTACATTCCTCTCCCCACCTAATGGCCCCAATAAAGGTATCCAAAATCTGCTGCAGTGCGTATACACTCGCCACTGAGCGCGATGGAGATATCTGCTAACAATGCCTTGTCCACCACACGCGTTTCACAGTTGGTGCTGGATATGTCGGTGAGAAACTCTTTCTGGAATCTCCACACGGCCACGCCTCGTACTCCTCTTATGGTCTTTGGCGGGCGAGGAGAGTGGGCTGATCTGATTTCTTGTACACAGGTGGTCCAACATGTGCCGTTATCGCCTTGAAATGCCCCCAAATCAATGTCACCATCGTCGACCTTAATAAAGCTCGCATAGATGCCTGGAATAGCGCGGACTTTTCTTTACCCATCTACGAGCCTGGCCTGGAAGACGTTGTTCGTCAAGCGCGAGGGCGTAACCTCTTCTTTACTACCGACGTTGACAAGGCGATCGAGGAGGCCGACCTCATCTTTGTCAGCGTCAATACACCCACAAAGAAGAGTGGAGTAGGAGCTGGGTTCGCCGCCGACCTCAAGTACGTAGAAGACAAAGAATAGCGTTTCCTTGACACCATCTGGCGGCTGACATAATTCTGTCCCCTTTCACATATTTCATTTCCACAGCTATGTTGAACTCGCTACGCGCCGCATCGCTACTATTGCTCGTTCCTCCAAAATTGTCGTTGAAAAATCAACTGTACCATGTCGTACCGCCGAGTCCATGCGTACCATCCTCGAGGCCAACTCTAAACCCAACTGCAGATTCGACATCCTCTCTAACCCTGAATTCCTTGCCGAGGGGACGGCTATTACCGACCTCTTCACACCAGATCGCGTTCTTATCGGATCTCTGCAGACACCGGAAGGTATTGACGCATGTCATTCCCTTGCCACAGTCTATTCCAACTGGGTTCCGTAAGCCTTTATATATATTTAATTTCGGTGATGGTGATGCAGTGTCATGTTTGATGTGTCATTTATGAATTTAGAAAAGAGCGCATTCTCACCGTCGGCCTCTGGTCTTCCGAATTGTCCAAGCTAGCCGCCAACGCCATGCTTGCCCAGCGTATCTCCTCTATCAACGCGCTCTCTGCTATCTGTGAGGCTACGGGTGCCAACATTGGTGAAGTCGCCCACGCTATCGGATACGATTCGCGTATTGGGCCAAAGTTCCTCAAAGCGAGTGTTGGGTTCGGTGGCTCGTGCTTCCAAAAGGATATCCTCAATCTGGTTTATCTAAGTGAGAGCTTGCATCTGCCTGAGGTGGCTGCATACTGGAGACAAGTCGTGGAAATTAATGAATATCAGAAGAGGCGATTCTCGAAGAGGGTTGTGGATACCCTTTTCAATACAATCACTGGCAAGGTGATGCAAGGCCATTTTGTTTGTTTAGCACAATGTTGACTGACAACATCTAGCGAATCGCCGTCCTCGGGTTTGCATTCAAAGCTGATACGGGCGATACTCGCGAGTCAGCTGCAATTACCTTGATCAAAGACTTCCAGAGCGAGAAAGCACTTGTCAATGTTTACGATCCTCAAGTCAAGCATGACCAAATCTGGCTCGACCTCGCAGAAGCTAGCCCTCTCGTACCATTAGATACCAGTGCGTCTAAGTCCCGTCCTGTCTAATTGTCTCGCTCACTATCTATTTCACGGTTTTCTCCAGTCAAGAAACATGTCACGATATGTAGCTCCGCCATGGAAGCCTGTAAACTTGCCGAAGCCGTGGTCATCGCAACCGAATGGAAAGAGTTCAAGGATATCGATTGGGAGGAAGTATATGCAGGCATGAACAAACCTGCGTTTGTGTTTGATGGACGACTTTTGGTGGATTCAGAAAAATTGACCAAGATTGGATTCAAAGTTCGTGTTGACCTTTGTTTTCCTTTTCCCTTCTCCTTTTACTGACTGATTCTCCTTTTTTACCTTCTTAGGTCACCACCATCGGCAGCCCCTCAACACTTTAAATTTCAAAAAAGCAAGGACTCCCTTCTTTCCCTCCATATACCAAACTATACGTTTTGATTCCCCTTTTTTTTCAACATACTCCAACATGGACTCCTTAGTATCATTACGAACGACATTTTAATTTTTTGTGTTTGACCGCCGGTACTTGCATGCGCAATGAGTGGAGGGAGGGGAAGGCCTTTAGATATTATACAACGCAATGATACTTAGATCTGAAGAGACACTAGCTAGATAAATGAACAGTAACATTTATTGAACGGTGAATATTGGAAGTTGTCGAAGATCTCAAGGTTGAGTAATAATTTTTGGTCCATGGTTAGATCTTCTTGAAACCTTTAGCCCGTTCTACACAGATATTTGCGCATGTGACCTGTCCTCAAGCGGGTTTTGAAACAATTTGAAGGAGGTCGTTCTGGTTTCCCCGTTGAGTCGGTTGACTCGTAAACGTCAGAAAATGGCTCGCCACTGTTACCACTGATCCTCGAGTTCTTGTTTAACGAGCAGACGCGCAGTGCTGACCTTCTTATTCATTAAAAATAGAAAAAGGATCTTCTCGTTTTCGGGGTTTAGGGCCATCAAGATTCGGATCCATTCATATGATCATGATCTTGGTATCAACGGATCATAAGTCCCGTGCTATCCACCCCAGATAATAAGGGGAGAGGTCTGATCGAATCCCGACAAAATGTCAGGTCAGAATCCCAACAAAAATGGGTCCCAGAAGCCCCTTAAAATATGTCTGCTCGCAATTATAACGTTGACGGAAGGTTTGTGAAGGCCAGGGGCACAAGACCTTGCTCGTCGCTATACCATGTTCATTTCCTGTTGGCAACATCTGGAGTTCATAGTATACTATCCACCAACCACTCCAGGGCAATGGCCTCCAATACGCCGTCGTCCATCCCCAAGCAGGGCATTTTTTCAACGACTAATTCTTCTTTATATAATACCAGGGCCTTCTCGTCCATCTACTAGCAGTCTCGCTGGGTACAATCCTAACCTTTCTCAGGGCATTCGCTATTCTCCATCAACTCCTCCTGAAAGTTCAGGTATCCCCTCCTTTCACTCACTACACTCTCTTCTGCCATTTGGACCAATAAAAATGCTAACCTTGTCTCTGTCTCGGATTTTTCGAACCCATCTCGAAGCTCCATATATATCTGAGTTATCAACATAGTTAAATTCTCATTGCTAATTTGGCATTTCACACTTAGACTGCAAAGCTACGCATCCAAGGGTCATCCCACAATTCCTGTGCAGTTGCTCTCTCTGGAAGCCATTGAAGCATGCGACTAGCAAGGCGAAGAAAATGGTCTTTCTCTTCGCCACCAATTGTGGTCACCGTGTCAAAAAGCGTACGAGATGGGATACTGGATGGAGCCTTGAACTCGCCTGAAGATTCAGGGTTATTGAGAAAACATGGGCAGTTTGAACATTCGGCATACCGCTGGTATTGAAGTGGAGACTACTTCTAGTGACTCTTGCCAATAGCTCCTTTGGAGGGGAGCCAAACAGACCAATGAGCTGTGCAAGGTGCGCGCGACTGGTATACTCCCCATCATAGGCCGGGTCAGCACCATCAAAGAGAGCCTTCCCTTCCAAGAGAGTCCAAAGCTTAATACATCAAATCATCAAGAACCAAAAAATAAGGAAAGTAAGAGAACACGCACCATGGCGCCAAGGTTCCATATATCTGCAGGGTATGACCAAGGTGCACCTAGTATTACTTCCGGTGCACGATAGCAGTTTGGCTGGATGGGATGGCTATATGTCTTCTGAGGGCCAGTCACCAGAACGGCAGCATCAAAGTCAGATATCTTTGGTCGACCCGGGGATGAATTTGGGTGGCCGAAATCGTTCCGAGACAAGTAGGTAGTACGGTCTGCAAGCACTTTGCGGGGGGAAGGGGACTTGATCTCGTCAGATATGGTCTACCGATAATGATTTCTCAAAACCGACTAGCACATTTTCGGGTTTCAAATCTGAGGGCGATGTAGTGAGAGTAGTGGAGCAACGGAGGCTGAGCACACCTGTATGTATCACTTTACATTCATTGTGGAGGTAGTCCAATCCAATGAGGAGGAACTTGACCGCATATCCAAGTAGAGCGAAACAATAAACGCCGCCGGACATACGTCGCTGGAACAGCCAAAGAGGTTCCCGCATTGGCTCATAAACCAGACACATGTGTGGCCCCATCGGACCCTGGATTTTGAAGGAATCTTGTACCATTCTGATATGGTTTAGACCCAAATGTCCAGGTTTTGCGGCAGCGATGTGTCGAGATAGTCTCAACTCGTGATGTTCTTCCTCAGTCCGATCGACATCATTTGTGCAGTTTTTAGAATAGCATACTATCTATCTTTGAAACTATGTCATGATACTTTTAATATCATCTAGATTGGTGTTTAATAGACAGGCACCGCTGAAGGTTTTGAGCAAGCCAGACGGTCGAGTTGCCACCAAAACCGACTTTCCAAACAACTTGATATGTATCATGAAGGATCTCCCCAAGCCCGACGGGATAGAAATTTTTTGAATAGTAGTCTTGTGCCCTTTCATCCTCAATTGGGACGTCAAGGGGGAGAATCGTTGCATTAGCCATCGTTGAAGAGATATCCAGAGGTTTGACACAAGTCAACTTCCCAAATGTTGCTCGTAATAACTGACGTGGTAGTAGGTCTGTGTACACATCGTATACAAGACATGTTAACTTTGCACATGCTGTATTTCTGGTGAAGCTGATCGACTTATCATCAGTGTCACATCGCGTTCAAACTGGGAAATACTTATTATTGATACATGCTTAAAGTGATTACTAAGTGAAGTTAAGGCATTTGGCAATGTTTTGGGTCGAAAATATTCATCTCTCAAAATCTTGGGACACCGTTTGTTTTTGGGGATTTTTTTGCATAGATTTATAGCTAGACCTATTCTACATACATCTGCTGTATTAAATTAGGACTTAAGAGTTTTGTCGTGCAAAGAATTGAGGCCGCCGTTGAGTGTGATTTTTGATGATGTAAGGGTGTGGGTTCCTGGTGACCTCTATCTTAATTAGAGATGCAATAATTAATTACCTTCGAATTCGGCACTGACCAAATATCGGTGTTTGCGAAAAACCGAAGCTGATCACTCCCTTTTGCCAGATAAACCGATCATGGCGGTTTATGAGCGCATACCGTAAGGGTTTGACAGGGCCGCCGCATGGGCTGCGCGCAATCAAAAGCAGCACCGAGCGATCAATCAGAGGTCATGGACATCGACATCTTGATGAACCCGGCAGTTCCAGTTGCTGGGTTGCCGAAGCCTAAATCCCGAGATTCAGCCCGTATTTAGATGCTAACTTTAAAAAAATTCGCTTAAAAAAATTTGGCGCGGCCGAAAACACGTGGGAATAATTTTTTTGAGCTCCCTTTTGCCTGTCCGGTCTCAGATATGTCATCAGATTTTGGCGAAAAATTCTGGTTACTCAATTTGTCGACTTTAAAAGTTGTACACCGATCGGGTTTTTGATGGACCTTATAGAATTTGTTTCCGCTGGGGTAATAGGTGTGTAAAGTTCACTTTCTTCATTCTTCGGAACATTGGTCTTGGTGGTAGGCATCTGGTATACAAATGTTCGAGAATTTAAAACTGTTACTATGGCTCCCGAGCCACTGACTCTGACGTGACATTTGTCCCTTCTCTAGGACCCCCGAAAGTTCACCCAATCCCAATCTGGACAGATAAAATATGGCTGAAGGCCGGATCCATTCCGGACAGATTTTGGGTACATTATTAAGCCAAACGGCAAATGAAGAGTTTTTCGCTACTCGACACGGCAGGAGGTTGGACATTTTTGAGGCCGATACCCGGACAAATTCCCGAGAATGGTCCGGACAGAAGTGTGGCGGGACTTTCGGGGTCCTCCTTCCCTGTGCCGGCATTTTGTCCTGTATTTATTGTGAACCCCACAATGCTTGCACTTTGCTTCTTCTTTCTCGCCATCATCATCTCAAGTAAAGATCGTCGTTCGCCACTTCGATGGCTTCTGACAGTGGACGGGAAATACTTGGTTCCATGTTCGTTGGGACGGCTGTCTCCTTCATGTAAATTTCCGAGTCCTTGTCGCTTCCCTCAAACTTAATCTTGGAGCAACTGCACTTCCAGGCTCCACGGCATTACATGTTGCCAAGCTATCTGGTATTTTCGCTCCCAATCCAGTCGCAGCAGTAAAGGCATGAAAGCTCTCGTGCGTCTCCACCATTAATCAATTATTTCCGAAAATGAAATCACTCATTCAAAATGTTATGCAGATCGTATTCATCTGGCTGGTAATCTTTTTCAGTTTGTCATCTTCGACTGGAATTGATGGTATTCTAGGGAGAAACATTCAACTGCATATTCATGTTTATTCTTACGCTGAATGGTTTTCTTGGTCCTGCGGTTACCCGAGCCAGACAGCACAGCGAGTCATGTCGCCATTGGTTAGTGGTCTTTTTGAAGTCAATTGGAGCTATCTCATCATCTTTCTTATATCTACATAGGAGTGCGGCGGTATGTAAACGTCATCATACACATCGTGCCTTGAAGCTGAATATATTTTGTCCCTAGTCTCAGATGTTGACATCGGTACGTGGTTGAAAGCTTACTAGTGGACCCACTAACTCTTTGGGCTTTTGGGCGATTTAGTCAATATGCACGTTTTCCGTTGAAGGGTGCGTTAACGTTCATTCGGCCTCTCGCAGTCCGTTGCATTTATCATTGATATTTTCCAGCTTCTTCATCTTGCGAATGTGGAAATGTATGAGGAATCTATTGCAGTGGTGACAGTCTACTCATTCAACTTAAACTCGAACTTTCTTCAGTGTCGGAGCAGAAGAAATTTACAGCGCTCGCGGTATGCGTTCTGATCCACAGCGTTGGGGCAACCTTTCACGTTCTTCTTACCGCCAGTTCATTCCATATCTAGTCGGCCATGGTCAGCCCTTTCCTCTCTGAATAGACTTGCCTTACTCATATTTCGCAGCTTTCGGTCTCGGTACGTAGGGGACATCAATCTTGCTCTACCAAGGTCTCTGTCTGAACAAAAATTTCCTTCCAAAAGCTCAATTAATCTACAGGTACGTTCGTGCAGCCTTAGCTTGAGCAAAGATCTAAAACTGATTACATTTTCAGCTTTGCAGTACGCTGTAAACTTGCTATCACAGACCTTAACCCAGTACGTCCGTACATATTTGAAAAAAAACGAACCACCGTACACAAGCTATTCACCCTTATTACAGGTTTTGATTTTTGGGACCTATAGCTGCAGACTGCTCGGCGATGGTGTTGTTGCTGTGGCCATGTGTTATATGCTATATACGAGGAGCTCGGGCTTCAGGCGACAGTAAAATCCCTTCCGCGATCATTTATGCAAACTATCGAAATAACTCCCTGTCAACCAGTACCAACACCATCAAGATTGTGCGCGCGCTTTCCCTGTGGTCGATATCAACTGGCATCTTGACTTGGTACGTGCTTCCCCACTTCTTTTTTGTTTTTTTGTTTTGTTTAAAAACGATTTTACCCTAATGACGAAATGTTGACTCGCAGGCTCAACACTGCGCTATTCTTGGGTTCTGTAAACCTTCCTTTAATTTGGAATACTGTCTCTTTGCCTCAATACGTCTCTATAGTATGTAGGTGCTTTACCCTCCGGCTATGGGTTCTATTTTGTTCGTGGTGGACGTGCGTCATTTTTGCTCTCCCAGGAATCTTTTAATTGTTATTAACCATGTCTTCCAGTCTATGTGAACGCAATGCTTGCGCAGTACGTTCTACTTTTGTAGATATGAAGCCGATTGCTTATATCCAATCACGTTGGAAGGCTGAACGCTCGTACACGATTTCGGGAAATGGCCGAAGCGACTATACCACTCTCTTCTCTTAACTTGGACTCAACGTCGTTGGCCCAGCCAGATCACCACGAGTCACAGCCAGTGAGAATCTCATTTACTTTTGCATTTTTGAAAGAAAATCAATTTTTGGTTGTAACAAGCTCGAACCTAGAACCAAGAGCGGGACAGCCCCTTTTTGAAAAACCACTTCTCATGATGCTTTGCTCACAGCCTTTATCGATGTGGTGGTTCTAGCCTTGCCAACGCTCTAGTTTATGGTAGAAGCGTACTGAGCGAGAAGGCGTGCACACAACGATCGACGATGATCTAAAATGACAAAATCAACAAAAAAAAATCGACGAATAACATCAAGACTCGGAACGTGTCACCTACGCTCGAAATATGTACATACACACACAAGGGACTCTGGTCATGTCTTTGGATTAAATCGGACCATTCATTCGGTTATCATAATTATAGATTAGTAGATGTGGACAAACAGTAATTGTACGAAGTAAAGATATTATGATGATGATGATGATGATGATGACCCCATCTCCCAAGGTTTTTTTTTTGTAGGAGCTGTCGATTGACTTGGAGGTGCATCCTACATAGAGTCAACGAATCAGCGTATACTCTGGCTAAAAAGATTAAAAAAAACCGACATTCAGTGTCTCAGGAATGATCTTGTTATTAGGGATTTTATCCAAGTTCCCGGATTCGATGAGCCCTTTTAACTCGGCAAATGTCAAGACACGGTTCTCATCTGTGATCGGAGAGTCTGATTGTACACCAGATGCAACAAGGGTTAGCTCGTAATCTTTGGCTTCATTCATGGTGATTGAATTTCCCGTGATTCTGACGAAAAGAAACCAAATCAATTGGGGTTTGTGCGACTATGACTAAAAGGCGCCTTCCCCCCCCCCAAACTTACTTGTTGAAATAAAAGACGCGTGTCCGTCTTTCCAACTCTTCACGTACTTCTGGAGGCGAGTTGGCATCTAGCGTACCTCCTGCAAGAATGCTTGCGAGACCTTGCTTCCGGGAACGATGAGGAGACGATTCTTTAGATTCCTTAATGAAAAGAATGCTCACTTGGTAAGTTTCATCCGACGAGAATGGGTAAGCCCCATAAGCTCCAATAGGAGTGGTTGTATTACTAGGGATCTCACTATCCGACGACATAATTCAAGGGGATGTTCGACGACTTTGAAACTTGAAAAAGATGAGTTGTTGGCTAACTTCCGATTAAAATAAAACAATAAAAAAAAAAAAAAAAACTATAGACCCAATTAGAAGACGCAATGCACGCAAGAGATTCAAGCAAGCTAGCAACAGAGCAATAATAAAATAAAAAAAAGGACTCGTTAGTTTCTAAATTTCTCTCTCTACCCACCCCCTTGCCAACATCCGAACAAGAAGATTTCACATATGTGCCAACTCTACCGCATTCTTCACAACTTTCTCAATCCCCCATCTATCCATACTTCTAATCCCATGTTTCAAATCTAACACATCTCCAACGTCATCACATGCTTTTAACACACAATCTATATCTTCTTTCGTATGAGCTGCGCTCACGCAGAACCTGACTCTGCTTGTCACGAGTGGTGTCGCGGGGTAGGCGACGACGACGACGACGATGGGCGTTGACCGTTCTTTCATCATTCGGTGGAACATGTTCATTTTACCAGGGTTGAAAAGGAGGAGAGGGACGATAGGCGAGGCCGGGTGGCCGTAGGTGATAAACCCAAGTTTAATGAGCCCGTTGTGTAGATATCGCGAGTTGAATGCGAGACGTCGGAGTCGAGATGAACCTTCTTGACCAGAGGCAAGAGATGGAGGTAGATTAACCCATTGAGGAAGAGAGGAAGGAGGTACAGGTCCTGGATGTTGATATTCCTCATCTTGAGTTGGTCGGATCGTAGATGATGATGATGAAGTCAACGCCATCGAACTGAACGAGTTATTCGATGATACAGCAACACCCATGATACTCGCCATGCTAGAGATAACCTGAGTCAAGACAGGTGGTGTCATCGATTCCGCATATGCACCAGAGTGGCCGGATACCCGAAGTCTATCGATGAGCGATTTGTTTCCGGCGATGTAACCTCCCGCCGCACCGAATGATTTTGTGAATGTGCCCATAAGAATATCAATCGACCTCGGGTTAATACCAAAGTAGTCTGCAACACCTCGCCCATGAGGACCAAGAGCGCCAATCGAATGTGCTTCGTCGACAAAGAGGTAGAACTAATTTAAAAAAAGGTTAGAAAGGGGTTTTGCTTTCGTGAAACAGTGAGAAGCAAACCTTGTATTTTTGCTTGAGCTCCAAAATTCTGGGTAGATTTACAAGTGTCCCCTCCATACTATACAGCCCTTCAACGATAATCAAAATCTTCTTCCATGGTCGATGTGTCTTGGGCTGTCCTTGACTGATCACCTCTTTCAAGAGAGCCTCCAAGCTCTGCATATCGTTATGTTTGAACATCCTCACGTTGGCATTACTGAGCCTAACTCCAAACCTAATCGACGCGTGATTTAGCTCATCGGATATCACCAAACATCCCTTGCCGACCAAGGCAGGGATAAACGTCGAATTGGTAGCAAACCCCATAGAACTGATCAAAGCGTCTTCCATACCCACAAACTTGGCCACAAGTGCTTCAGTCAGGTTATGGATATCACTCGAGCCACCTTCCAACCTGGAACCGCACGTCGAGATTCCATATCTCTTGATACCTTCCTCTACGGCATCGGCGCATCCACCTCGGCCCTGGGCAAAGCCGAGATAGTTATAAGAGGAGATATTAAGTGCCCGCGTCCGGGAACCAGTGAGAAGTTGGGTGTGGTTATAGTCAGGGGAAATGCGGTCGAGGAGGAGGATAGTGCGGCCAGCGACACCAGTGACGGGTTGAGAGAAGCATTCGTCGAGGCGGGTTTTAAGCCTGCGGGTATAAAAGGAGTCGAAATCAGAGTTGAGGGGTGCATAGCCCTGTAATGAATAACAAGTTGTAAGTTTAATGGCGGACGAATGGAGAATTGTGATTTTGAAACTGAATTGAACAGGGAAATTAAGAACGCACATCTCGAGGAACTAAGTGTTTGTAAGAAGAAGGACTGAGCCGCTTGCCAACAAAATCGCGAACATGGCCCAAGCATATCAATATGAGATAACTGATATAGGTTGAAAATAGGATGTAGTATGGTGGGTCCTGATCGACGTGAGCTGGAACAGGAGTACCTGGTACATGTTGGGACCTGGTTCGAAAGTCCTCATTCGCACAGTGACCAAACTCAGTGTGAACCGTGGTAAAGACCTGCTCTGAAGTGGGTGGTACGGCAGGTAAAGCCAATCCATCCGCGTTGTTCTCAAACTCGTACTCATGCAAGACCGTGTCTTCTGACGAAGATGTGACAGATGAGGAAAGAGACAAAGCTGGGGTAGATGTAGGAGACCTTCCACCCGTTCTAGCACGTGCGTCAGCTTCTGATAGAGCGGAAAGGTAGGACGCAGCGGAGGCCATGGGGGCGAGGGCAACTGCTGAGCGTTTCCTGAATATGGAGGTGGACTGTGGTTTGTTAATGGCCATTGGGGATGGTATGGGAGAGGTGAGCGGCATGTCTGGTGTCGCTCGTCGTCGTGGAGGCCATGGGGGCGAGGGCAACTGCTGAGCGTTTCCTGAATATGGAGGTGGACTGTGGTTTGTTAATGGCCATTGGGGATGGTATGGGAGAGGTGAGCGGCATGTTTGGTGTCGCTCGTCGTCGCTATGGTCGTCAACGAGGGCAGAAAGGGAAACTGAAATATTTTATATTTTCGCATTCTCGTAATGCACCTCTCGTTACAGAGTGGGTGGCGTGTGAATTTTTCTAAAACAAGACAAGTCTAACTCTCTTTTTACGCAACTCTGTTGACCTCCAACCTCGTCTTCTGATCCTCATCGTCCATATTTCGTGCCTCGTGATCTCGTTTGATAATATTAACCCGGAGTCCTTCAACTGTGTGACTCAGAACTGGTTTTGACATGGGTGCAGCTGCACCTTTTTGTTCTAATCTATTCGGCGATCTGCGACTGCGTCATCAGTTTTTATATGTCAGCAGTAACGTTATTGGGGTTTCTCGTACCTAGTGTAACCATTCTACGGTCTTGAATTATTTTTGATGAATTGCATTGGTGCTTGAGACAAAGAATTCGTTTTGGTGTGCTGGCAGTCATAGAGGCCAATCATCACAACATGGATTTTCAACCCAAGCTACTATCGGTTATAAGGTACGGGGCTCGTCTAAAGCCTCGGACCCAGTAGAATTTGCAACAATCGATATTTAGTGTATTTCAAAAACAGATCCAATAATTCAAGAGATAGTAGCACTGATAAGATTACAAAAGATCAATGGCACAGCCACTGCTGAGCATTTCTGCCTTGTACACTTTCTTCGCCTCAAACCTTCTGCACTATTCTTCATAAAACAAAGATAAAATGCAACTAATCAGTAAGCAGGAAAAGCAGGAAAAGGAAAACAGTGATTATCTCGCCTCAGTCGTAAACGTCGATACCTCTATCGCCAGGCGAATGTTGAGGAAGCACAATGGAGATGTGGCCAAAGCAGCTGATGCCATCTTAGCTGGAGATTTGGGAGGAGGGGATGCTTGGGAATCTCAGCATAGAACAACACCAGAACCCATGTACTCTCAGGACGGCTTGGATAAGGCGACACCGACAGCATCCTCCATTGTCACACCCATTCCTTCTTCATCTGTGATCGACCTCACTGCGGATGATGAGGAGTTGACTCGTGCGATTCAAATGTCCATGGAAGATTCCTCTCAAGTACCCAAGTTCACCACAAGCCAAAGAGCCCCGCACCCAGACTGGCAGATGGTACGCTCAAACGTAATGTATAATCTCTCGGGAGACTCTTCTCAAAAGTCTGCTCAAAGCACCATATCCCTAGGCTCCAGTGTCCAATTCAACGACGACGCATGAAGATCATTCTTTAAACGAAGCCATTCAAGCTAGTCTCAAGGATCTCAACGAAGATACAGATGTATATCAAGTTAAAGAGTCAATTCGCGAGGGGGGGCGGTCTGTACTATTCAATTCTCTTTACGCTTTATACAGTCGAGTTGACTTCAATATAGGCCAATTGCACTCCGTCCATCGGTGCCGTCTCTTGCATATGCGGCTCTGGTACGGAGCCTCGTTGCTCGGAGCTTGCGAAAGAGCTAAATAAATTTCTGCCTACGATAGGTGCTTCAAGCAATGTATTTTGTGCCCCAAGTCAGATCTGCTGTTGCCATCCTACGGTTACCCGAAATTGATCCCCAAGGTTCACCTGGAGACCCTAGTAAATCTCTCAATTAGTTCCCCATACTACTAATTCGTTTATTTTGATGAAGGCCGCGCCATGTGGAACCTTATCGAACTTTTTGCGAACATGGATCTAGCTCAGCTTGCTGCTCTTGTTGACGTTGAGCTCCTTCCCTCCCTGGGAGTCCGACCACCTGTAGAGCTATCAAGGATTGGTGATGCATCTGCTGGTCAGCAATATATCACGCTTGCACTCTGCGTCACTGGTTAAAAATATTCCCCAGAGGTCGTCACAAAAATTGGAAAGTTAATTGAGGATCATATGGAGGCCGAGTCATCTGGGAACGAAGAAATCGAGTGAGAATGCCATCGTCAAGTTTTATTTATTTCTAGACTAAAAATTCCGGATAGCAACCTATTCTCGTTTTCATATAGTACTGTGAAGCTTACTAATAAGCTTCCTCACATAGACAACCCTCCGCAGATTGGCACAGTCGTCACCGTCGATTTTGGAGGTGATAGTGTTCACAACGACCTCGTTTCCTGCCTCACGGATAATTTGAATAAATTTTATCGCAGCAGTTCGCGGCACGATGTCATCATTAAACCCTCGGAAGTATGCGCTTTCCACCTCAGACGAGCGTCTATTATCCCCGGCCATGCTAAAGCATCTCCGGATCCCTTCGTATTTCCAAAGTCCATTTTCCTGGACCGCTTTCTGTTCCATAATCTCGAATTCACCAATGAAAAGCGGGAGTTGGAACAGAAAATGATGACTGAAATCAAAGAGTTGATGGCTTACAAGGCCACGCTAACCCGTTTCAATGTGAGTGCTATTCGCACACGACCGACCGATTGTCTTCATGACCTTCTAGGATCGGGATACTTTGCGGGACCTTGGGGCAACTATTCACTATTATGAACATGTGGCTATTGCTGGCGATGATCCTGCCCGACAACACCTCTTAAAACGTACTGTTACGCATCTGCGGGACATCACGACGATGATCGTGGGCAAAGTTGAAGGTCTGCTTGCTAAAGAAACAAAATATATGACACAATACTGATTCCATTGGCGTAGACGTTGACCATAGGATTGAGAGATTGCAAACAGAAATGGCTGCTCTGTATGACTGCCCTGAACTCCAACAATACCAGGTTTGTCACATTCGTACCTGATCATCCTGGTATACTCAGCTCGCGTCGATTAGTATGATCTTCGTGCGGTCCTAGTACACACCGGCTTCCCCGGAAGAAAGCAAATATATTCTTATGTCCAGGATATTGAAGGCGTTTGGTGGAAAACCGTTGACCACGAGGTGACGGGGGTGAGTCTCTAAGCTACTGGTTTCACCAAATTACTAACGGATTTCAGGTACCTGAGGAAACGGTTTTGAGTGACCCAGCGGGTCTACATTTTGGTTCAGGCCCCTTCTTGATATTCTACAGTCGCCACCTTACAGACGAGCAACTCCGCGAACCACTCGTTTGGCCAAATATATTCTCGGTAAATTCATCACCGAAACTAAAACATCTCCTTTTTTTCTTTTCTCACTGATACAACTTGTAGGATTGTGTTGCAGAAAACAACAAAAACTTCCTGGCAGCTCTGCATCCTGAACTTGAAATTTTCTCAAGGATATCCCCAGAGGTTAATACCCCAGATGTTACGCAAGTGCACGCTGAGAGGGAGGAACCATCTGTTTCTCGACAAAATTCACGAGCAATAGCAGTTTCTCATGATTGATTTCTTTTTTTCTTTTTTTTATAGCAACCTTTTTATTTATTAACTATCGCCCTTTGTTGTGTATTGTACATGTAGGATTCAATTTGTGTTCTTCCGCGAGCGGCGAATCTCGAGATCCCAACAACCCTAACTCTATTTAAACTTGCAGGTGTAACCAAATAGTTCCATAAATGGCCCTATAAATTGACCTCCTGTTCCTCCACAATCACCTGCAACATCGCCAATCCCGGAACGAGCGATTTTATCTATCAAACGAGGATGGTCTCTGCTGATAATTTGAATCTTGACGTGCTAGAGCTGATATTCACCTTTCTTTCTGGCAATGACCTCACATCGGTGGCGTCTGTAAGCAAGTCGTTTCTTGTGGGGGTTATCCCTAGACTGTACAAAACGATATCCTATCGATTGAGACAGGGGAAAGGATATGATGCGGTGAGCTGCTGTATTGCTACGCCCACCTGCGTGGCTTGGCGTAAAACTGAAGTTGTCGGATGGAAAAGGGCAAAACCATGTCGCCTTTTGCCATATTAATGGCCCATCCTCATCTAGCAGTTCATGTTCGGAGTATAGGTACATGAGCATCCTTTTTATTCACGTGTACTCCTGGAATATAAATATATATCATTTTTTAGAACTGCGAACAGCCCCTACTCTGAAATCTCGTCTACATCCGATCTTTGTACGCGAATGCACCGACGCCATTCAGAAATGCAAAAACTTGAAACGATTTTACTGTACCGTTCCCAATATATTGGCTATCTTTCTACCATCTTTGCAAGAAAAGGATCGATTGGAGCATGTCAGGATTTATGCGAATCTCACGACAGATCAAACAAAGATGCTCATCAGTTTTGAGAAGCTGCAAAGTCTCACCCTGGAGTTCGCAACATGGAACGTTGTTGACCTACTTCCCTCGTGGGCAGGAATTTTACAGAAGACATTGACTAGTCTCACCCTCTATGTGAGTTTCTTATACCTATGTATTGTTGCAATTTTTTTCTCACTCTCACAACGTCACCTTCAGACAATCAATGACCTCAACGAAGTGGTCCTAGAATCAGCACTTACTCTCCTTACAAATTTGGTCGGTCTTCATATCGTCGGCTGTCCGAAAATAGATCATACTACCGTCTTGCGCCTGGTTTCCCACACACCTCTCCTAAAAAATCTATCACTGACAACAACGGTTGGTTCGGATCCTTCTATCATTTTTGTTGACATTTCAATTGTTTTCATCGTTCAGGAAAACACCCGCCCACTGGTCTTTCCACCTGCACCGCTTCGCAACTTGAAGAATTTAGCGCTTGATACCAGATATCGTTCTTCACCGTCGCCTTCCCCTTCAATTCTTACGGCTATTCTTGTCAATCTTAGTTTTTCATCGCCTTCACTAACGTCATTCACCCTCAAACTCCCAGAGCGAAAAGTGGTTATTGGAGAACCTTTCATCGCACATTTACTTGAAAACCACTCCCATACTCTACGTAAACTAGCCTTCCTCGACTGCGGCGTAACTCAAGCGTCGATAGCAGAAATATGTAAATCGTGTCTGCATCTCGAGCGACTCGATGTTGCTATCATCATGAAAGAGATTGTACGTCCTTCTCGTCCCTACAGCATCTCCTACTCACCGGCACCGTGTAAAAGCCCATTTTTACAAAAGGACTATCCAAATCCAAGACGCTTCAAACCCTTGTAGATGTGGATAACCATGTGGATCATGGCATTCGAATAGCTCTCACTGCGGACAACGCGCATTATATGATGTCGCAATGTCAAAGTCTGAGAAAGATTGTTACAAACCAAAGGATATGGACGGTTCGGAACTATACTTCTTCCTTATTGGACACTGAACGCAAGCGGTTTACAGGGTCAACCGCCAGATACTGATGGTTTTTTCACGGTAACTCTTGAAAGGCGCAGCTCAAACAAATACGGTTCCCTCTGGTTTATTCCCCGGGAATAAACTCAAATGTGTTGACGAGTTTCCAGAATAGCGCGCTAGTATATAAATAATTCTGGTAAGCATACATATCGTACATGTTTGTTTCCTAGTACTTCACCACTTGCTGAAATTTATTGTATCAGTGCAAAGTACACGTAGTGATCAGAACAAGATGTCGTACCTGTAAAGCCTTTATTGTGGCCAAACGGACGTACAGCTTGTCACTAATTGGGAGTCCCGACCTACCTGTGTGTACCAAGATACAGGACGTCCGATCCACTGGGTGCATTCATACATATAACCTTGGACTTCGGACATTGAAACACATATCACCAGAGTCCGCGCGACGTGCTCAATTTCCGAATATTTGTCACGTTTCGGCTTCTCTTCACTAAGTAAACTGTTCAATTAAAAAATTGCAGACTCAGAACCATATATAAGGCGCTCCCTACATCCTACCAAGGCAATATTTGACTCCATGTCTCTCGAAGCATCTACCATCGATATCCTGAATGTCGTTTTTCAACCCAGGAGAAGAGACCACGTAATGGTTTACTATCGAAATGTCTCTTGCCCACAATGCTATAATTTGAGGCATAGACCTGTTGTGGATAAATGCATCCCTCGTTTTCCCAGTGGATGTCGCTGCCTTTATTGGATATGAATCTTTATGCCTGAGACTGATTCGAAATTGATGTCCAGGCATTGCTTTGCAGAACCTGACAATCCTACTTCTAAAGCCGCTGAAACCTCATCAAATCGCAATAGTGATGCACGGGAGTGAGTAGTTCTATCATTATCCTCTTAGTCCTTCCTTGCCTGGTAGCCGCCAGCGCTTGCCACGCCAAATATCAGATCCTACGTCAACCACAGGTGCGTTTCATACTTAGTAATATCTTCCTGTCTGACATGCACTCTAATCAATTACTAGAAATTTTCCCCGTACACAGGGACATGATCTCCTCAAGAATAAAAATTCTTCATCGGGAATTTCAGGTTTTCCATTCACCTTCGGCAATCGGGATACTGCTAGAGTTCTATTTATTTAAACAAATTCAATAAAATTCTGCCGTATAGCCCCGCCTCTTCAAATTACAGCAAGGGTACGCGTCATATAGGCCAGCACTACATAGATCGCAAGATGACAGCCCAAAGCCTTGAGGCATACACGTGTTGGTTCCTAAAAGCCTACATCGGGAATAAGTGACATTGATGCATACCATGCTTGCTGTAGCTGACTTGTCGCGTGCATCTGTTTCATTTGCAGCACCATTGCATGAGGATGATATGTACTGGATCGTACAAGAACTAACTATCACCCTCCAATTTCTGTCCTGACCGCACATAGTCAAAATGCCTTCAAATCTTCATGATCCCGACGCAGAGATCCGCCTTTTACCGCAATGCGGCTTCGGAGAAGATATTGACTTCAACACCTTGATTGAATCCAACCATTTCCTCTTCCGAGTCTACTCTCCGAAAGAGAGGTCACCCTTCTCTGACCCCTCTGATCCTTTCTTTGTCGCCCCAAAATTCGACGAACAATTCACTCGTTCTCCTGTAGATCTTCCCGATGCTAGTACTCTCAGGTTTCCGGAACTAATGGCCGGTTCGTATTCGGAGGTTGCTCGGCACATGGAATGGACGACTAGGTCAACCTCTCCATATATCTCCACATCTTTCAGTTTTAGCTGGTCAATCTGGGAAGCTGTCAGGCGTTATCACTTTGGAGTTAAGAAAGACGTTCAAATCGCCATCATCGATGCCTCAGCACTGGAGGGTCGAGCAGCTACCGCTGTTCAACTACTTCAAAACAGTTCACCGGATCAGTATGTTGTCGTATTCGCTTCCTTGTTCTCCTACTGAAATTAACCATTTAAGGCGAGATGAGCAGTTCTGGAAGTGGCATCGTTTCTCGCATGACTCCCAGTCTGTGCTTATATACGGGATGATTCCTCGGCCTGCTGTGCTTGCATCCATCCCAATACTTCAAATTCTCCATAAAATGCCGTCCTATTTCTTACGCAAGGATGTTCAAATACTAGACGGGAATCCACTCGATCAAGTGGCATGGGATTACATTCGACATAAATCGAGTTATCGTCGCTTTTGTCAACATATGTCGAAACTGTTTTGCAGTCGACCGTTTGAAGTTCGATTACGAGACTCCACTGCGGGAGCTGTTAGACTAGCCCTTTCGTTTCTCCGACCATTCTTTCATCATGTCGTCCAGGAAGACTTTGACATCGCTATATCATACCTCCGCACTTTCGCTCTCACAATCTCGCAGTGGCCTAGCCAATCGTGGGTGAACGACCACCCTGAAGTACACCAAGTCGTCGAGTCTATGGTTCTCGCACTTGGTGAAGAACTCCGAGATAAATATCGTCATCAGCAGCAAGAGGAAATTTCCCGTTTACAAGTTATCATTGATGGATTGCGATCTACCATTAGAGCACAAGGCCCACAGACTGTGCTTGATAATGTGGAAGTTGACTCTGATGGAGATTTCGAAATCGTATATGAGGAAACCGATGAACCAACTCTGGTGACCACTGTAGATGCTCCGAGTGTCCGAAAGCGCCCCTCACTTGAAATGTCTATTGTTGTTCTTCCTCGGTTACCGATTTCGTTCCAAACGCCAATCACTCCGCCGGAATCTCCAAACCATTCGTTTTTCATACCGACGGTCGTTGTTCCTAGTATAAGCAATGCAGTCACCCCGGTTTCGATTTCGAAGTTCGTCCTTCGGTCCCAGGATCGAGACAAATCTTCAAGTACCTCACCCAAACCTTCTGAAAAATCTTCCTTTTCAACACCCGTGCGCCCTTCCCGCTCCCCCGTTTTTTCTCTGCCCTCTGCCCATCATTTAGAAAATTCTGTCTCTTCCGATAACGATGAAAAGCAAAAACACGCCGCCGCTCAAGTTTGTACAGTTGAGCAACAACCTGCGAATCAATCCAGCATTGTGGAACTCGACGACCAATATAACGAAGACGGAAACGAGTCTCTTCCTTCGCCTTCGACCCAGCATTGGAACCCGCCACCACCTTCTCCAACACTCTCTTCTCGACGTTCTTCCATTGCGTCGATTGATACGCTTTGCGAGAGTTCAGAATTTCCATTCAAAAGGTTCTCCATCGCCTCATATAACAGTGAGATACTCGATCCTGTTCCGGCTTTACCAATTGAAATCCCATCGAGGGGTGCATCTTTCTCTGATCCTTGGTCTACTACAGCAAGCGTTACCATACCTCCTCCTGAAACGGATGCTTCCATTATCCCTCTACCGCCTTCGCCCTCTTCACTTACTGCCCACTCTGATTCAAGCACGCCCCCAACTTTGCTATCATCACCAGTCACACCTCGATTATCATTAGCAGACCTTCCATCATCGAGTAATCCTGAGTCTTCTTCGGTTACCTCAGAAGGGACTAAGGACGATCGACGATCGACGACAAGAGTGGTCGAAACGGCCTCGATTATTGTCACAGGCTTTTTAGTGGGAGCCTTTTTCACACTATTTCTTTTTTCGACGCAGCGCAGAACGCTGCTTTATTTAACTTGACCGCGTGGCCATATTTCTTTGGTTTTTATTTATTTATTTAATTCCAATCAGCGGTGAGCCTAAGGGCTTCCAAACATTGTAACATGTAGTCTTTTGTAGGATGTACTAACCTGAGTCATTTCTTTCACTTTGTTGTCATTGGGACACCAATGGTTTATGGAGCCGTCATTTTTTGATAGCATAAAGGAAACCATCATAGCCCTTCTCACCGACAGTCGAAATTGTGGTGGCTTCAACTTCCTCATCGCCTTCTATCGCCCGGAGCAACTTTCGCACACCCTCAATGTGCTCGTTCGAATAATCCGGCTTAGCTACATGTCCGAACCGAACGACATTATCCACAATCTAGAGTCATAACAAGTCAAATCAGTGATCATTTTGACAGAACAGTAAGGGAGGAGGAGATAACTGCTGGACATACAATGACACCGCCTTTCCTCACGAGTCGTTTCGCCTCGGAGAAATAAATGGAGTTGGAAGGCTTGTCAGCATCGATGAAAACTAGATCAAAAGGGACTTCTGGATGGAGTTGTGCCAAAGATTCAACTGCTGGTCCAAGCAAGATGGTAGCTTGGTTATCTACACCGGCCGCTTTAAAATTGTCCTGAGCGACCTTGACGATGGGTTGATGATATGGTTATGGTTTGAATGATTGTCGGTTGCATACCTTTGCGAATTGTGGAGATAGTTCAAGTGTAGTTAATTTCCCGTCAGCTGGAAGAGCTCGTGCAAGCCATATTGCGGAATACCTAAGCAGGGCATAGAAGGTATACCGGTAGGTTTGACGCCACCATCTTATTGTCTCAAAAGAAACAGACATACCCTCCAAGAGTACCAATTTCCAATATGTTTTTCGCACCAATAGATTTCGCAAGCAGATTCAAAAGTTTAGCTTGAGCTTTTGAAACAGCTATATTGGGCAGCCCTTGCTCTGCGTTATTCTTTGAAACACCATCGAGGATGTCATCTTTAGGTATGAGAAAAGAATTATGGTATTGGTCTGAAAGTTGCCAATCTTCGATGGAGCTAGGCTTTGCCCTTGAAAAGTCCCAGGCGTTGAGGGACATCGGTTGTTGACTCGCCATCTGGAGGTGGGGCAGGTAATCTAGAATAGAGGAGGAACCTCGGAGAACTTGGGATTATATATAGTGTCACGGGTGGTGTTATCTTCATCTCGCGGCTTGTAGTTCAAAGCAAACCAAGGCTTGCTCCGGTCCTTTCGCGAAACCAATGGTGCTATCTTATCTTATCCTATGGGCCTCGATTGCACTTCAGGAGGTTCAAGATTAAAAGCAGTTTTTAACTTACGTCCCTCAGCAAATTGAATATTTTAAATAGAAAGTTTTGTATAAAAGTAATTTAAATCAATCACCACTTGTCACGAGGATGTACAAGATGCGACACACCCCAGAGATGCGACACAACGTGCTTCGGCTGCCTCCCGGCAGCCAGAGTTTTAACTGCCCTAACCTCACTCAAGAGCGCGCTACCACACGAAAAAAAACATATCCCCCTAACATTAACCCAAACCTTAACCCAAACCCCTAACGCTAACCTAACGCTAACCTCGGCCCTAACCTAGCAGAACCCAAACCCTAGAGGCACCTAACCGGCAGATACTTCGGAGTATCAAAATGCCTTCGGTGGCAAGCTCCGGAATGCAATTTGATGGGACATCAGTGACACTTCGTCATTTCGTGACGCTGTGCCTGAGTGTGTGTGTGTCGATTCTTGTCTATCCCGGAACTGACAGAAGCAGTTCTTTCGGTTCTCGGTTCTGGTTTAGTTCTCGGTTTATCAAAAATGGGTGAAGAACCGAACCGAGCTGTATTTTGGCATCACTACTAGTAGTAGTAAGTACGGGATAGACAAGAATCGACACACACACACTCAGGCACAGCGTCACGAAATGACGAAGTGTCGCTGATGTCCCATCAAATTGCATGCCGGAGCTTGCCACCGAAGGCATTTTGATACTCCGAAGTATCTGCCGGTTAGG
>Ga0193743_1000410_pt1 | contig 34050 bp, 28 predicted proteins | sample L2c2metaG_FD_143038 | JGI IMG/M metagenome (GOLD analysis project Ga0193743, IMG submission 143038) | Soil microbial communities from a riparian zone of the East river system, Colorado, United States - L2c2 | ecosystem: Environmental > Terrestrial > Soil > Riparian zone | place: USA: East River... | reverse complement strand
AACGAGCCGACCCAGCGGGGCAGTTGGAAAACGACGCCCGCGAAGTTGTGGGAACTCTCGAAGACCGCGTCGACATTGCCCGGTAGGCCAGCCCGGTATTCCAGGCTGTAGGCGGCGTGTGCCTGGCCGAACCATTCGTGGCACGAGGAGACGGCCATCCGCTGGGTTGCCCGCGAGACGCCGAGCTTGTCGGGGTTGAGCGCCGACTCGGTCTGGATGGTGAGGTAGTCGAGGGTCTTGTCGAGGGCGACCAGGTCGGTGTCGAGATCCTTGCGCGCCGCGACCAGGTCGCCACTGTGCCGGACCACCGCGTGGTGTTCCGCGTGCTCGCGGCGCAACGGCAGCTCCTCCTCGTCATAGCCCGTGACGAGGATGTCGAGGATGTCGTCGACCTGGTCCTCCAGCCGGTCCTGCGCGAGCGCCTCCTCGCCCGCCATCGCGGAGTACGCCGCGATCAGCGAGTCGTGCGCGCCGGCCCGGCGCAGCGCCAGGTCCATCTGGGGCCACTGCGGAGAGACGGACGCCAGGCGCGGGAATCGGGCCGGTCCCGGCTGCGGGACGTGCCGTTCGAGCTCCGCCCGCCAGCGGTCGACCTGCGCCCGCTGCCGCGACTCGTCGCTCAAGAGCCTGGTCCGCCAGACGTCGAGCCGCTCCTGGACGATCTCGACCCCGGCCGGGCCGAACGCGCCCTGTGAGACGCATTCGAGGATGGTCGCGAACTCACGACCGAGGGCGTTGGGGTCGAGGGCGCTGAGATAGTGCCGCAGCCAGCGCAGCGAACTCTCGCCCCGGCCTTGCCGCCGCAGGACCAGCGCCATGAACAACGCCGTGCGGCTCGGGGCACGGCGCGTCGCCTCGACGATGGCGCGTTCGCACAGCTCCGGCTTGTCGTCGAGCCAGGCGCCCATCGCGACCAGCGCCGGTGCCAGCCAGTAGCGCGGCGTCTCGATCATCAGCTGCTCGCTGGTGTCGCGCACGGTCTCGTCGGACACGAGCCCGAGATCGAAACCCTGGAGCATGCCGGTGGCCACCCGGCGGACCACCTTGAAGTGGCCGTAGCGGTGCTCGAGCTGTGCCTCGACCACCCCGATGCGGGTCTCGGCGCGCTGCACGTGTGCGGTCCGCGCGGCCTCCTCGACGTAGGCCTGGAAGGCGGTCGTCAGCTTGGCCAGTCGGTCGTTGGTCTCGTCGGTGCGCTGCTTGACGTGGACGACCTCCATCCCGACCTGACCGACGCCCTTCTCGAGCCGCAGGACGACGTTCTCCACGTCCCCGACCCTGTTCAGCACCTGACGGGTTTCAAAATCTGCCATGGCGATCAACGACCTTTCACGCGACGACCGAACCATCCTTGAGGACCGGCCGAAGTTCTCCGCTGGCATAGACCTCGACGAAGTCGTACGCGCCGGTGCGCACGAGCATCCGGGCCTGGACAAAGGGTTCCGGCACGGCATCGGCCGGTGCGTAGTGCTCCAGGATGGACTGCCACAGGTCGAGCCGGTGGTCGACATAGGGCGGCCCAAGGTGACACAGCGCGAACATGCCCAGTGGCACGTCGCCGAACTCGCTCTCGTATTCCGCGCGGATCCACCCGGCCAACTCGGCCCGGCTCGAGGCGTCGAGGCCTGCGTCGAGCCGGTGTACCGCCTCGAAGATCCCCGCGTGCCGGGGCTTGCGAATCTGCCGCTGACCCGACGTCAACAGCTTTTGATCTTTTGTGGCGTGCCCGGGCCGCAGGTCGGGACGGGCTTCCACACGCCGCCGTCGCGCGAATTCCATTTGTCTCCTCGGCGCTGCCACGGATTCTGCCGACTCAGCCGGCCAGGTGCGCGAAGAATAACAGCACAATTGCGCGACACACCAGGCTCACTCCACCAACGAAACGCCACAACGATCCGTTCGAGCGGCCCTCAGGAATACCACGTGATCGGCCGCATAGTCCGAGCGGGCACAGAGGACCATCGATCGCCGGGCCGGTCCGACCGAAGGGACCAGTGACTCCGCCTATCACTACCCTGAACAGGGTCTTCGGCTGCAGCGGCCCAGCCGGAGCCGCACCCTGGCGGATTCCACCGCCCGACCATGTTTGGCGGAAAGGCGACATTCCGCGGAAGCGAAGAAATTCGCGGAATAGAGTCGATCATAATGACTAGGCCCGATCCGGCGGGCAAGGGAAAACCATTCTTGTCGCCTCGAGCTGACGCGTGGGACCATGCCACGGAACCCACATTCGACACGGTGAGGGATACATGGTCGCCGACGCAGTGCTCGAGCATGACGAATTACTACGAACGGATGAGCTACTGGTCGAGGCGCGGCTGACCGGCGTCGCCGCGAGAGGTGACGAGCCACCGCGGCTGCGGGTGCGTTGCGGCCGCCCCCTGCTCTACCCGCTCGCCACCACCGACCTGCCGATCGCCCTGCGCGGCCGGGCCGCGGCGAGCGGCGTTCGCTACCTCGGCGCGTTGTTCGCCTTCGACCTCGACGAGCCACCCGCCGGCTACCGCTACGCGGCGGCTCGGTTCGCCGTCGACCTGGGCCCGGCGGGTCCGACAGCCGTGCTGGTCCACTCCGGCGGCGACCAGTTCGGTCTGCTCGCCGACGGCCCCGTCGCGCCGGTGGCCGAGCGCGCGGAGGCCGCCGTCCGGCCCGGCGTGCTGCGCCGGTTGCTGCTGCGCGCCGACCGCCCGTCCGCTTGGACCACCGGCGAGCAGACCTCCGTGTTCGGCTGGCGCTACCAGGACCGGCGCGCCGCGCCGCTGCTCCCCCGCACCTACGCCGTGCACGCTGTGCTCGAGGTTCCCGCTGCCGCCACCGAGCTGCGCGGCACGTTCGAGGCTGAGGTCGAGCTCGCCGGGCCGATCCGGCGCCGGTTGTCGACGAGCGAACGGGTCGCCCTGCTGGCCCCGCTGCCGGGTCCACCGTCCGGGCGCGCGGCGGCGGTCCGGCTCTGCATGGCCGCGGACGTCGCCGGTTACAGCACCCTGGCTTCGTCGCCGCCGGAAAAGTTGCAGCGGGATCTCGTGCGGATCCTGGCCGACGGGCGGTCCCGGGCCGGCGTCGACCCCAGCCAGGTGGCACCCCAGCCACAGGGCGACGGCCAGTTCACCGTCCTGCCGGTCGGGCTCGACGAAGCAGCGGCGATCCCGCACCTGCTGCGCGGGGTGGGCGAGGCGCTCGCGGCCCGCAACGCCGTCGAGCCGAACGACCGGATGCGGTTGCGTCTGGCACTCCATCGTGGACTGGTCAAAGAAGCCGACAACGGCTGGGTGGGCCGGGCCGCGGTGGCGGTGCACCGCATCCTCGACTCCGCGCAGCTGCGCGGCGCATTGACCGAACATCCGGCGGCCGACTACACACTCGGCGTGCCGGACGTGCTGTTCAGCGACGTACTTGCCGCCGGAGACGATCCACCACCCGGCGCCTTCCGGGCGGTCACCATCGACCTGCCCACCAAGGGCTTCCTGGAGCAGGCCTGGATCTACGTGCCGGGGGTGGCGGTGTGAGCACCGTATACGCGCTCCTGGTGGGCATCGACGCCTACCGCGCGGCGCCCGCGTTGAGCGGCTGCCGCAACGACGCCGTCGCGGCGCTGGCCTACCTGTCGTCGCGGGTCGGCAGCCGCGACCTCGCGGCGCTGGAGCTACACGACGACAAGGCCACGCGGGCGGCGATCATCGACGGCCTGCGCCACCACCTCGGCCAGGCCCGCGCCGGCGACACCGCGCTCTTCTGGTTCGCCGGCCACGGATCGGTGGCGCCCGTGCCAGACGAGCTCTGGCACCTGGAGCCGAGTGGGCAGCTGCAGACGCTGGTCTGCGCCGACTCCCGCGAGCATGACGTGCCCGACCTCTACGACAAGGAGCTGTCGGTGCTCCTCGACCGGGTGGCGGCGAGCGGATGCCAGGTCGCTGTCGTCCTGGACAGCTGCCACTCGGCCGGTGCGGTCCGTGGTGAGCTGCCCGAGCCGGCGGCACGGCCGAGGCGGGTGGCGCCGGCGGCCCGGCAGCCCGGGCTCGCGGAGTTGATCCCCGAGCTGCGCCAGGGCTGGTCGGCACTGCCGGCGCGCAGCCGGGTCGTCGCGCTCACCGCCTGCCGCGCCGACCAGCTCGCCCACGAGCTGCCGGTGGACCGTGGCACGCAGCACGGGGTGTTCAGCTGGGCCCTGCTGCGGGCACTCAACCAGCTCGGCGTCGGCGCGACCTACCGCGAGTTGCTGGCCGCGGCCCGCTGCGCGGTCGAGGGCAAGGTGCGGTTCCAGGTGCCGCAGCTCGCCGGCGACGAGCCGGCCGACCAACCGTTCCTGGGCGGCGCGGTGCGGTCGCCGGCGGCCCCGATCACCATGCGCAACCTGGCCGGCCAATGGGAGATCGACGCGGGCGACTGCCATGGCGTGCCGGCGGTGTCGTCCGGTCCACTGCGCGTCGGGGTCGCCGGCAGCGGCCCGACCCGTTCCGCACGCGTCGTGTCGGTGCGGGTCGACCGCTCGGTCGTCAGGCCGGAGGGCTGGGTCCCTGATCCGGACCGGCAATACCCGGTGGTCTTCACCGAGCTGCCCCAGCCTGCACTGACGGTGGCCGTGTCGGGTCTGGCCGGGTCCACCGTGGCCGGCCACCTGGCCGGGTCGCCGTATCTGCGGGTGGCGGAGCCAGGCGAGTCCGGCATACCCGATCTGCGGTTGCGGTTCGTGCGCCCGGAACACGCGCGGATCCTCAGCGCGGACGGGGATCCGTTGGGCCCGGACATCGTCGCCATCGACGCCGACGCGTGTGCCCGGCGGGTCGCGCAGGCCGGCGCGCACATCGCCCGCTGGCGACAGGTGCACATGCTGGACAATCCGGGATCGCCGCTGGCCGGCAACGTACGACTGGAGATCGTTCCAGCCCTGCCGGGCGAGCGGACCGCCCCGCTGGACCGCCCTGCCCTAGGCCCGGACGGCGAAGGCCTGCTCCGGCTGCCCTACCGGCGGGAGCAGGGCACGTGGGTCGCTCCGACGGTCTTCGTGCGGTTGCGCAACCTCGCGGATCGACCGCTCTACTGTGTGCTGCTCGATCTCACCGGGCGACACAAAATCCACGCCGGGCTGTTCCGCGGCGCCTTCGTCGGAGCCGGACGGTGCGCGTCGGCGCTCGACGGGCGGCCGGTGCAGTTCCGGCTTCCCGATGGCGAACGCCCGGCGGCCGGCGCGCGGATCCGCGACTGGCTCAAGCTCGTGGTCGCCGAGGAGGAGTTCGCGGGCCGCCCCTTCGAACAGGGCGACCTGGCCGAGGCCGGCAGCCGCGGCGTGCTGCCCCGCCCAGCGATGACCCGCGACGCGGGCGGCCCGCACACCAACACCGCCGACTGGACCACCGCGATGGTCGGCGTCGAAACGGCGGTGCCCGGGTGACCGACCCGGACGTCGCCGAGCTGACCCTGACGATCGCGCACTACGAGGCGCTCATCGCCGCGTCGCCCGCCGACGAACGCATCCCCGAGTGGTGGTACGAGCTCGCGGCGGCATACCACGAACGCGCCGACCACAGCGGCGACCTGTCCGACTGGGACCGGGCTGTGACGCTGCACCGGCAGTGGCGTGACACCTTCCCCGCCTGCGAGGAGCGGGACGTTGGTTCGGCGACCCTGGCGGAGGCGCTTTGGCAGCGTTTCCTGACCGCCTTCCACCGGCACGGTATGCCAGAGCCCGAGGGCATCGTCCAGGCCCGCACGACCGCCGCCGCGATCGGTGACCTGGTCCCCGAGGTCGAGCCGGGCGCCATGGCGACAATCATCGGCATGCTGCACGGCCTCGCGCTGGTGCGGGTCGCATCGTTGACCGGGGAGCCCGCCGACCTCGACGACGGCATCGCGGTGCTGGCGCCCGCACTGGAGGGGGCCGATCCAGGCATGCCCTACCACGAGGATGGCCGCGTCGAACTCTGTCAGGCCTACGTCGAGCGGGCCCTGCGAAACGGCGAGCCGGGCGACCTGGACCTGGCCATCCGCGCCGGCACGCCGGCCGCCGGCAGCGACGACCCGTACGCCCAGCACGCACTCGCCAGCGCATACCAGCTGCGCTGGGACGCCGGCAACGACCCAGCGGACCTGGACTCGGCAATCGCGCACTGGCAGCGTGCGCTGGCGGTCGTGGCCGAGCCGAGCGGCTTCGCGGAGTGCGGCCGGTTGCTGGCCGAGAGGGCGGAGGTCAGGTCGGATCTCGCCGACGCGGACGAAGCGATAGCGCTGCTCGAGGAGGCGGCGGGGGCCGGCGAGCCCCGCTGGTGGTATCTGGGCATGGCGCTTCAGCTGCGCTGGCAGCTGGCCGGGCAGCGGGCCGACCTCGACCGCGCGGCGGAGTGCCTGGACCGCGACCTGGCGGAGTCGCCGGCGACGGAGTGGCTGGTGTTCGCACACTGGGAGCGGCTCGCCGTGACCGGGGCGCGGGTAGAGGCCGAGATCGCCAACGACCCGACGCGGCCGCCGCCCACGTCGGCAACGCTGCTGACGAGGCGCGGCAGGTCTGGGCGAGCGGCGTTGGCGACCACCACGACCGGGTCCGGCTCGCGGCGGCAATGGCGAAGAACTCAATCCTGGCCTGGCCGGCGCACCCGGAGCGGATCGACCCCGCGTGGCTGAGCGAGATGGTGGCCTTCTGCCGAACCCTGAGCGACCCGCCTCCAGATTGGAACGACCGGCTGGACAGCCTCGACGCGCTGGCCCGATACACGCAGCAGGCGATGAGCGGGAACACACTGCCGGACGACGCGTTGGAGAGGTTGCTCGATCGGTTGCGCGTGGGACAACCGGATCGGCAGGCCCACAGTGACCTCCACGGGGCGGTGCCCGTCTTCATGTTGGCCAGGGCGATTCGCGGTGGCGACCGGCACATGCTGCGGATGGCGCTCGAGCAAATGCGCGGGTCCGCCGACCCCGAAGAGCACCTGCTCGCTGAGACCTTCGAGCTCCTCGACCGCGCGACCCGCGGCGACCTGACCGTACGAGACGACCTGACGGTGCTTCTCGCCCGGCTGCGGACGACGCCGTTCTCCTACGTGGTCAAACAGACGGTCCTGCCGCTCCTGACCATCTTCGAGTCGTTGCTGACCGGCCTCGACGGCACGTACCAGCCGGTTGACCGCACGCCTCTCAGGACCGCGGACCTGCTATCGGGGCAGTCCGCCCTGGCGGGACTGGGCGGCCCGGTGCTCGCCGCCATCGCCCGGCACGACGTGGCCACGCTGCGTGAGGCGGCCGCGCGCGTCGACGAGCTGGTCGCAGTAATTCCCGCCGGCGACATCCTGCGGCTGATCGTGCTCGGCGTCGGCGCCATGGCGGGCTCCGCGCTCCTTCGGGACGAGCCGGGCGACCAGGACGCGGCCCGCCGGCTGTTGCGCTGGACCGAGGACGGCCTGGCCCTAGCCGCTGGGCCGCACCACCCCCGCTGGTCGGCGTTCGCGCTCGCCCGTGCGGAGGCGCTACGGCATCTCGATGGCGGCGACCGGGCTTCGCGTGGCGGGTGCTCCTACAGTCCGGCACCGACGACGCGGTGCTCGTGGCGACGGACGCGGGCGCGACGGCACAGCGGGTCGCCGGCTGGTGCCGTGTCGACGAGGCGCCCGACGACGCGATCGCCGCGCTCGACGCCGGTCGCGGCCTGGTGCTCTACGCCGCGACCGCCTCCCGCAGCATCGCCGACCGGCTGGTCGAGGCCGGCCACGCCGACCTGGCCGAGCGCTGGCGAGCATCGGCGGGTTACGGCAGCGACGTGGTCACCGGCGATCCACTGCTGGGGGTCGCCGGCGCCGCCTTCGAGGTGCCCGACGATCTGCGTACCCGGGTATTGCACGTACTGGACCTCAGCGCGCCGGCGCCGGCCTCGATCGCGGACCTCCGCGCGGCGCTCGCGGCCACGGACATGGACGCGCTGGTCTACCTGGTCCCGGCGGGCGTCGACCAACCCGGGGCGGCGGTCGTCGTCCCGGCCGACGGGAACGTCACGATGCCGATCCTGCCCGGCCTGATCACCGGACCCGGAACGGTGTTCGCCCGCAGCGCGGCCAGATTCCGCGACGCCGGAGAGGTCGCCGGGACGGCGGAACCCGTCGACACCGGGCCGGACGACGTGTGCCGGTGGGCCTGGTCGGCGGCGATGGGACCGCTGCTGCGGCAGGCGAAGGAGTCGGGGGGCGACCGTCCGGCCCGCCTGGTCCTGGTGCCGACCGGCGCCCTATCGGCGGTGCCCTGGCACGCGGCCTTCCACACGGCGGGTGCCGACCGGCGCTACGCGGTCGAGGAGGCGGTCATCTCGTACGCCGTGTCCGGCCGCTCCTTCGTCGAAACGGCGTCCGCACCCGGTCAGGACGTGAAGTCGGTGTTGATCGTCGGCGACCCCACTGGCGACCTCCCGTTCGCGGGTGTGGAGGCGCGGGCGATCGGCCGGGTCTTCTATCCCGAGGCGACGTTCCTCGGCCTCGCGGCCGGGTCCGGCACGCCACAGCAGGTGCTCGATTGGATCGGCGCTGCCGCACCGGGTCCGTCGGCCTTGCACCTGGCCTGCCACGGACAGGCCGATCCGGCCCATCCCGCCGACGCCTGCCTCCGCCTGGCCGGCGGCGCGCTGACGGCCCGCCGACTGTTGGACGCCTCACGCACGGCCGAACTGGAGATCGAGCGGGTCTTCCTTGCCGCCTGCACCACCGGCGCCGCCGGCGCCGACCACGACGAGGCGTTCAGCCTGGCCGCCGCCTTCCAGGCGGCCGGCGCGAAGACCGTCTTCGGTTCACTGTGGAAGGTGCCGGACGAGGAGACCTCCCTGCTGATGTTCCTCGTTCATCATTTCCTCAACGTGCGCCGGTGCACGCCGGTGGACGCGCTCAACCACGCCCAGCGGTGGATGCTGGACCCGCGGCGAGAGCCGCCGCCCGGGATGCCGCCCGAGCTCGCAGTCCACTGTGTCAACACACGCGCGGCAGACCCGGTCGCGTGGGCGGCGTTCACCCATCGGGGCCGCTGACCGGTCACCGGCCCTGGTGGGTGAACCCGGCCCAGGTCGACACGGCGCCGGTGAGCGCCGGCAACCGGGCCGCCAGCTCTTCCGGCATGGTCGGCGGCGCCTCCCGCCGCGGGTCGAGCATCCACCGCTGGGCGTGGTTGAGCGCGTCCACCGGCCGCTTCCCTTCGGAGCGCAGGTAGTGGTGCGCCATGAACATCAGCAGCGAGGTCTCCTCGTCCGGCACCGGCCACAGCGAACCGAAGACGCTGCGCGCGCCGGTGGCCAGGAAGGCGGTGGCGAGGCTGAACGCCTCGTCGTAGGCGCCGCTCGGCACGCCGGTGGTGCAGGCGGCCAGTGCGACCAGCCCGATCTCGGTCGCCCGACGAGTGCGCAGGATGTCACCGGCGGTGAGCCGCCGGCCCTGCGCGAGGCGCAGGTGTGAACCATCCACTCCGGACCGGACAGCACCGTGACAGGCCAGGTGGAGCAGGGCTCCACCACCCGCCAGCAACCAGTCACGCACCTCCTCGGGAGTAGCGGCGGCGCCCTCGAGCATCCGCGCCTCGGGATAACACGCATCCCGGATGGCGCGGGCCTCGGCCAGGGCCTCCGGCAGGTCGCCGGTCGGGTCGCCGACCACGAACGCGGGCGCCGACGGCGGCACCGCCGGCCGTTCGGCCGTCTGGCAGAGCAGCCGGGCGGAGGCCGCGTAGGAGAAGGTGGCCACCTCGACCGCGTGGGTGCCGTCCCGGTCGCGAGCGGCGTGCCACGGCACTGCGCCCAGGTCGCCCATCGGCACCAGCACGATCCGCGGCGCCCGGCCGATCCCCCAGCGTCCCAGCGTGTCCAGCAGCGGGCCGATCGCGGCCGGCCAAGCCCAGTCGCACAGCCGATCGAGGTTGGGCCCCCAGCTCTCGCTGCCGCCGGCGGGCGGATCAACGCCGCCCGCGTCGCGCGAGCCGAGCAGGTCGAGGTGCCGGCCGACCAGATCTGTCGCCGCCAGCCTGGGCAACGGCAGCTGGACCGGGCGCCGCACAGACAGGCCGCTCGCCGGCACCAGGACGGCGCAACCGGGTCCATTGTCGTCCTGGGGCAGCAGGTAGACCAGTACGTCGGCGCTCAACTCGGTCAACGCCCGGCCAACCTCGGCCGGAGTGGACGGGTCGAGCACGTCCGGCACCTCCGCCTGCGACACCGGCGCACCGGTGAGCGCGGTCAGCACCTCGGCCCGCAGATCGGCGTCGGTGGGGTCGCGTTGCCAACGGGTCAGCAGGTCATCGCGCCCAAGGCCGCGCAGTCGGGCCGGGACGTCCATGGTGATAGTGGCGGCGTAGAGCATCAGGCAGCGCCCCGCGTCCAGGGCGGTGGCCGCGGCCCCCGGGTCGCTGTCGGCCAGGCACCAACGGGCCACGGTCTTGGCGTCGTCGGCGGCGTGCCGGGCGGCCGCGGCCGCGTCGGCCGTGCCGGCCTGCAGAAGCACCGACCACGCGTGCCCGCGTAACGCCTGCCGGCCCAGGTCGCGGCTGCGCGCGAGCTGGCCGTCGAGACGGAGAGCGAGGGCGAGGGGCATCGCCGTCGACGACCACACCGGGTGACCCGGATGGCCGAGGTCGCGTAGGGCTGCGGTCAGCCGGCGTAGCGCTTCTTCCAGCGCCGGCCGGCCGGCGCCCAACTGGTATTGCGAGCAGAGCAGCCCGCCCAGCAGCGAGTGGATCAGCGGACGGTGCGGATAGTCAGCGGGCGCGAGGTCGGCGGCCTCCCGCAACATCCGGACGCCGCTGTCCAGCTCGGCCACGTCCCGCCGGTCCAGCGCCGGCCCCACCACACCGGTGGCCGCGACCAGCAGCCGCCAGGCCCGTTCGCCGGCCGAGATGCCCGGCTCACGCGCGTCGTCCGCGCTCGCTATGCCGGTAGCGCCGGCCAGCATCCGCCGCATCGACAGCGTCGCCGGGTCTCCGGCTGGCAGCTGGTCGACCAGGTCGGTCACCGACCGCAACGCGTCCGTCGTGCGGCCAAGCTCACCGTGCTGGGCTGCCGACACCGCGTCGGCGCTGGCCAGCATTGCCTCGAGGAGCCGACGCTGCGACCTGTCTAGATCGTCGCCGCCCAACAGTTGCTTGACGTGCTCGCCGGCCGCGGCGGCATCGGCGTAGATGCCCTGCTCGGCGCCGCGCTTGAGCGCGAGCGTGGTGTGCATGAGCGGCACCATCCGGACCAGCGGGCTGTCCGCCGGCAGGGCCGCGCTCAACTCCTCGACGCGGCGCAGCGCCTCGGGCCGGTCGTACCCGGGATCGTCGGTGTAGGCGCCCAGTGCTTCGACCAAGGCGTGCAACAGCGCCGCCGTGCCCGGCATCACCGGGTCGTCGCCCGCGTCGTCGATGGTGGCGCGGATCCCTGCCCGATCAACCGGTTGGCCGAGCAGGCCGGCCTGCAGCTGGCGCAGAGCGAGTGACCGACCGACCACCCCGCGGGACGAGCCTCGGTAAGGGCAGGACTGATATGTCCGCAGCGCCGCGTCGAGGGTGGCCGGATCGCGGTCGCGCTCGAACCGGGCGCCGAGCGCGTGGGCCCGGGCGAGGTCGTGCGCCGGCGTCGGACGCAGTTCCGGCCGGGCCAGCTCCGCGATCAGCCCGTCCAGGTCCTCGTCGGACACCGCGCCCATTCCCGGCAGCAGCTCGAGCGGATCGACGACCAGCACGTCAGCTCCTCATCCCGCGCCACCCCAGCGGGCGAGCGCGTCCACATCAGTCACGACGATGCGCCGGTAGCCGGTCTGGACGATGCCCTGCTGCCGCAGCAGGCTGAGCGCCTTGTGCACCGTCGGCACCGCGGCTCCGATCAGCCCGGCAAGCTCGTCCTGGCTCAGCGGCACGTCGAGGCGCACACCCGCCACGACGGCCTGCCCGCACACTTCGATCAGATCGCACAGCAGCCGGGACAGGCGCACTTCGGCCGGGTAGGCGCCACCGTCGATGCGGCGGCGGTTGGCCCAGACCAGCCGGTCGCCGACCATGCGGCTGACCTGCTCGGCGGCGTCGGCGTGGCCGCGCAGGAAGACCTGGAAGGTCTCGTGCGGCACCGCCGCCAGCTCGACCGCGCCGGACGCGGTCACCGTCGCCGACCGGCCCTGGCCGCGCAGCCCGGCCATCTCGCCAACCAGGTCGCCGGCGCCCCGGATCGCCAGGAGCGCGTGGTATCCCTCGGGCGTCGTCAGTGACACCTTGCAGTAGCCACGCAGGATCACCTCGACGTGGTCGCCCGGCTCGCCCTCGCCCAGGATCCTCTCGTCCGGCTCCGCAAGATGCCGGCGGGCCACACTCAGCAGGCCCTCGATCGTTGGCTCGGACAGCCCGCTGAGCAGGCTGCCGCGCACCCACTGGACGCCCCGGGGACGGGGCACGGTAGTCATCCGGGCAGCTCGTCGACGAGCCGGCGGGCCTCGGCTACGTAATGGCTGTCCGCGGGGAACGTCGCCAGGCGCTGCCGCAGGGCCGCCCGCGCGGTCTCCCCCGCAGCGGCGGGCGTGGCACCGGCTTCGCTGCGGGCCAGCGCGAGCAGCGGCCGGGCCGGGTCGAAAACCCCGGAACCGGAGTGCATGGCGTACGCGAGGCGGGCCACCCGGCCGGCCTCCCGCGTCCGTCCGTTGTGCAGCAGCGCCTCCGCGAGCAGCACGTGGGGGTGGGGCAACTGGTCGAACGCCGCGGCGCCCCGGCCAGTGTCCTCGGCGTTGTCGAGCCGCACCAGCGTTTCGGCAACTTCGAGCGCCCGAGCCGGGGCGCCCGGGTCGGCGCGACTCGCCGCGAGCAGGACCTCGGCCTGGACCAGCCGGGCGGCGTGGGTCGCGACCTGGTCGGGACCGGCCCGCAGGACCTCCTCCTCGATCAGCGCGGTCGCCTCGGCGAGGTCCGGGTCCAGCTCCGTGGCGTGTGAGGCGCCGAACCACGACCGGTCGCGCAGCACCCACGCGAGGTCCACGCGGGCGGCCCCCAACAGGTCGGGATCGGTGGCTCGGCGGGTGACCTCCGCCCGGCACAGGTCGACCAGCACGTCCAGATCGTCCGGCTGGCCACACGCGCGGAGCTGGCGGAGGTGTCGCCCGCGGATGGCGATGGCCGTGGCGGCGAGTGGCGCCAACGACGCCCGGGCCCGCTCGCGCAGGCCTTCCCAGACCACCAGGGAGTCGGCCGCGGTGCGGTTGCGGTCGCGGAGCGTCTCGAGCGTGCACTCGATTTCCAGGCTGACCTCGTGGTCCGGCCCGAGCAGTCGCGCACCCTCGTCGCGGAGCGCCGCGAAGTCCGCGACGTTCCGACGGGCGCCGATCAGCGTCTGCAACCGGGCACTGAGCCGACCGGCGGTCGTGCGCTCCAGGTTGTCGCGGGTCTCCACGGGCAGCTCACTCCGATACCGACTCGAGCACTCTGATCGCGTCGCGCATCATCGCGACGGCGTGCCGCCGCTGCTCGGACGGCGCCTGGCCGTCGCGGGTCAGCAGGTCGATCGCCTGCGCCAGCCCACGGTTGCCTGCCGCCGGCGTCGGCGACGGCCGGAACTCGGGACGCAGGAGGTGCAACACGCCGTCGGTGCTGCATCCCCTGATCAGGCGGAGCCGGATCGCCTGGCGGAGCAGCCGGTCGGCGTCGGCGGCCGACAGCCGCCCCTCCCGGATCACGACCAGGTCTTCGACCGCGCAGACCGGCGGAGCGTGGTCGAGCGCCGAGGCCAGCGCCCTCTCGCGCACCGCCCAGTCGAGCAGCACCCGGATCAGGCACTCCGTTACCGCTGGCCGGCTCAGCTCGTCGGCCTCATGCAACTCGTGCATCCACCCGACCCTGTGTGGCCAGTAGCTCCATACCTTGGTCTCGTCGACGAGCATCTCCGGGACCTTGGCGTGGTCGAGGAACTCGGCGATGTCGCGCACCGGGCCCGCCGGGGCGGTCTGGTACGCGCGCAACAGCGGCTTCTTCGCATGCGGGCCGGCGACGGCGAAGAACGTCGTGCGGGAGCCCTGTGGGCGCACCTCGGCCACCACGTCGACCCACGACAACGGGTCGCCGGAGCCAGCGGCCAGCAACGAGTCGACCGCTCGGTAATAGCCCACTTTGGTGTTCCAGTGGGTGCGGGCCGACGGTTCCGGACCGGCGAGCTCGCGGCGCCAGCGGACGGCAACCGTGTCACGCAGCTCTTCCAGAATGAACGACAAAGATCACCTCTCCGGCCGAAGCTTCACCGGGGAATGCGCCGCCCCGATGACCGCAATGCCGACACCTTGGCACGTTATGCCATCGGCGATCTCATAAAAATATGGAAAGCGGTGGAGTTTCGATGCGCCCTGGGCCGGACGACTGGCCGATCGACCTAATCGTCGGGCCGGACGGGTTCCGCTCGGGTAGGCGTTCCGTCGACCCTGTTTGGGGGACACGACCGCCCGTCCGCGGATGCGACCAGCTGGACCAGGCCGCACAGCACGGCGCCGAGGCGGATCCGGTCGCCGTCGCGAAGCCGGCACTCGGCTCCCGGGACGAGCCGCGAACCGTTGCGCACCGTCCAGTTCGTCGAGTACTCGTCGCGAATGAAAGCACGGCCCTCGGCATCCAGCCGGAGAGTGGCGTGCCGGCGCGAGACGTCATCGAAGCGGCGGAGAAATCCGGCGTGCCCGGACAGGACGGCATCGCGGCCGAGCAGCACGTCGTCACCACGCCGCAATTCCACCTCGTAGGGTCCGGGGCGGAACCCGACACGCAGGACGTCACTGACCCGGATGTCGCCGGAGCCACCGGCCGAGTCGTCGGCGCGTAGGCCCAGCGCCGCAGGCGGCAGCGCGACGGTTACGCCCTCAGCCTCGGCCCACCAGGGCGGGGCGACCACGAAACCACCGCAGACCCGACACGCCTGCTCGGCGTCCACCGCGGCCAAGCCGCACTCGACACACCCGCGTCCGGTCAATTTCGCTCCTCAGGCCGAATTCTCTCTAGCGCATCCGCACACCACACGGCAACCGCGGCCAATTCCGCGATATTCGCTCGACCCGCGGAATGAGGTACGGCGCCGATGGAGAGCGTCGGTGAATTATTGCCACTACCCGCAGCCCGTGCCAGACTTTCGAATTGTCTTCATGCCGCGCGTCATTCGGTGAGGGAAAGTCTTCGCCCATTTCGGAGGGTTTCCGGTGAGCGACCAGACGAATCTGCTCGAAGCTGCGATCACCCGAACCTCCTCGATGCTTACCGCCGAACCGGCCGAGAGGCGTGGCGGCTGGGCGTTCACCCGCTGCTGGCTGCAGCTGACCCGGTTCGAGCTGAGCGGCAACGACCCGGCGGCGTTGCGGGCGGCCCTCGACGACTTCGACGCGATTCCAACCGGGATGCCGGGGCGGCCGAAGCTGGCAGCGGCTCTGGTCAACTGCCAGATCCGGGCCGGTCGGCTCCGCGAAGGGCCGGCGATCCGGCGGGCGGCCGCGCTGGCCGAGGTCGCCGACAGCGACCCGGAGCCGCTGCCGGCGTGGCCGACGAACCGGGCCGTCGTCCGCGCGCTCACGCTGATGAAGGCCTGCCAGGAAGGCGACGCGAGTATCTCGGTCCGGTCGGCACTCAAGGAGCTCGATGAGCTGGACGCGGTGGTGGATGGCGTCAAGCCGCAGGCGGACATCCTCGAGTTCGCGCGGATCGGGCTCGCCCAGTTGCACTCGGAACAGGACATGGACCACGGCGGGCTCGAGGAGTCGCGTCGGCGGGCCGAAGACATGGCCCGCCGGCACGGGCCCGGCTCCCCGCTGCACGGCCGGACCTGGATCGCGACCACGCTGATGGAAGCCCAGGCCGCCACCGCACGCGGCGACATGGCCGCGGTCGCCAACGTGGTCGAGAAGATCAGGGCCGGCACGGCCGCCCTCCCCCCGCAGGACCCGATGCGACCGCAGCTCGAGCAGATGCTGGCGTCGCTGGCGCCCTACCTCGACCTCGTGCGAAAGGGTGCACAGCACCCCGGCGGGTTCGTGTCGCCGTCCTTCAACCCGGTTCCCGAAGACGGCGCGCTCGCTGAGCTGCGCCGGATCACGAACCTGCCCGCCAGCGGGCCCGCTGAGCGGGCCATGCGCCTGCTCAACCTGGGCATGGCCGAGGTCGGCTTCAGCACCTCGGACCCGCGGCTCATGGACGACGGCATCCGGCATCTGGCCGAGGCGGTGGCGATCGCCGAGGCACACGACCCACGGCTGGCCGTTTACCGCAGTTCTCACGGGTACGCCTTGTTGCAGCGATACGAGTCCACGCACCGCCGGGCGGACCTGGTGGAAGGTGGCCTCGTGCTCGAGGAGGCCCGCAAGCTGGTCGACAGCCCGACACACCCGCACCGGGCAATGGTCAACCAGATGCTCGGCTACGCGCACCGCCTCGCCGGGCGGCGCCAACGCGGCCGGGAGGTCGGCCTCGAAGGTCTCCGCGGACACGCCTGGAGCGTGCTGCTGCAGGCACATACCGCGGCGGCGACCGCGGCGGCCCGCGACGCCGCCGGGGACGCCATCGACATCGCCCGCTGGTGCCTCGAAGACAACGACTCCGACGGGGCGGTCACCGCGCTGGACGCCGGACGCGGGCTCATCGTCTACGCGGCGACCCAGATGCAGGGCGTCGCCGACCAGCTCGACGCCGAGCACCCCGGTCTCGCGGCGCGCTGGCGGACAGCGACCGCGGGTCGGGATCCCGGCGAGGTCGAGGTCGACTTGCGGCGCGAGGTGCTGAGCACGTTGGGTGGGCTGTCCGGGAGGCCGGCCGCCGCGCGCCGGCTGCTGGACCCGCCGTCACCCCACGAGATCCGCGCCGCTCTGGTCGCGCTCGGCGCCGACGCCCTGGTCTACCTCGTCCCAGGCGACCAGGGCACCGGTGCGGCGGTGGTGGTGCCCGCCCAGGGTCCGTCGGCTTGGCGACCGCTACGCCGACTTTCCGGCCAGGCGATGACCGATTTCGACCTGCGGCCGCGCCGTGACCGGGACGCCGGCGAGGCGGATGCGGCGCCGCATCGCCTACCGTCGCTCGACGAAGTATGCGACTGGGCGTGGGACGCGGCGATCGGGCCCGTGCTCGACATGGTCGACCTGCCCAAGGACGGAAGTGGCCGGCTTGTCCTCATCCCGATGCGGGAGCTGGTCCGGGTGCCGTGGCATGCGGCGCACCGCCGGCGATGGGGTCGCGAGCAGTACGCGATCCAGCGGGCCGGTTTCTCGTACGCCGGCTCGGCCCGGCTGATGTGCGAGTCCGCCTGGTCGACCGAGGTCGGCATCGGCACCACCGGCCTGATCGTCGGCGACCCCGACACCAGGGGCGCCGCACCCGACCTGCCCGGCGCCCGAACGGAGGCATTGGCCATCCGCGAGGCGTTCTACGAGGGTGCCCGTTACGTCGGCCGGTTCGAGACCGGCGCGGTCAGCAACGCCGGTCCCGGCGGGCGGCGAGACGTGCTGGACTGGCTGGCCGAGGCTGGTGGCGGGACGATGCTGCACCTGGCCTGCCACGCGGTCGTGGACGCCGAGGCCTCTGCGGGCCCCAGCGCCTACCTGCTGCTGGCGGGCGGCGAGCGGCTCTCGGCGGAGGATCTCGTGCGCGGACTCGGCGCCCGGTCCGGTCGGGACATCGCGCTGGCCACCCTGGCCGCGTGCCGCACGGGTGTCTCCTCCCGCGGCTACGACGAGGCGTTCAGCCTCGCGACGACCTTCCTCGCCAACAAGGTGCGGTCGGTGATCAGTTCACAGTGGGCGGTTCCGGACGAGGCAACCTCGGTGCTGATGTTCGCATTCCATCATTTCGTGCGCGAGGGCGGTTCGGTCGCGGACGCCCTACGCAAGGCGCAGCTCTGGCTCCTCGATGGCACCCGCGCACCGCTGCCGCGGATGCCGGACGCCCTCCGACACCGCCTCGACGCCGCGCCGACGCCCGACGTCGCGGACTGGGCGGGCTTCATACACGCCGGACGGTGACCAGGTCCCGCGGACCCGCGTACAGCTCTTGAGCAACTTATCTAACATATAATAGATTACCCTTCATGACCCATGACCTGGAGGGCCGGACCGCGCTGGTGACCGGCGGTGGATCCGGCATCGGGGCGGAAGTGGCACGGCAGTTCGCCGCGCGGGGAGCCGCGGTGGCGGTGCTCGACCTCGACCCGCTTGCCGCGGAATCGGTCGCCGGCGGGATCAACGGTGGCGGCGGAACCGCGGTCGCGCTGGCCGCCGACGTCAGCGACACGGCCGCCGTCGAGCGGGCGGTCGCCGCGCTCGTCGAACGGTTCGGCCGGAGCGCCGACATCCTGGTCAACAACGCCGGGCATGCGCGCTACACGCCGTTTCTGGAGCTGTCCCGGGAGACCTGGGACAAGATGATCGCCGTCCACCTCACCGGGACCTTCACCTGCACGAAGGCCGTCGTCGACGCGATGGTGGCCAACGGCTACGGGCGGATCATCAACATGAGCTCGGTCGCGGCGTTGACCGGGTCGCCGCTGCACAGTCACTACAGCGCGGCCAAGGCCGGGATCGTCGGCCTCACCAAGGCGCTGGCCAAGGAGATCGGGCCTTACGGGGTGACCGTCAACTCGGTCGCGCCGGGGTTCGTGCGGTCCAGGCTGACCGAGGCCGACGACTTTCCGCCGGAGTTCCTGCCGCGGGCGCTGGCGGCGACGCCACTCGGTCGGGTCGGCGACCCATCAGACGTCGCGCCGCTGGTGGCCTTCCTGGCCTCCGAGGCGGCCGGGTTCATCACCGGTCAGGTCATCAGCCCCAACGGTGGGTACGTGATATGACCTTCTACGAGATCGACGGCGTCGTGCCGATCGTCGCGCCGGACGCCTACGTGCATCCGTCGGCCACCGTGATCGGCGACGTCAGCATCGGGGCCGGTTGCTACATCGGCCCGTCGGCCAGCCTGCGCGGCGACTTCGGGCGAATCGTCGTCGGCGCCTGCTCCAACGTCCAGGACACCTGTGTCGTGCACGCGTTTCCCGGCGCCGACGCGGTCCTGGCCGAGTTCAGCCACATCGGGCACGGTGTCGTGCTGCACGGCTGCACGATCGGGTCGCGGGCGCTGATCGGGATGAACGCGGTGGTGATGGACGGCGCCGTCATCGGGGCCGGTTCGCTCGTCGGCGCCTGCAGCTTCGTGCGTGCGGGCACCCAGGTGCCGCCGAACTCGCTGGCCGTCGGCAATCCAGCCGTGGTCAAGCCGTTGGACCCCAAGATGCGCGACTGGATGCGCGCCGGCCAGGACGTCTACGCCGAACTTGCCCGGCGCAGCCTGGCCGGGCTGCACGAGGTGGAGCCGCTGCGCACTGAGCCGTCGCCCCGCCCGCGGGTCGGCGCCTACGCCGAGCAGTCCAAGCCGTGGCACGAGACCCGTTGAGTCCTTTCATTTAAATGATATAGAGTTCGGCTATGCAGGTGTCCTTCGACGTCCCGGTCCCGATGTCCGACGGCACGGTGCTGCGGGCGGACGTGCAGCTGCCTGCCGGTGACGGGCCCTTCCCGACGCTGCTCCAGCGTGTTCCCTACGACAAGAACGCCCCGGCGACCCGCGACGGCGCCCTCGACACGACCCGTGCCGTGCGCCGCGGCTACGCGGTCGTCACGCAGGACTGCCGCGGCCGGTTCTCGTCGGACGGGGTGTTCGCGCCGTTCGTCAACGAAGCCGCCGACGGCGTCGACACGCTGCGCTGGATCTCCACGCAGCCGTGGTCCGACGGCAACCACGGCATGTTCGGCCGCTCCTACTCGGCGTTCCTGCAGTGGCAGACGGCCGCGCTGCGACCCGAGGGCCTGCGCGCCATCGCGCCGATGTTCTCCGGCGCCAACCCGGCCCGCGACTGGTTCGGCGGCGACGCGGCCCTGGAGTGGGGCTTCCTCGCCTTCTGGTCGCTGCGGCACCTCGCGCCGGATCCGGAACTCGCCGACGCGGTCCTCTACGAACGCGAGGAGCCGCAACAAGAAGGCTCACCGCCCTGGCTCGCCGAGTGGCTCGACGACGAACGCCGGGCGACGGCGATGGCCGACCTGGACGCGCTTTGCCGGGCCGCCGCCGACGTCGCCGTGCCCGCGCTGGTCGTCGCCGGCTGGTACGACCTGTTCCTGCGGGGCACGATCCAGGCGGCCGGACCCGGTGCCGCGCCAAGGGAACTGGTCGTCGGCCCCTGGCCGCACGGTGGCGCCAACCCGGGCGTGTTCCCCGAGTTTGACTTCGGCCCGGCCGCCTCGGGGGCCGCGATCGGGCTGACCGAGCGGCAACTGGACTGGTTCGACCGGTGGCTCCGCGGGACGGACAACGACCCGCGGCCGGCGGCCACCTGGTATCACCACGGCCGAGGTTGGGTGTCGGGGAACTGGCCACCGCCGCAAGAACCCGTTCAGCTCTACCTGGGCGCCGACGGGACGCTCACGGACAGCGCGGGCGAGCCCGGCCTGGCCACGCTCGGATACGACGAGGCCGACCCCGTACCCACGCTTGGTGGCACGACGTTCCTTCCTGGTCTTGAGGTCGCCGCCAACGCCGGGCCGCGCGACCAGCGCGCGCTGCTCGGGCGACCCGACGTGCTTAGCTGGTTCGGCGATCCGCTGACCGAGGCCCTCGACGTCGCCGGCAACGGGCGCTGCACAGTCGCGACCGACGCCGCGGCCGGCACCCGCTGGGTGGCCCGCCTGGTCGAGCGCGGCCCGGACGGCCGGGTGATGCTGGTCGCCGACGGTGCGAGCGGATCCAACCCCATCATCGACCTCGGTCCGGTGGCGTGGCGGTTCGCGCCCGGCTCGCAAATCGGCCTCCTACTCAGCCACACCTCGTGGCCGAAGCACCGCCGGTGGATAACCGACTCCGCGCCAACCGCGGCGCGCAAGGGTTCGTCGACGGTCCGGACCGGCCCGGCGTCGTGCCTCACCCTCGGCGGCGAAGCATGAACCCGGACATCGCCGAGGCGGTCGACCGGCTCCGGTCGGGCGGCCACCTGGTGCTCACCGACCGGGTCAGCGACCTCGGGATTGCCGGGTACGCCGGCCGTGCGATCACCCCCGAGTCGGTCAACTTCCTGGTGACCCGGTGCCGCGGCATCGTCTACGCTGGCGCGCCCCGGCCGCAGCTCGAACACCTCGGCATCGGCCGGCAACACGGCGCGGGGGTGCTGCAGAAGGGCATCCTGGTCGCCGTCGACGCCCGCGGCTCGGTGACGACCGGCGTCTCGGCCGCCGACCGCGCGCAGACAATCCGGACGATCCTCGATCCGCGCACCACCCGGGAGCACCTGCGCACGCCGGGCCACGTGCTGCCGAACGCGATCGACGACACCGGCGACATCGGCCGCTACTGGCTCAGCGAGGCGCTCGCGCACCTGGTGGAGATCGCCGGCCTCGGCCAGGGCGTCGCGCTCGCCGGCGTCCTAGCCGAAGACGGCTCGATGGCCACCGCCACGCAGCTCGCCGCGTTCGCGCGGGACACCGGCACTATCTGCCTCGACATCGCCGACGTGCTGCGGGCACAGCGGCGCGCGCGCGGCTGGGCCGCGCCGTGGACCGGGCACCGGATCGTCCGGCTGGCCCACCACCGCCTGGATCTGGTGGTCACCGCGCAGGACGCGCACCGGGTGCACGACGAGTTCGAGGTCTCGGTGCTGCCCTACTGTCCGGCCGGCCACACGCTGCGGATCGCCGGCCCCTGCCGGGACGCCCTCGACGCCGCGATCGACGAGTTCGACGGTCGCGGGCGCGGTGCGGTCGTGCTCGTCTCCGCGGCCGGCGCTCCCCCGGCCGCCTGCGGTGAACATCCGACGACGGTGTCACCGCACCTGGCTCATCTCGTCGCCGCCGATCTGGCTGCCGCGCAGCCGATCCATCCCCGAAAGGTCGTAGCGTGAAGGTAGTTGTGGGTCTCGGAAACATCGGCGTCGCGATGGCGGAACGGCTGGTCGCGCAGGGCCGCGAGGTGATCGGTGTCGACCTGTCGCCGGAGCGGCGGGTCGAGTGGCAGGAGCTGACCGGGCTCGAGGCGGTGACGTCGCTGCACGAGGTGCCCTGGGCGGAGGTCGCACACGTGCTCGTGGTCGTCCGCCTCACCGACCAGGCCGAGTCGGTGCTCAAGACGCTCGACAGCGTGCCGCTGCCGGAGGGCGCGGGCGTGCTGGTGTCGACCACGCTCGACCTCGGCTATGCCCGCGGGCTCGGCCGGTATGACGACCGGCCGTGGCGGCTCATCGAGATGCCGGTCTCCGGCGGTGCCAGCGGCGCCCAGGCCGGCACGCTGACGCTGATGCTGGCCGGCAACCACGACGACCGCGACGCCGGCGTGTTCGCCGACCTCGGCGCGGTCAGCGTGAAGCTCGACGAGTTCGGCCAGCCCACCCTGGCGAAGCTGCTCAACAACGTGTCGGCCGCCTACACCGCGGTGTCGTACGCCGAGATGATGGTGTTGGCCGGCCAGGCCGGCATGCGGCCGCAACTGCTCCGCGAGGTGCTGCGGACCAGCTCGGGTGGCAGCTGGATGGGCGAGGCGTTTCTCAACCCGTCGATCGACCTGCTTTCCAAAGACGTCGACCTGCTCCGCGCCCAGCTCGGCACCCTCCCGGTGGTCGACCTCAACGGCACGGTCGACATCCTGGACCGGCTGCGCGCGGGCCGCACCGCGCTCGGGCAGTGACTCGACCCGCGGGGGGCTTCGCGCCCGTCGGTGAGGTGATCGACGCAATCGGCCGCGGCGAGATCGTAGTCGTGGTCGACGACGAGGACCGCGAGAACGAAGGCGACCTGGTCGTCGCCGCCGACCTGGTCACTCCCGAGATCGTCAACTTCATGGTGACGCACGGCCGCGGCCTGGTCTGCCTGTCGCTCGACGGCGGGCAGCTCGACCACCTCGGCATCGGCGCGATGGACCCGCAGGCGGGCATCCACGCCGAGACGCACTTCGGGGTGTCGATCGACCTCGACGTGCCGGGCGTCTCGGGCATCAGCGCGTTCGAGCGCGCGGCGACCATCCGGCACGCGGTCGACCCGCTGGCGCAGGCGGAGGATTTCCGCCGGCCCGGCCACGTATTCACGCTCCGGGCCACCCCGGGCGGCGTGCTGGTCCGCGCGGGGCACACCGAGGCGTCCGCCGACCTCGCCCGGCTGGCCGGCCGGACCGCTGCCGGCGTCATCTGCGAGGTGATGAACGACGACGGCACGATGATGCGGCTCGACGACCTACGCCGATTCGCCGACCGCTTCGGGCTGCTCATCACCAGCATCGCGGACCTGATCGCCTATCGGCGCAAGAGCGAGTCGCTCATCCGCCGGGTCGCCGTGACCCGGCTCCCGAGCGACCACGGCGAGTGGGAGATCTACGGGTACGAGTCTGTTGTGGACGGTGTGCAGAGCGTAGCCCTCGTCCGGGGTGACCCGGCGAGCCAGCCGGCGGCGCTGGTGCGGATGCATTCCGAGTGCCTCACCGGAGACGTCTTCGCGTCGCGCCGCTGTGACTGCGGCGCCCAGTTGCACACGGCGATGGACATGATCGACGCCGCCGGCCACGGTGCCGTGATCTATCTGCGCGGGCACGAGGGGCGCGGCATCGGCCTTAGCCACAAGCTTCAGGCCTATCAACTCCAGGACGCCGGGTACGACACGGTGGACGCCAACCTGGCCCTCGGGCTGCCGGCCGACGCGCGCGACTACGGTGTCGGCGCCGCGATCCTGCGCGATCTGGGCCTGCGGCGGCTGCGGCTGCTCACCAACAACCCGGCGAAGCGCGCCGGGCTCGACGGTTTCGGCCTCGAGGTCGTCGAGCGGGTGCCGCTGGTCGCGGAGTCCCGGCCGGAGCGGGCGGTTTACCTGGCGACGAAGGTGGCGCGGATGGGGCACGACCTGACGGCCTAGCTCACCGTCCGTCGAACCAGTCCCACTCCCACGGCGCGATCGGCAGCAGGAGACTGGTGAACAGATCCTCGGCGTACGCCGGATCGGGCGCGACCCGGTCCGGCGCCAGGGCCGGAACGCGGCCGGCGACCGGCAGCGGGTCGCCGTCGAGGAAGGTGAGCTCCGCGCGCAGATAGCCGGCGTCGGTGGGCGTCGGGTCGAAGGTCATGCTCCCGGAGCGCGGGCGGAAGGACGGATCCACCGACGTGCTCACGCTGGACAGGCTCCACACCCCGGCGACGCCGTCGACGCGCAGCCGGTCGCGCAGCTCGCTTTCCCGGACCGCGAGCCAGGCCTCGGTCTCCGGCGCCCGCGGCCGGGTCAGTCGGAGCACCGAGAGCACGACTCCCCGGTTGGGCCGGTGCAGCAGCGCCAGCGGCGAAACGCCGGACGCCAGGCCGGTGACCGGGTTGAACATCCCCATCATCGGGCGGCTCGCGATCCGGACGTCCGGCCGCCGTCCCTGCTGAAACGAGACCTCAGCCAGCTCTTGCCATTCGCGCAGCGACTCCGCGACGGGAGCGCGGAACCAGTAGGAGTTGACGTAGTGGGTCCGCGCCAGAGTCGGGTCCGCCACCGGATAAGCCGAGGCGCATTCGGGGGTACGCACCCAGCGCTCACCGGCCAGCACCCCGTCGAGGACCAGGTTCTCGGGGCGGTGGTCGAGCTGGTGCCACGCGTTGTATTCCCGATGAAATCCATCGTGGACGGACGCGAACGAGAGAAACGCGCCGGCCGCGCGGCTCATCGGGCGTCGCCCAGGTGCTTGCGCACCCGCGGTGCCACCTCCGTCAGGAACAGCTCGACGTGCTCGTCGACCAGGTCGAGCGGCATGCCGGCGATGCGGGCCCAGGTGTAGACGTGCCGCACCGGCATTCCGGCGATGCGACGGGCGATGATGGCGACCGCCTCGTCGACGTCGACCACCGAGAGCCGCACCGACACGGTCGCGCTCCGCTCGCTGGCGAGCCGGCTGTCCAGCGCCACGGTGACACCGGCAGTGCCGCCGTGCGCGTTCGCGTACGTGTCGAGCTGGTGTTGGTAGTGGGGCTTGATCCGGTCCCAGGCACGCTCCGGGTCGCGGGCGACCACCAGGTCGACCGTGCCGCCCATCCGCGCGTCCGACACCGCGAAGCCGCCCTCGGCCAGTCCGGCGAGATAAGGCTCGACGCTGCTCCGGTTGAGGGTCAGCAGACCCGCGCCCAGGCGTCCGGCCCGGCGGGCGTTGCGCGGTCCCTGATAGCCCAGCCACAGCGGCGCGTCGGGCTGCACCGGTTCGGGCCCGAGCCGGCCCGACTGCCAGAGCCGTCTGATCGCGGTCAGCGACGCTTCGGTCTCCCCGAACCGGGTCTCGACGGTCCTGCCGAACTCGGCGAACTCCGGTGCCGCGTAGCCCGGGCCGAGCCCCAGCTCCAGCCGGCCGCCGCTGAGCGCGTCGACCAGGGCGGCCTGCTCGGCCACGTGGCGCGGATGGCGCAGCGGCGCGATGAGGATGCCGGTGCCCAGCCGGATCGTGCTGGTCCGCGCGGCCAGCGCCGACAGCCAGGCCAGCGGCTGGCTCAGGTGGCCGTCGGGGAAGAGGTGGTGCTCGGTCACCCACACCGCGCCGGCGCCGAGCCGCTCGGCCCGTTCGATCAGCTCGACCGACCCGCGCAGGAAGGCCGGCCACGGCTGTTTCCACGGCTCGGGGTTGCGCAGGTCGGTGAAGAGCCCGAAGGACGGCATCGTCGTCATGCGTCGACCGCCAGGTCGTCGCGGAGTGCCACGTGGGTGCCGAACCGCCGCCGGTGGTAGGTCAGCGGTTGACCCGGGAGGGTGATCACCTGGTCGACCCGGGCGAGCGCGATCACATGGTCGCCGCCGTCGATGACGGGCAGGACCGAGCAGCGCAGCCACGCGATGGCGCCCGGCAGCCGGGGCAGCCCGTCGTCGGCCGTCCAGGCGATGCCGTCGAACTTGTCGGCGCCCTTGCGGGCGAACCGGCGGGCCAGCAGTTCCTGGTCGGCGCTGAGCACGTTGACCGCGAGGCGGCCGGTGCGCTGCACCATGGCCAGCAGGTCGGACCGGCGGTCCAGCGCGACGCTCACCATCGGCGGGTCGAGCGACAACGAGGTGAACGCGCTGACCGTCGTGCCGTGTGGCCGGCCGTCCTCCATCGTCGTGACGACAGTGACCGGACCGCAGACTTCGGCCATCGCCTCGCGGAACGCGTCGTACAACGGCGGGTCGCTCGTCGCCAACACCACTCCCGGCCTCCTCCAGTACGACTCGACTCTGTACTCTAATCGTTTATATGATAGGCCAGCAGCGCCGAGCCTGACAACCGAGAGAGGTCGAACATGACGCACTATGCCGCCAGGGTCACGGTCGACGACTTCCGTGACGCCGTGCCGGGCCACCTGGCCAAGCGGTTTCGCGCCGAGGGCTGGTGGGGTGACCAGACCCTCGCCCAGGTGATCGCCGACCACGCCGCGACCCGGCCCGACGCGCCGGCGTTCCACGCCGACCACGGCGCCACCACCTGGTCGCAGTACGACGCGCTCTCCACCGAGCTCGCGGCCGTGTTGGTCGCCGCGGGCCTGCCCGAGGGCGCCCGGGTCGCGGTCTGGCTGCCGGACGGCGCCACCGTGCACGTCACCTTCGTCGCGGCGGAGAAGGCCGGGCTCACCGTGGTCGGCATCGGCGCCCGCGCCGGCGACCGCGAGCTCGCCTACCTGCTCGCGAAGACGTCGGCCACGACCCTGGTCACGATGGCGACGCACCGCGGCCGCGACATGGCCACCCTGTTCGAGACCCTGCGGGTGGCGGCGCCTTCATTGACACACCACGTCGTCGTGCCGGTGCTCGACGGCGAGCCGGGCGGGCGGACGTACGTTGTGGACGGTCAGGTGATCGACCCGTCGGGGCTCCCGCCGGCGCCGCCTTCGCGGGCCATGGGGCCCGATGACCTCTTCATGTTGAACTCGACGTCGGGCACGACGGGGATGCCCAAGTGCGTGATGCACAACCAGAACCGATGGTTCTACTTCCACCAGAAGGCCGCCGAGAACGGCCACCTCACGTCGAGCGACGTCTTCCTCAGCGGCGTGCCCGCCCCGTTCGGCTTCGGCCTGTGGACAGCGCACTTCACGCCAGCGATCCTCGGCGCGCCGACGGTGCTGCGCGAGCGGTTCGACGCCGACGAGGCGCTCGAACTGATCGAGACCTACCGCGCCACGGTGGTGACCTGCGTCAGCACGCAGTTCATCATGATGCTCAACAGCCCCGACGCGGAGCGGCGCGACCTGAGCAGCCTGCGGGCGATGTTCACCGGCGGCGAGGCGGTCCCGCCGACCCGGGCGCGCCGCTTCGAAGAGGTGACCGGCGCCTCGGTGCTCCAGTTCTTCGGGTCCAACGAAACCGGCCTGCTGACCGGAACCACGCTGTCGGACTCGTTCGAGCAGCGGATGACGACGGCCGGCCGGGTGGTCCCCGAGATGAACGTGCGGCTCTTCGACGGTGACGCCGACGTCACCGCGTCGGGTGCGGGCCAGCCGGCCGGGCACGGACCCGCGCTGTGCCTGGGCTATCTCGACGACGACGCCGCCAACACCGAGCTCTACACCAAAGACGGCTGGATGCTGATGGGCGACATCGTCACGGTCGACGACGGCGGGTATCTGACCCTGACCGGGCGCACGTCGGACTTCATCATCCGCGGCGGCAAGAACATCAGTGCCGCTCGCGTCGAGGAGGAGGTCGCCACGCATCCGGCCGTGGTGCTGGCCGCGGCCGTCGCGGTGCCGGACGAGGTTTTCGGCGAGCGTGTCTGCGTTTACGTGGAGCTGAACCCGGGCCGACAGCTCGACCTGCCGACCCTGCAAGATCACTTGTTGCGCCGCGGCGGTTCCAAGTCGGATTTCCCGGAATACCTGATCGTGTTGGAGTCGTTGCCGCGAGCGTCGGGCGGCAAGGTGGCCAAGGGGCAGCTCAAATCAAGATCAGCAAAGGATTTGCTCGATCAACGTCGATCGGCCGAGATGAGTACGCGCGAGTCGTAACTCTTCGTGTAGGCTAACTGATGGTGATGATTAACCCTTCACCGAAGGCGCCGACCCGGCTCTAACCGGAGAGCCTTCCACTCCTGAAGTAGAGCGATCGGAATCGATGGTAGCGGACGTTCGTGCGCAACTGCGCCAGCCCAAGCTCGGCGAGATGGTCGCCGGCGTCATCCGGCAACGGATCCTCGACGGTGAATGGCGCGACGGTCAACTGCTACCCAACCAAGACGCTTTGGTTGCCGAGTTCCGGGTCAGCCGCCCGTCGATCCGTGAAGCCATGCGGATCCTCGAGGCCGAGGGGCTCATCACGGTGCGACGTGGCAACGTGGGCGGCGCGGTTGTGCACCGGCCGGAGGCGCGCCACGTCGCCTACGCCATGGCCATGGTTCTCGAGTCGCGCGGCGTGACGCTCGACGACGTCGGCGTCGCCATGGGTCAGCTCGAGGCCACCTCGGCCGGGCTCTGCGCCAGCCGCAAAGACCGGGCCCGCAAGGTGGTCCCGCAACTCCGCCGCCACAACACCGCGGCCGAGAAGGCGATGGACGACCCGATGGCGTTCGTCCGCGCGACGTCTGACTTCCACTCGAGCCTGGTTGAGCTGTGCGGCAACGACACGCTCCGGCTGCTGGCCGGTTCGCTCGAGTCGCTGTGGCTGGTCGACGTCAACTCGTGGGCCGAAAACGCCACTCGCAACGGCAGCTTCCCGTCCCGCGCGCACCGGCTGAAGAACCACGATCAGCACCTTCGGATCACCGAGGCGATCGCCGACGGTGACTCGGCGGCCGCCATGCGGTTGACCGAGACCCACTTCGACCCGGCCCGGTTCCTCCGGCCGGAAGACGCCAGTCGCCGCGTCGACGCGGCCGCGATGCACGCTCTGGTGGGCAGCCCCAGCGTGCGCGGTTCTGAGTAGTCAGCGCGGCGCGATGTGCGCGCGGATCAGGCCTGACCGGCTGTCATACCAGCCGTGCGGCTCGCTGGCGCGCAACATGTCCCGGAACGCGCTGACCCAGTCGGCGCCCTCGCTCGCCAGGCTTTCCACCCAGTCGGCCGGCACCAGAACCTCGCCGTTGTCGGCCGGCAGCACACCGAACGCTTTGAGGTCAGCGGCGCCCTGGACCTCGACCGAGAACGCATTCAGCCGGTCGCGCTCGACGAGGCTCGCGCCTCCTTCTTCGCTGAGCACGAGTTTCATGCCATGCCTCCCACCAACGCGTCGCGCAGGGCCGGCGGGAGGGGCGCTGCCCGCCCGCCGGCCACGAAGACGCCCACCAGCCCGGACCGGGCGACGACCACCGCGTCACCGGCCCGCACCATCTCGAACGACAGCGTGTAAGAGGTCGTGCCGACCTTCGCCACGGTCATCCGCACCGCGATCTCGTCGTACACCCGTGCCGGCGCAAGGTATTCGCACCAGGTGGAGCGGGTGACGACCGCGCCGCCCAGCTCGTCGGCCATGCGGTCGAAACGGAACCCGACACGCAGGAACCACTCGGTCAGGACGCGTTCCATGGCGACGAACCAGGCGGCGTAGTAGACGATGCCGGCGGGATCGCAGTCGGCGTAGGTCAGGCGGGTCGCACCGACGGCCGCCACCCGATCACTCACGCGTGTGCCGCGGCCACCGGGCTGTCGACGTCGTAGACGTTTTCCCGGAAGCGAGGTAGGACCTCGCGGGCGAACAGCGACATGCTGTGCTCGACGAGCTCGTAGCCCATCGTTCCACTTTGCACCATCATGATGAAGTTGCCGAACCCGCCGACCCGCCGATAGAAGCGCTCGAGCTGGGTGTAGACGGTGTCCGGGTTGCCGGCGAACACATAGCCGTCGTCGAGCATCTTCTCCAGCGGCGCCGTCACCAGGTGCTCGATCGGGCTGACCAACGGCTTGCCACTGGCCTCGTTCTGCAGGATCCGCGCGCGCACCCGGGCATCGATGTAGCCGGGAACGTTCATGAACTGCGGCGCGATCTTGTTGTGCTCCAGATACCAGCGCAGCTTGTTGGCACCCGCGAAGCCCGCCTCGTCGGTGTCGCCGACGAAGACCAGCGCCACGTAGCCGAGCCGCTCCCGGGGTGTGACCGCCAGGCCGTCGTCGGCCGCGCGATCGCGGTAGGCCTTGAACAGCTCGAGGGCGCCGTCGGCGCCGGCCAGGATGGTGCCGAGGCTGAAGCCGCGCTCGGCGGTCTCACGAGCGGTGCCGGTGCTCTGCGTGGCGACCCAGACCGGCGGGTGCGGGTCCTGGTAGACACGCGGCCAGACGTTGACCTGGCGGTGGTGGTAGTAGCGGCCTTCCCAGTTGAACGGGCCGTCGTGGGTCTGCCAGGCCTTCAGGATCAGGTCGGCGCCCTCCCAGAACCGCTCCTTCATCTCGACCGGCTGGACGTTGCCAGGAGAGATCTCGTAGGGGACACCGCGCACGAAGCCGACGTCGAGCCGCCCGTGCGACATCACGTCGATCATCGCCATCTCTTCGGCGACGCGTACCGGCGTGTTGCGGTTGGCGATCGGGTTGCCCAGCGCGAGCAGCCGGGCGTTCTTCGTCTCCCGGGCCAGCGCGGCCAACGTCAACGGCACCGCCGGCGCGACACAGGTCGCGGTCGCGTGGTGCTCGTTGAGCATGATGTCGAGGCCCAACTCGTCGGCCGCCGAGTAGAGGTCGAAGTAGGTCTTGTAGAGCTGGTAGCCGACCTCGGGATCGTAGATCGCGCTCGGGAAGTCGACCCGCAGCGACTCGTAGGTGTCCTCCGGCGGGAGATGGGGGTAGGGCATCTCGGTGAACGTCCAAGCGCGAAACATCAGCTGTCCTTCGTGGTGACCTGGTCGGTGAACTCAGCGACGAGCTCAGCCAGTCGTTGGGCGGCCTGTTCTTCGACCCGGTGGCCGACGTCCGGGATCACTTCGGTGCGGCACGACCCCAACCGTTCCCGGATCAGGTCAAAATGGTCCGGCTGCAGGATGAAGCCGTCGTCCGCGCCGCGGACCAGCAGCGTCGGCGCGGAGATGCGGTGCAGGCGGTCCAACAGCGAGGGGTTGTGCAGGTAGGGCTCCCACGCGTAGAAGGCGACGGCTTCGTTGGCTTGGGCGAGTTCGAGGAACTGGGCCGGCGAGAAGCCGCTGAGGTTCGGCGCCTTGGTCGCGTCGCCATACATCCCGGCGGCCACCGCCTGCGGCGAGGCGGCGAACAGGTCCAGATAGGACCGTTGGGTCGGCTCCGCGCGACGGATGCCAACCGGGGAGACGAGGCTGACGGACGCGAGGTTGGCACACGACTTGGTGGCGACCTCGGCGGCGAGCCAGCCGCCGATCGAGCAGCCGACCAGGTGCACCGGCCGGCCGACCGCCTCGAGCGAGTCGAGCACGGCGTAGGCCAGGTCGTCGACGCTGCGGTAGCGCGGGTCACGGTTGCCGACCCAGCCCGGTAGGGCCGGCACGTGCACGGTGAAGCGCTTGGCGAGCCCGTCCCGGAACGGTTGGCTGAACAGCGTCCCGTCCAATCCGTGCAGCAGCAACAGGTCGGGACCGCTGCCGGAGACATCGACATCCAGTCCGCTGCTCGTGTTAGTCATTCAGCCACATCCACTTCAGGTGAGAAACGAAAGCCCCTGGCCGGCGCACGCTCGCGCGCGAGTCTTGACGCCTGGACCGCGGAGGCCGACGCACGGGCGGGGACGGATGCCGTTGCCCCTGTCCACCGGGAGATCGGCCACGGAGACAGCCAAACCGCGTTGCCACGACCCGCTTCTCACCACGACAGCACCGATCGCGCTCACCCCGCCGGCCATGATGACGTGCTGCCTCATCACGCTCCTTCCGCGCCGATCGCTGGCGACGCTACGCTGCTCCCCAAGGGCGAGTCAATGTAATCATTCAAAGAAAAGACCCTTGGCGCGGACCCCCGCCGGAGGCCCCAACACATCGACGTCGCGGCCAGAAATGGGCCGAGCGCTGGGCTGCGGCACGAACCCGCGACCAGGAATTCAGGGGAGCACCGCCCGCCCTCCCGCTGCGGTCATCACGCACGAGCCGGCTCGGACGAGCGTCGCGTCGGCGGCAGCATCGCGGGCCCCGCCGAACGCCGATGATCGGCGCGCATAGCTATCTATCGCAGCCGCACGCGGCCAAGCCCAGCCGATTGCGCGGTCAGGTCAACACTCCGAGCCACGCGAGCCCCTCGCGTAGGTTCGCACCGACCAGGCTCGGCGGTGGCGTCGTGCCGTTCTGGTCGCCGGCGGGTGGCGAGTCGCGGTCGGGTCGGGTGTCTCTGTTCAGGCTTACATGTTCTTTCATGTACGTACATGAAAGAACATGTACGAGCGAAGCGACACCCCGTCCAGCCTGGCCCACTTGGGCGATGGTGGGCCGTGGGCTTGCTCGCATCACTCACAAACGCGCCGGCGCGTGGACTCCCCACGTCGGCGCAACTTTGCTGGTCCAGGGCGACCCTTCCCTAGTGCGATCGTGTTCGTGGCCTGCCCCGGCCGCAAACTCACGCTGGCGCCCACGACCGATACCCGTGCGCCACAACGATGAGGCGCGCTCAACCCGCGCACCCTGCGAACGAACCCGTCGCGGAGCTTGGGAAACCGATCTCCGTTTCGCGGATCTGCCGCCCCAGATCGCCGCGAACAGGCCCGGTCGCCGAGGCCAGCCGCACGGGCCGCAGCATCGACCGCCCAGCACAGCGATCCGGGGCGCAGCATCAGCAAGATTGATCCTTATTTCCGCAGATCTGCCGCCCCAGAACGCCGCGAACAGGCCCGCACGCGAGGCCAGCCGCGCGAAGGCCAGCCGCGCGAAGGCCAGCCGCACGGGCCGCAGCATCAACCAGCACAACGATCCGCAGCGCCGGATCAGGAAGATCCGCCCTGGCAGAGCAGCGAATGCCGACCCCGCCGGCGCCTCAGCCGCCGACCGCAGGGCGGGGATGGCATCTTTCCGGCCGAATGCTCGTTGCTTGCGCTTATCAGGCGGTCTTCCGCCAAACGCTTGTCCGGACGGCGACTGCCAGCCGTGTTCCGCTGGACGGCCGTCGCTCGCGGGGACCTTCATCGCAAACCCACCCAAGCGCCACCGAACGCCTCATCGTGCCGCCGGGAAGCAGGGGGCGAACGTTCCCGCACCGCCCGCCCGGCCCAGGAACGGCCCGCGCGATCGCCGCCGGCGACTCGGTTGGCCGCCAGCGGCGGCGAACTCTGGCCCCAGCGCCAGGAAATCGAAGCAGCGCGCCTCTCTTCGACGCCGACTTCGGCCCAAAGGCCTGCCGCGGCACCCGGCTTCACCCCCGGCCAGCCTGCCGCCCTAATGTTTCAATCATTGTGCTGAGAAAAATCATTGTTGTATCGGCGCTGAACTTCGATTACGCTCCCGTGATCATGGTCACACGCGCTGCACACAGGGTCGCAGGCGCGGTGTTGCGGAGGTTCGACATGACGACAAACCGTCGGGTGCTTGCGGTCGTTACCGCGGCCGTGTGCGCCACGGTGCTCGCCGGATGCGGACGTGCCGCCCCCGGTGCGGACAGTGGCTCAGGCGGCAGCTCCGAGCCCTATGCCGTGAGCCTTTTCGCTGATATCTCCGGACCGTTCGCCCCATTTGTCTCGCACGGCGTCGGTGGCTTCCAGACCGCCATCGGCCTGATCAACGATGCCGGTGGGGTCAACGGGCGGCAGATCAAGCTCAACAACCCGATCGACGCGCAGTCGACGCCGCAGGGCGCGCAGGTCGCCGCCCGGCAGGCCGTTGGGCAGGCGCCGGTCGCCATCCTCGTCAGCACCGCCTCGACCGAGCTTGCCAGCGTCGCCGGTGTGCTCGCCGGCGCCGGCACCACCACGCTGGCCGTGCCCAACGACGACGGCCAGGCTGTCCCGCCCAAGCCCTACTACTTCAGCGCGACCGTTAGCAGCCCCGTCGCCGCCAAGGCCTACGCCAACGCGATCGAGCAGGAACTGGGGACGCTCTCCGGCAAGAACATCGCCATCGTGGTCAACAACGCCGCCACCTCGGTGGCCTACGCCGACGGGCTGAAGAAGCTGGTCGAGGCCGCCGGTGGTCGGGTCAGCAACTACATGAAGAACGAGCCGACGATCTCGTCGTTCACCAGCCAGGCCGGCCTGATCATGCAGGACA
>Ga0193743_1000409_pt1 | contig 34094 bp, 31 predicted proteins | sample L2c2metaG_FD_143038 | JGI IMG/M metagenome (GOLD analysis project Ga0193743, IMG submission 143038) | Soil microbial communities from a riparian zone of the East river system, Colorado, United States - L2c2 | ecosystem: Environmental > Terrestrial > Soil > Riparian zone | place: USA: East River... | reverse complement strand
CACCACCAACGACGTCCAGCAGATCCAGCTGCTGGTGGCCATGACGTGCACCATGTTGATCACCGCGCCGATCATGAGCGTCGGCGGCATCGTGATGGCGGTGCACCAGAATGCCGGACTGTCCTGGCTGCTGGTGGTCAGCGTGCCGGTGCTCGGACTGGCCAACTACTGGATCGTGGGACACCTGCTGCCGCTGTTCCGCACCATGCAACGCCTCATCGACGGCATCAATCGCGTGCTGCGCGAACAGTTGACGGGCATCCGGGTGATCCGGGCGTTCGCGCGCGAACCGCTCGAACGGGCGCGCTTCGCGCAAGCCAGCCAGGAGCTGTCTGACACCGCGCTCTCGGTCGGGCGGTGGCAGGCGTTGATGCTGCCGGTCACGACGCTGGTCATCAACGTATCCAGCGTCGCGTTGATCTGGTACGGCGGCAAGCGGATCGACTCCGGCGAGATGCAGGTGGGCTCGCTCATCGCGTTCTTGTCCTACTTCATGCAGATCCTGATGGCGGTCCTGCTGGTGACCATCATCCTGGTGCTGCTGCCACGCGCGGCGGTGTGCGCCGAACGCATCACCGAGGTGCTGTCCACCGTCCCGGCGATCACCAGCCCCGAGCATCCCCTGCGGCCCGCGGCGGTGGCAGGCGAGATCAGGATCGAGGCGGCGACGTTCCGTTATCCTGGCGCGGATCGCCCAGTGCTACAGGATGTTTCACTCACCGCTCGACCGGGCACCACCACCGCGGTGGTGGGCTCTACCGGCTCGGGCAAGTCGACCCTGATCTCGCTGATCTGCCGGTTGTACGACGTGACCGGCGGCGCGGTGGGCATCGACGGCATCGACGTGCGCGACTACGACACCGAACAGCTGTGGTCGGCGATCGGCCTTGTCCCGCAACGCGGTTACCTGTTCTCCGGGACTGTGGCCGAGAACCTGCGCTACGGGAAGGCCGACGCGACCGACGAGGAGATGTGGGAGGCGCTGCGGGTGGCGGCGGCCGACGGCTTCGTCTCGGCACACCCCGAGGGGCTGGCGATGCCCGTCGCCCAGGGTGGCATCAACTTCTCCGGCGGCCAGCGCCAACGGCTGGCCATCGCCCGCGCCGTGATCCGCCGCCCTGCCGTCTACCTGTTCGACGACGCCTTCTCGGCACTGGACGTTCACACCGACGCCCGCGTCCGTGCCGCCCTGCGCGAGGTGTCGGCGGACGCGACGGTCGTCATCGTCTCGCAACGCATCTCGACCGTCGCCGAAGCCGACCAGGTGGTCGTCGTCGACGACGGCGCGGTGGTGGGCACCGGCACGCACGAGTCGCTGCTGGCCGACTGCGCCATCTATGCAGAGTTCGCCGACTCGCAGTCCGTCGGAGCAGGAGATCCGCGGTGAGCCGGCCGATGGGTCGTTCGATGGGTGGAATCGTGCAGGCGCCGACGGAGCGCTCGCGTGACTTCAAGGGTTCGGCGATGCGGTTGGTGAAACGCCTTACGCCGCAACGCGGAATGACGGCGGCCGTGCTGATGCTCGGCGTCGCCGGCATCGCGATCGGCGTGATCGGCCCACGCATCCTGGGGCACGCCACTGACCTGTTGTTCAACGGCGTGATCGGCCGTGAGCTGCCCGCGGGGATCACCAAGGAGCAGGCGATCGAAGCGGCCAGGGCCCGCGGCGACAACACGTTCGGCGACCTGCTGTCCGGGATGAACGTCGTGCCCGGCCGGGGCGTCGACTTCGACGCGGTGGGCCGCACCCTTCTGCTGGCGCTCGGACTGTATCTGATTGCCGCGCTGCTGGTTTGGATTCAAGCCCGACTGCTCAACGTGGTGGTTCAGCGCACCATGGTGCGGCTGCGCTCCGACGTCGAGGACAAGGTGCACCGGATGCCGTTGTCCTACTTCGACTCCCGACAGCGCGGCGAGGTGCTCAGCCGCGTCACCAACGACGTGGACAACATTCAGTCCTCACTGTCGTTGACGATCGCCCAGCTGCTGACCTCGGTGCTGACGGTGGTCGCGGTGCTGGTGATGATGCTGACCATCTCGCCGCTCCTGACCCTGATCACCGTGCTCACGGTGCCGCTGTCGCTGCTGGCGACCCGGTCGATCGCGCGGCGCTCACAGAAGCAGTTCCTCGCGCAGTGGCGCAACACCGGCAGGCTCAACGCGCACATCGAGGAGACCTACAGCGGCTTCACCGTGGTCAAGACGTTCGGGCACCGCGAGATTGCCGAGGACAAGTTCCGCGAGCTCAACGGCGAGGTGTACCAGGCCAGCTTCGGGGCACAGTTCCTCTCCGGCCTGGTGTCGCCTGCCACGACGTTCATCGGCAACCTCAGTTACGTCGCCGTCGCCGTCGTCGGCGGCATTCAGGTGGCGACCGGCCAGATCACGCTCGGCAGCATCCAGGCGTTCATCCAGTACGTGCGCCAGTTCAACCAGCCGCTCACCCAGGTGGCGGCGATGTACAACACGCTGCAGTCCGGGATCGCGAGCGCGGAGCGGGTATTCGACCTGTTGGACGCCGACGAGCAACCGCCGGATCCGCCGACGCCGGTGCCGGTGGATCCGCGCGGTCTGGGCCGGGTGGAGTTCGACCACGTCCACTTCGCCTACCGGCCCGGCACGCCCGTCATCGAGGACCTGTCGCTGGTCGCCGAACCGGGCAGCACCGTCGCGATCGTCGGTCCGACCGGCGCAGGCAAGACCACGCTGGTCAACCTGCTGATGCGGTTCTACGAGGTCGACTCCGGCCGCATCCTCATCGACGGCGTCGACATCTCGGACCTGCGCCGCCACGACCTGCGGTCCCGGATCGGCATGGTGTTGCAGGACACCTGGCTGTTCGCGGGCACGATCCACGAGAACATCGCCTACGGTAGGCCAGACGCGACCGAGGCCGAGGTCATCGACGCCGCCAAGGCAGCGCACGTCGACCGGTTCGTGCGCACGTTGCCGAAGGGCTACGACACCGTGGTCAACGACGACGGCGGCAACATCAGCGCCGGTGAGAAGCAGTTGATCACCATCGCCAGAGCGATCCTGGCCCGTCCGCGGCTACTCATCCTCGACGAGGCGACCAGCTCGGTGGACACCCGCACCGAGCTACTGATTCAGCAGGCCACAGCCGAGCTACGCCGCGACCGGACCAGTTTCATCATCGCTCACCGGCTTTCGACCATTCGTGACGCCGACATGATCCTGGTGATGGAGGCGGGGCGCATCGTGGAGCGTGGCAGCCACGCCGAGCTGCTCGCCCGACGTGGCGAGTACTGGGCTATGACGCAGGTGTGAGGTGCACGCGGCGGAAGCGACCCCGACACACCCGCGGCCGAACCGACAAGTCGGCCGCGGGTGCGCCGGTGCCGTCGGTTGCGGACGCGTTGGTCTCGCCGCCGCCGTTATCCCCCGATTCGGCGGCGGCGATCGCAGTGCCGGACGCGATTTCCGCGCCCAACACCACACGCGCCAGCACCAAGGCACTGCGCTTGTCTGATTCCGGCCATCGCTGACCCCTCGGCACCGCGCCCGAAATGCTCGACGCGAACAAAGTTACCGACGGAGGGCCGGTCAGGAATCGGGGAATACCCTTGATTTGTCGGCCGGTTAGAGTTCCGGGCCCTCGGCACGCAGGTCGTCGACCGTGGACATCGCCTCGCGCAACTTTCCCAACCACTCGTCGGCGTGCTCGCCGACCAGCCGCACCGACCAGGCCAGCGCGTCGGACCGCGACCGCGCCACGCCTGCGTCGACCAGCGTGTCGAGAACCTGGCGTTCCGGCTGCTTGAGCCGGGTCATCACCGGCACGGCGATGTGGGTGAACAGGATCCGCTCGGGGGTTTCGGCGCTGCCGACCTCGACGCCCCAGGCGACCTTGCGCCCGTAGCGGCTCTCGGCTTCGTCGGCGATGCGCATCCGCTCCGACCGGGTTTCCTCGCGGAACCGGGCGGCGCGTCCGGAGGCGTGGGCCTCACTCTCCTCGCCGTCCTGTTCGGGCAGGCGGCCGATGACGGTGATCTCCTCGCGGTCGACGACCACGGTGGGATCGCCGGCGAACCAGCCTTCCCGAAGTCGACCGGCGATCCACTCGGCCGCGTCGCTCGCGTCGGGTTGCTGTGACTGTTGCCAACCGCCGGAACGTCCTGGCCGGCGGCCCTGGGTGTGATGATGTTGTCTCATGATTACATGATTACACCGTTGCAGATGAAACGGTGCGCAGTTCTCCAAGAGCGAACGCCGACGTCAGTCGCGTCCTAGCGGCGCTTCAGGCCCGCGTACATGGCGGCACCCCCACCCAGGACCAATGCGACGAGGAGCAACCCCGCCCACGCGGCACTGCCGGTGATGAGCCATACGACGCCCACGACCAACAACGCCGGCGTCGTGAGGAACAGCACCATGCCCGGATGCTGTTTGATGACCGCAACGGCGCTGCGCGCCCGCGCCGGGTCGATTTCCTTAGCCATCTGCTCAGGATGCCACTTCGGGGCGTTTTTCAGGTCGAGGAACGCCTCTGGTCCCCCGGTTGCCACCCCGATCGCCATCCCGATTGTCATAAGGTCCAGAGCGACGCGTTCGACACACCGCCATCAATCCGAGGAGCAAAAGTGACTGGACCTGGCAGCTGGCAACCCGACCCCGACGGCCGCTTCGAATTTCGCTGGTGGGACGGTACGAACTGGACCGAACAGATCTTCCATCAGGGCCGGACCGGTGCGGCGCCGATGGGTGGCGCCCCACAGGGTGGCGGCCCGGCCGGTGCGCCCCAGGCGGCTCACGGCGGGCAACAGGCGACGCCTCAGGCTGCTGCCCCCGGCGGTGGTGACGGTTTCGCCGGCATCACCGGCGATTTGGTCGACGGACGCTTCAGCGAGAAGGAAGCCAAGCCGATCGCGAACCAGAACTCCAAGATGCTCCGGGTCCGCCTGGGTGAGCCGTTCATGGCACGGCAGGGCTCGATGGTCGCCTATCAGGGCAACGTGGACTTCGCCTACGAGGGCGGCGGCGCTGGGAAGTTCCTCAAGAAGGCGCTCACCGGTGAGGGCCTGCCATTGATGCGCTGCCAGGGCCAGGGCGACGTCTTCCTCGCCGAACAGGCCAACGACGTGCACATGCTGAACCTCAACAACGCCGGCCTGTCGATCAGCGGCAAGAACGTGCTCGCCTTCTCATCGAGTCTCGACTGGAACATCGAGCGGGTGAAGGGCGGCAGCATCGCGACGGGCGGCTTGTTCAACACGACGTTGCGCGGCACCGGCTGGGTGGCGTTGACGACGGACGGTCCGCCAGTGGTGCTCAACGCGGCGGAGGCCCCGACGTTCGCAGACACCAACGCGGTGGTGGCGTGGTCGGCGAACCTGCAAACCCAGCTCAAGACGAGCTTCAAGGCGGGGGCCCTGATCGGTAGGGGCTCAGGCGAAGCGCTCCAGGTCTCGTTCCACGGGCAGGGGTTCGTCATCGTCCAGCCGTCGGAGGGTATTCAAATCCCGACGCAGTAGGGAGCCCACTACCTATACCCCCTATGGGTATATGCTTGAGTCATGAGCATGGTCTTGGAAGTTCGCGGAATGAGCTGCGGGCACTGCGTCTCGGCCATCACGTCGGCCGTGTCGACGGTGCCGGGCGTCGCCGGAGTCGACGTCGACCTGCCTGGCGGAACGGTACGGGTGAGCGGTACGCCGGACGCGGTGGACGTGACGGCCGCGATCGAGGACGCCGGGTACGACGTCGCGTCCGCGGCATAGGGACAGGCATGGGCAACGTCACCCTCGCCCTCGGCGGGATGACCTGCGCGTCCTGCGCCTCGCGAATCGAGAAGCGGCTCAACCGGATCGACGGCGTGCATGCGACCGTCAACTTCGCCACCGAGCAGGCCTCGATCGACTTCCGGGACGACGTGACCCGCGACGAGTTGGTGGCCGCCGTCGAGGCCACCGGTTACACGGCGACGCTGCCCGCCGTCGCTCGGTCCGCCGAGGAGCCCTGGCTGCCTCGGCTGCTGGTGTCCGCCGCGCTGAGCGCGCCGGTGCTGGTGCTGTCGATGGTGTCCGCACTGCACTTCACCGGCTGGCAGTGGCTGGCCTTCGCGCTGACCACCCCCGTCGTGCTGTGGGGTGCGTGGCCGTTCCACCGCGCCGCGTGGACGAACCTGCGGCACGGCGCGGCGACCATGGACACGTTGATCTCGGTTGGTGTGCTCGCTGCGTACCTGTGGTCGATGTGGGCGGTGGTCGGCAACGCCCTCGGATTGGCACCGCAGCACCTCTACTTCGAGGTCGCCGCGGTCGTCACCACCTTCATCCTGGCCGGACGCTTCTTCGAGGCCCGCGCCAAGAAGCAGTCCGGTGCGGCGCTGCGCGCGCTGCTGGACATGGGCGCCAAGGACGTCGCGGTGCTGCGCGACGGATCCGGTGAAATACGAATACCGGTAAGCGAACTCGCGGTCGGTGACGTCTTCGTGGTGCGGCCCGGCGAGAAGGTCGCAACCGATGGGGTGGTGACCAGCGGCACCTCGGCGGTCGATGTGTCGATGCTGACCGGCGAGTCCGTGCCGGTCGAGGTCGGGCCCGGCGACGACGTGGTCGGGGCATGCGTGAACGTCGGCGGACTGCTGAACGTTCGGGCCACCCGGGTTGGCGCCGATACGCAGCTGGCCCAGATGGCCCGGCTCGTCGCCGAGGCGCAGAGCGGCAAGGCCGAGGTGGCCAGGCTGGCGGATCGCGTGTCGGCGATCTTCGTTCCGATCGTGATCGGGTTTGCGCTGCTGACGCTCGCCGGCTGGCTGGTCGCAGGCGGCCCGCCGAGTGCGGCGTTCACCGCTGCCGTCGCGGTGCTGATCATCGCGTGCCCGTGCGCGCTGGGACTCGCGACGCCGACCGCGCTGCTGGTCGGGACGGGACGCGGGGCGCAGCTCGGGATTCTGATCAAGGGCCCGCAGGTGCTCGAGTCGACCCGCCGCGTCGACACCGTCGTGCTGGACAAGACCGGCACCGTGACGACCGGTCGGATGGCCGTCGTCTCGGTGCATCCTGCCGATGACGGGATGCTGCGGCTGGCGGGAGCGTTGGAGAGCGGGTCCGAGCATCCGATCGCGCGGGCGGTCGCGGCCCGCGCCGCCGAAGCCGGCCCGCTGCCGAAGGTCGTCGACTTCGCCAATCACGACGGCAGGGGTGTGACCGGTGTGGTGGACGGCCACGCGGTGGCGGCGGGTCGGCTGTCCTGGCTACGCGAGCGAGGACTCACGGCATCGGCGGACCTGCGCGAGGTCGCCGACGAGGCCGAAGCGGCGGGACGCACACCGGTGTGGATCGCGGTGGACGACCGGGTCGGCGCGGTGATCGTGGTCGCGGACACGGTGAAGGACACTGCGGCCGAGGCGATCTCCAGGCTGCGCGGTCTCGGCCTGACACCCGTGCTGCTGACCGGCGACAACCAGCGCGCCGCCCGATCGGTGGCCGATCAGGTGGGCATCGACGCCGTCATCGCCGAGGTGCTGCCCGCCGACAAGGTCGATCACGTCAAGCGGTTGCAGGACGAGGGCAGGGTTGTCGCGATGGTCGGCGACGGCGTCAACGACGCCGCGGCGCTGGCCCAGGCCGATCTCGGGCTGGCGATGGGCACGGGGACCGATGTCGCGATCGAGGCATCGGATCTGACGCTCGTCAGCGGGGATCTGCGCGCCGTACCGGACGCCATCCGTCTGGCGCGCGCGACGTTGCGCACCATCAAGGGCAACCTGTTCTGGGCATTCGCCTACAACGTGGCGGCCATCCCGCTGGCCGCGCTCGGTCTGCTCGATCCGATGATCGCAGGTGCGGCAATGGCTTTCAGCTCGGTGTTCGTGGTGAGCAACAGCCTGCGGCTGCGCCGGTTCACGCCGTCGCGCTAACGGTCACCACTCCTTGAGCACGCGGAGCTTGTTCGCACTCAGCGCGGCTTCGCGTCGAAGCCTGGTCAGTTCGGGGTAGAACGCGTTGTCCTTGTTGCTCGCCTGGACATTCAGCGGGAGGTCGAAGGCGGCGATCAGCTTCTCCTCGAGAAACCACGGCTCGGGGTGAACCAACCACGACACGAGCGCATTGTCGGCCATCCACTGGTTGAGCACGGCCTCTCCCCCGGCGAACGTGCGTCGATCACCAGAGCCGATGCGGCGCAGCTTGAAGCCGAGTTCGTCGCCGAGCAGCACGCCGAGTGTCTTGCGCAGCGTCGAACCCTCGGCATCCGCCTTGCCACCCCCGAAGTGATATCGGATGCGCTTGCGCAGGTCCTGGGTGCTGGGAGGCTTCCCGTTCTTGGGTGGCGCCGTCGGGCTGATCCCGACGTAGAGCAGCGTCAGCCCGTCCCGCTGTTCGCAGCCCGATACGTCGATGGCCCCAGGTACCGTGCGGAACCACCAACCTTGGACGCCCGGCATGCTGGGCACCGGACCAGGATCGGTGAACACTTCAGCTCGCGTAAAGGTCCGAGCGGCAAGGAAATCCGCCTGTCTGCTCTTACTTCGCCCCTCGGCCATGCACACTCCGATCGTCGTGCGGCCATCTCGTCGAGGCGCAGATCGTTCCGCCACAACTGGTTGCTCGCCTTGAAGGCAGCCTAGACGCCGCCGGTGTTTGCGAATTTGCCGACGGTCCCTGCCCATGCGGGGAAGATGCTCGATGGGGTATGTCCGATGCCCTCGGAACCCGGGTTCAGCGAAGGGACGGACAATGACGTCGATCAAGGACACCGCCGAACGATTCTTCGATGCGTGCGAGACGGGGCAGGGCTGGGCAGAGTGCGAACAGTACTGCCACCCCCACGCGACGTTCGCCGCCCAGGTCGGCGCCCTGGACGGGGTGGAAACCCTTGAGGCTTACACCGAGTGGATGAAGGGCCTCCTGACACTTCTGCCCGACGGCACCGCCGAGGTCCGGTCGTTCGCGGTCGACGAGGCGCGGAACAACGTGGCGGCGTTCGGCGTCTTCCGCGGAACGCACACCGGCGAGGGCGGCCCGGTACCCCCGACCGGGAAGAGCGCGGAAGCGGACTACGTCTACGTCATGGACTTCGATGGCGCCAAAATCCGCCACATGACCAAGATTTGGAACGACGGAATCACCATGCAGCAGCTGGGGTGGGCCTAAGCCCGCCTCGCCCGGAACAGCTTCACGTCGTCCTTGATGCCCTTCAACCGCCGCCCGCCGGCGAACGACCACGCAAATCGCACGTCGTCGCCGATCGCCTCCCGGGTCGCCTCCGATACCAGGATCGTCCCCGGCCGCGCGGTCCCCGTGACCCGGCTGGCGAGGTTGACGGGACTACCGAACCAGTCAGCTGCCCGACTCACCGCCATGCCAGTGGTCAGTCCCACTCGAACTCGGGGGAAGTCGTCATCCGCCTCGGTGGCATCGACCAGGTCGAGCACGGCGTCGAGCATCGCCACCGGATTCGCACTGACCAGCATCACCTCGTCGCCGATGCTCTTGATGTACCGAACGGGCGGCACCGCGACCTCACGGGCCATGTTCACCAGACGGTGCGCCAGTTTCTCCAGAACCTCGGGCGGCACCACCTCGCCGAGACGGGTGAACCCGACCAGATCGGCGAACGCGATCGTGACCAGACGCGCCCCAGGCAGCTGAAGTCCTTCGGCACGCTCGGTGGTGTTGACCGCCTCGGTCTCCATCGCGTGCAACAGCTGCAGCCGCAGCATGTCCTGGATCATCGGGCCGAGCAACGGCGCCACGTCCCGGATGAGCGCCTCGGATGCCTTTGCGGTGTCGAGTTCGGTGGCACCTGGCTCTACGACCGCCGCCAGTGCGGCATACCGCATCACGTCGGCAGCACGATTCAGACCTTCGGCGAGCACTTGGACGATGAGCACGATCTGGTCAGGGGCGAACCCCAGCTCGCGGAACTTCTTCGCGTAGGCGAATGCGTCCCCGTCCACTCGCATGAGAACGGCCGCGTCGGGGTCCTCCACCCGTGGCAGGCCGACTGCGCGTTGCAGTCGCTGCAGCAGATCGATGTCGATGCCGCTCTGCTCGCTGATCTCGCGCGCGGACACCAAGGTCCCGTCGTCGCCGAGGATCCGGCGCGACATCAACAGCGTGGGCGAGAACGAATCACGGATCTGCTCGGTGGTGAAGCCCCCGGCGAGCAGCCATTCGATGAGCTCGGCGCGTTCGGCACGGACCGTGCCTTCCAATCCATTGAGCAGCCCGGACGCTTCGATGTCGACGCCTTCGGCCACCGGGTCAACGTACTACTCGCGGTCGAGGTGCATCATGTGACGTGATGACCGAACCGCTGCGCGAGGGCCTGGCGCCCGTGGTGGGCGACGGTGCGCGGGTGCTGATCCTCGGTTCGTTCCCGAGCGAACGCTCCCTGGTGGCCAGTCAGTACTACGCCAACCGGCGCAACCAGTTCTGGCCGCTGCTGTCGGACGTGTTCGGTTTCGACGCCGAGGCGCCCTACGAGGAGCGGATCGACGCGGTCAAGGGCCACGGCGTGGCGCTGTGGGACGTCGTGCGCAGCTGCCGCCGGGTGGGCAGCCTGGACGCCAAGATCGATCGGAAGACGTTGGTGGTGAACGACTTCGGGCCGCTGCTCACTGACTACCCGACGATCGAGCGGGTGTTCGTCAATGGTCTGACGGCCTTCGAGTTGTTCGAGCGTCACGTCGACACCGCGTTGCCCGCCATCCGGCTGCCGTCGAGCAGCGGCGCGCTGCCGATGTCGTTCGCGGACAAGCTCGCCCGGTGGCGCGAGGTCGACTGGTAAACAGCACTCGTCGAGGTTTCGCGTCCGCCTCCTCGTGGGTAAACCCGAGGAATGAGGCGCAATATCGTCAACACACTGCTGGGCATCGGCATGGCGTTCGTCGTCATCGCCGGCCTGACGGGCATAGCGAGCGCGGGTACGGCCAACGCCTTCTCCCGGCCCGGGCTGCCCGTCGAATATCTCGAGGTGCCATCCGCGGCGATGGGCCGCAACGTCCGCGTCGAGTTTCAGGGCGGCGGTTCCCACGCCGTCTACATGCTCGACGGTCTACGAGCGCAGGACGACTTCAACGGGTGGGACATCAACACCGCAGCGTTCGAGTGGTACTACGAGTCGGGCCTGTCGGTGGTCATGCCCGTGGGCGGCATGTCCAGCTTCTACACCGACTGGTATGAGCCGGCCGTGGGCAACGGCACCACCCAGACCTACAAGTGGGAGACGTTCCTGACCAGCGAGTTGCCCGCGTGGCTGGCGAAGAACAAGGGCGTCTCGCAGAGCGGCAACGCCGCCGTCGGTGTCTCGATGAGTGGATCGAGCGCGCTGGTCTACACGATGTACCACCCGAACCAGTTCAAGTACGCCGGTTCGTTGTCGGGCTTCCTGAACCTGTCCGATCCGTTCTGGCCGCCGCTCGTCGGTCTCGCGATGAACGACTCCGGCGGCTTCAATCCCGGCGCGATGTGGGGTCCACCCAGCGATCCGGCATGGACACGCAACGACCCCACGGTCAACGTCGCCCAGCTCGTCGCCAACGGCACCCGCCTGTGGATCTACTGCGGTAGCGGAACACCCGGTGATCTGGAGGGCGCGGCCAGCGGCATTCCCCAACAGTTCCTGGAGAACTTCACGCTGAAGTCCAACCAGAACTTCCAGAACGCCTACGTGGCCGCGGGCGGCAGGAACGCCACGTTCAACTTCCCGCCCACCGGTACGCATACGTGGGCGTACTGGGGACAGCAGTTGCAGGCCATGAAGCCCGACATCCAGCGCTCGCTCGGGGCCCGCTAGCTGACCGGCGGGCGGCGGTGCGCCCACGGCCGGGCGGACTCGATCTGCGCGCCGAGCGACAGCAGCGTCGCCTCGTCGAACGGCCTGCCGATGATCTGAATCGACGTCGGAATGCCGTTGCCGTCGAGTCCCCACGGCACCACCGCAGCGGGCTGACCGGTCACGTTGAACATCGCCTGGAACGGCACGCGGGCCGCCACCAGCGCCAGCGTCGAGATGGCGCCGCGGCGCTGGTAGGCGCCGATGCGCGACGGCCCGGTCGCCGTGCCCGGCGTGATCAGCACGTCGACGTCGTCGAAGATCGTGTTGATCCGGGCGGTGAGGTCCGCCTCGGCCGTGCGCATCGCCGCCACCCTCCGATCCGACACCAGACCGCCGATCCGCGCGAACACACGCGTGCGGCGATCGAGGCGCTCCGGCCGCGGCAGCGCATTGACGTCATCGTGGACGCCGCGGAAGTAGCGCGGCAGCGCGTGGCCGTACACCACGCTGGGCGGATAGTCGGGATCGCGTTCGACTACGTCGTGGCCCAGTTCGCGCAGGAGTGCGCCGGCGTCGGCAAGCGCGGCGCGTTGCGCCCTACCCACCCGCGCGGTCAGCGGCGGCGGCACCTTGGTGCTCAGGGCGATCCGCAGCCTGCCCGGTGCGCGCGCCGCCGCGGCGACGAAACCGCCGTCGGGCGCGTCCTTGGTCGTCACGTCAAGGAACAACGCGGCATCCTCCACGGTCCGCGCGAGCGGGCCGTTGACGCTCAGTCCGCACCACGCCCCGTCGTGCGGCGCGAGCGGCACGCGGTCGCGTTGCGGCTTGATGCCGAACAGCCCGCCCCACGTCGACGGAATCCGGATCGACCCCATGCCGTCGGAGCCCAGCGCCAGCGCGGCCAGACCCGCGGCCATGGCCGCTCCGCTGCCACCGCTGCTGCCCCCGGGTGCGAACTCCGTGTTCCACGGGTTGCGCGTCGCGCCGAACGTCGTCGTCTCGGTGAACGGCCAGATCATCATCTCGGGCACCGAGGTCTTGCCGACGATCACGGCGCCTGCTGCACGCAGCCGTCGCACCACCTCCGCGTCCTGCGTGCGGGCCGGCCCGTGCGCGCTGGTGCCGTAGGTGGTCACCTCACCGGCGACGTCGACGTCGTCCTTGATCGCGATCGGCACGCCGAGCAACGGCAGCCGCTCCCCCGCGTCGATCCGGTCCTGGGCCACCGCCGCCTCCCGGCGGGCGGAGTCGGCGAGAACGACTCGGTAGGAACGCAATTCGACGTCCAGGCGGGCGATGCGGTCGAGGTAGACATCCAGCAGTGCAGGCGCGGTGACGGTACCTGCGGCGAGCAGGCGGCCCTGCTCGGCGGCGCCGGCATAGGCGAGATCGCGAGGGTCCATTCAGTGTATTCTGCTCTTCGCGCAAGCGCTCAACGTCGCCTCCTCCTCTTCGCGCAAGCGCTCATCGCCGCCTCCTCCTCTAGCCGTACCTCGTGGCGTACTCGCCGGGCGTGCACCCGAGCATCGAACGGAAGTCGTTGATGAAGTGCGCCTGGTCGTACCAGCTCAGCCGGACCGCGAGGTCGGCGAAGTCGACCGCCGGGTTCGTCTCGATCGCCAACGCCGCGTGCTGCAACCGGTAGCGGCATAACACCCACTTCACCGGAACGCCGACGTAGCGACGAAACACCCGCTGCGTAGTGCGCACGCTCCACGGTGAATGCGCCATGACCTGCTCGACGCGGTGCAACGTGTCGTCGTCGCGGATCCGATCCACCAGCCCGGTCAACGCCACATAGGTCGGGTCGCACTCGCCGCGACCGGCGGCAATGGCGTCGTCGAGACGAGACGATGCCGATTCGACGTCATCGTCGAGAGGTAGCGGCACACCGAATAACTCGTCGTCGACGGGTTGCACGCGTCCCGTCAGTGCGGCGGCGTCCCGGTTGAAGCGGGCCGTGAACCCGCCGGGCCGGAATCGCGCCCCTACGACCGAGCCGCGCTGACTGATGGTGGTGCGGAACACCCGCTCGACCACGCCGTGCACCAACGTGTTCGGCAACGGAAAGCCATGGCGCGGGCCGTCACTGCCCCACTCGTGGGTCAGGTGCAGCGACGGAAACGTGATCACCGTGCTGTCGAACGGCTCCTGCCCGCGCAGGTCCCAGCTGACCGACCATAAATGCTCGACGAACTGCGCAGCGGCATCCGACGGCGCCCACCGAGCGAGGTCGAACGCCGACGTCGTGCCCGCGCGGCCGACGAGTCCGCGCATCGGCGACTGTGTCGCGTTTTTCCAAGCTCCCACCGGCCCACCCTACGAAAATGGGGAAACATGAGCGTCAACCCAATTCCGGCGGGCTACACCAGCCTCACCCCATTCCTGTGCATCGACGGCGCGTCGGAAGCCATCGACTTCTACGTTTCGGTGTTCGGCGCCAAACTCGTCGAGCGGATGGACGGCCCGAACGGCGTCGTCGCGCACGCCGAACTGGATTTCGGCAACGAATCTGGCGCTGGCCGTTTGCAGCTGTCCGACCCGCAAGAGGCCTACAAGCTGGCCGCACCGGAGCACGGCGAGTTCGTCACTCACTCCATTGCGCTGTACTGCCCCGACGTGGACGATGTCGTGGCGCGGGCCGAACACGCCGGCGCGACGATCCGCGAGCCGGCGCAGACCTTTGTCACCGGCGACCGGTTCGCCTCGATCCTCGACCCGTTCGGCCAACGCTGGACGGTGATGACCCGCATCGAGGACGTCTCGCCCGAGGAGCGCGATCGCCGCATGGCCGAGTGGGCCAGCCAGAACGTCTAGACGGTGGGCTGGGTGAACTGAGGTATCAACCGAGCCGCGTCACGCGGAAGAGCTTCACCTCGGAGCTGACGCCCTTGAGGCGTCGGGCGCCAATCGACGACCAGTCGAAACCTTGCGCGTTGCCGATGGCGTCGCGCGCGGACTCGGCGACCAGGACGGCCCCGGGACGTGCCGCGGCGGTCACGCGGCTCGCCAGGTTGACGGGACTACCGAACCAGTCGCCCGCACGGCTGACCGCGCACCCGGAGGCAACGCCAATCCGCAGGCGGGGCAAGTCGTTTGCCACCGCGGCGTCCGCCAGGTCCAATGCGGCCGCCAAGAGCGGCACCGGGTCATAGCAGACGAGCATCACCGCGTCACCGATCGACTTGACGAACCGCACAGGTGTGACCGCCGCCTCGTGGGCGAGTTCGGCGAGCCTGCTGGCAACGTGTTCCAGCTCTTCGGGTGGCAGCGATTCACCCAGCCTGGTGAAGCCGGCAAGGTCGGCGAAACACACGGTGACCATCCGTGCACCAGGCAATCCTCCCGCGGCGCGCTCAGTGGCGTTCACAGCCTCAATCGCAAACGAATGCCGCAGTTGGAGGCGGATGAAGTCCTCCATCATCGGTCCAAGCATCGGAGCGGCCCTACGCGCCAGCTCTTCCGACGCTTCGGCAATCTCGATCTCGGTGGCCCCCGGCCGCAGCAGGGACTTCAGGGCCGCCTCTCGCATGATCGCGGCGGCATGAGCGAGGCTCTCCGTCATCACCCGCGTGACGGCCACCGCGTCCTCGGTAGCGATGCCCAGATCGAGAAGGAATTTCGCCCCCGTCACGGCCTCTGCGTCGGCGCGCAACAAGACGGCCGCGTCGGGATCCTCGATCCTGGGCAGGCCGATGGCGAGGTGCAGACGCTGCAGCAGCTCGAGGTCGATCCCGGCTGTCTCGCAGATCTCGCGCGCAGACACGTAGTCCCCATCGTCGCCGAGCACTCTGTTGGCGGCCAACATCAGCGGGGCGGCGACCGACCCACGAATGTGGTCGAGGTCGAAACCCCGGTCGAGCAGCCATGCGATCAGGTCGGCGCGTTCCTGGCGCGCCTTCCCCTCGAGGCCGTCGAGCAGGCCCAGCGCCTCGATGTCGACGTCCGCTGTCACACCGCTCAATCTATGCCTCGACAGCCGTGCGACCCACCCTTCGCGCACCGTCGAGGAACAGGTCAACCACGGCGTCGGTGGCCGCCTCGGGTGTGGTGGTCTCGGCCACCGTGAGCCACAGCGCCCGCTCGAGCAGCGCGGCGAACATCTCGAACAGCACCTCGGCGGGCGGGTCGGCGCGCAGCACGCCTTCGCGCACACCGCGATCGATCACGTCGCGCACCGGCTGGATCACACGCTGTTTGTCGACCGAGTCGAGATGATCTTCGTCCTGGGTGATCAAGGCGGCGTACTTGGCGCCTGTGCGCAGGAAGACACTGGTCAACCTGGCGATCGCACGGTCGATGGAGAGGTCGTCCAGATTCGCCGCCGCGATCCCCGCGGACAGCTCGGAGACACCGGCGTCGGCCGCGCCCTGCAACAACGAGTCGCGCGTCGGGAAGTGCCTGTACAGCGTGGCCCGGCCTACACCGGCCTCATCGGCGATGTCGACCATCGCCGCGTCAGGGCGCCGGCCGAGCACCCGCGCAGCGGCTTCGAGAATCACCGCCCGGGTCCGTTCGGTCGTGCCATCGGCCTTCGTCACACGCCAATGTTAACGTCTCATGACGAGACATGAGTGTCTCGCGTCGATGTATGCTCGTCTCATGAGCACACGAGAGCTGGGACACACCGGTATCCACGTTTCGCCCATCGGCCTGGGAACGATGCAGTTCTCGGGCGCCGGACTGATTTCGGCCTTCTTTGCCCCGCTGCCCCAGTCGCAGGTCGACGTGATCGTCAAGACCGCCATCGACGGCGGCATCAACTGGTTCGACACCGCCGAGATGTACGGCGGCGGCAACTCCGAACGCGGCCTCAGCAGCGGCCTGGAGCACGCCGGCATCAAACCGGGTGACGCCACCGTCGCCACCAAATGGGCTCCCCTTCTGCGCACCGCCAAGAGCATCGAGCGCACCATCGGCGACCGGGAATCGGCGCTGGATCCCTTCCCCATCGACCTGCACCAGATCCACATGGGCTACGGCAGCTTCTCCCCGGTGCGCACCGAGGTGCAGGCGATGGCCCGACTGGTCGAAGCCTGCGACATCCGGTCCGTCGGTGTCAGCAATTTCTCGGCACGGCAGATGGAGATCGCGCACGAGACCCTGGCCGCGCGCGGAATTCCCCTGGCCACCAACCAGGTTCAGATCAACCTGTTGCACCGCAAGATCGAGACCAACGGTGTGCTGGAAACCGCACGACGGCTCGGCGTCACGTTGATCGCATACTCTCCGTTGGCCAGCGGGATGCTGACCGGAAAATTCCACGACGACCGCAGCCTGGTGGCCAAGATGCCACGGGCGCGACGGCTGATGACCGGCTTCACCGACAAGAAGCTGGACCGCACTGCTCCTCTGATCGACGGCTTGCGCGAGATCGCGGCCGCACATCAGGCGTCGATCAGCCAGGTCGCCCTCGCGTGGCTGATCACCTACTACGGCGATACCGTCGTCGCGATTCCCGGCGCATCCAAACCACACCATGCCGAGGAGGCCGCAGGCGCGATGAACGTCACGCTGTCGGCGCAGGAGACGCAACGGCTCGCCGACCTGTCGACGGCCGTCACCGGCTAACGTGGCGGGGTGCCCTGCGTGTTCTGCGCCATCGTCGCCGGCGAGGCCCCCGCCATCCGCATCTACGAAGATGACGAATACCTGGCCATCCTCGACATCAGGCCGATCGTCCGCGGTCACACGTTGGTGTTCCCGAAGAAGCACACCGTCGACCTCACCGACACCCCGGCGGACACGGCCACCGACCTGGTGCGGATCGGGCAACGCATCGCCAAGGCGGCGCGGGTCTCGGAGCTGAAGGCCGACGGCAGTAACGTCGTCATCAACGACGGCAAGGCCGCATTTCAAAGCGTGTTCCACATCCACCTGCACGTGGCGCCGCGGAAGTCCGGCGACAAGCTGTCCTTCGCCAAGGGGCTGGTGGTGCGGCGCGATCCCGACCGAGAGGCCACCGGACGCATCCTGCGCGAGGCGCTGGCCAAGATCGACGCAACCAAGGAGTGACGTCATGAGCAATATGCCGCTGTGGGAGCGCTACATTGGTGTCCCGTTACTGCAAGTGCACGACACGATCTACAAGAAGACCAACGGCCGCATCGGGCACCACATACCGGGCGGTCCGCCCAGCCTGCTGTTGCACACGGTCGGCGCGAAGACCGGGCAGAAGCGCACCAACACGCTGAGCTACGCCGAAGACGGCGGCTCGTATCTGGTGGTCGCGTCCAAGGGCGGTGACCCGAAGGCCCCCGGCTGGTATCACAACGCGAAGGCCAACCCGAAGGTCGAGATCAACGTGGGGCCCAAGCGATTCCCCGTAACGGCGAGGATCATCGGGGCCGACGACCCGGACTACGCGCGGCTGTGGAAGTTGGTCAACGACAACAACTCCAACCGCTACGACGGTTACCAAAAACGCACGACGCGGCAGATTCCGATCATCGCGCTGACGCCCTAGAACAGCTCCTTGGCGAGCAGTTCCAGCGTCCGCTCGCGCGCCGGTGCGGTCGCCGGGTCGACGCCGCGGTACGCGGATGCGACGGGGCTGACCATCACCTCGTCTACGCCGAAGTGTTCGGCCAACTCGCGCACCTGGTCGGCCGCCTCGGTCGGCGATCCGATGACGGCGCGGGACAGACCCGCATCGACGATGGCCTGCTGCTGGTGGTTCAGTTCGATGCCCTGCGCGTCCTCGACGAGGTCCAGCGCACGCAGCGGCTGGCCGGTGCGCAGGAAGGCCATCATGTGCAGGTTCGGCAACATCAGGGCTTCGGCCTCGGCGCGGGTGGGCGCCACCGACGCGTTGACGGTCATGAACGTGGTGGGTTCGGTGGCCAGGTCGCTGGCCCTGAACTCCGCGCGGTAGACGGCCAGCGCCTCCTCGGTGCCCTGGCCCGAGAAGTGGTGGGCGAACACGTACGGCAGACCCTTTGCGGCGGCCAGGTGCGCCGAGTACAGCGACGAGCCGAGTAGCCATAGCCGCGGCTCGCTGGCGGCCGCGGGCGTCGCCTTCAGAACGTAGTTCTGGTCCATCAGGTTTCGGCCCCGCAGCGACACATGTACGCCCGTCGCGCTCATCAGCGCGGCCACGTCGTCGAGGTACTGCGGGAACTTCTCGATGTCGGTGTCGTCGCGACCTGCGGCGCCGCGAAGCGCCATCGACGTGACGGGGTCCGAGCCCGGCGCGCGGCCTATGCCCAGGTCGATGCGGCCCGGCGCTGCGGCTTCAAGCAGTGCGAACTGCTCGGCGACCGCCAGTGGCGCGTGGTTGGGCAACATGACGCCGCCTGAGCCCAGGCGAAGCTGGTGAGTCTGCGCGGCGAGGTAGGCGATCACCACCGGCGGACTGGTGGCTGCGACGGCGGGCATGTTGTGGTGCTCGGCCACCCAGTAGCGGGTGTAGCCCAGGGCGTCGGCGGTCTGCGCCACCCCAACGGTCGCCGCCAGCGCGTCCGAGGTGGTCTGGTCGCTGCGGACCGGGATGAGGTCGAGGACGGAAAGTCGCACGTGAGCACCAACGCGGTCGCGCGGCCAAACGTTCCCCCTCCTCGGCCAAACCCGCGATTTGTGCACGTTGAGTCGCGGTGGGCGCGACTGCGTGTGCAGAAATCGTCTAGGGGTGGGCGATGCGGCGGGCCTGTTCGAACACGTCGTCGAGCATCGCCGGGGTGAGCCTGCCGGTGAACGTGTTCTGCTGGCTGGGGTGATAGCACCCGATCAGGTCGACGTCGCCGGTCGTCGTGCCGAGCTTCGCCATCGCGAGGTGCCCGAACTTCGGCTGCGGTACGGGCACGGCACCGCCACCCGCGCGGACCATGTCGAGCGTCGCCCGCCACGCGAACCCGCCGAGCGCGACGATCACGCGCACGTCGGGGCCGATCAGCCGCCACTCGGCATCGAGCCACGGCGCACAGGTCGACCGCTCGGCGGGGGTCGGCGCGTTGTCCGGCGGAGCGCACCTCACCGCGGCCACCACGCGAGTGTGGTTGAGCACCAACCCGTCTGCAGCGTCCACGCTCAGGGGCGAGGTGGCCAGGCCGGCCCGGTGCAGCGCGGCGAACAGCACGTCACCCGAGCGGTCGCCGGTGAATACCCGCCCGGTGCGGTTCGCGCCGTGCGCCGCGGGCGCGAGACCGAGGACCAGCACGGGGGGCCGGGCCGCGCCGAATCCGGATACGGGCCTGCCCCAGTACGGCTCGGCGGCGAAGGAGCGACGCTTCTCCACCGCGACCCGCTCCCGCCAGTCGACCAGCCGCGGACAGGCCCTGCACACGCTGATCGCCGCATCCAGATCGTCGAGTGCCCGGGCGCGCTTGGCCACCGACCGCACCCGGGCCGCCGTCGACGCGCCCACGGTGCCGGACGGAGCGGGATCTCCCGGCCAACCGGTACCCGCGGGCACCGGCGAGTCGAAGGGTTCGCCCGTCCGGGGATGCGGCAGCCTCACCCCCACACTGTGCACGGCGCGGAAAATCCGTCGCGGACCGGACGGGGCCGCTGTTAGATTCGGCCCGATATCCCATGACTGCCTCCAAGCGCGGCCCTACTTACCTGATCCTGTTCGCCGCGCTGTTGGCAGGGGCGGGAAACGGCATCTCGCTGATCGCCTTTCCCTGGCTGGTGCTGCAGCGCAACGGGTCCGCCTTGGACGCGTCGATCGTGGCGATGGCGGGGACGCTCCCGCTGCTGGTGGCCACCCTGATCGCGGGTGCGGCGGTCGACTACCTCGGGCGGCGCCGGGTGTCGATGATCTCCGATGCGCTGTCGGCATTGTCGGTCGCCGCGGTCCCGGTGATCGCCCTGACCTTCGGGGCCGACGCGATCAACGTCGCGGTGTTGGGCGGCCTGGCCGCCCTCGGCGCATTCTTCGACCCGGCCGGAATGACCGCCCGCGAGACGATGCTGCCCGAGGCGGCGAAGCGGGCCGGCTGGACGCTGGACCACGCGAACAGCGTCTACGAGGCGGTGTTCAACCTGGCCTACATCGTGGGCCCTGGCATCGGCGGCCTGTTGATCACCACGCTGGGCGGCATCAACACCATGTGGGTGACCGCAGGGGCCTTCGGGCTCTCGATCGTCGCGATCGCGGTGCTGCGCCTGGAGGGTGCGGGCAAGCCGGACCTTGACGCCCTGCCCGACGGGGTGTGGTCAGGTGTGGTCGAGGGGCTGTCGTTCGTGTGGAACATGAAGGTGTTGCGCACGCTGGCGTTCATCGACCTGGCCGCGACCGGGCTGTACATGCCGATGGAGTCAGTCCTGTTTCCGAAGTACTTCACCGACCGCAACGAGCCCGCGCAACTGGGCTGGGTACTGATGGCGCTGTCGGTCGGCGGCCTGGTGGGCGCGCTGGGATACGCGGTGATGTCGAAGTACGTGAAGCGGCGCACCACCATGTTGATCGCGGTGTTGACGCTGGGGGTGGCGATGACGATCATCGCGTTCCTGCCGCCGCTGCCGGTGATCCTGGTGTTGTGCGCAGTCGTCGGCTTCGTCTACGGGCCGATGGCGCCGATCTACAACTACGTCATGCAGACCCGCGCGCCGCAGCACCTGCGCGGCCGGGTGGTCGGGGTGATGGGCTCGCTGGCCTATGCCGCCGGGCCGCTGGGGCTGATCCTCGCCGGACCGCTGGCCGATGCGGCGGGCCTCAAGACGACGTTCCTTGCGCTTGCGTTGCCGATGGTGGTGTTGGGCCTGGTGGCGCTGCGGCTGCCGTCGTTGCGGGACCTCGACCGCACCCCGGAACACGCCTAACGCGAGCAGACACGAGCAGCATCTCGACGCACTCGTCCAATGCCCGTTGCGGAGGAAACTTCTCGTCGCGCCGATGAAACACGGAGGACCTACTGTGTGAACAGTTGGTAGCCGTCGGGCGTACAAAGAGCTGTGTCGCCCGCCTGGCATCGAGGAGGCGTCGTTATCGGCAAGTACGTCGGTTATGTCCATCGCGACGACCGACTTCACGGCTTTCTCGCCGCCATCGCCCGCGATCAGCTCGGTGTTCACGAAGCGACACCGGCCTTTCGCGCATTCAAATTGCACGGCAGCAACGAGGTCTACGCCTACGAGGAGAAACACAGCCGAGCCCGGATCATCTGTAAGTTCTACGGCCCAACCTACGGCTGGGACCACGACCGTGCCGCAAGCATGGCCTACCGGGAGTACGACGGCCTGCAGCGGCTGCGCGGCTACGACTTGGTCGGCTCCCCGCACCACGTGATCCGTCCACTCGGCGTCGATCCGGAAATCAACTGCGTTTTGGCTCTCGAGTTCTACGCAGGAGAGCAGTTCAGCCAGGCGATCGCGCGATCCATCCACCAACGCGACGATGCCCACCTCTTCTGGCGCCTAAAGGCTTTGGGTTATTTTCTAGCGACGCAACACAATCGGACAGCAAACGGTAGATCTGTCGACTTCGACTCCGACTGCGGCTATTTCGAGCAGCTCGTCGCACGGTTGCAGCGTCGGCACCGGATCGGCGCATGGGACGTCGACGAACTGTTGTGGCTCCAGGGCCTATGGCGGGATCGACCCGCAATGTGGCAGGACCGCCAAGTCTGGCTGCACGGGGACGCCACGCCCGCCAACTTTCTCTTTGGGCACGGCATGGACGTGGCCGCGATCGACCTGGAACGGATGAAGCGCGGCGATCGGATGTTCGACGTCGGCCGAGTCTCCGGCGAGTTGCAACACGCGTTCATGTCGGCGACGGGCGACAGTCGCCGCGCCGAGCCATTCATCGGACACTTCCTGTGGGAGTACAGCTGCCACTTCCCGGACCGGCACAGCACATTCGCGTCGATCTCCTCGCGGTTGCCGTACTACATGGCACTCAATCTGCTGCGCGTTGCCCGTAACGACTACATTTCTCCGGAGTACGGGGGGAAGTTGGTCCGCAAGGCCAAGCGGCTGCTCCGGGCTTGTTAGCGCTTCACCACACGAGAGGGTGCACCGCATCATGGATGTCGCCGCGATCGCGTTCGACGTCAACGGCACGCTGATCGAGATCCGCACCGAGGACGATCGCGAGGACGCCTTCCGCGCAGTGGGGCATTTTCTGACCTATCAGGGCATCGATCTGCGACGCCACCAGATCCGCGATCTGTACTTCCAGCGCCTCAAGGCCCAACAGCGCGAAAGCGCAGAGCAATACCCGGAATTCGACGCGGTGCGGATCTGGCGGTCCATCATCGAGGACCACGCCGGCGATTACACCAAGGCGATGCCGTCCGGACGGCTTCGGCAGCTGCCACTGACGTTGGCCGAGATCTACCGCGGCGTGACGCGCCGGAAACTCAAGCTGTACCCCCACGTCCGGTCGACGCTGGCGATCCTGCGCGAGCGCATGCCCCTCGCGATCGTCAGTGACGGACAGAGCAGCTACGCCCGCGGCGAACTGCACAAGGTCGGGCTGACGGAGTACTTCGACCCCATCATCGTCTCCGGTGACCACGGCTTCCGAAAGCCCGATCCACGTCTATTCCAGCTCGCGCTCGACGGCATGGCGATACCGGCCGAGAAGGCCCTCTACGTCGGCAACGACATGTACCGCGACATCTATGGCGCTCGCGAGATCGGTATGGGCACCGTCATGTTCGACTCCGATCAGGGCACCAAGCAACACCAGGACTGCGTGCCCGACCACCGGATCACCGACTTCCGCGACCTGCTGGACATCGCCGGAATCTAGCTGCTCGGGGGTGAAGCCTGCATCAAACGCCGTGCATCCCCATCCCAGCGATTTCACAGGCGCTTCCCCTCGAGCCGCCGACGCCTACGTCGTTACTGTGCACCCGTCCAGTAACCGGTAGCGCGACGTTGCACCAACGCGGGAAGGAGATCACGGTTCCTGACCACGCCATCAGCGTTCAACTGCTGTTCTCTTCACATCCGTCGTCGCCCGAATAGTGTTGCACGATGGCATATTTCAGTCGGCGGATGTTCCTGGGGGCGTGCGCACTGGGCGCGGTCGCGGCGAGTAGTCGTACCGCGCAGGCCGACGCGTCGCGTTGGCCGATACCCAGTGCTCGCGTTCCGGCGCCCGGCGGGGTGCTGACCCGCCTGCCCGGCGACGGCGTGCAACTGGCCCTCACCGTGGACGACGGAACGAGCACGGAGGACGTTGCTGCGCTGGGACGCTTCTGCGCCGACACCGGCATGCGACTGACGTTCTTCGTCAACGGCGTCAACAAGCCCTGGACCGTCAACGCTCCACTCCTGCAACCGATGGTGTCCTCCGGGTCAGATTCAGCTGGAAACCACACCTGGTCGCACCCCGACATCACCCGGATCAGCCCGGACGCACTCAGCCAGCAGATCGGCCGCAACGCCGACTTCCTACGAAGTACCTACGGCGTCGACGGAACCCCGTACTTTCGGCCGCCCTACGGCCGCCACAACGCCGACACCGACCGCATCGCCAACGCCCAAGGATCGTTCCAAGGGCAGCAGATCGTGCTCGCGCACGCCAATCTGCCCCCGATCAGCCACTGCCTGCCCCGACTGGCCGACATCGTCACCGCCCTGGGGCCTGCAAACCGTAACCCTCAACGACGTATTCTCCTGACCACGCCGAATCGACCACCGTCAGCGCGATACGGAGGGCATGTGAACAAGCCCGGCACCGAGGTCACCCGCCACGGAAAACCCTGGACGGCCGCGGCCCTCGCCGTCGCACTGGTGGCATCCACGCTGGCATGCTCCGCCCCACACGCCCCCGGCCCGCAACAGTCATCGACCGCCTCACCACCCGACTCATCGGCGACGGCCGACGTGCCCACTGCCACGCCGATCCATCACCTGGTCGTGATCTTTCAAGAGAACGTGTCCTTCGACCACTACTTCGGGACCTACCCGCGAGCGGCGAACACCGACGGGCGGCCGTTCACTGCCAGCGCGACGACGCCGCCGGTGGACGGCCTGTCACCAGACCTGCTCACGCACAACCCGAACAAGGCGCAGCCGATGCGGTTGGGCGGCACCACCCAGCAGGTGACCTGCGACCAGGACCATGCCTACACCGCCGAACAGCAAGCGTTCAACGCCGGCGCCATGGATCGCTTCGTCGAGTACACCCAGACCGAAGCATGCAAACCACCGCTGTTTCAGACCCCGGGCCTGGTCATGGACTACTACGACGGAAACTCCGTCACCGCGCTGTGGAACTACGCGCAACACTTCGCCATGAGCGACAACTCGTACAACACCACGTTCGGACCGTCGACCCCCGGCGCCCTCAACCTGATATCCGGCCAAACCCACGGCGTCACAACCAAAGTCATGCCCGGCGGCAAACCATTTCCAGCCGCCACGGTGATCGACGACGGCGGCGGGCGCGGCACGGTCATCGGCGACCCCCAGCCGTTGGGCGACGACTGCTCCAGCCGCGATCAGATCAAACTCAGCAGTGACAACAAGAACATCGGTGACCTGCTCAACGAGAAGAACGTCAGCTGGGGATTCTTCCAAGGCGGCTTCAAACCCACCGCGGTGCGCCCCGACGGCTCGGCGGTGTGCGGAGCCCGGCACGACATCGGCGGCGCGGTTGGCGGCACCGGCGACGCGGGGCCGTTGCCCTACGGAACCTACCTCGACTACATCCCCCACCACGAGCCGTTCCAGTACTACGCCTCCACGGCCAACGCCCATCACCGGCCACCGAGCGCGGTCGGCAAGATCGGCCAGACCGATCAGGCCAACCATCAATACGACCTCACCGACTTCTGGGACGCCGCAGGCAACGGCAACCTGCCAGCGGTGAGCTTCCTGAAGGCCCCGGCATATCAGGACGGCCACGCCGGCTACTCCGACCCCATCGACGAACAACAATTTCTCGTCACCACGATCAACCGCATACAGCAGCTGCCGGACTGGAACGACACCGCGGTGGTCATCTCCTACGACGACTCCGACGGCTGGTACGACCACAGGGCCGCGCCCATCGTCAGCGCCTCCACGACCCCTGCCGACGCGCTGACCGGTCCCGGCCGCTGCGCCGGACCGAATGTCGCGGCACCCCCCTATCAGGGCCGCTGCGGCTACGGACCCCGACTGCCCCTGCTGGTCATCTCGCCCTATGCCAGAGCGAATTACGTCGATCACACCGTGACCGATCAGACCTCGATCCTGCGCTTCATCGAGGACAACTGGGCCACCGGCCGCATCGGAGACGAGTCGCTGGACGCCCGAGCAGGCGCGCTGACGGGCACGCTAGACTTCGTCGCTCCCCCACAGCCTCCGCTTACCCTCGACCCCGCGACCGGTGCGCCGCACTGATTTGCGCAAGGACACCTTCGTCGACGGCGTGCACTCGAAACGGGCACTGGCGATGACGGCGCGTTACAACCATCTGCAGTACGCGTGAAACCCGCCACAATCGAGGTCAGCCTGTGTACCAGCAAGTTCTTGATCCGGTCGCCAACTCTCTCGCCTGGAGTGCCGCGGTTGCGGCACTGCCACTGCTCTTGCTGTTCGTCTTGCTCGGCGCGCTGAAGGTGACCGCCTGGGTGGCGTCGCTGATATCGCTCGCCGTGAGCGTCGTGATCGCCGTCGTGGTCTACGGAATGCCCGTCGGGCAGACCCTGTTGGCCGGGTCCGAGGGCGCCGCGTTCGGTTTCTTCCCGATCCTGTGGATCGTCATCAACGCGATCTGGGTCTACCAGATGACCGTCGAGACAGGACATTTCGACGTGTTGCGTCGGTCATTCAGCCAGGTGAGCGATGACCAACGGATCCAGGCCATCCTCATCGCGTTCGCGTTCGGCGCGTTGATCGAGGCGCTCGCCGGGTTCGGCACCCCGGCCGCGGTGACCTCGGTGATGCTGATGGCGCTCGGCTTCAGACCGCTGAAGGCGGCCGTGCTTGCGCTGGTAGCCAACACCGCGCCCGTCGCGTTCGGCGCCATGGCCACGCCCATCATCACGCTGGGCAAGGTCACCGAGTTGCCCGTTGACACGCTCGGCGCAATGGTCGGTCGGCAGACCCCGCTCCTGTCGCTGTTCGTGCCGTTGGCGCTGGTTGCCATCGTCGACGGCCGGCGCGGTATCCGCGAGACCTGGCCTGCGGCCGTGGTCTGCGGCTTCGTGTTCGCCATCGCGCAATATGCCACTTCGAACTTCGTGTCGGTGCCACTGGCCGATGTGGTCGCGTCGCTGCTGTCCGCCGCCGCGGTGGTGCTGCTGGTCCGGGTCTGGCGGCCCCGGCACGCCTATACCGCGCCCGCCGTTGTCGCAGGCGGCGCGGCCGACGAACCGTCGCCCGATTTCGCCCAGCGGGTCGAGCACGCCGACGCTCGTCATGATTCGCGCGCCGACGTCGTTCGGGCCTACGCGCCCTACGGGATCATCATCGTGGTCTTCGTGATCTGCCAGATCCCCGCGGTAAAGAGTCTGCTCGACAAGGCGACATTCGCGGTGAACTGGCCCGGCCTCAACGTGATCAACGCCAACGGCGACCCGTCGACGCTGACGAAGTTCACCCTCAACCTGCTGACCACTCCTGGCACGCAGATGCTCGTCGCCGGCATCATCACGATGGTCGCGCTGCAGCTGTCCGTGCCACGGGCACTCAAGGCGTACGGGGCGACGCTGCATCAACTGCGCTGGGCGATCGTGACCGTGATGACGGTGCTCGCACTGGCCTTCGTGATGAACCTGTCCGGTCAGACGATCACCCTGGGCACCTGGATGGCCGCGGCGGGCGGCGCGTTCGCGCTGCTGTCGCCCATCCTGGGTTGGCTCGGCGTCGCGGTCACCGGATCGGACACCTCATCCAATTCACTGTTCGGCGCGCTGCAGGTCACCGCCGCGAACCAGGCCGGGCTGTCGGAGGTCCTGATGGCCGCGTCGAACAGTTCCGGCGGTGTGCTTGGCAAGATGATCTCGCCGCAAAACCTCGCCATCGCGGCCGCCGCGGTCGGCCTCGACGGCAAGGAGGGCGACATCTTCCGCAGGGTCATCTTGTGGAGCCTGGGGTTCCTGGTCCTGCTGTGCATCCTGTCCGGACTGCAGGCCTCGCCCGTGCTGTCGTGGATGGTGCCGTGATGCACCTCGTAGCATCGACTTGTGGTCGCAGACGTGCTGGCTGAGCTGATCGCCGAACTTCCCGACGGCACCGTCGTCGTCGATCCCGACATCGTCGCCTCGTATCGGCAGGACCGCGCCGCCGACCCGAACGCTGGCACCGCGATCGCCGTGGTCAGACCGCGTCGTACCGAGGAGGTACAGACCGTGCTGCGGTGGGCCACCAAGCACGGGGTGCCGGTCGTGCCTCGAGGCGCGGGCACGGGACTCTCTGGCGGTGCCACCGCGCTGGACGGCGGCATCGTGCTGTCCACCGAGCGGATGCGCGACATCACCGTCGACCCGGTGACCCGCACGGCCGTGACGCAACCGGGCCTGTTCAACGCCGAGGTGAAGAAGATCGTCGCCGAGTACGGGCTGTGGTATCCGCCGGACCCGTCGTCGTTCGAAATCTGCAGCATCGGCGGCAACATCGCGACCAACGCCGGCGGCCTGTGCTGTGTGAAGTACGGCGTCACGACCGACTACGTGCTGGGCCTGCAGGTAGTGCTCGCCGACGGCACCGCAGTACGCCTTGGCGGGCCGCGCTTGAAGGACGTTGCGGGGCTGAGCCTGACCAAGTTGTTCGTCGGCAGCGAGGGCACCCTCGGCGTGATCACCGAAGTGACGCTGCGACTGCTGCCGCCGCAGCACAGGGGCTGCACGGTGGTGGCGTCGTTCGACTCGGTGGCGGCCGCCGCCGATGCGGTGGTCACGATCACCGGCAAGATCAGGCCGTCGATGCTGGAGTTCATGGACGCCGTCGCGATCAACGCCGTCGAGGACAAGCTCAAGATGGGGCTGGACCGCAACGCCGCCGCGATGATGGTCGCCGCGTCCGACGACCGTGGGCCCGCAGGCACCGAGGACGCCGAATACATGGCGCGCGTGTTCACCGAGCACGGCGCGACGGAGGTGTACTCCACCGACGACCCCGACGAGGGCGAGGCCTTCGTGGCGGCGCGGCGGTTCGCCATCCCCGCGGTCGAGGCCAAGGGGTCGCTGCTGCTCGAGGACGTCGGAGTGCCATTGCCCGCGCTGGCCGACCTGGTGTCCGGGGTGGAGAAGATCGCCGCGCGACACGGCCTGATGATCTCGGTGATCGCCCACGCCGGCGACGGCAACACCCACCCGCTGATCGTGTACGACCCCACCGACCGCCACGAGGCCGAGCGCGCCCATCTGGCGTTCAGCGACATCATGGATCTGGCCGTCGGCCTTGGCGGCACGATCACCGGCGAGCACGGCGTAGGCCGACTCAAGCGGCCGTGGCTCGCCGGCTATCTGGGTCCCGAGGCGATGGAGCTCAACCGTCGGATCAAGCAGGCTTTGGACCCGGACGGCATCCTCAACCCTGGCGCCGCGATCTAGGTCCAGACACGAACACGCCCTCCCCCTGTTGCGGGGAGGGCGCGCTGGCCTGAGGTTTAGCCCATGTGCCCCGGGCCGTGGTGGTTTTGCCAGCCGGGGAGCTGCGACGGCGCCGGCGTGGCGTAGGTGTCCGGGTAGTACTGGTAACCGGGGCCGCTCGGCGCAGGCGCGGTTGTGGTGGTGGGGGCGGCGGGGCCAGGAGTGGCGTTGGCCAGTCCGGCCAGGCCGAGGGCCGCGCCGCCGATGATGCCGACGGTTACTGCCGGGAGAGCACAGTAGCGGGCGAAACTGCGGGTGATGCTGGTCATTTCCTGAATCCTTCTGTGTGAGTGTGTATTTCGGTTTGTCCTCCGGTGGATTCCGGCGATGAGATAACTATGTCTCGACGGCGGCGCCGTGTATGTCGGGCGACTGGTGGAGACACCGGATGAAAGTCGTGTCCCCCAATCGGTGGACACGTGGACCCGCGAGGGTGCGCGAAGTGCTGACGTTTTGCGGCGTGTCGCGCAACAGACTGGGGCACCCCGCTTGCGGGGAGCACGCTCGCGGGAAAAGGTAACGGGAAAAGGTAGGCCTCGGACTCCGAGACCTTAGGGCACCGCGCCGTGTTGCGACTCGACTGGATCGCGCTTCGGCCAGGGTTGCGGCACTGGGCGTGGACGTACGCGTTGCGGCCACCAGAACCAGCGCCCGAGCAGGGCTGCCAGCGACGGTGTCATGAGCGACCGCACGACAAGCGTGTCGAAGAGCAGGCCGAGGCCGATGGTGGTGCCGACCTGACCGATGACGATCAACTGGCTGACCGACATGGACGCCATCGTGAAGGCGAACACCAAGCCCGCGGAGGTAACCACGGATCCCGTGCCGGCCATGGCGCGGATTATTCCGGTGTTCAACCCGGCGTGGATCTCCTCTTTCATCCGGGAGACGAGGAGCAGGTTGTAGTCGGCGCCGACCGCGAGCAGGACGATGACCGACATCGGCAACACCATCCAGTGCAGCGGGAGCCCGATGAGGTGCTGCCAGAGCAGTACCGAAAGGCCAAACGAGGCACCCAAACTCAGCACCACCGTGCCGACGATCACCGCTGCGGCTGCCACGGCGCGGGTGAGCACCACCATGATGAGGAAGATCAGGATCAGCGCAGCGACTGCCGCGATGAGCAGGTCGTAGTCAGCGCCTTGCTGCATGTCCTTGTACATGGCTGCGCTACCACCGACGTAGACCGTCGACCCTTCCAACGGGGTGCCCTTGATGGCGTCGGCAGCTGCGATCCGAAGCGGTTCGATGTGCGAGGTGCCCTCCTCGCTCAACGGATCGCCCTGGTGGAAGACGGTGAACCTGACGGCGTGACCGTCGGGCGAGAGGAACAGCTTGATGCCGCGTTTGAAGTCGGCCGTCTGGAACGCCTCCGGCGGCAGGTAGAAGGTGTCGTCGTTTCTGGCGGCATCGAAGGCCTGACCCATCGCGGTCGAGTCGTTCTGGGTGGCCATGTTCTGGTCCTGCTGCGCCTTCTGCGCCTGATACTGGTTGAGCATCATCTGCTTCTGGTTCTTCATCGTCTGGATCATCGCCGGCATCAACGCCGCCAACTGCGGCGTCAGGTCGGCCAGGTCCTGGATGTCCGGCACCAGATCCTGGATATCGTCGGACAACGTGCTGATGCCGTCGAGGCTGTCGAAGATCGACCGCAGCGACCAGCACACCGGGATATCGAAGCAGTGCGGCTCCCAGTAGAAGTAGTTGCGCAAGGGACGGAAGAAGTCGTCGAAATCAGCGAGGTGATCGCGGATCTCGTTGGTGTCGGCCGAAGTGTTCTTGAACTTCTCGGCCATTCGCCGCGTGACGTCGGCCATCTGCAGGGTGATGCCCTGCATCTTCGTCATCGAGTCGATGGTCACCTGCAACTCGTTGGCCTGTTTCAGCGTGTTGTCCAGCACGATCTGCTGGTAGTCGTTGTTCATCAGTTGACCCGTGCCGCCCTGGCCGACCGTGTAGGCAAGCGAGGCATGTTCGATCGGCTTGCCGTCGGGACGCGTAATCGTCTGCACCTGAGCGATTCCGTGCACCCGGACCATTGCCTTGGCGATCTTGTCGATGATCAAGAAGTCGGCCGGATTGCGCAGGTCGTGATCGGCCTCCACCATCACGAGTTCGGGATTCATCTTGGCATCGGAGAAGTGCCGATCGGCGGCCGCCATACCAACATTCGCAGGCACGTCGGAGGGCAGGAAGATGCGGTCGTTGTAGGTGGTGTGGTAGCCGGGCAGGGTCAGCAGACCGACCAGGGCCAACACCACGGCCATGATCAAGACCGCACCGGGCCAGCGAACGGTGGCCGCGCCGACCCGCCGCCACCCGCGGGTCCGCTGCATGCGCCTGGGCTCCAGCACCCGGCCGAACCGAGTGAGAAGGGAAATGAGTGCGGGTCCAAGCGTGAGCGCGGCGGCAACCACGATCGTCATGCCGACGGACAGGGGAATGCCCATGGTCTGGAAGTACGGCAACCGGGTGAAGTGCAAGCACAACGTCGCCCCGGCGATGGTGAGACCAGAGGCCAGCACGACGTGCGCCGTGCCCTGAAACATCGTGTAGTAAGCCGACTCTCGATCTTCGCCTGATCTTCGCGCTTCCTGGTAGCGGCCGATCAGGAAGATCGCGTAATCGGTGGCGGCGGCGATCGCCAGCGTCACCACCATGTTGGTCGAGAAGGTGGTCAACCCGAAGACGTCGTGATATCCGAGGAAGGCGACGATGCCGCGGGCCGAGAGCAAGCCGACCACCACCATGGACAGCGTGATCAACACCGTGATGACAGAACGGTAGACGAGCAGCAGCATCACGATGATGACGGCGAACGTCAGTCCTTCGATCATCTTCATGCTCGCGTCGCCGACGATGTTCTGATCCGTGGTCGTCGCCGCTGGGCCCGTCACGTAGGCCTTCACGCCGGCGGGCGCGGGTGTGCCGGCGACGACGTCCCGAACGGCCTGCACCGACTCGTTGGCGATGGCCTCGCCTTGGTCGCCGGCGATGTACACCTGCACGTAAGCGGCCTTGCCGTCGATGCTTTGGGCGCCGGCCGCGGTCAACGTATCGCCCCAGAAGTCCTGGACGTGCTGGACGTGTCTGGTGTCCTCGCGCAGTTTTCGGACCATCTCGTCGTAGAACGTGTGCGCGTCCGCGCCCAGCGGATCATCGCCCTCGAGCACGATCATCACCGAACTGCTGGTGTTGTACTCCTGAAACACCTCGCCGACGCGTTTCGTCGCGATCAATGCGGGCGCATCGTTGGGACTCATCGATACCGCCCGCATCTTGCCCACCTCTTCGAGCTGCGGCACGGTGGTATTGAGGATCGCGACGATTGCGATCCACACTAGGACGATCGGGATGGCGAAGGTGCGGATGGCCCGGGCCAGCCGGGGGCGGGCGACGTGGCGCGCCGGAGGTATGGCGTCGGTCGGGGCGTCTTCGACCGTGCCGTCAGTCCCACCCCCCAACCCAGCGCTGCTCATGCCGCCTTCACCAAGCAGTACGTCGCGGGATTCACGCCCTGAGCCGTCCTTTCGTCCTTCACGACGTCATCGACGATGACTCGGCAGCCGATCGATTGACCGTTGCCTTGGGCAAGGAGGTTCGGCATGACCGACGGCAGGGTCGTCTCGAGCTTCAGGGACCACGGCAGGCTCACCTCCCCGGTCCGCTGCGGCAACCCGTCGAGGTCGGTGTAGTTGATGATCGCGGTCGACCCCGAGCCAAACACCTCGTAGGTCACGACCTTTGGATTGAACGACTCGGCGGTATCCGACCCCACCGGTGTCACCACGGCGCCATCGGAGCCGAATACCGATCGCAGATAGGTCACGCTGACGGCGCCGATCGTCATTGCCACGATGATGAGGGCGGGCAGCCACGCGCGCTTGAGCACCGAGATCAAAGTCGAGCCTTTCCACGTGGAACCCGCGGACAGTCGGGGGCGGGCCGATCTAGGTAGCCAACCTAAACGGAATAAGTGGATAGAGTCAATCCACTTATGACGTCGATCACTTACACTGCGATTCGTGACCGCCGACAACGAATCCGGCCGGGCGCTGCGCAGTGACGCAGAGCGCAATCGGCAGCGCGTGCTCGCGGCCGCGCGAGAGTTGTTCGCGGTGAGAGGGCTGGAAGCCACCCTCAACGACGTGGCCCATCACGCGAACGTCGGCGTTGGAACGGTGTATCGGAGATTCGCCACCAAGGAGGAACTCGTCGAGGCGATCTTCGAGGACGGCATCGACCAGATCGCCGGCTTGGCCGAATCAGCACTGCAGCAGGATGATTCGTGGACAGCCTTCGTCTGGTTCGTGGAGCAACTCTGCGAACTGACCGCAACCGACCGCGGGCTACGCGAGATGGTCTACAGCAAGGCCTACGGCGGCTACCGCGTCGAGTGCGCACGGCTGCGGCTGGATCCGCCCGTCACGAGACTGGTCGAGCGGGCCCGAGCCGACGGGCACCTACGTTCCGACATCGATCCCACGGACATGCCGATCGTCAGCCTGTTGGCCGGCACCGTAAGCGAATGGGCCGGCCACGTCGAGCCCGATCTGTGGCGTCGCTACGTGGCGCTGCTCCTCGACGGCATGCGCCGTCACGACGGCCAGAGCCGACTCGCCGTCAGCGCGCTGAAAGACGAGCAGATGGATGCAGCCATGCAGGGATGGCTTCCCGCGGGTTGACAGAGGTTCATATTTGTCGTATTCATAAGACATGACAGCTACTTTGTCTCATGAGAAGCCAGCACGATTTCAGCTGGCCACCGCGGCGACCTGGCCCGACCCGTGGCCGATGTATCGGGCGCTGCGCGACGACGACCCCGTGCACCACGTCGTCCCCGAGGACAACCCCGACCACGACTACTACGTG
>Ga0193743_1000408_pt1 | contig 34131 bp, 35 predicted proteins | sample L2c2metaG_FD_143038 | JGI IMG/M metagenome (GOLD analysis project Ga0193743, IMG submission 143038) | Soil microbial communities from a riparian zone of the East river system, Colorado, United States - L2c2 | ecosystem: Environmental > Terrestrial > Soil > Riparian zone | place: USA: East River... | reverse complement strand
AAAGGGTAGAAGCTCGAAGAGTTGAGATAAGACATTAGTCACAGAGAATGTTATCAAAGGATGGTAAGAAGAAAAAAATGCAATAAAGACGGCCTGAGTCAACAGTGAATGGGTAGAAGATGTGTGGCAAATGTTGATGCCGTGGGGAGGTTATATAGCATATTATGAAGACAATGTCATGTTGGGAAACTGCTCCAGGCCACAGTAGGCCACAGTGGCGCGATGGAGGAAACACGAGGGCTGGAAGAGCTAGATCAAAACTCAACGACTTTTCCCAAAAACGTTGAGAACAATTTCCTTTGTTTCATTGATAGCAAACACATCATACCGCGATGTCCGGTTCGAGCAATTTGTATTTACCATTTTCTGGCTTAACCGAAACATTGAAATTTCAACGTTTTCCCAGCACGAAAGCACTATCATCGAATGCCTCACCCCCAGTAGGGCTTATAAGGTAGAAACGAAAGCAGAGAGCAGCAGATATTACTAAACCGACGTGGCTCCATGAACGTCAAGGGGGAAAAGAGACCTAGAGTTGGAGAGCGAAAACAGGAGAGAGCAGTGGCACTTGAAGCTTGAAGTGAGGTCTGTCAGGGTCAATGGAAAGTCAGTGTCAATGATAAGGAACAAGAAGCAAGTTAGGTTCACGAGCTAAGGGCCCGAACAAACAAAGCCAAATCCATTCCCAAGGCTGGACAGCCCAAAATGACTCTCTTCCTCTTATATAATTATATTTCTCTCGTTTCGTACCCTACGCTCTTCATATTTCGTTTGGCAGTTCTATGTTTTTTTTAAAAAAAGAAAATTGAGCTGGCACCGTTTTTTTTTTCTTTTTTTCAGTGGTTGTATGACGATGACTTTTTTTTTTACGACCTATCAAGGTAGGATTGACCGATTATGCAGGTAAGGTACCCTCTTGATCAAGGTATCCTAGAAAATTCTCGATTTTATACAACATTTCGTTATTCTATTTAAAAAGGAAAAGTGTGCCCTATCAACTTGGATGGCACAGCGGAGCCCCTCCCCCCTTTCCCCCACCCCGCAGTTGGCGGTCCTTAATAATGATGTGGATGGCGATTAGCAGCCTCAGTGAAATTTTCAGTCAAGGGTAAAATTGGTTTTTTTTGTTTAGTTTCACCCAGACATGATGCGCGGTCGGGAAAAATGTAAAAGAATGACAATCGCTCGTAAGTCGGACTCGTATGAATAAAATAATGCCAGGTTAAAGCCGAAAAAAAAAAATAGAAATTGAATGCTAGAGAAAGTGTCTGGGCTTGTTTTCAAAAAAAACAAAAAAGGAAAGCTGGTGTTGGTCGGACCTGTCCAATGATTACGATGGGGCATGCCATGATGATGAAGATACAACAAACAATGAAGAGCACCTTGAAACGGTAGCGACATCTAGATATAACCGAAAAAAAGAAATAAAAAAGCTTCTTAAAAGGCAGAAAGAGGAATAACAAGAGGGCATAATGAAAATTTCTGTTGGATTAAAAAAGCCCTCCAATACAATGTGTCGCTTTTAGAAACACAAACAAGTCCGCACTGGAATCGTCAATCAGTGATGACGCCAACATTCGAAAAAAAAGAAAAAAAAAAAGAAAACAAGTCACACATTTTTGACACAGACGATTAAATCGCAACTGTACCCAATAATAGACTCACGATCCCCACTCCTGTCCACGCCCCCGCTACCCCGGGTCCCATCCTTGTACTACGAGCTGCATTCGTCCCTTTGGTTCCATCTTCCACCCAATCTCTCCATGCTGAATACATCTCCACCACAAACGCTTGACCCTCCGGACTCTGCAACCCTTCCAACCCATACGAATGAGGATTGACTACAGGCGTGAGCCACCCGTCCGATGTCAGATGGACATACCCATCAAAAGATGAAGAAGAGTTGGAGGTGGGGATAGAAGAGGTGCTTAGTAAAGTCATACGTGTTTTTTCGGCGAAAGGAATATAATGGAATTGTTTCAGCATGACAGCTGCCCGATAGACCGTGCTAGCGAGAAGAGCGGTGGAGGCAGCATCATAGAAATTACCAGGAGCGGTAGCCGGTTGGTCGGCGTAGTTTGTAAAAATGTTTTCGGAACCCTAAGATTTTTTTCATAAGTTACGGGATTGGGAATAAGGTGAACGAAAAAGGTTAGAAAGAAAAAAAAACGTACAAGGTGGGGATATATCCCCGAGTGGATCTCCCGCACCCAGGTCGACAGGTCATTTTGTTCATTTTTGAACGTGTTGGCGTATTCAGATTGGCGTATAGTGGCTAAAACACGAAGCATACCCGCCGCTGCCCATCCATTCCCTAATGTAAAGTTCGAGATAGAAGGCGTATATTATTAACTCAAGAAAAAAGACCGCTCTTGAGAATTTTACGCACCAGTAGACCAAAATCCCTCGTCGTTGCCACTTGTGCCTAATAAAACGTGTTTCCACATATTTTGTTCCGAGTCTCGGAGATGATTCCTATACAACTTGATTTGATTGTAGGATTCAGCTACGAGTGTATGATTGCGTGAAATGACGCCATAATATGCTAGGAAAGGGGGAACCATGTAGATAAAGTCACTCCTAGAGAGCAAAAAAAAAAAAAGACTCTATGGTAAGGAACTAAATCTTTCTTCATTGTTGAAACTCACCATAGTTGTACCTGCGAAACTCGATGTGAGATAGCTCCATCACTTGTCCTAGGGACTTGTTGGAGTAAAAAGTCTAGTTGATCCTTGGCCGCACCCGCATAGTTAATCTGTCCCGCATCCTGGTTCGTCCAATTGGCCAACAGAACGCACATGCCGATAGAGGCCGGATCCGCGGCGCTTCCATCAGCGGTAATCAAGGCCTGGGGACCGACAGTGTTGTTGTTGGCAACTGTACGATTTGACACGACGGCTTTAGCAATTGCGAAGAAAGGTGCTAAGGAGGTGGTGAGGTTGGATGGGATGGTAGAAGGGGGAGGTAATGGCGTTGAAGAAAAAACAGAATAAGGAGATGCGTTGAGTTCAAGGATGGCTTGAGCACGGGTTCCAAGTTCCCAACTATAAAAGAATGAGATAAGTAAGGACGGTAGCTAAGTTTACGAAAACCTTAGAAGGGCACTTTCTGCTAGTCGAGTATTGACAACATTTATCTGTTCGTCTGTAAGAATTTGTGCTTCGGCGAGACGCGGAAAGAGTAATAATAGACTTTGGATTAGAAAAAAAAGGAATGTAAGTGCGTCTGACGCTTTTCGGGTCATGGAAGATGTTGAGGAGGTTGTTTAGTTAAGAGACAGTTGTAAATATGTATGTGGGAAACTGTAAATTCATTTGCCAAGATAATTCAAGTCGCAGGAAATGATAATGATTTATCCGAAACGAATGATGACATTTGGAGTCGGCGATATCCATAACCGAATCCAGCCAACGTTGAAACAAGGGCTCTCATCAGAAATATATGTATAGTCCTTTTGATCAACTACATAAAATGGGTATGATAAATCTATCTGTCTAACAAGTTGATTCAACAAAAGATAAATTCATCAACAAAAAAGGTGACACTGATCTGATGAAGAACCTAAGAAATAGGTGGTGACTGTGTGCCTGTATCTTAAACAAACTCCGCTGATGCCTTACCTTTAACATTTAATCTCCGACGACTTTGTGATATACACATATGGTTTGAGCTTTTGAGGATGGTTCAAACGAGAAGAAGGGTGTCCTACATTATTCCTTCACCCTCAGAGTCTATTCCTCGATTACAACTTCCTCCACATGGCGTATCACGATTGGGTGTTACAGGTCCTCTTTTAACACCATTTGCAGGTCAGTCCGGCTCAATTTCGAAAGGAATAAAGCACCCTCGTCATCGCTTGGGTGTCGCGTCGTTAGTGCTCGATACTTCCACCCAATTAGTTGGGCGAGATACACCTGGAGGTATCCTCTATTCGGGTGGGAGGGATGGGTTGGTTATGTCTTGGGAACTCGGAATACCTATGAAGAGGCGGAAAGTCAACGCAGGCCAGTCGATCAAAGTAAACAAGGGTAGATGGGAGACTATGACTGGCTGGGGGGACGACGTCCAGGACGAGGACCTTGAGGATGGAGACGAGCGAGTTGGCGATGGCGATGTACTCGGCGATGTCACAGGTAGTATCAACAGGCGAAGACGACGAGCACGGAGCAAAGCGGGCGGAATCCCTTATGAATACCAGTGGGAAACAGACCTATCTACATTTCAAGCCGGATCCGTATGTGACCTTCTACTATTTTTTATCAACTCTAGCATATCTTACTTCGAACTAGCCCACTCAGTTCAGACAATCTGCACAGGCGCACACAGATTGGGTCAACGATATCCTCCTCTGCAACTATAATCAAACGGGTGCGTTCCAACATGCTACTTATAAATTTGATTGTAACCTTCACCAGTCGTCTCTGCTTCATCTGATGGAACCGTCAAGGCATGGAGTCCACACGCTTCGTTCCCCACTGATCCATCAACCATTGGATCCCACAGTGACTACGTCCGATGTTTAACACATTGGTACGCTCCTGCCTTTCACAAATACTCAACCAGCTTTAATATATTCACAGTCGTGAACAGAATTGGGTCGCTTCTGGCTCTTTTGACCGCACAATTAAGCTGTGGGATCTGAATCATACTGCATCTGACCCCCTCGTCACTTTAAACCCTCCAGATGCGACAGCTCCCAAATCATCGGTGTACGCTCTCGCAGTGGATCCTTTTGGTCGGACAATTGCATCCGGATCTCCGGAACGAGTTATCCGTTTGTGGGATCCTCGTACAGGAAAAAGAACAGGTTTGACCTATCCAATTGCTCTATTTTGTGCTCACTGACCATTCATATCAGGAAAGCTAGTCGGACATACCGATAACTTGAGGGCTATCTTAATCTCAGAAGATTCGAAATATGTAAGGCAGCTTCTAGTTATGAAATGTCTTGATTGTTATTCCTGACATGCGTGACTCTCAGCTTTTAACAGGATCAGCGGATGGTAAGTAACCACAAAATCACTCATACTCATGAACGAGCACTTAATGAATCATAGCATCTATAAAATTGTGGTCTCTTTCATCTCAGCGATGCCTGCATACTTTCACTCACCACACCGAATCCGTTTGGTCCCTCTACTCTGACCATCCTGGTCTAGAAATATTTTATTCAGGCGACCGTTCTGGATTAGTCTCCAGAGTTGATGTGGAAAACTGCTCCGACATCTCTGATGGTGAATGTACCGTCCTGTGCAATGATTCTCTAGACTCGACGAGACCTTCCTGCGATGGCATCAATAAAATTGTCGCGATGGATGATAATCTATTATGGACTGCTAGCGGTACTTCCACCATCCGACGATGGAATATACCCCAACGGCGATCGTTGAGGATATCCACTCAGGATTCTGATGGAGAGCGTCTTCCATCACCAAAGTCACGAAGACCGACACTCACGATCGATGCGTCTTCAGAGGCTTACACGCGACCAAGAAGTATGTCATTTTCACCTTCCGTCCAATCTTTTGCATCGGAACACGGCACAGAAACCAACGGTTTACCTTACGAAAGCCTCGTCAAGCTCGTTTCTCTCAACGACCCATTCACTTCATACACCGCTAACCGCACCCATGACCCCGAAGTGGTTACTCTCTACTCTGCAGCATCTGTCATGTCTGTTCCCCATCAAATCATACGTCCACCTGATCAAAATGTCTTTCCCAATCCCCCTCTTCATAGTTCGCGAACTGAAGACACTGTCATGGTATCCAACACTGCGCGTATGAAATACGACGAACGAGACCTTGCAGCAGATGCTGTGCCGCTCTGTTCGATGCCGGATGATGTGATTCCGGGGGATCACGGACTTGTGCGTTGTATCGTATTAAATAACAGGATTAATGCTTTGACAGTGGATACTGCCGGGGAAGTAGCGGTATGGGATATCGTTCGAGGGATATGCCAGGGTAGATATCTGCCTGAGGATGTTGCCGCTGCTAGTTTAGCCGGGAGTACGGCGGGCGGAAGTGGTGAAAAGGAGAGGAGTCCTCGTGAGGCGTTGGAGATTGTCCGGGAACGGATCGAAGGGGAAGCTGTGGTTTCAACTTGGTGTTCAGCTGATACTAAAGCTGGTGTTTTAACGGTTCATATGATTGAACGATGTTTTGAGGCTGAGGTCTACGCGGATGAAGTAGGTTTCGCTCATGACCGTCACTTCAATGAAGAATCCAAATGTGAGTGGTTTACAGGTTGCTTTTTTTGGTGTTGTTGCCGGTTTAACATGTTAGTTTTTTTTTGTTGATGATAGTGAATATTGGTAAATGGGTTATAGGAAACTTGTTCATTGGTTTTATTCGAGAACAGCAACGGAGGCATTTGCAGGATGGGACAAGTATTACTCGTGCTCCAAGTAACGATGTTACTGATCCAAATACTCCAAACACTCCAAATCGTTCGCACTCGTCCCTCGAGCCTCTCAAAATGCTGGCCGTCAACAGTGGTACAGTCGTATCTTCACTTAATATGATACCTGCTGTTACGCCGACTGTCTCCCCTACCGCCCGCTCATCTCCTTTGGTTACGCCCTTAATACCCCTACATAACACATGGAGAGATGCTCAATCGGCCTTTTCTTCTATACCCCAATCCCCACTGCCTATGCAGGATACCACACTCACACCTATCGTACATCAACGAACACGGTCAGGTACAATGGACGGTGCTGTAGCTGGAGGTCTAAGCACTAACGGTTTGAGAGATGATTATTTTACAACTCGAACTCGACTACAATCATTGCAAAACAATAGCCTGGGTCCCTCTGACGATTTTTCAGGCTGGACAGGTCCTAGTAAACCAGAACCTCAAACGCCGATTACGCCTAGTGGAATAATGGGAAGGTTGAAAAACTTGGGGAAGTTAGCAAAGAAGCCTGTGAGCGAGGCAAATAATATTTCGACGCCAGAATCTTCTGCTACTGCTGTCGTAGGGAGTTCCGCATCACCTTTGGTGAGCCTTGTTTTAACATGGCGACAAGCGTTTTCTTGCTAATTTACTCCGTGCGTGTAGGGAAACCAAGTTGTGCGAGAAGCTCCAAAGACGGCTGTACAACAGCTGTTGTTATCCCCTATACACCCTCCCTCATCCAACGATGCACCGTTACATCTCTTTCCTTCTAATACAACTGTTCTTATATCCGAGGAAGCTTCGCCAAGTTATACCACTGTTTATCGGGGTGCTGTGTCAAGCACCCGCGGCGATATAGACGCTTTGGAGCGAGAGATGCCGATGTGGCTCGCCGAGTATCTGTTGCTCAATCAAACACCTCCATTGGCTCCTCTTGCGAAACTTAGCTTTGTGTTAATGCCCTGGAATAAGGACCCCGATGCCGAACCGCTACCGGAACTCTTGAATGCGTACGTTGCCAGCTTTCTGCCTCGATCCGAATCCTTTTTCAAGTGACATTTTCCATGCTTTTTTAATAGCACCCACTCTAAACTAACAGCTAGCCGCTACCTTCGAATTCGGAAGATTATATATCATGTACGTCGATCAAAGATCTTGATTTTTCTCTCCAAACTCATCCGTCGAAACAACCTATCACGCATACGCACACACACATATCTAGGTTCAAGATAAAATTGACAGAATACAATCAGGATCAAAAACACTCTCTTTTCGTTCGTCTGTCGATAGTCAAGGTCAAGTCCAAATCCAAGCCAGAGCATCACGATCTCCCGCAGAGGACCTTTATGAAATCCTGTGTAATGACACGTTGTTACCGTACGAGATGACTTTGGCAGCTGTACGACAGTATGTTTGGAGACAAGGAGCGGAGCTCGTGATGCACTATCGAAGGAAGCGCGCGCCATCATCTCAGGCTAGATTTGAAGCAGCCGTCGTCGAGGTTGTCAAACGGTGATGAGTTGGGAGAGAGAATGTAATAAATTTATTCGGTATAAGGATTATTTCTGTAGCGTAGATAGGCGCTGTGGTCTATATAGAGGTAGGATTAGCGGAGGAAAATGTTTTTTTTATGGAGTTAGACATCATATGATGGTTCGTGGGTAGGGGGAGAAAGTGTTTTTGTAGGATTCGAGGGAAACAGCAAGCCACTTATGACGAGGAGAATACAAGGGTATATACTAGTAGTGTAAGTAAAGAAGGGAATGTAATTGAAGTAAAAGAGGGTGGGTAGTCGAAGCAATGGATTAAATCTAAGGAACTTGTGGAATGAAATTGGTAGGAAGAAAAGAAGAAGGAAAAAGGAGTGTAGGGTGCGTCGGTAACCGTACATGAGGCCTGCCATCATGCTAATGATTTGTGTATAAATGAAGGAAAGAGTTATTGGACTTTGAGTTTCTTTGGCGAAGGACCATTGTACATATCAGGATGCCGAGTCTTGATATGAGCGTTCAAACTATCCGTTCTAGAATACTCCCTATTATCGGGACAGTAGGGACACCGCACGACAGTCAATCTGAGATGAGTCGAGGTGATATGCTTCGCGACGCTGGTGATGAGAAGATTTTCTCCACAACCAGTCCAGCCACAGGACATGCTGCCATTCCTGGATTGCCGATCGATTCTGTGCCGTACGAATAAGTGCGAGACAATAGCGCTGCTCGAGTTTTCGACCGCTTGACCACAGTCCTGCCAATGGCATCTAGCAAAGGGGGATTCGCGAGAGTTGTCGTATTTCCTTTTCGAAGGAGGGCGACGGCTACTACCAGAACGAGGAGGTGATTGACTCGGAGTCCTTGAGGGTGTTGTTGGCTGAGGAGGGGGAACATCTCGACTGTGGCAAAGTATGAGAGGATGAAAAAAAAAGAAAAAAGAAAAAAGACAACGAGAAGAAAAACCCTACGCACTTTTGAGGGAAAAAATTAATAGGACTATTATAGTCGTAAAAGGCGTTGGGATAATAGTTCGTGCCAACGGCCGTATCAGGGACGGTAGTAGATCTGGTTGGGTAAAAAGTAAAAAGTCAGCGTCTAAGACCCTAATTGGGAATTCGGATGAACGAGCGTACGGAGTTAGCTCGAGCGCCTCAACAATGGAAGCCGGAAGAGGACCTCTACTCGCCAAGTCCTCCACTAAAGCGTCACGAAGCTGAAGCAACCCCAGATTGAAAGCATCCTCAACGCCTGGATCACGCAAATCAGCGATGAGTTTGATTTCCTCTTGAGTCAGTACATGTTCCTGCGGCGCTGGGATGTTTTCTCTGCAAACGAAAAAAGCAAGCAATGAGAAATAACCGATGACAAAAAAAAAACAATGCAAGGCTTACGCATCAGACATAATCCCAAGAATTTTGAGAACGTCGCCAGATAGCTTAGTTATTTTCACTACCATGATAAGAAATAAAAAGAGAGTGCGAAGACGTTAAATTGAGGGTTGAGTTGTAGAATTGTGGGGAGGGGGAAGAGGCTTACCATCTCACTGTAAAACAGAGTACTTATACGAAAAGACCACTACGCATTTACAAAAAAAGGAATTTCTAATCACGGTCCAATGGCTTTGTCGTTTTGGAGCGGCCACCAAAAAAAAGCGTTAAAATATGGGTACAGCTTCTCATTATCAAATGTGGCCTCGTACTGGATAAGGGCCACAGGTTGATCAGTGGCAAGAGAGCTCTGTTCCGAGACGATGCCAAAGCGAGACGGCCTCCTACCTCAATACTCTACTAGGCCATTCATTGTCCTGAAAATGAATATAACTTCAAATACGGATATCGGAATTGTCTCACTTGATCAATTTTTGTTTTCTGCTTATTGCGTATTCTTGAATTAAATAAAGGAGCCACTGGAAGGTTGTCGAGTAGCAGGATAACGATAATATAGAATGTTATGTCATCTGATCAATCTCCAATTGTGGCAAGATCGCCACAATCAACTATACAGTAAGTGTGTTGCATACAGTATTGTTTTGCACTCTGCCTTTAATGTGATGATCATTTCACGTCAAACCTTATTTCTGAAGCGGACAACATACCATTTCTTGATGAGCAACAAGGCAACTGCCCATAGTGATTGTCACGGGCTACCCCCCCGGGTTTTTACATATTAGATAATAGCTCCAAATTTTGTGTACATTTTGCAAAAATTTGCATGCAAATTGGTGAAGAACTCACTGAGCTACAGCTCTGCAAAGTTTCATAGGCTTATGATCAATTGTGATGCCCACGGGCCACAGGTACACCAAATTTGGAAATTGGCCATTTTGGTCAACCTGTGTTAAAAACCGGTAGGCACAATTCTTTGAATTTCAGGCCAAAACCCAGCAGGGGCATAGCTCATCCATTTCTGAATGGATTTGGATGGAAAAAAAAATGCACTGTGATCACAAAACTATAGCTACAGGCCTATCTAGTCAAAACCCATGACAATTACTAACTACCCAATGAGAGTTTGTGTGGTTAGCACAGGACATGGATGAGATCATGCAGAGGTGCAGATCAAGTGAGGCTTGCAAGTTGTGAAGGATCAAAGCCAGAACCCTGATGATCATGTCACATCAAAGTTTCACTAGAAATTTCAGAAGTGCAAAAACAATACAGTAATGTGAAATTGTTTTTCCGATTTTTATTTTATTTTTTCGATTTTTTAGATTCTATTTTTAGCAAACCTCTCGAAACCCATGACTTCTGATAACCCATACCCTATGCCTTCCACCGAGGGGTATGGGTTAAGAGGAGTTTGACTGTAGTTCATTCTGTGAATTAGCTTTTAGCGAAGATTGCCCGCTTTAATGATTATATACGCTCACAGTGTTCATTTCCGGATATATTGTGGACCTAACGGAATATAGAACTGTCAGTACGCAGATTAGCTTTTACGCAGGTAGGATGACATTTACATTATTGGCCACGATAATCGTTGGGTGGTGCATGTATACATTTTCGGCATCGTGCAAGTCAGAAAACGAGTCATTTGTGTTTGGAGGCCTGTGCTAAATGAGTAGTAATTAGTGACGACGGCCGTGAGCGCAACTTGGGCACTGACTGGGTGGAGTTTCTGGTCCTGGGTTACCAAGTTGCTTGTGTGCTTCCGTACTGGTAACCACGGTACATTAAATTCGTCCCGCGGTACCGATAAATTCACTCCCCTACGTTGATACGGCAGTATAAGCGACGTGGGTACTACTAAAGTTCTGATCCTGTCCGACAGTGCCATTTGCGATGTTTCATCCTTGGCACTCGGCCTCTCTCACTACTTCCCGTCATAGGTCACGTCATTTCGGTGCCACTTCGATAGATTGCTCCTGGTGATTGGTGAATAGGCTTCGCAATCGTACTGATAATGATAGGGTTGAGAGACAGGAGGAGCGTTTTTTAAACAACGGATGGACAGTGGTAAATCTACAGTTTTTTTTACCCGACCCTGATGTATAGGTCTGAACACGTGATACTAGGCACTGCCAAATTCGAATTTCCCTGAGCTCTTACTCAACTTCCTACGACCATGACCACTGCATTTCCAATCCTACCTTCACGACCTATCCTACCACATATTGCTACAAACTGTTCAAATTTCAGATGTAACACCCCTTTAGAATTTCCTGTACCATCTCCGCAGCCTCGCCCAGGTATACTACTTCAAATCCGTTGCTTTGCATGCCAGAATCTCTTCTCGCACGCGTTTTATCCAGGACAAGTCCCATCTTCGTCTACTCCAACTAGTGCTACTTCCAAATCGGGTTTGACTCCGCCAAGTAGCAATAATACATCATCAGGATCGACTGGCGCTCAACCACGGAAAGGAAGGAAGATTGGAACTCAGGAACGCCCTTTGGAAACGGGGTACTATGATATTCTTGGTGTCCCGGTCACTGCGACCACAGACGATATCAAGAAAGCTTACAGTATGTACAACTTTCCTGTTTCGATGCCCTTGGGATTTTTTATTGGAATTGATTGATGACTTTTCAAACCTGTCAGGACGACTCGCCATCAAGCATCATCCAGACAAAAATCCAGATGATCCATTGGCGGAAGAACGATTTAAAGAAATTGCCATTGCCTATCAGACCCTATCCGATGATACATTACGTCGGAAATATAATGAGTTTGGTCCGAAAGAAAGCGCACCTGAAGGAGGGTATGTCGATCCTGAGGAAGTTTTTGGCGCTATATTTGGTGGGGAACGATTTGTCCCTATCATTGGCAACATCAGTCTGGCGCGGGATATGAAGACTGCTTTGCAAGAGGCAGAGGATGCCGAAGCTGATGATGACAAAAATGACGGCCGATTGCGATTGAAGGATGCAAAAGGCAGAGAGATATTAAGCCCTGAAGAGAAAGCGAAGAAGGAAGAAAAAGAAAGGATAAAAGCGGAGAAGGATAGGCAAAAGGCAGCAGAGGCAAGCGTTTCTTTTCTCTTTCTCCCTCCTTTTGATTGCGTCAGAAATGTAATGTGTTCTATTTTTTTTCAAGAATAGAGAGCGGCTGCAAGGGCGGAGAGAGTCAACAAACTTGTCGAGAACTTGGCGCGTAAACTTGGGATCTTTACAGAATCGGCTACCGGACCCAATGATCCTGACGTGTCGATGAGTTGGAGGACAATTTGCTCATTAGAAGCCGAGTGGGTTTCTTTTATCCGCTTGTCTTCTCGTAATATCGTCCGACTCTTTCTACTTGACCTTTTCAAGAGACCTGAAACGAGAATCCTATGGCGTTGAGCTTCTACAAGCGATCGGCTTTGTTTATGTTGCCAAAGCGAAACATCACCTGGCAACAAACCAAACGTTCCTTGGCGTTGGTGGATGGCTACATAATGTACAAGGCAAATACCATGTTTTCAGCGAAACGTACGAGACATCTATCTACCTAGCTGGGAATTGACGTCATCCCTTTTCCTTTTTCTCAAAAACAGGGTTTCGACACTCCGAGCAGCCATTGAACTTAAGGGAGTGTTCGATCAAATACAAGCTGCCGAGAAAGCAGGAAATCTCAGTCCGGAGGACAAGAAACGACTTGAGGAACAAGCTGCTGAGAAAGGCCTTCAGGCATTGTTCAAGGTATGGTGTTTTCTTGTGCTCGTATAAATAAACCTAAATGGATGAATGTTTTTAGGGCACCAAACTTGAAGTGGAGTCGATCCTACGCGAGACATGTGAGCGTGTACTAGAAGACACTACTATCACGCGAGAGAAAGCACAGTTACGCGCTGTGGCTCTTCAAATGCTCGGAGAGGCGTATATGAATGTCAAGAAAGAGGATGCGGCCCACGCAGGGAAGCCTAATGACAACGATTATGTGAAGATTGAGACGAAGCAGAGTCGCGCTAGAGATGGTGCTGACTTCAAACAGGATGGTCGCGGAGGTGGTCGATGAGGGAGGGAAACGTAACATGCTCCGAGTTGTCTTTTTTTTCCCCCCCCCCCCCAACAGTTCCGGAAAGATCACTTAAACGCTGTGTACATCTATCCATGTGTACTTACGAAGTTTCGTACTTAAGTTCCTTTTGCCTGTGATACCTAAATATCCTTTAATCATGACGAATGCAATAGACATGATATTTAGGAGATGAACCGTGCAAGTTGCCTATCTATAATAATCTGAATCCCTTCGAACATCTAACCCCTAATGGATTCGTTCAGTTGTCACAGGGGTTGCTATGAAAGTTGTTGCTTTGCTAGCTCTTCGGTAATATCAGCAGCACCGGATGGACCAGCAGGCTCAGGACGTTCAGCGGCTGGTTTCACGTTTTTGCCCTTTCCCGGTGGGGGTGGATGGTAAACTTTCTCCTATAAAGGAACAAGAGTCATTATCCAAAACAACAAAAAAAAGGATAAAAAGTTTTCAGGAGAGAATGGCGAACCTTCTTCTTCTTCTTTTCAACATTAGCATTAGGATCTGGGTAAGCCAACCGGGCGATCCTTTGCCAATCCTCGTTCTCCTGAAAAGCTTTTCCGATGGGCTCAAGAAGCCTCACGATGCCATTTGCCACCGATGTCTTTAGATCTTTTGGATGAAGCACTTTGTTCTTGAAATCTTCCTTGATGTCATCAAAGCTCTGGTAGTGCGTCGAACCACCAAACTTTTCATCGCGTTCGATGGAGAACAGCGTACCGGCCGGTGCGTCATCCGATATGAAAGGCCTCTGATCCCCTAAACCTTCTTCAAGGAGTGTATCACCGCCCTCTGCTCGACGATCAATACGAAGCTGACTGATCGGGATGAGTACGGCTTCGAGGAAGGATAAAACTCCGTTCTTTTCGATGTTTCCTTCTTCACAGAATGCAGATTTGAGTTTCTTTCGAACGAGTTCGGGACTATCTAAGAAATCGATTTTGGAATTGGCATCTGAGGAGGACATTTTGTCTCCTACTAAACCGGGAACCATGGCGTTCATCAGATGGGCACGTTTGGCGTAGCCGAGCCTGGGGAGGTAGAGTTCGGCAAATGTGAAAATTTTACGCTATGATTGTTGGGTTTGTTTGGTTTAGAATTGAGGCCTGAAGCGATGTATTGGGGGGGGGGAACTTACTTGATCGACACCACCGAATTGGAAGTCGACATCCAGGTACTGCTCGTCAAGAGCTTGAAGACCAGGGTATAACAAACCACTCAGAAGTGGACTTTCTACTTGCTTTACCACTTCTGCTCCAGCCTTTTTAGCATCGTGCTCCGATACAGTTGCGCAGAGTTTGTAATTGTCGAGATTATATTCTCTCGTTAGTTGGTAAGACGATCCTTCCACGAAACGTAGTGTAGATGTTGGTATGCCGAGGGATTTGAGTACAGTCGTAAGAAGGTATTCGTAGTATTTTGTACGATGAGCCACAAGGTCTAGAGGAGCTTTCAAGTTATCCAAAAAGGCGTGGACATCTACAAAAGAGGTGTTGTGAGCTGGAAGCTGCAGAAGATCGACAAGCGTAATTGACCTGCAAGTAAGATCGTGACCTGATTCCGAACATAAAAAAATTAAAAAAATTGACGATGGAAAGCACTTGAAAAAAGGAACGTACATGAACACCTGCACGAAGGAAATCCGCGATTTTGGTTAATGGAACAAAGTAACCGATATGCGCTAGACACGACAATATTGAATGACCATCCGAGCACATAATTATTTTTTTCCAAAATTTCCACGTACGTCTTCCAGTTGGAGCAGTTCCTGTATATTGCAAAAAAAAAAGCTCAGAGTTGGTTTTTTTTTTAGAGATTTAGTATTGTGCTTGAAAATTGTACGCGCCCCAGTAACATTTTGGCTGCCGTCCTTCTGCAAGGATTGCTTTTATAGAATCTCCGCCCAGTACCTCCTGTAGTCTGCGAGTTATGAGGTCGTATTTCTCCTCAGGTGTGGCCATTAGGTATCGATGGTTTTCAGCTGCTCGAGAGATCTTATCAATTTAGGACCCACTTATGACTCGATTATTCATACTCCGACTGATCGCCGAGTTTTCGCGAAAATCTTCGTACCGACTTAAACTGCTCTTTTATTGTCTCTGTCCAATCAAGTACATGGTACGTAAATGTTGTATGACCTGGTGTTACAACCAGGGATGGCAGGAACCAGGCGGTACTGCCGTAAAGTGTTGTAAAAAAATTATATCTCAATCCTTTTATGATGTACCATACATGGCTTTTTGACGATACAACTACAATTGGTGGCTTCCTGACTGAATGGCGTCGAGTGGCAATCGGTCGAGGTAAGGTCATTGTAATTCCTCTTTCTTCTTAAATCGATGTGGAGGTGAAGCCTAGTCAAAAGGATGGCGATATAAACCCTTCCACGAAACTACTACAGTCAGCTCAATATAAGAAGATTCTTGAATCGCACTTTCAGCACGAGAGATCTTAATTATAGGCCGAGTCTTGATTCCGATGAATCCCGGGATCAGTAACTTCAGATGCTAAGCGCTCAGTCTTGATAGCATGGACATCGAATCTGAATAACGTGAGTGGAATATGAAGGGATCAACGAGGACCGCAGATTCAATGAATGGTCGAGTCTCTGGGATTGCAAGTGCAAGCTGGTATGCAATTAAAGGCACTAGCCGCTCCTCGTGATTCCGCGAACTGGATGTCCTGAAGAAGAAAAAACTAGCAACGAGGAGGACCGATTTAGCGCACATCTCTGCAATCATTTGAGCAATGGCTGATTTTCCAGCTTCAGCGGGGCCATAAAGCCACAAAATATCCTTGAATTCAACCAAACCTTGTATCCACCGCATAATGTCGTCTAAGACGGCTAAACAAGTTTTTGCGTGGCATTTGGGCGGGTCGAAGCGCTCTCCAGGGTTATGAAAAGTATCCACTGCAAATTTCCCCAGAAGAATCTTGAATCCTAGGCCTGATTAAAAGCTATTATAACTTGAGATTGGCGGTCACCACCGTTTATAAATGTACCCCCTTAAATCATACTGTCTTGGAATATGAAAGGCATTGTGGAAAGGATGCCGCTGGGAAAATAGCAGATTTCGTCTCAACTCCTCTTCCCAGCGCGTCCTTCCAGCGTAGCTAGATTTATCATAGAAGCTGGGCTCAACCGATATAAGGTTAAGTTGCTGATACGTGACGGCGGCGTTGTCACGGATGTGACAAACACAACTTGTTTCTCGATAATTTGTAGAAATGTCGTACAAGCCTGTTGATAACCCCTACCTGGCCCATCTTCCACCTTCTCAGAGGGGCGCTGGGCCGTCTGTATCTGATCCCAGCGTAAGGGAACCACTCTATGGATTCATACCACGAAAAGTCACTGGGCGGCAAGTCCTACAGGCGATGGTATGTTTTTCCCTCTTTCCTCAGACTGGATGTAGAGCTGATGCTACTCAAAAGGATGGCGGTGTAAACCCTTTCACGAAACAACCGCACTCAGCTCAATATAAGAAGATTCTTGAATCGCGCAAAAAGTTGCCCGTTTTTAACCAAATGGATGAATTTATGAAGATCGTGAGTCCTGGTATCTTGAATCTTGAGGAGGGGTTTGAGTTTGCTATCTTAGTGATGGGCCCACCCTCCTCGGCCAGAATTTAAGGCTGATTGTTGCGTATAGTTCAATGAAAACCAGGTCATTGTTATGGTCGGAGAAACGGGATCAGGGAAGACGACACAGTATGCAGTTTTACATCACCGTCTTCAGCTCGACTGACCCCTGTTCATCTAGAATACCCCAGTTCGTGGCATTCTCGGACCTGCCTCATACGAGAGGGAAATTAGTTGCTTGTACACAACCAAGAAGGGTGGCAGCTATGTCAGTAGCCAAACGTGTAGCGGATGAGATGGATGGTGTGTGATCTCTTCTACTCGTCTTTTTTCTCTCGTGACCGAACCATACCGCAGTACAATTGGGAAGACATGTCGGTTATTCCATCCGTTTTGAAGATATGACAGAACCCGGCACGACGTTCCTCAAGTACATGACGGATGGTATGCTTCTGCGAGAAGCAATGAACGACCCTAAACTCGAACGATATTCCACTATCATCCTTGACGAAGCTCATGAACGTACACTGGCAACCGACATCCTGATGGGTCTACTTAAAAACATCGCCAAAGAGCGCAAAGACCTCAAAATTATCATCATGTCCGCCACTCTTGACGCCGTCAAGTTTCAAAAATACTTTAGCCTACGAACAGATGTTGCGGCGCCTCTTTTCAAAGTCCCGGGTCGTACACATCCAGTCGAAGTATTCTACACGCAAGAACCGGAACCGGATTATCTGGAAGCGGCTATTCGAACTGTGCTGATGATCCATCGCGCCGAGGATCCTGGAGATATCTTGTTGTTTTTGACAGGAGAGGAGGAAATCGAGGATGCTTGTAAAAAAATCAAATTGGAAGCGGATGACCTGGTGAACCAAGATCCGAGCTCTGTCGGACCTCTCGTCTGCATCCCCCTTTATTCTTCTCTGCCTCCCCAGCAACAGCAACGGATATTCGATCCAGCTCCCGCAGCCCGTACACCCGATGGTCCATCGGGGCGTAAAGTTGTTATCTCTACGAATATTGCGGAGACCTCTTTGACTATTGATGGGATAGTTTACGTTGTCGACCCTGGTTTCTCAAAGCAGAAGGTCTATAATCCTCGTATCCGCGTGGAAAGTTTACTTGTAAGCCCCATATCAAAAGCATCTGCCCAGCAGCGAGCGGGTCGAGCAGGCCGTACAAGACCTGGGAAATGTTTCCGGCTGTACACAGAGAAGGATTTCATGAAGGAACTAGAAGAACAGACGCATCCCGAGATCTTGCGCAGTAATTTGAGCAACACAGTTCTGGAATTGGTCAAACTGGGAATAAAGGTAGGGAGCAGGCATCTTTGAAACCTAGGCGTCCGATCTGATTCTTTTTTTCCTTTGTGCCGTTAGGATCTGGTTAAATTCGATTATGTCGATGCACCCGCACCGGAAACGCTCATGCGGGCTCTAGAGCTATTAAACTACCTCGCTGCGCTTGACGACGAAGGCAATATTACGCCGCTTGGCTCAATAATGGCCGAGTTCCCGCTTGATCCCCAAGTAAGTTACGAGCTTCTCTAGAGTTCGAAGTGAAGTTAAACTCATGTCATCATTAGCTGGCAAAGATGTTGATTGTCAGCCCCGAGTTCAAGTGCAGTAATGAGATTTTGACTATTACGGCAATGATGTCAGGTATGTTGATTAATATCTCATAGTGCTATTGTCTTATGTTCTTTTTGTTTGTCCTGTCCAGTTCCTAACATTTGGTTGCGTCCGAACAATCAACGACGTGAAGCTGACGCTGCGAAAGCACAGCTAACGGTTCCCGATGGTGATCATCTAACCTTGCTTAATGTTTACAACCAATACGTACAAAGTGAGTCCACACATCTTGGGGTGTTTAAAACCGCCGCTGACATTTCGGCACCGCGTTTTTTATCTAGATATGCATGACAAAAATTGGGCATGGACAAATTATATTTCATTACGTGCACTTCAACAAGCGGAAAATGTTCGCGCTCAATTACAAAGGACAATGGAACGTTTTGAAGTTGAAGTCATCTCTTTGCAAGACGAACAAAAACTTTTTGTCAAGATTCGTCAGGCCCTCGTATGCGGATTTTTCATGCAAGTTGCTCACAAGGAAGGTGAGAAAGGCAATTACCTAACGGTGAAAGATCATCAGGTAAATTTTCGATTCCTAATGGGACAAAATGATTGTTATGTACCTGATGACCATGATGCAACCATAGGTCGTAGGTCTGCACCCATCCTGTGGCTTGGATACCCAGCCAGAATGGGTCATTTTCAACGAGTTTGTTTTGACCACTCGTCCGTACATTCGAACGGTGTCTGAAGTACGGGTTGACTGGTTTGTGTTCCTGCTGATCACAAAAGTGAGATAAACTGATGATTCATTAGGCTTAGTGAATATGCGCCCAATTACTTTGATCTGGCTAGTTTCCCGGATGGAGAGATGAAACGAGCTTTGCAGAATACTGCGTCCAAAAAAGCTGGTAAACCGTATATGCTCGATGGCTCCGATAACAAAGGAAAGTTATCAAAGAAGGAAAAACGTGGAATGCCGCCTGCCAAGAAGCCGAAACTCAAGGCGAATTGAAAGATGAAACTGTGTCAACGCAACTTCTTTGTCCGATTACGCCCTTTTTGGCCAGATTTGTTATACAATTTGTTTGATTAATCTTTACTAGAACCCAATCATTGCGTCTCCCCGATACTTATCATTCACATTTTGTGCCACAATGATCGCGTCGGTGGCTTGCATCTGAGAAGTTGTAACACTTGCTTTATTAAAAAAGCAAAACTCACTTTAAATAAATTAGTCTTTTCGGGATCCAGGTTGATCGAGGTGACGAGTTAGTAGTGTCGTGATTATCTGGCAGAGGACTTCTGGTTGCCTTCCTACTTACCTTGAATATAAATCAGCTACCTACTAAACGAGATATAATGATTCTGCCAACCCCCTTTTAAATTAGATGTGAAAATCTGCCAATCACATGATTTTGATTTCTTTTTTTGTATCTAGTGTGATTTTGTACCTTGTGTTATTCAGAATGCTACCAGAGACATAAAAAAAAACCTTTTTAAAATACTGCAGATTGCAATGAAATGTTAGCATTGCAAGGTACGACGCAAACGTCGCGGTGAGAACTTTGTATGTTGTGGACAGTCATGTGGACAACCCAAGGTCCAACCCGGTTATGTAAATTTTTGATTTTGGCAGGGAAACCGAACCCTAACCGAGTGACCGGTCTTATTATTAATCATTGTAAGTACCGGATGACCAACACCCTTTGACTCTACCTTTTGCTTGGTTTCAAAGCTTTTGCCCGGGGCCAGCATGTACAAAATATATTAAATAAAAATCTTTGGTCCATTCTTTTTCCTATCGATTTTAATTCTATTTTTAGCATGTCCTTACAACTCCCCCACTCGCGACCCCGAATATTTAGTACTACAACCTTGGGGTACGCGCCAAAGTCCTCCGCACCCCGAAACGGATGTTGGCTCCACTGGTTGCCTGGCACCTGTAACATCAGTGGAGCGCCCTCGGTAGTGTGGAGAGGGCGGTGCTGGTCGGTGATGCGTTACAGACTTGGCTATAAATAGATTTTTCAAAAGAAACAAAAAAAAAAAACCTTTGATTTTTCGAGTATACAGTACTGTGCAGACGGGTATCTTGGCAGGCCTGACTGACGCGCAGCTGTAGACCTTTGGTTGAAGTTATAGTTTCAGGTTGAGCCAAGCTTCAGGTTTACTGTTTCGATGGCCCGAATAGACATCGCGTACATCACCCCAGCCATGCATTCCCCTTAAAATTGATGATCCATGTGACTGTGTATTATCCCCGAAGACCGCTAGAAGGCTCCACATACTCCACCGTAAAGATCCAGTCATTTTGGGAAATAGAAGTCCTACATAAGCTGTGAATATTTTCGGGATGGGTGAAGCCTGAGATTCTTGCTCTTTCCTGATTCTCTTTATCCAAACCCTATCGCCATGAGCAAGGACAGCAGTGCCGACAAAGTCGGCCTCGATGAGGAGAGACTTGAAGACTCTAAACGCCAAGCCTTGGCTAATAATGTTCAAGCTAGGTACGTCCTTCTTCACTGTCTATCCGCGTTGAATTGGTCAGCTAATGACCCTTGAAGGTTGCAAAACCCCCTTCGAGACATCCCTCGGGCGACCCTCCTAAAACAGGTCGAGGCCTTCGTAGAGGAAAAGGGTCTTCAAGACAAGACAGACTTGTTCAAAAAAGCTGCCGTCCTGGCCCAAAATCCAAAACTTTTTGAAGAACTCGACGTATTGACAGAAGAAGATAGGGCTATCATTCGTCGTGAAACTACTCGTCAGTTCCTTCTCTTCTTCCCGCCTAAGCTTAACTGACGTTGAAAAAACCTTGTAGATAAATGGCATCAACCTCGAGACCTCTACCTCACCGTTGTCATCTGTAGTTTAGCTGCAGCCGTCCAGTAAGCATGACACCTTCCAACTTTTCCTGTCAAAGATACTACAACGCCTTTTTGATAGAGGATGGGATCAAACTGGATCAAATGGCGCTAACTTGTCATTCCCACAAGTCTTTGGTATCTCATCTGAGCCAGGCAACCCAAATGCAAGTAGAAATGAATGGATAGTCGGTATCATCAATTCTGGGTAAGCTCTCGAGGACAGGTCACGCGAGGTTTACTAAACAAACTCATCAAACAGCCCTTATATTGCTTCGGCTTTAATTGGATGTTGGCTCACCGATCCACTCAACCACTTCTTTGGACGTCGTGGAACACTCTTTTGGTGTGGTATTTTCTGTACACTCAGTGTCATCGGTTCAGCATTTGCGCAAACATGGCCCCAGCTCTTTGTACGTCCACTTCTTCCCTATGTATTCTCTCGATAAACTTACAGTCTAATAGGTCTGTCGTCTATTGCTGGGCTTGGGTATGGGTCCTAAAGCTACCACATCCCCTGTCTTTGCCGCCGAAAATACACCGGCCAACATTCGAGGAGGCCTGGTCATGTCCTGGCAACTATGGGTAAGGATTATCTACCATCTCACAACTGCTCATCATGCTCAACATTGACAATCAGACTGCGTTCGGCATTTTCCTCGGATTTTCTGCCAATCTTGCTCTTCAAGGGACTGGTGCTATTGCGTGGCGTCTTGAATTGGGCTCTGCCTTCATTCCTGCCGTTCCTTTGGTCCTCGGGATCTACCTCTGCCCAGGTCCGTCGATCCACTTTTATCATGATATGGCGTTTTTCTAATTAAACCTTCTGTAGAATCTCCTCGTTGGTACATGAAGAAAGATCGTTACCTCGAGGCCTACAAGTCCTTCTGCCGTCTAAGGAACAGCGAGCTCCAGGCTGCTCGTGATCTCTACTATGTTCATTGTCAGCTTGCTGAAGAGATGGTGATCCTCAAAGGAAGCACCTACATCTCCCGCTTTATCGAACTCTTCACCATTCCCCGTGTTCGCCGTGCTACTCTCGCCAGTTTTGTTGTCATGATCGCGCAACAGATGTGTGGAATTAATATCATCGCCTTCTACTCTTCAACCATCTTCGTCCAAGCTGGGTACTCCCCAAGGCAGGCACTTTTTGCCTCGTGGGGCTTCGGTCTCGTCAACTGGATCTTTGCATTCCCGGCAGTTTGGACAATTGACACCTTTGGACGTCGTAACCTTTTGTTATTCACTTTCCCCAACATGGCTTGGACGCTGCTTGCAGCTGGTTTCAGTTTCTTCGTCCCGAATGGTAACCCCGCGAAAGTTCCCCTTATTGCATTATTTGTCTTCCTTTTTGCCGGTGAGTGATGTCCTTCTTTTCCTTGTACCTTGTTCGGTCCGGATATTGAATTCCGTTGCTTTCCAGCCTTCTATTCCCCGGGAGAAGGTCCTGTACCATTCACGTATTCAGCCGAAGTCTTCCCTCTAACCCACAGAGAGATGGGAATGTAAGTCGTCCGGTTCACATCGCAATATCACTATCTTACTGATCCATTGATGTCATTAGGTCATGGGCTGTCGCAACATGTCTTTTCTGGGCTGCGGTTCTCTCAGTGACCTTCCCCCGTATGTTGGGTGCCTTGGGAACTTTAGGCTCATTCTGCTTCTACGCTGGATTGAACGTTGTTGCATTAATTTTGATTTTCTTGGTGATGCCTGGTGCGTTTTCAGCCATCATCATAAATAGGTTTTATAACTAAATTTTTTTTTCATTTTTCAGAAACGAAACAACGAACTCTTGAAGAACTGGATTACGTTTTCGCCGTGCCAACATCGAAACACATCTCCTATCAAGTCACTGTATTCCTTCCTTACTGGATTCGTCGTTACGTCTTCTTCCAGAAAGTCGAACTCACACCACTGTACAACTTTGATGAGGTTGAATCCATCACTGTTTATGAAAAGGGTGCTGGGCACTAGAAAAACACACCACTCTTTCTCGTTTTATTGCAATTTTTTTATTATGTTTTAATAATGAAGCTCAATAACGATCCAACCATTCTTTTCTTCTTTTTTTTACCTTCCCGCCCATCCATTTGTCGATCGTTCGAGAAGTTTATTTATTATTTAAACTGGTCGCTCCTGGGAGGCAGGGGTAAATTGTATTTCTTACTCTTGAACTCCCCTTCGTATGCATCCCTGGTTACAGTAAAATACCATAGTATCCTGGAGTTTTGAGATTCTCAAATCCTGATACCCTTTCCTTCTTGCTGGGAATTAAAACCAAAAAAAATGGAAATTTTGAAGGCTTGATTCTAAACCGAATAGATAACAGAGACGACACCGAATAGATAACAGAGACGACACCGAATAGAAGAAGATGACACCGAATAGAAGAAGACGACACCGAATAGATAAGAGGTTAATTTTTTTAAAGACCGCTCCACCTCTGACGATCTGACGTCCCGTTCCCTGAACAGTGCCGACGGATGGGTCCAGTATGTCATAAGTTAATTTTAAGTGTGAACGTCAGTTCAGAATAACTCGAATGGCTGCATATTGCGTCAAAGCTCGGAACAGGGCATTGTACATACATTAAGTACTGTGGAGTCCATCAAAACGTTTTCATTACCTTATAGAAGAGAACCACGAGGACCAAGGTGGAAACTGGCAGGCGGTGGAGCTCGTGATATCGTGGCATCTAGCTGCAAATTGGATTCCACATGGTCACGGGCGTCTAAATTGAGGGATTTTTTTTTTGTTTGACTGAAACTAAAGAACTATAATAATATTGCGTGATGCTCTGCTAGTGCACCTGAATGGCATACACAATCACACGAACCGATTCCTTGGTGAATTCATGGTAATATTAGGATCGCGACACCATAGTAGTCTATCGCTGTCAAAAAAAAAAGAAAAAGAGCACATCCATAACATACGCAACGAGACTCGTCCTTGTCTCCACGGGATATTCGCTTTGGAAGCTTCGCAGTTACCTAAATCTCTTCTATGATAATTGCACGGGGTAGATGGTAGGTATTCAATAGCCGTAAAGAACCAAGGGTACTGCTTGTTAACCTGGCATCAGACCATGCGTAGTTGGAGGTGATAACAGCACGAATTACCATTTCCTATAGCATCCGCTACAAGCTTCATTATCTGTCGCGAGAATCGATACGTTAGTTGATTTCGAAACTATCGATCGGATAGAAACCGCGAAATAAATTACGGTCATGGTTGATAACAATCGGATTCAAATCCTACGCCGAGATTAACCGAACCCTACTTTACCAGGAGAATATGTATGCGGTATTGGCGGGTTTTTGAGCATGGAGCTGAGCGGTGATCGTATTGCGTAACATTCACGATAAGTGTTGGATAACAGCTGAGCTCCCTGCTCAGTTGATCGATTTTGGAAGTGACAAAATCTTATCTCCCTGAGGGCGGCTATTTCGAACTTTTGTCCATATTTACTTATTAAAATCGGGAAGCCTACCTTTTGCTTATTTCGATTAGCAGGTGGTTTCATGAGCGTCACTGACACACCTAATAATAAACTCCTTTCTCGTTGAAGAAAGAGGACTTCAGCTTTGATGATACCTTCGGGCAGTTCGATGTCATTGTCACGGGCCCACCACTACAAGGTAATAATTGCGAGTTTGTTGTGGGTCACGGTCACGGACCACGGTTGTGCTACCTGCATTGTGCAACGAACGTAATAATGTTTTCTGGCTTTCGAAACGCGGTTGTAAACGGAGGAACATTCATATATACCCCAATATATGAGTCCCATCCAGAAGCGTGCACATCGGTGGGACCCCAATCATGTAAAGGTCTGTGGATGGGTATGAGACTAAGTATACTTTCTTAGGTTGAATTAATAGTACTGCTGCAGGTATTGACTTTCTGTATAGCAAAATTGCTCCAGGCGCATTCCATGACTCTGGAGAGCGCTTTGATGCGCCCAAATGTCATCCGAAAACTCGTTTAGTGGTTTTAGACGAACTCATGCGGTGGATACAAGATTTAGCCGATTTGAAGGGTATTTTATGGCTTTATGGCCCTGCTGGAGCTGGGAAATCGGCCATTGCACAAACCATTGCAGAGATGTGCGCTCAACTGGACTTGCTCATTGCCAGCTTTTTCTTCTCCCGGACAGCCCCGTCGCGGAATCACGAGGCACATCTCATTGCCTCGATTGCATATCAACTTGCACTTTCAATCCCAGAGACACGACCATACATTGAGTCAGCTATCCAATTCGACCCTTCGATATTTGACAAGTCTATGCAAACTCAAATGGAAACACTTGTTATCCTTCCTTTAGAAAAAGCGCGTTCCACAGTCGCTCGTGTTGTAGCAGACGGATGGCCAAGGCTCATCATCATCGATGGGCTTGACGAATGTAATGGTCAACAAGTTCAGCGTTCTATTGTTCATGTCCTATGCTCCGTGCTTCTTTCCCGGCGCGTACCTCTAATCCTTCTCGTGGCAAGTCGTGCAGAGCCACATATTTGCAGTGTTTTCAATGCTCCCGAAATCTGCCGCTCATCCCATCATATCGTCTTAGACGATTCATACCACCCAGATGCCGACATCAAAGAATTTCTTCTAAGTAGATTTCTGGAGGTCAAAAAGTGTCACCCACTGAAATTCTACATTCCCGACTCATGGCCTTCTGCCAAGGTGGTCGACCTACTTGTACGAAAGTCATCAGGTCAATTTATCTACGCTTCGACTGTCATGAAATACGTCGGGTCACCTACTCATCGACCCACCAAACGATTAGACGTTATACTTGGGTTGACTTCTGTGCCCGATGATATGCCTTACAAACAACTGGATGCCTTGTATACTCACATATTCTCCTCCGTCATACATATAGCTGGTGCTCTACGAATACTTGGGAGCATGCTATTCGTTGGAAGTGCTGTTTCATACCTAACCCCAACCTTCTTGGAAAATCTGTTATGTTTAGACGAAGGCGACGTTCATCTCTACCTTTCTGATCTTCATTCGATTCTCTATGTACCTACCCCTCAGCTCAACATGGATGATGATGAAATCAGAATACTACACGCGTCCCTTGGGGATTTTCTTATTGACAAATTACGATCTGGGGATTACTACGTTGATGAAGGGAAGGTACATGCGGATATAGCGCGATGTTGCCTGCATTCAATCAGTATGCATTCCATACTGAGTGGTGATAAATGTACCGATACGCAGCTCAATGACGCCAGATCCCGGAACATTACAAATTCGCGTCGGTCAGACTCTGCGCAAACATATTCGACTTGGAGTTTTGTATACCACTGCACTCGTGCATCAACATCAGCCTCCGAGTCTGCAGCTCTGATAAATGATTTATTCCGAGTAAATCTACCTGATATATGGTTTGCTGAACGACCTGCAAAACTATGGGATGACCTTCCGCCTTTGTTTGAATGGTTGAAAAAGGTTTGTACTTGTATTTCTATGGGATTCCATCATGGGTAACGGCATTTACTTAGGCTGATAAATTTGAAAATCATTTCCACCACCATCGATCGCTCTGGGATCAATGCCTTTTGATAAGGCTTGAGAAATACCCGTTTAGCGAAAACAGCCTTCAGCTTGTCGGTATGCTTCATCTTTCTCCCCGTTGGCATATGCAGTGGCTTGTTCTTGCCTCAGAGACGCTCTACACAGCAGACAAACTAGGGAAAGCTGATCAGCATGGGATTCAGCTATGTTACATGGGAGCACATGTGCCATATCGTTGTATCCTTGTCGATTTTTTTGAGGACGCTAGGTCTGGCAAATACCATTTAACTGGAAGCGTCTATGCTCGTGCTGCGTTGATATCTATCAAAACCCTTTTTAATCCATCTCAGCTTGGGTACGCCATGCATGACCGCTCTCTTGATTAAATACTGATGAATTCCATGAACAGACATCTGTACGATCCTGGACCTTTCTTGGAAGGAATCAAGAACCCAGACGCATTGATATTTTCACATGAAGCAAGCAATGCCCATCCAGAAACAGAGTTATTCTATGACTCCGGCCTTCAGTTCGTCACATTGTTGCTCTCCAAGGCATCCGCTTCGATGAATCTTTATTCCTTATTACGGGACCACCCTCTCCAGTGTCCCACGCAAACAGCCATCCATGACAAGCAAGGGCTTTCAGAGCTCAGATTAGAAGTGGGAAAATACTTGAAGGTGAGGCCTGAGGATCTACGACGAATAATGAATATTTTCTTATGAAGGTATAGAATTGCGATAATCAACTATCTGAAAAACGGGAATCGATGCTGTTAGATTCGCAGAGGAGGATTCGAAAGTTGTTGTGCTTTTAAGTAGTCTGCTTCTGTAAGTGTAGTATTGATAATTTAAATAGATGAATAAATGGGATTGCCACAGTGCAAATAGTGGCAAACAAAAGTCGTTCTCAAACGATTTCGTTGCTTCTTGACTTTTGCTCGTCGACATCGTCGTTGTTCCCCTCATCTTCTTCTTCCCTCCAACAACCCTTTATTATGTCCGTCCCTGCTCAGTCCGTTGATGGTATTGGCATTGCCAATCTGCCAAACCAGGTTCGTCTTCTGACAGTTGTCAATGAAAAACCCGAACCTCTGACGCGTTCAACCAACTTAGAGGCACAAGATTGTCGCAAAACGTGGTGCTCACTTCACCATCATGGTTGTTGGTAGGTTCAATGGGACTTTTTTCTCATAAAAATATGCCCTTATGCCGTACACTTAGGTGAATCGGGATTGGGCAAAACCACCCTCATCAATACTCTCTTCTCCACCGAGCTGTCACCCCCTAAAAACTACAGCAGACGCCACTACAAGCAGCTGGATAAACTGACTGAGGTCGAAATCATTAAGGCTGAGCTTGAGGAACGTCAGTTCAAAGTCAAACTCACGGTCATTGACACCCCTGGATTTGGAGACTATGTCAACAACCGCGACTCATGGCTTCCAATCGTTGAGTTCATTGACGACCAACATGAAGCTTATATGCGTCAAGAGCAACAACCCCAAAGGCACGAGAAAACGGACTTGAGGGTTCATGCTTGCCTCTACTTCATTCGACCCACAGGACATACGTATGCATTGTTTTGTCACCCTTCCTGTGTCGGGGGTTTTTTTTTTCTGACATGTCTGTTAGACTAAAACCTTTGGACATTGAGATCATGAAGCGTCTGGGAACGCGCGTGAATCTCATCCCTGTCGTCGCCAAGGCTGATACCCTTACCCAGAATGATCTTTTCGTTTTCAAGCAACGTGTATGTGGCAAATTTTCCTTTCCTTCACTCCAGCTCAAGCTCCTTACATCTTCTCCTCTCTATCTATTTTAGGTTCGCGAAGTTATTGCTGCTCAAGGCATCCGGATCTACACTCCTCCAATGGAGGCTGATGACGAGAATGCTGACCATGCACGCGTCCTTATTGACGCCATCCCCTTTTCCATCATTGGCTCGACTGAGGATGTCAGGACGCTTGATGGTCGTGTTGTAAAAGGTCGCGAGTACATTTGGGGTGTAGCTGAAGGTTGGTGAATATTTTTAGTATCTTGTCACGTGATGGTGACGATATTTCAGTCGAGAACGAGGAGCACTGTGACTTCAAGAAGCTGCGATCTCTACTCATCCGGACGCACATGCTTGACCTCATCTCAACGTCAGAGGAGCTGCACTACGAGAACTATAGGCAGGCGCAAATGGAGACACGTAAATTCGGCGAGCCGAAGGTGAAGAAGCTGGACAACCCCAAGTTCAAGGAAGAGGAAGAAATGTTGAGGAAGAAGTTCACCGAGCAAGTGAAGGCGGAGGAAGCGAGATTCAGACAGTGGGAGCAACACGTAGGATTATTTTGGTTTTTTTTCCATTGGCTCAGAGACCTGATATGCTTGCCTTTTTATATAGTTGATTGCGGAGCGAGACCGTCTAAACAAGGATCTCGAAATGGCCCACAGTGCTATCAAGCAGCTCGAAGCGGAGTTGGAGAACCTCCAGGTTGGGTATGGCCGAGGCTCAGCCAGGCGATGAACATCCTCCCATCTCTCGAGTATCGCCACATCCCCGCCCTTGGAATAGGTTGTGCGCGGTCCCTTGTTCGGGCATTATAAAAATAGTCATCTTGCTCTAGGATACTTTTTGTCACCTATCATATCGTATACCCACCCCCCTCCTTCTCTTGTTCGTATTTTTCTTCTTTTAGCTGCGGAACATACCTCTTGTTGTTGAGCCGTCCCCCCCCCTCCTTCCGCGCCTTGTGCAATGTATATTTTCCTCATACATACTTTCCATCGGGGGGTCGTTTTCGACTTGCCGCTCACTGCAGACTGACTGCCCACCCGGCATTGTTCCTTTTGTCTGCGTCTCTTTTTTTTGCTTTTCTTGTAGATGAAGATTGCTGAACAGTGAGGATGATGATTATGATTAGTTACTGGGTTGGATTAATTAATTACCTTGTGTGTGCGTTTGGATTGTGTACTGAGTGCAATTATGCATGCAGCATGAGACTAATAGCACATAAAATGGGATCATGAATGTGAAAAGTAAATACGACTGGCATTCCATGTTGGGCTTTTGTGCCTTTATCCTGGGCCATCATGCAAGAGCAAGGTAGTCCTCCTTTTGTTTCAGTGATCACCGGTGCAAAGCAGGGTCTTGTTAGACGCCAATTCGAATAACATAATTTGAATCCTCATCCCCAATCGTTAGCGGTCCAAAGCTCGTTTGAAAGTCTAGAGACATCTTTTTTCCAAAGCTTTGACACTTCCGATTTGACGATGCAGTTAGCTCTTTTGCTGTACTAGTGACTTAAATGTGTGGTTGACATTAGCAGTGTTGGGTAGAAATGCAAGCACCTCAAAATATATCATCTTCATTGGTCCACTGAGGCGAAATCGAAAACACAGACACCACATATAAGCATCACATTCCAGGTGTTCATTTGAGGAAAACAAGAGATTCAGGATGCGGGAATTGATACAAAGTCGGGGGGGGGGAGGGGAAATAGAAAGGATTACTGTGTTTGACTACCGTACCCTCGAATGCCCTCCGCAAACGACCATGAAGTTTCCAGCTGTTTCGATTCTGAAATGTTGATACCTGCATTGGTGACCGTAGCCACTTGATACTAGAAGTAGGATCATTTAACAAGGTAGGAAGGGTAATTTATGGAAAGAGCTTACCTTGTTGATACTCCTCGCATCTCGATAGTACAACACTCTCATGCTGTTCTCGATAATCTTGTGGGCTTCTTCTTCTGTCAATGTATCTTCCCGTCCTTCAACTGATTTACGTAGGAGGGGTTGAGCGATATGTGCACCATAACCGGTTGCGAGTGTTGAAGCTGAGTAGGTCGTTCCCAATAGATCTACAAACGACAAAAATCTTGACAGAAAGAAAAAAAGGTACATCAGCGAGATTTTTCCCTACGACAAAACCACGAGACATACTTCTTCCCGTTTTTGACACCTCCGACAAGCAAAGCATTCCATAAGGGGTCCATCTTAGTCCTCCGGGCATACATCACTTGGGATAAGTATTCATGTATCTCTGCAGGACCTAGGGTATGGCCGTCTTGAGCTGTGAATTCATCAACGATGAGTTCGTCGAGCAGTCTTTGGATGTATTGGAAGTCAGACATATCACCGCCTGCGCCGATGATAGTGTGTGCGCCGACAGAGTAGAGACGTGATACATCCTTGAAGCGGGCGAGAGAACCGAATGAAGCTGCAGGGGTTATCAGTAAGTATTGGAGAGCCGACTATAACGAAAGGGAAATGCGCACCGAGGTTATCAGCAGCCATCATAATTCCATCTTTGTACTTGATAGCTAGAACGCTCGTTCCAGTTATTAGTGGTTGCCTTGAAGAGCTTTTATCAGATCCAATAATTAAATCATGTGAATAGAAACTCACTGTGTCCTTTGTACGCCTAAAGAGAATGCATCTTTGGGACCATTTTGCGGTCGTTGAGCAATAGGATAAGTTCCATACGCGTCAAAAGCATCATTACGCTGCAGACAGAATTTTTTTTGATAAATATATATATATACAGGTACGTTTGAGAGTCTTTTACGCACAGGACGACCCCAGTTTGTTGGAAAGTGATCCATTTCTTTGGTTTCTTTGAAATGGCTTTGGTAGAAGAAGATTCACCAATACGCGCAAGCAGAGCGACGCGTACTACCCTCGCTGACATAATCAGATCATTGCTCAGCTATACTCTACATATTTGTCTATCTTATTAAAGAGCAATCTATATTGTTTCTATCCTTCCTGCCCTCTATCTGCGTAGCTGAATGTCGTTTATTTACTAACCTAATCCATATGCAGTTCTAACGAACAGAATGGGGGGGATGTTATAACCTGTTCTGACCCTTGTGAGGAAGGTGTGACGCAACTTGAATGTTACAAAGGCACTTTTGAATAGTCTTTGAGGTTGGTTCAAATCGTACTATTTGCTACTTGTACTTACAGCTTGAAACAGGAAGAATGGAGCAACCTACCACCACCGAAATTTACGACCCTCACGTCGATGATGAATCTAACCTGAGGGTTAAACTGGTCAGGTCTTCCAAATTCTGGTTTGAAGACGGAAACATAATCCTCCAAGCTGAACACACCCAATTTCGGCTCCATCGTTCGGTTCTATCCATCCATTCTCGAGTATTTCGAGACATGTTTGCCTGCTCACAACCTGAGAATGGACCAATGATCGATGGGTGTCCTCTCGTATACCTTTCTGAAACATTGGAGGACGTTAAGAACTTCGTCAAAATTCTCTACAGGCCAATCATGTGAGGTGTTTATTTTGAGTGGAAACACTCCTAACTAACCATTGAATCCCATCTCTAGGACATATAACCGAACTGACCTTGTTAGCGTTAGCTTACTCAGGACCATGCTGCATTTTGGCACGAAGTATGAGATGAAGAGGCTGCGATCGGAAGCGGTTCATTGTCTTATGTCAGAGTTTCCGTCAAGTCTCCATAGGTGGTCTGACCAAGCTTTCGGCGATGTCATCGAGAGCTTCGACTCGGATGAGATACCTTTGACTTCACTGTTTGAAATTCTTTACCTGGCTCATGAACACTCAATCACGGGGAGCCTTCCTGCACTTTATTTGCGCATATGTCTCACTTATGATGCAGTAAGCCGGGTAGTATTATTTGGCAGCCTCAAACATTCGAACTCATGTATAATTGTAGCAAGCAATCAACGAGGGCTTTCAATGTGCTGCAAAAAATTCACCTTTGAATAACAAACTGTTACTTAACTGCCTATTGGGCCGCGAACGCTTGCACAGATCGGTCTCCTCCCTGACTCTCGCCTGGTTGCATGACAATAGTACGCTGTCAAGCCCTGACTGTAAGACTCCTAGTCCGTGCCAGAAGAAAAAATCCATGCTGATCACCGAACTATGGGATAACGACATTCAATTTTCTATCAGCTTTGCCCTGCACCCATGGGAAGATCTCGGTTTAGGCGACGGACTTTGTTTGTCTTGTCGTGGGGCTGCCAAAGTGGCCTACTGCAAGGCTCGAATCACTAACTGGGATCAGCTCAAGACATATTTCGGACTTTGCGACTTGGAACACGAGCCAGAGGCCCCGTCAGACAGCGATTCTGATAGCTCTGACTCAGCTGCGGATGCTGTCGAAGAGGAAGCTGGGTTGTGAATCCGTTGTCTGCAATGGATCTCAAATTACTGCAAAGCTGTTCTAGACTTCCAGTAACCGGTCGAATGTTCTTGCCAGTCACTGCTTTCTTTTTTTTTCGCCCAATATCTATAATCCAATGCTGTGAAATTACTCCATCAGTAAACATTTAAATGTTTGTGTAAAACCAGCATTCCAAATGTCCTTCCTGGTGACTATGCTTAGCCACACAACCAGGTTCACAGATGTGTCATGATCCTTACACGATCCTGGGTTTTACATTTGGCACAGGCTTTGGGAGAATTGCAGTATCACAGACATGTACAAGTGGACAGCCGTCTACTGTTAATGATGCCGAGAGTTTCAACGATTCAGATAACATAATTTAAAAGGCGCTTGAGTATCTGGACAAGATCGACCCTATGGACTCGACATCGCGTTATGGATCACCATCTTCAAAGTAAGAAAAATAGAATGGTTCAAAGCACGGTCTTTTTTCCATTCTAATTCTTTTGTAACGTTCGCTGTCGACCGTGACGGGTTGTGTAAAGTAAGTGGACACGCTCCTCGGCCCTTTTGCTTTTCAAGAAGTTAAGAATTTCGAGAAGCGAAAAAGGGAGGTATGTACTAGATGAAGACTCTTCGGACACCTTTGTTCGGGGGCTGTGACTGAACAGGCGGCAGTGTCCATCTGATGAATCTTATCCCTCAGGTATTAATGACATTGGGATCCCAAAAACGATCCTTCCTTGTCATCCTACACCGGCAGACACAGGTGTTACTACTGCCTCTAGTACGATTCTGGTCTTTGACTCTGCAACCTCGGTGTGAATCCAGCAACTTTTAACCAAGACCACAACAAATCGTGTCAGTTATCACCAGTAGTAGTTTTTCTTTGAACCAAATCTTAATAATCATATAAAATAACCCAGTGACAGGCGTCAGTCTCAGTGCTTCTTCCAACTCTACTCGGGCAGTTCCGATTGGTGCTTATTATTATTGGCAGTCTTGTAGCTGCGCTTGTTATTATTCACATTCCTACTTTTCAAGCACCGATCCTCGCAGAAGGAAATTCGTTCGTCGTGCTGAGTTACCACC